>Ga0207426_1000417_pt1 | contig 70223 bp, 91 predicted proteins | sample AraplaMF_Cvi_mMS_FD_184265 | JGI IMG/M metagenome (GOLD analysis project Ga0207426, IMG submission 184265) | Arabidopsis root microbial communities from the University of North Carolina, USA - plate scrape MF_Cvi_mMS (SPAdes) (version 2) | ecosystem: Host-associated > Plants > Roots > Endosphere...
GGTGTTGATGCGCACCGAGTTCGGTATTCCGCTGGCGCGCGGCACGTCGGCGCTGTTCGTCATGCGCCTGCTTGATCTGCACGCCTTGCTGGCTGCCGCCGGCATAGGCTTCGCGATCGCGTCACCACACAACATCGTTGCATGGATCGTCTGGGTGTCCTTCCTGTCACTTCCGGTAGTCGCTTTTGCTCTGAGGCGACCCTTGTTGCGGCTTGCCGGCACGATGCTGCCGGTAAAAGCGCAGAAGCTGGTGGTTGAGGTTGAGAGGGGACTTCCGGTCGATGCCGCCGCTTTCACGCGCGCCTGGGCGATGACCGTCATCAACTGGCTCGTCAAGGTTCTGGTGCTCGCCTGGGCCCTCAACCTGATGGGCGTATTGCCGATGGCCGCAAGTTTCGGCGGGGCGCTTGGCGGCGAGCTCTCCTCTGTGCTTCCGGTGCACGCGCCGGGTGGCGTCGGCACTTATCCGGCCGGGATCACTGCCGGTGCCGTTGCCCTAGGCGCATCCAGCGAGAAGACGGCCCTTGCTGCCTTGGCGCAAGCAAGCATCAATGCGCATTTGCTGATCATCGTCTCGGCACTGACGGGCACTGCGATATCACTGCCGCTCGGCCGCAGCCGTAAGCTCTGAAATCCGTTCTCTCAGGAATGTCTGCTCTGGCGCCTGTTGACACAGCCTCAAGGCTGTCTCGTAGGCTGCAATCGCCTCGGCCTTCTGTCCCAATTGCCTCAGAAAATCGGCACGGGCCGAATGCGCAAGATGATAGCTCTCCAATTCTCCTGCCTGCAGGATGGCGTCAACGAGCTGCAAACCTCTTTCTGCTCCCTCCACCATCGCCACGGCGACGGCCCTGTTGAGTTCGGCAATCGGCGACCATTGGGCCGACAGCAGGAGATCATAGAAGCTGACGATGCGGCGCCAATCCGTACTCTCAGGCGTCTCGGCTCGCGCGTGCTCCGCAGCGATGGCCGCCTGCAGCGTGTAGATACCGACCTCGCCATTCCGCAGGGCGCCGTCGAGGCGCCCGAGACCTTCGCGAATCTTTTCACGGTCCCAAAGCCCGCGATCCTGATCGGCCAGGAGAATGAGACCTCCCTGCGAACTCCGCCTGGCGGCGCGACGCGAATCCTGAAGGAGTAGGAGTGCAAGCAGCCCCGAGACATCGGGGTGCGGCAGAAGGCGCGCGAGCAGCCGTGTCAGGCGGATGGCCTCCGAAGTGAGATCCGCTCGGACGACCTCCTCGCCGGACGAAGCGGAGTATCCCTCGTTGAAGACCAGATAGATCACATGCAGCACCCGGTCGAGCCGCTCCGGCAATTCGTCGCGCTCAGGGACCTCGTAGGGAATCTTCGCTGTGCGGATCTTGTTCTTCGCGCGTACGATGCGCTGTGCCACAGTTGGGGCGGGGACTAGAAATGCATGGGCGATCTCTTCAGTCGTAAGTCCGCATATCTCTCTAAGCGCCATCGCCATTTGCGCGTCGGCGGGTATGATCGGATGACAGCAGGTGAAGATCAACCGGAGCATGTCGTCTTGGATCAGGTCCACGTCGCCAATCTCCGTTTCATCGAAAGACCCGTATAGACTTTCCTCGATGTCCTTCGCCGACATATCGAAACGCGACCGGCGCCTGATGTGGTCGATCGCGCGAAATCGCCCGGCGGAAACGAGCCAGCCGAACGGGTTTGCCGGAACACCATCGCGGGGCCACGTCCGCGCGGCGGCTGCAAACGCGTCGTGCAGGGCTTCTTCGGCCCTGTCGAAGTCTCCAAGGAGACGGATGAGTGTCGCAAGCACCCGGCGAGACTGCGATCGGTAGATATCCTCGATCAGACGTTCCAAGGTCTACTCCGGCAATGTCAGGATCCGCACCGGGCGGATTTCCACAGCGCCAATTCGCGCACATGGAATTCCAGCGGCGATTGCCTTTGCCTCATCCATATCGGAGGCATCGATAACATACAGGCCGGCCAGATGCTCCTTCGTCTCGACGTAAGGGCCATCAGTCATGCTAAGCTCGTTGTTGCGCACCCGCAGGACGACAGCCTTATCGGGCGTTTCGAGCGCATCGGCATGAATCAGCGTGCCCCGTTCGCGCAACCCTTCGTCGAAGCCGAAATGCGCGCGAACGACAGCTTCGGTTTCTGCAGGGGCCTGACGACCGTCGACATCGGCCGAATTGTAGATCAGGCAAACATAGCGCATCGCATTATCTCCCGTCTTTGATGGAATAGGCCGGCCGTATCTCGATCGAAGCGTATTTCAATATGGGGAAGGTCGAGGCGATCCTCTCGGCTTCTTCCATGTCGGCGGCGTCGATCAATACGAAACCACCAAGATGTTCCTTGATTTCGGCGAAGGGACCGTCGGTTGCCGTCGTGACGCCCTGCCTCACTCGAAGAGTAACTGCAGATTCGGGCTCGTGCAGCGCAAGAGCGACTTGCAGGACGCCGCGGTCATGCCAGTGATCGTCGCTTGCGATGCATTCCTGCGTGACCACATCCCACTCTTCCTGCGGGACGAGCTTGCTCTTCTCGGTGTCGAACCAGACCTGGCAGAGATATTTCATGACGTCTCCCTCAACTATAAACCGGAATATCGTAGATCGGCCGGACTTCGATTGACCCTAGTCTTGCAAGCGGGATACCGGCCGCAACGCGAATGGCATCGTTCAGATCTTTTGCGTCGATAAGAATGAAGCCGCCGAGTTGTTCTTTTGTTTCTGCAAAAGGGCCGTCCGTCACTGACATTTCATCATTTCGAACGCGGACGGTCACGGCATTCTTTGGCGATTGCAGCGCCTGCGCGGCGATCATGTGCCCGCTGGCGATCAGATCATCGTCGTAAGCGAGGGACGCTCTGTCGAGGTTCCTTTTTTCCTCCTCGGTCATGGCTTCAAGCGTCGCCGGCTCGAACCAGACCTGGCAGAGATATTTCATCGTTCGCTCTCCCTGGATGGCACGATCATTGGACGCTCAGCCTAGGGTGATTTCGACAGGAAGCGAAAAAATCTTTTTACGGAAATTTGGGTCGAAACGAGCACACTGGCTTCGACCAAGTGTCGTCAACAATATGGAGTGACGACGATGGGTTTTTTCGAGATCGTGCTGGCGAACGCCATCCGCGCAAGTCGCCAACAGAACAAACAGCCCTATCAGGCTGATACGGAACTGCCAATGATGCGGGCCACAATCGCACGCCTCGTTGCCGTCGCAGCCCTTTTTGCGGTTACGATTGTGGTGCTGGATGCTGCGGGCGAGCACTATGAGCGCCAACTTGCGACTAGCGCGGTCGCAGCCACTCGCCAATAAGGGAAACGGCCTATTGGAAGGCCGTTTCGAAGAAGCTTCTGAGCTTGCGCGAATGCAGTGCTTCCGGCGGCATTGCTGCGAGTTTCTGGATCGCACGGATACCAATTTGCAGATGCTGGTTGACCTGCGTCCTGTAAAAGGCGGTCGCCATGCCGGGCAGCTTCAATTCGCCATGCAACGGCTTGTCCGATACGCAGAGCAGGGTGCCGTAGGGCACGCGGAAGCGGAAGCCGTTTGCGGCGATCGTCGCCGATTCCATGTCGAGCGCGATGGCACGAGCCTGGGACAGACGTTTGACCGGGCCGCGTTGGTCGCGCAACTCCCAGTTCCTGTTGTCGATCGTGCCGACTGTGCCGGTGCGCATGATGCGCTTCAGCTCGAAGCCTTCGTAGCCGGTGATCTCTGCCACGGCGCCCTCCAGGGCGACCTGCACTTCCGCCAGTGCCGGGATCGGCACCCAGACAGGCAGATCGTCGTCAAGGACGTGGTCTTCGCGCATGTACGCGTGAGCAAGGACATAATCACCCAGGCGCTGGCTGTTGCGCAGGCCGGCGCAGTGGCCGAGCATCAGCCAGGCATGCGGGCGAAGGACGGCCACGTGGTCGGTGATCGTCTTGGCATTGGATGGGCCGACGCCGATATTGATCATGGTGATCCCGGCATGCCCTTTCTTTTTCAGATGGTAGGCCGGCATCTGCGGGAGGCGCGAAAGCGTAACGTCGGTCTCGGGCTGATTGGAGCCGGCATGCGTGATGATATTGCCCGGCTCGACAAAGGCCGTGTAGCCATCTCCGCCTTCCGCCATCAGCTTGCGTGCCCAGATGCAGAATTCGTCGATGTAGAATTGGTAGTTCGTAAACAGCACGAAGTTCTGAAAATGCTGCGCGCCGGTCGCGGTGTAATGGGCAAGACGGGCAAGCGAGTAGTCGATGCGCTGAGCCGTAAAGGCGGCAAGCGGCGAAGGTTCACCTGGCGGTGGAATGTATTCGCCGTTGGCAATCTCGTCGTCCGTTGTGTTCAGGTCCGGCGTGTCAAACAGATCACGCATCGGAATGTCCATGAACGCCGCGGCGGATGCCTCGACATGGGCACCCTCACCGAACGCAAAGTGCAGTGGAATAGGCGTCGTCGATTCTGAAACGACGACCGGCACGTTATGATTTCTCATCAACAGGCCAAGCTGCTGCTTCAGATAGTGCCGAAACAGCTGCGGCCGAGTAATCGTCGTCGTGTAAATGCCGGGAGCGGTAACGTGCCCGTAGGACAGACGAGTATCGATGTGGCCGTAACTCGTCGTCTCGATGCTAACTTGTGGGTAGAAGGCACGATAGCGCGATGTAATTGGCGCGCCCTTGGCTAGCGTTGCGAAGCTCTCAACCAGGAAATGGGTGTTGCGTTCGTAGAGTTCTGTCAGCGCGTCGACTGCCTCGACGGGATCGTCAAAGGTTTGCGGCGCGAAAGGTGACGGAGACGAAATGTCGAGAGGGGAAGAGATTCGTTTGTTCATGCGGCATTATAGGGTGTTGTTCCTAACAAGCAAACGACGCGTCTAAAGGGATTGCAGAGATTTTTGGGGGCAGCGATGTGCCGCCCGCAGCCAGTCAGTTGCTTGTTCTGCAGAACGGGCGGCTGGCGTCGAAGCACGTATAGTTGGCCCCGAAGTGTGACTGCGCACCGCCACCGGCATTGCGGTTGACCGCAACCGAAAAGCTGACGGCGAAGACTGCTGCAAACAGCGTGATGATGGTGAAACGTCTTGCCAAAATGAGCATATCCATGCCTTTGCCCCGGTATCGCCTTAGCGTTGAGACAGTTTTGCCACGTTGTGGCTGAACCGGTGCTGAGATCATGGTTCATCAGGCGTTCAGGAAGCCGGGCAGCTTGAAGCGCGGCTGCTGCTTATCTCTTTGGTCCCGCAAAGGAGATTTTCATGACGGCACCGATTGAGCTTTATTACTGGCCCACCCCCAACGGCTGGAAGATCAGCATCATGCTCGAGGAACTCGGCGTTCCCTACGAGGTCAAGTATATCAATATCGGCAAGGGGGAGCAGTTCACGTCGGAATTCCTGAAGATCGCCCCGAACAACCGTATGCCGGCAATTGTCGATCCGGATGGCCCCGGCGGCGAACCGATCTCGGTGTTTGAGTCCGGCGCCATCCTCCAATATCTCGGTCGCAAGTTCGGGAAGTTCTATTCGACGGACGAGCGCACACGCGTCCAGATCGAGGAATGGCTCTTTTGGCAGGTGGGTGGCTTGGGACCCATGGCTGGACAGGCGCATCACTTCCGCGGTTATGCACCGGAGAAGATCGAATACGGCATCAACCGCTATACCAATGAAGTGAACCGCTTATACGGCGTGATGAACAAGCGGTTGGCAGAGCGCGAATATCTCGCCGGGGACTACTCGATTGCCGACATGGCTTGCATCGGCTGGGTCGTTCCATACGAGAAGCAGGGACAGGACCTCAACGAGTTTCCCAACCTCAAGCGCTGGTTCGAGACGATGATGGCGCGCCCGGCCGTGGTCCGTGGCACGGCAATCGGCAAGGAAGAGCGCGAACGCAGCAATCTTGCCGATGACAAGGAAGCGCAGAAGATCCTTTTCAAGCAGCGCGCCCGCTGACAATTGACGCAGAAAAGCGCCCGGCTTTCCGGGCGCTTCCTTTTGGAAAGCCGTTTCTTACAGGCGTGTCCAGGTCTGCGATTTGCAGAGCACGTTGAGGACGCAGCCTTTCATCTTCAGTGAATTTCCGAAAATATTGCCGGATCCGCTATAGGTTTTGTCGTTGGCTGGATCGGTGATCTGGCCGGTATAGGTAACACCGCTTCCTGCGAGAATGCCGATCTTCTTGCCGGCATACTTGCCGGATTTCAGCACGATGCAGTAGCTGCCGCCGCAAGATGCAATCTGGGCCGTATCGCCCGCAGCTGTCTTCCAGTTGCCGACGATCGGTTCGTCAGCAGAAGCTGCCCCGGCGGCAAACATCAATGCGCCAGAGAGAATAAGTGTTCGGATCATTCGTTCCTCCCTAATGTCCGGGCGCAAAAATATATGACGCGAACGTAAACGTAAATGTGTTTTTCACTGCTTCAGGCGAGCGTTTTTGCAGACCGACAGCGGCGAAATCTTCCGTTCTGGGCATTTGATGCTGATTTCGTGGTGAACGGAAGGTTGATTTTCAGATCTGAATATTCCGTAAAATTGTGTCGAAAATCCTTAATCCGCAAGGGATCCGATGTTTAACAAAAATCCAATTTTACCAAGCGTTTGCACTTTGTTTGTCTCAAATTAATCATGCATTTTAGGCGTTTTTTGAAAGCGCATCGGCATAGTGGATCCATCAAACGAGCGGGGCAAACCCGCCGAACCGAAGGGTACTTAGAACCGCGATAGACGGCAGGTCTCCGGAGGTAAAACAGGGCAAGTCGATAACAGGCAAAACAGGGATAAACCGATGGCACGTTTTGAAATGCACAATGCTGAAATGGCCACCATGGGTGGCGAGAACAACGCCGACATCTTCTGCGAAATGGGTCTGATGTATGCGACCGGCCGCGGCTGCGCTGTCGATCTGGTCGCCGCTCACAAGTGGCTGAACATCGCAGCGATCAAAGGCAACGACCGCGCCGCCGAGCTTCGGGCTGACGTTGCCGCAGGCATGGACAAGATGCAGATCGTGGAAGCGCTGCGCGCTGCCCGCGAATGGATGACGATCCACTGAGAACCGTTTGCCCGCAAAGGCGCGGGCAAGATCGATAACAACCTCAAAAGGGGGCTGGCGCGGTGCTCGGACGCGCCAATGCCAGGACATCAACCGCGACCGGCAGGAACAAGGCTGGCGCGGTTCCTTGCGTTTAACCTAATGTCTTGAGTACCTGCGGCAGGGCTTCCTCGAGAAGCGCCATGTCAGCTTCCGGTCCAACGCTGACGCGGATGCAGCGGTTGAGCGGGGCAACGCCGGGCATGCGAATGAAGACGCCGTGCTGCATCAGGCCATCGACAATGGCACGGGCATAGGTGCCGTCACGTCCGGCGTCGATCGCAACGAAATTTGTGGCGGAGGCGAGCGGAACGAGGTTGTTGGCCTTGGCGATGGCGGCGATCCGGTCGCGCGCGCCGTGGATGCTGGCCACGACCTCGGCGAGATAGGCTTGGTCCTTGAGTGCCGCCAGTGCAGCGATCGTGGCCAGTCGATTCATGCCGAAATGATTGCGGATCTTGTCGAATGCGCGCGCCGTACCTGATGTCGAGATGACATAGCCGACCCTGGCGCCCGCCAGGCCATAGGCTTTCGAGAAGGTGCGCGTGCGCACAACATTCGGCAAGTCGATCAGCGCGCTGATGGGGGGCAGCGATCCCACCGGGCCGGTTTCGCTGTAGGCCTCGTCGAGAATGAGCATCGTGGTTTCCGGTAGCGCACGGGCAAAGGCGACGGCACTGTCGGCATCCCACCAGCTTCCCATCGGATTGTCCGGATTGGCGAAATAGACCAGCGGCGCGTTCTCGCGTTTGACGGCTGCGAGGAGGCCGTCGAGATCTTCGCGATCGCTGGCATAGGGCACGGTCACGAGCCGCCCGCCGAAGCCGGCAACGTGGAAATTGAACGTTGGATAGCCGCCGAGCGATGTCACGACGGGTGCGCCCGGCTCAATGACGAGCCGTACGATCTGGCCGAGCAGTTCGTCGATGCCGCCCCCTATCGCGATGGAGTCGATTCCGACGCCCAGATGGTTGGCAAGTGCTTCCCTGAGCTCGTAGTTTTCAGGATCGTTGTACTTCCATATCTCGCCAGCCTGGACGCGCATGGCTGCGAGTACGGATGGGGCAGGGCCAAAGCCATTCTCGTTGGCGCCGATACGCGCCTTGACCTGAAGGCCGCGCTGACGCTCGATTGCTTCTGGGCCGACGAACGGAACGGTGGAGGGAAGGGCGTTAGCAAGCGGCGTGAAGCGCGAGAAGGCGGACATGCTGGGGCAATTTCCTGGATGCTGTGAAAATTCGGACCGACAATAGGCCCCGCTGCCGCCAAGGCAAGAAACATTATTCCCCGGTATTCACGATTTACATCCGCACGATTCCGCGGGCTTCGATCGCTTCCATGTTGCCAATCATGAAGTCGGCGCGCAAAACGCGGCGCAGCACGTCGGGCTCGATCGTATTGATGAAGCGGACGCCGATACGTTCGTTGTTGCGATAGGTTTCCGCACAACCGATCCGATAGGCAAGGCCGAGAATGTTAAGGTAGTAGTGCTTTGGCAGGCCCGCGGTGGATGACACGACAAACGTAGCGCCACCCTGCGAGATATCGACGATCTCCGCACTCCGGACGGAGATGCCGGTAAGACAGGGCCGAACCGCAACGATCCGGGCAGGGCGCCTTACGTTGAATTTTTCCCAGCGCGTCTCGTAAACCGCGGATTTCACGGTTGCAAGGTGTGTGGCACGAAGCATCGACATTCCGCGTTTCCCTGAACCAAGGTAATCCCGGTTCTCTTCAATTGAAGCCTCACACGAATGCCTTGCACAATTGTGAACGAGGAAAATACAATTTTAGCGATGCGGCCATTTCCGCCCGCTCGGCCAGCTGGGGCGAACATCTTCTCGCGTCGAGTAGCGAATGGATCGCCGGACCGTAGTTGTCGCGAATTGTCATCGAACTCTTTGTCGATTTGCACGTTTGCCTAATTGTCGGCGGCGCATAGCGCTTCAAAATTGCAAAGCGAGGAAATCACAATGGTTGATGTCAGAGTTCCGTCGAAGTCGTGGGTCGTTGTTTGCGATGGTGCCAAGGCATTGATCCTGCGGAACGCAGGCGATGCGGAATTGATGAACCTCAAGGTTGAAGAAACCCTGAGCCAGCCCAACGAACCGGACCGCGAAATAGGCGCAGACAAACCGGGTCGAACGCACGCGGCCGATGGGCAGAGTGCCAGTGCCGTTGAGCAGACGGACTGGCACGAGCAGGCCGAGGCAGAGTTCCTGAAGCTGGTAGCCGCAAAGATGGAGGTGCTGGTGCGTGAAAAAAACGCGCGTCGCATCATTTTGGTTGCGCCGCCAAAGGCGCTCGGTACGCTGCGAGCCAACCTATCGGCCGATGTTCAGGCTGCAGTTTCGGCTGAGGTGCCGAAGGATTACATTAATCTGCCGGTCGACCAAATAGAGCGGCACCTAGCTTCTTGACGCAACCTCCTACGGCCGCGGCGCACCGCCACCAGGGAAGCGGCGGTTTCGCAGACAAGATGCAAGAGCAATACATCGAGGCTAAGATTCGAAATTCAGCCTTAAGACGTGATGCAGGAATTCCGGGTTGATCAGCATGTTGAAGCTGATCGTCACGAGGTCGCCCTCGCGCTTGACCACCGTCGAGCCGATCTCGTCGTGGATGCCGAGGATTTCGAGGAAGAAGTGGTTCGGGACCTCGAGGCTCGGATTGACCTCCAGCACCGCGCCGGCAAGCGTGATCGTGCGGATCAGGCAGCGGACTTGCGTTCCCGTGCTGAGGTGATGCCCAACGAAGATGATCTTTCCGGGGCGGTCGAGCGAAAACTCCCGGTAAGCCTGCTCGGGCTGCTCTGTGTCGAGGTGCATCTGAAAGGCCATGGTAGCCTCCGCTTGTTGTACGCTTCGAGATTAGCGCAAGATTGCTGACAACTTCTGAATGATCTCCCTACAATCCGAAGCTTATGCCTGTGTGGAGATCAAAATGGCTCGTTATTAGACAGGGATGGGCCTCCGTGGCATCGCTTGACAGTTCGCCGCCGTTCAAGCATATCGAACTTGGCTCGAGGCGCCTGCCGCTCGCGGACGACAAGTCCATGGTGAAGTACTCGATAGGATCAGTCGCAGCCAATTGGTGCATGCTGACTGCAGGCAATGCGAGCACCCTTGTACAGGTCGAAATGGCATGCCTTCCGAAAGGCTGAATCCGTGACCACCGCATATCCGACAATCGAAGAATTGAAATCGCAAGCCAAGCGCCTCCGCCAGGCCATGGAAGCGCGCGGCACCGCGATCTCTCATAGTGCCGCGCTGGAACTCATTGCCCGGCAGCATGGCGTACGTGATTGGAACACGCTCTCCGCACTCGCCACCCGGCCGAACGAGGAACCAATCGCCGCAATCTCCGTAGGCTCCCTGGTGCGCGGCCGCTATTTGAACCAGCCGTTCACCGGCAAGGTCCTGGCGCTTGCCGCTCAACCGGGCGGCGGGCTCCACAAGATCACCATCCACTTCGACGAACCGGTGGATGTCGTGACCTTCGAGAGCTTCTCCGCCTTCCGGCAGCGCATCAACGCGCAGGTCGACAGCAATGGCGTATCTCCGCGCAAGACCTCGAACGGCGTCCCACATCTCGTGCTCGAGATTTAAGTGGCCACTTAGTGTGCGCAGTGTTGGCGGCAGTTGATGGAGGATTGGACCATCAACACGCTGCCGCGCTGTCAGGCTATTTGCCGATCGTGATTTCGCCTACGCCTTCAGCAGCCATTCGTGCTCTGGCTGGTTGTGGAACTTCCATACCCGCTTCGGGCCGGCCATGACGTTAAGATAGTAGAGATCATAGCCGTGGACGGTGGCGCACGGGTGGTAACCCTTCGGCACCAGCGTCACGTCGCCATTCTCCACCGCCATCGCCTCATCGAGCGACCGATCATCGGTATAGACGCGTTGGAAGGCGAAGCCCTGCGGCGGGTTCATGCGGTGGTAATAGGTCTCCTCCAGCAGGCTCTCGTTCGGCAGATTGTCCTGATCATGCTTGTGAGAAGGGTAGGAGGATGTATTGCCGTTCGGCGTGATGACCTCGACAACCAGCAGCGAATGAGCGGAGTTGTCGTCCTCGGGCATGATGTTGGTTACGAGGCGAACATTCGAGCCCTTGCCGCGCTGGAATTGCGGGTGCACGCCGGGCGGGATGAGCTTCGCCTTGTAATCGCCGCCGCCAGGCGCCGAGCAGACGGCAAGTTCGAGATCGGTTTCCGCTGTCACCGACCAGCTTGTGCCAGCCGGAACATAGAGCGAGTGCGGCGCACCCTCGAATGGGCTCATGCGCCCGCCGACCGAACCGAAATCCTCTCCAGCGGCGGTCGCCTTGCCTTTGCCGGCCACCCAGACGAGGCAGACTTCACGGTCGCTTGCGGCGCCGGAGACGGTCTCACCCGGCTTCAGCCGATGCATGTCGAAGCCGACATAAGTCCAGCCGGCGGTGTCGGGCGTGACGTGGGTGACGCGACCTCTGTCACCCTTGGGCTTTACGAGAAGGTTCGGCATGAACGTTTGTCCTTCATTCCACATCAATGCGCTTCAACGGGCGTGTTATCCCTTCGGAAATCCTTCGGTTTCCACCGTGTAGCCAGCGGCCGTCATCACCCGCATCAGTTCGGCGTGACCGATCTCCGCCATCTTCTGCGGCGGCGCCTTGCGCGGATCCTGTTCTGCCTCGACGACGAACCATCCCTCATACCCGTAACCGGCGAACCGCTTGACAATGGCGCCGAAATCAAGCGAGCCATCGCCGGGTACCGTGAAGGCGCCGAGCGCTACCGCATCGAGGAATGACTGCTTGCTGCGGTCGAGCCCGTCGACAACAGCTTTGCGGATGTCCTTGACGTGGACGTGGTTGATGCGGGCGTGGTGGTTATCGATGGCGCGCAAGACGTCGCCGCCGGCGAAAGCCAGGTGCCCGGCGTCGAGCAGAAGGGGAATGCCTTCGCCCGAATTGCGCATGAAGGCATCGAGCTCCGGCTGGGTCTCGACGACGGCCGCCATGTGGTGGTGATAGGAAAGCGGCATGCCCTGCTCGGCGCACCATTCGCCAAACTGCGTGACCTTGCGGGCATAAGCCTTCATCTCGTCGTCGGAGAGGCGCGGCTTGGTGGCAAGCGGCTTGGAGCGGTCCCCCTGAATTGAACGGCCAACCTCGCCATAGACGATGCAAGGCGCGTTGACGGCTTTGAACAGCTCGATCATCGGCGCAATGCGCTCCTTGTTGGCGGAAAGGTCCTCGTCGACAAGCGTGCCGGAGAACCAGCCGCCGCAGAGCGTCACGTCGGCGGCGCGCAGGATCGGCAGCATCTCGGCCGGATTGTTCGGAAAGCGGCGGCCCTGTTCCATGCCGGTGAAGCCGGCGCTGCGCGACTGGCGCAGGCATTCTTCCAGGGATACGTCGTCGCTGAGCTCAAGAAGATCGTCGTTCCACCAGGCGATCGGCGACATGCCAAGTTTGGCCTTCATCAATAGTCTCCTCAAAGGCATTGCTGGAAGAGCGGGACCGCTCTTCCGAAAATTAAACCAGCCGGTTAGGCGATACGCTGGTCGGCGCGCGCCTTGACGTAAGCCGCATGCGCCTTGTTGACCTGTTCACGCGGGCTGACTTCAGGGACAGCAACGTCCCACCAATAGCCCCCAGCTTCCGTCGTGATCAGCGGATCGGTGTCGATGACGAAAACCGACGTACGGTCGTTCTTTTTTGCGTCCGCGATCGCCTTCTCGAGCTCGGCGATCGATGCGACTTTCACCGCGACGGCGCCCATACTCTCGGCATGCGCCCGGAAGTCGATCTCGGGCATCACCTCGTAGTGCGCGTCCCTCAGCAGGTTGTTGAAGTTCGCGCCACCGGTCGCCATCTGCAGCCGGTTGATGCAGCCGTAGCCACGGTTGTCGAGCACGACGATGTTGAGCTTCAGGCCGAGCATGACCGACGTCGCGAGCTCGGAATTCAGCATCATGTAGGAGCCGTCGCCGACGAGGACGAAGACTTCCTTCTCGGGCTGCGCCATCTTGGCGCCAAGGCCTCCGGCGATCTCGTAGCCCATGCAGGAGAAGCCGTATTCCATGTGGTAGCTGCCGGGTGCCGTCGCCGGCCAGAGCTTATGCATCTCGCCCGGCAGACCGCCGGCGGCGCAAAGGCCGATTGCCTTTTCGAGGTCGATCGTGCGCGTAACGGCGCCGATCACCTGGGCGTCGGAGGGCAGGGCGGCATTGGTGCTCGCCATCGCCTTGGCGGCCGCCTCCACCCAGACCTTCTTTTCCCGTTCGGCCTTTTCCGCCAGCACGGTCGGTGCTTTCCAGCCGGTAAGCCCGCTCGAGACCGCCTTCAGACCTTCGCGCGCATCGGCCACCAATGTCTGGCCGTCGTGCTTTGCGGCATCGTAGGCGGCAATGTTCACGCCGAGAATTTTCAGCTTCTCGTTCTGAAACAGTGCCCAGGAGCCGGTCGTGAAATCCTGGCAGCGAGTGCCGACAGCGATGATCAGATCTGTTTCCGTTGCAATCGCATTGGCCGCCGATGTCCCTGTGACACCGACCGAGCCAAGCGCCAGCGGGTGCCGCTCGTCGATCGCCGACTTTCCGGCCTGCGTGACCACGACGGGGATCCGGTGTTCCTCCGCAAATGCCGTCAGTTCCTTGGTTGCTTGGGAGTAAAGCACGCCACCGCCCGCGATGATGACCGGCTTTTCGGATTTCTTGATGAGAGCGATAGCGTTCGCCAACTCATCGGCATCCGGGCGCGGACGGCGCATGGTCCAGACGCGCTCCTGGAAGAAGCTTTCGGGATAATCGAAGGCTTCCGCCTGCACGTCCTGACACAGCGACAGCGTAACTGGGCCGCAATCGAGCGGATCAGTCAGCACCTGCATGGCACGCTTCAGCGCCGAGATGATCTGCTCGGGGCGCGTGATGCGATCGAAATAGCGGGAGACCGGGCGGAAAGCGTCGTTGGCTGAAACGGTGCCGTCGCCAAAATCCTCGATCTGCTGCAGCACCGGATCCGGTGCACGGTTGGCAAAGACGTCGCCCGGCAGGAAGAGAACCGGAATGCGGTTGACGTGGGCGACACCGGCGGCCGTCACCATGTTGAGTGCACCGGGGCCGATCGAGGTCGTGCAGGCCATGAAGCGTTGGCGGAAATTCGCCTTGGCATAGGCAATCGCCGCATGGGCCATGCCCTGTTCGTTATGGGCGCGATAGGTCGGCAATTCGCCACGCACTTGGTATAGGGCCTCGCCGATGCCGGCGACGTTGCCGTGCCCGAAGATCGCCCAGACGCCGCCGAAGATCGGCACCTTCTTCCCGTCGACTACTGTCATCTGCTTCTTGAGAAAATGCGCAACGGCCTGCGCCATCGTCAATCGTACAGTCTTGCCCATGGGGCACCTCCCAAATGCTCTAATTAATGTAGGCCGCGGGTTTTCAACCAGGCCTCGGTCAATTGGCGGAAGCGTCCGGCCATATCTGCGATCGCTTCTTCATCATTCAACTTGCCGGCAAGCCAGCCGCGGGCTGCCTCGGCAAAAATCGTGCGGCCGACGGCGAATCCCTTCACGGAAGGAGCTGCCAGCGTCGCCTCGAAGCCTTTCACCAGCTCGTTGGCCGGCGCTTCAAGGCCGAGCAACACGATGCCGCGGCACCAGGGGTCGTTCTTGGCGATCACGGCATCGATTTTCTTCCAGGCGGCCGTCGAAGCTTGAGGCTCGAGCTTCCACCAATCCGGTTTGATGCCGAGCGCATAGAGTTCTTCCAGCGCCGTCGAGATCGTATCATCGGTCAGCGGTCCGTTCTTGCTTGCGATGATTTCGACGAGCAATTCGCGGCCAACCTTGCGGGCGGCTTCAAAGAGCGTCCGCAGCTTTTCCTGCTGCTCGGTCTTCAGGGCTGCCGGATCGTCCGGATGGTAGAAGCACAGGCACTTGATGCAATGATCGAGAGGCCATTCCGCAAGCTGCGAGCCGATGTCCTGGCTGAACTCGAAGCGAAGCGGTTTGGAACCCGGCAATTCCACCGGGCGACCGATCCATGCGAAGTTCTTGGTTGCCGCATCGAAGAAGGCGTCGCGTCCGAAGCGCTCGTCGATCAGCATGCCGTAACCGTTGCGGCCATCCGCGACACGGGCGGCGGCTTCTACCGCAAGGCGCTTGAAGGCGACGATCTTCTTGTAATCTACGCCGAGTTCGTCGCACACGCTGGTGAGCTGCGACCGGTGGTCGATGGCAAGCGCCATGAGAAGCGGAATGTCGCCCTTGCGCGTCGAGGCCCAGTGAATGTGATTGATCGCTTCGTCCTTGCGCAGCGCGCGATGCTTGCTGCCGTGCTTCAGAAAGTAGTCGAGCTCCGCCCAGGTCGGATATTCCGGCGAGCAGAGCAGGCGGGAGACGGCGAAGGCGCCGCAGGCGTTGGCCCAGGTGGCGCAGGTCTTCAGCGGCTCGTTCTTCAGCCAGCCGCGCAGCAGGCCTGACATGAAGGCGTCGCCGGCGCCGAGCACGTTGAACACCTCGATGGGGAAGCCTTCGCCGACGATGCCGTCTTCCAGATTGTCGCTGATCGGACCGTCATAGACGATGCAACCCATCGCACCGCGCTTGAGAACGATCGTTGCCGGCGACAGGCGGCGAATTTCCTTGAGTGCGCCAAGGACGTCGTCGGCGCCTGACGCAATCAGGATTTCCTCTTCCGTTCCGACAATCAGGTCGCAGTCTGGAAGCGTTTCCTTCATCTTGGAGGAGACACGGTCCGACTTCACATAGCGCTCAAAGCCCTCGGCATGGCCTGCGAGGCCCCAGAGATTCGGCCGATAATCGATGTCGAAGATTACCTTTCGGCCATTGGCCTTGGCGATGCGGATGGCCTTGCGCTGTGCGGCTTCCGTGTTCGGCCGGGAAAAATGCGTGCCCGACACCAGCACGGCGCGCGACGACTTGATGAAGCTATCGTCGATATCACCTTCATCGAGCGCCATGTCGGCACAGTCCGCGCGATAGAAGATCATCGGCGATACGCCTTCGGCTTCGACGGCGAGGAGCACCAGCGCCGTCAGGCGCTCCTTGTCGGTCTTGATGCCTTTCGTCTCGACCCCTTCGCGCGCAGATTGCTCAATGATGAACCGGCCCATCTGCTCGTCGCCGACGCGGGTGATCAGGCCCGACTTGAGCCCGAGACGGGCTGTCCCGATGGCGATGTTCGCAGGGCAACCGCCGACAGACTTGGCAAAAGAACCGATATCCTCAAGGCGCGAGCCGATCTGTTGCCCGTAGAGGTCGACCGAGGAACGCCCGATCGTGATCACGTCAAGCGACGGTTCTGGCTGCGAGCCCGGGTTCGGTTGTGCCATGATGTCCTCCCGCTAGATTTTTGGCTACGGCTTGACGCCTGCTGATTGCGAGCAATGAAACATCGGTTCCGTATTTTTGTCAATTCGGAATGTTTGTTCCATTTTTCATTTAGTCGATTTTGCGTGGGCTCGCTTGCGCCGCCGCTCGGCGATCGCCACCGGAATTGCCATTGTCAGGGCCATCGAAGCAGAAAGCGAGCGGAAGCCGGCAAAGTCTGCCTCCGCCACCTCGAACCAGCAGGTGGCGCGGGCGGCGAGGGGCGAAAAGGCCGAATCGGTGATGGCAACGACAGGCACGCCACGATCCGCCAACGCTTCCGCCTGGCTGAGGCTGTCGGCGGCATAGGGAGAGAAGCTCGCTGCGATTGCTGCATCCTTCCCCGTCGCGAACTGCACCATTTCCGGATCGACGCCATTTGGCGATGCGACGATCTGGTGCCGAATGTTCAGCTTCGAGAAGGCGTAGGTCATATGCGCCGTCAGCGGATAGGAGCGTCGCTTGGCGATCAGGTAAATCGTCTCGGCAGCCGCGAGGATATCGACTGCCTTGGTAAAGGTATCCGTCTGGACGGTAGCCGCCAGCCTGTTGACCGATTGGCTCGCAGCCGAAATGAAACCGGAAAGCAGGTTGGCGTCCTCGTCCTCGCCGCTTGCCTGCTCCAGCGTCACCAGTCGCTCTTCATATGTCAGCGTTCGGTCACGCAGGCGTTCGCGAAAGATGCTCTGCAGGTCCGAAAAGCCCTCGTAGCCAAGATGATGGGCCAGACGCACCAGGGTCGACGGTTGCACGTCGGATGCCGCAGCGATGCTTGCCGTCGTGCCGAAGGCGATTTCGTCCGGGTTGCCGAGTGCGAAAGCTGCGACCTGCGCAAGCCGCTTCGGCATGTTTGTTTTCCGTTCGATGATGATGCTGCGCAGGCTCTCGAAGTCGCGAGGAACCCTGGCGGGCGTTTTGCTGTCACTGTCCATCCACGCTGTCCATTGAACGAAATAAACATTCCATATTTATGAGCATAGATGATTTTCATTCGGGAGCCCAATTGTTTTTATTCTATTGAAATCCAAGTGTTTTGAACAGTTTTTGGAGCCGGGCGGCAAAAGTGCGCGAGAAAGGCCGCTTGTCAAAATGATCTAAATATTCCAAAAATCCGCCCGACATCTGGAGGAGATACAATGAAAGCACTGGGAATCGGCCTGATCGGCACTGGCTATATGGGCAAGTGCCACGCACTCGCATGGAATGCGGTCAAGACCGTATTCGGCGACGTCGAACGCCCGCGCCTGGTCCATCTGGCCGAAGCCAATGCCGAGCTTGCCGAGAAGCGCGCCTCCGAGTTCGGCTTCGAAAAGGCAACCGCCGATTGGCGCAGGCTGATCGCCGATCCCGAAGTTGATGTCGTTTCCGTCACCACGCCGAACCAGTTCCACGCCGAGATGGCGATTGCCGCGCTCGAAGCGGGGAAGCACGTCTGGTGCGAAAAGCCGATGGCACCGGCTTATGCCGATGCCGAACGCATGCTGAAGACGGCAAAGGCCTCGGGCAAGATCGCCGTTCTCGGCTACAATTATATCCAGAACCCCGTCATGCGGCATATCAAGGCGCTGATCGAGGAGGGGGCGATCGGTGCGGTCAATCACATCCGCGTCGAGATGGACGAGGACTTCATGGCCGATCCCGATGTCTTCTTCTATTGGAAGAGCGAGCTTTCCGCCGGCTACGGCGCGCTTGATGATTTCGCCGTGCACCCGCTGTCGCTGCTCTGGTATCTGTTCGGTCACGTTGAGGCTGTCATCACCGACATGGTAAAGCCCTACGCCAGCCGGCCGTTGAAGGAAGGCGGTCGCCGCGATGTCGAGAATCACGATGCGGCCAATGTCCTGATGCGACTTGGCGGTGGGATCTCTGCGGTGCTGATGGCAAACCGCGCCGCTTGGGGGCGGAAAGGGCGAATCGCGCTGCAGATCTTCGGCTCGAATGGCGCCATTACTTACGATCAAGAGCGCATGAACGAATTCGAACTCTATCAGGCCGAAGGGCGCGGCTCGGAGCAGGGCTTCCGCAAGATACTCGCCGGCCCGGCGCATCTCCCCTACGATCGCTTCATCCCGGCGCCTGGCCACGGGCTCGGCTTCAACGATCTGAAAATCATCGAATGCCGCGAACTGATCCGCGCAATTTCCGGTGAGCCGTCGTCGATCGTGACATTCGAAGACGGTCTTAGGATAGAGAAGTCCGTTCACGCCATGGCACAGTCATTCCACGAGCGCCGCTGGATCGAGATCGATTGAGGTCTGTCCGCTTCCGGTTGACGGCGCTGGAGGCAGGGGATACCCCTTTTCTGGAACGCGCGGCTGCATGCTGGGAGTGAAAACGTGACGGACAGACTGGTGATCATCGGCGCGGGGCAGGCGGGCTTTGCATTGGCCGCGAAACTGCGTGCGCTCAAGGATATGCGCCCAATCACCATCATCGGTGCGGAAGACGCGCTGCCCTACCAGCGGCCGCCACTCACGAAGAAGTACCTGCTTGGCGAGATGACCTTCGATCGACTGCTGTTCCGGCCGGAACACTGGTACCCCGACAACAATGTCGAGATCAGGCTTTCCACCTGGGCGGAGCAGATCGTGCGTGACAAGAAGCAGGTCCTGCTACAGGACGGTTCAGCGCTCGACTACGGCACGCTGGCGTTGACGACCGGCTCCACGCCGCGCGCACTGCCTGCGTCGATCGGCGGGGATCTCGAGGGCGTTTATGTGGCGCGTGACAAACGTGACGCTGATCTGCTTGCTGATGAAATGCGGCCCGGTCGCCGGGTCCTCATTATTGGTGGTGGCTATATCGGACTTGAGGCAGCTGCTGTCGCCCGTCACCGCGGTCTCGAGGTTACCGTGATCGAGATGGCTGACCGAATCCTGCAGCGCGTCGCTGCCAGGGAGACGGCCGACATCATGCGGGTGATTCATGAGACACATGACGTTGTCATCCGGGAGAAGACCGGGCTCAAGCATCTTGTCGGCCATGAAGACAGGGTTGTCGCTGCCGAACTCTCCGACGGATCCACGATCGAGGTCGATTTCGTCATTGTCGGCATCGGCGTCGTCCCGAACGATCAACTCGCCAAGGAGGCGGGTCTCGAGGTCGCCAACGGAATCATCGTGGATGAATTCGCCCGCACGTCCGATCCGTCGATTTTTGCCGCGGGTGACTGTGCGGCCCTGCCGTGGCAAGGCGGACGCATCCGTCTCGAATCGGTGCAGAACGCCGTCGACCAGGCAGAAGCCGTCGCCGCCATCATCGCCGGCGGCAACGAAGCATACGATCCCAAGCCTTGGTTCTGGTCGGATCAGTATGACGTGAAGCTGCAGATCGCCGGCTTCAACATGGGCTATGACGATACAGTCCTGCGTCCAGGCTCGCGCGACGGCGCCCACTCGATCTGGTATTTCAAGAATGGGGCGTTCATCGCCGTGGATGCCATCAATGACGCCAGGGCCTACGTCAGCGGCAAGAAGATGCTGGAATCCGGTATCAATCCCGACAGGGCGATCATTGCGGACGCATCTACCGATCTCAAGCAACTGCTGAGCTGAGGCCGGCGGCCTCGGCATCAGGTGGAAAAGCCGAAAAAGCGCTTGCGTCACCTGTCGAATGACTCTATCAGGCTCCCACCGGAGAGGTGGCCGAGTGGTCGAAGGCGCTCCCCTGCTAAGGGAGTTTAACATTTCCCTTCGGGCGCCCCTAACGATTTGTTTATGCTCGGTTTTCCTGTCAAGAATATTTTCTGAATGTGCGCACTGTGTCTCAGGTGTGTCAAAAGCTCTCATTTCTTGCCAAAAACGCGGTCAATAACTTCACGATCCGCGTCCCCTTCCACATAGGTCTCCATCAGCAACCGGCGTGACTTCCAGCCGCCGTGATCTGCTGTCGTCGCCACGTCCACGCCATTGCGTCGGATCATCTCAGTGGCAAACCCATGCCGGCCGATTTCGTGGCTGGTGAGGCGCGAGAGACCAGCTTCCTTGATCACCTTGTCGAACCGCTTCTTGATCGTCGATCGGTTGGCGGCCGCGAATACCAATGTCTCGTGAAGGCTTCGGATGTTCGCCAGATCGATCACCATGGCGCGCGTCAGAAACACCTTGCGCGGCTCGGTCTTCGTCTTCTCCAAGAAAGCTATGCCCAACTGCAGATCGACGTGCTCCCATGTAAGGCGACAAGCCTCAGAGACGCGTGTGGCGGTCTCGAACATGAAGCGGGCAATCGCTGCGGTCTCTGGCATGTCAAGCTTCTTGGCTGCCTTGCAGAAAGCATCCAGCCACGACTTGTTGCCGGCCGGTCTAGCCTTCCGCTCTTCCTTGAACCGCTTGACAGATATCTTCGGCCAGCCTTTGGCGTCGGCTATGTGATTGACGACTGCGCGGGTAGGGGTGATCACCTGCCGGTTCCATGTAGCTGGCTGTGCGCCAGGATACAGCGCCTTGGCGGCTTTCCGGATCTCTGGTCCGGTGATGTCCTTCACCTTCCATTTGCGGAAGTGCTTGATGAGCGGGGCTAGAAACCGCCCATCCTTGCCGTCGTTCAGGTACTCCGCGACGGCTTCAGGGAACGTTAGGACCGCCTCTTCGCCATGGACAGCGGCACGACGGACGCGTTCTTCGTGTTTGATCGCGATGTCTTCCGCGAGCCGCTTGTCAGTCGTGTAAGAAGACGGTCGGTATCGTTTTCCGTCCACCGTGAAATCGTAGTGCCAGTTGTCGCTCCCGGCTCGCTTGAAGAGGTTCGGCATTCTTTCGGCTCCGGACGGGCGGAATTGACAATGGTATCGAGATCGGAAGGCAGGAGAAACATGGCTTTGCCGAGAACGCGGCAGGCGCCTAGAGCCCGCGCACGTTCCCGCAAGGTCCGCTCAGAGATTTGTATGCCCGCCGCTTGGAGCTTGGCAACTGCCATAGCTGGTGAGATGGCTTCATCGAGAAACGTCATGCCGCGCTTCTCCCGCGTCCGTACGAATTCGACCAGTCGAGCAGAACGCGCTCTATGTCTTCGGCGGAAAGAACCGGCGAACCGGCGGTAGATTCTATGTCAAAATCTTCGAAGCATTCGCAGAGCTGGTCTACCTCCTTCCCCTTGAACCATTCGTGAGAATGTCGATACGGGGCAAGGAAGGTATGGATTACCTTCTCGGCCTCGACCGGCGCTTGGAATGAGAACATATGGGACAATCGCGTACCCATAATGCTGCTCAGTTCCCGGCATCGTCTTTTCGGGTCGTCTGACTTACCTATCTTGAACAGGCCGGTGGCCTCGTTCCAGAAGAAATATATCCAGGCGACCTTTCCACCATGGTGCTGTATTTGCATCGTGCGAAAGTCCGCGTGCTTCACGAGCGCTGCTCTGGTCATCGTCCGTCGATCCTCCATTGATTGATAACCGCCGTCGCGAACGGCGCGGCATCGTCGCCCATGTCCGAGAATAGGCCCCAGATGACGAGGCAGAGCGTGTGCGGATCGCGGCCGTGCCAGAAGGTGTGCTCACCGATCTGGTGTTGCCGGTGGTGCTCTTCCTGGCAGATCGGGAGTGCCCAGCGGTCCGGAGCCTTACGACCTTTGCCCCGGCCATAGTGGCCATGCTGTGGGGAAGCCATGGACAGGTGCGCAGCTTCGACACCATACCGGCCCGTCAGAACGCATGGGAGATCGCGGAGAAAAGACAGGTAATCCTTGCTCTTGGCAGGCTTCTTCTTGGGGAAGGGATCGGGTGCGATGCTCGCAGCAATACGGAAGGCGCTCATTCGGACGCCTCCTTACGGTATTCGGAGAGTGCGCGGCGGGCCGTTAGGACGCATGCCATCGGCTCGGCGCATCTTCCCCGCCACAGATCGCAAGCGCTAGCTGATAGCGCTCCACTTCCGCCTTCTCGGCTCTGGAGCGTAGGGATTCGTCATACCCGCAGGTGCAGGTGTAGTTTCGGCCGTCGCAGCCTCGTGCGTGGTCGGTCTGCATTAGGCCCTCCCGCTTCTAGACAGTTGATCATGACGGTGTTGTGCGGCTTCCTTCGCCTCTTTGAGGGTTAGAAATTTCATGGACGGGAAGACGTGCGTTCCTCGAAGTTCGAAATAGGATACGGGCGCCTCTACAAACTCGATTGAGTAATGGCAGCCCTTAGACGGGCGCGCGACGTGATAGGGGACTTCACCCCTCCAGTTTAGCGGGCTCATCTTCACCCCTCCTGCGTAGAGTGAAGGGCTGGAGCAGGAGGCAGAGGCATCCAGTGGGTGGCCACGAAACCGTAGTTGCCGCCGTCGGTCCAACCGCTATCGTAAGATTTCGTCTTGCGGTTATAGGCTGCGGCACCCCACCAAGCGATCTTCAAGCCGTACTGATGGGAGATGAGGATTCTCGAACCATCCTTCGGAGCCGTCTCGATCGGCTTCCAGACATCCCTCACGGCTGCTGACTGTGGTCGGGCGTAGAGACCTTGCCAAATCTCGTCATCTTCCTTGTAGCGCGGCTCTTTCGTGAAGTAGTTCCAGAAATCTTCGGACCATTCCTTGTGACGGTATCTCCACGCCACCGGAGCCTCATCGTCTCCTGACGTGCCGCTGATGCCCCATTCCTGATCGCGTCCGGTCTTGGTTGCATCGTCAAGTAGGTTGAGCGTCTCGAAGCGATCAACGATGCGCTGGATCATTTCAGCAGGGCCGGGAGTGTGCCGGTCAGGATCGTGATCAGTGCAATAACGGTATTCGCCATCGCCGCCGGTCAACTGGTCGATCTGCTGGACGGCTTCAGAATAGCCGTCGTCTGCCGCATCTGGGTATCCATTTAGCCACCAGTATGCATCTGCAGCTTCAACCTTCATCCGATTGTAGGCACGCTGCTCTTTGAAGACCGATGGGCAGAGCTTTTCTGCAAGCCATTCTCTGATGCTCATTCTCCGCCCTCCTTTGCGGTGAGGGCGGCGCGGTAGGCGTCTATGGCGCGTTTAAGCGTAGCGTCGCTGATGTAAACGCCTTCATGACCTAGCGCCTTACAAGCAGCCACGATCCCCTTCTCATGCGCCCCGCCTTCCGTTGCGTTGTCTTCCACGATCTGCGTGTTTTGGGAGACAACCGGATTTGAGTGGTTAACTTGGTGGGCAACGCCTTCCGTTGCCTCTGGCTTTGGTTCGGCTGCGAGGCAGTATTGCTGCCATAGATCGTTGATCAGCTTGCTGACTTCATCGAATGGGGTGTTTTCTGTGATGTTAAAGCATCGCATTTCAAGATCCCATTCAGCTTCGGTTTCCCAACCTACCGGCTCTGGCTTTGGAGGATGGGCGTAGAGCGGGACCATAGCGAAACCTTTCGGAACAACCTTGCCGAAAAGATCGATGCACGACACTCCAAGCCGTAGCTGCGCAAGCTCGACCTCAGTCACGTATCCGACCGGCTCTGCCTCTAGCTTTGGAGTGGGGAGGAGTGTGCTGAGGATGCGGGACTCGTAGTCGTCTTGGGCGGCGGCCTTGGCTTCGTCGCATGTTGGGAGAAAACCAGACCAAACGTTCTGTCGGGGCTGCTTCCATCCATATCCATGCTCACCGGCTGGCGAAATTGCATACCGTCCAAATGGGCAATCGGCGCAGACCTCGTAAGCGGGTTGGTCGTTTCGGTACGACCAGACAAGAGCCTTCACGCTCACCGTACCGTTTGGGAAGTTGCCGTTGCTCATGGCTGTGCCTCCGCCTTAATCTCGGAAGCCAGATCCATGATCACCTTCGCGATCTCGAAAGGGTCCTCTAGCTTCTTGCGGTAGACCGCGCTGTAGGCGCCAGAGCACATGCCTACGGCTGCTGTCATCGCATGGAGGGTGATGAGAAACTGAGTTTCCTTGGTGTCTGCGAGTTGCAAAACAGAAACTCGGTGGCCTGCCAACCCGCAAAGGTCACGCTCAAGCGCGCCATATGGCATTGTTTTCGGTTTGCTCATGATTGCGGCTGTCCTTCGTTTATCCGGTAGAGGGGGCGAGCGGGAAGGGAGGGCTTCTCGACACGGCGGGCGGATTTCTCGGACTTCGGGAAGCCAGCGGACTTGATGGTCTGCTTGGGCCGCTTCATGCCGAGGAACCGCTCCTCGTTGCGCTTGGCCTTGGAAATCGTCCCCTGATCGGTCTTTGTCTTCGGCTTATGGCAGCACTCGACACCGAGGAGCTTTCCGTCGTCGGCCGTCAGCTTCCGGGACTTATCGACCTGGAGCGCATCCGGGACCGTGTGGTCTATGTGATAGACCTTCTTGCCGAGGATGAGGCCGCAGCCTTCGCAGGCGATCTCTCCGCTTTCCAGCATGGCGCGCTTGACGATCTGGGCGTAGACGGCCTTGGTGAATTCACGACGCTTGCTCATGCTGCCCTCCCGATCTCGTCTTGATCACAGCCGACTACACCGGCGACCATCGCCAGCCCGTCAGCCTTCGACATTTCCTTGAGGACTACCTGCGTGCAGTAGCCAAACACGCCGTTGGCCTTGGCTCTGCAGCCTTCATCTGCTGGCACCTCGTAGGAGGTCATTGCAGCGGCTTTCTGCGCTTTCAGGACGCCGATATCGCCTCCGAAGTTAGTCGCAGCCCACAGCATCTTGCTGACGGCTACGAGCCAACCATGAGGCGTGAGGGAGCCAGCCGAGGGGGAGGAGGAGGCCTCGGCTGGCTCTTGCGGAGAAGGTTGGGCGGCTTCTTCCGCATCATCCGGCTCGGGAGAGGAACCGGAATCGGTGTCTTTTGGATTGTGAAGGATCACACCGCGCTCGGCGGCTTCCTTGATGATGAACTCGATGAAATCGGTCATCTCCTGCTTCGATAGGTCGGAGGATGACATCTCGATCGGCAGGAAGGTCTTGCCGTCCAGGCTGGGCAGGAAGCTAACCTCGCGCCCAAAGGCATGAAGGAATATCGCTTTCCACTGGCTCGGCTCGTACTTGATGCCGTTGTGGCTGTACTGCTGGGCGAACTCGGTGAGGAGCGCCCATAGCAGATCATTTTGCGGCAAGGTCCGCTTGGACGCTTTGAACTCAACGCGCGTCCCGACAGGAGCTTTGCCGATCCAGTTGACCGCTTTATTGCGGTCATCCGTGGTTTCGAGGATCAAGAGCGCTCTTCCCAAATCAGCCTCCGTTCACCGGATGGATTTGAGCAAGCCGGCGCTGCTTGATCTTGTGGGCGATCTCGAGGTTCACGTCGTCGCCGTCAAACGTTCCTTCCGGATCGAGAACAGACCAGATTTCCTCGATGGTCGCCTCGTCCATTGCGACAGACATGGCCTCTTCCAGTTCGCCAAAGAACTCGGCGGTGTCTATTGGCTCTTCCGCTGCTGGAGCCTCGTCTGTGGCTTCCAGCGTGACGTCGACCACTTCCGCGTCCTCAACAGGAGGCGCCGGCGGGACCGGAGGAACTGGAGGCGTGTGATTGTGCGGCGTGACGTCGCGCATGTCCTCAGCGTCGGCGATCTCGCGAGCTTCGAACTCGTCACGGATACCGCCGAGTACGTCGCCGAACAGTTCGCGCAGGCAGTAGCCAGCGGCACGCCAAGCAAGCATTCGCTGCGGGAAACGCCACCATGGGCTATCGTTCGGCTTCTGCTCGTTCTTCTTGTCCCACTTGTTCCACTTCGTGACGACGGCTTCCGTCTGCCATAGACCGGCTCGGACGGCGTCTTCCTGTGAGAACTCGACGCGCTTGTCTTCATCTGTGTCGTTGCGCTTGGCCTCACACCATCCGACCATCTGGCCATCGCGAGTTTCGCAGCCGGTACGCAGGTATGAGACTTTGCCCGACTGGCGAACGACGTTGATCAGGCCATCACCATAGAGGGCAGGCTTTCCGTTGATGACTGTAAAGCTGCGGAGCGCCACCATCGGCTTGAGCCCGAGCTCGGCGCCCGACATGATAGCGACGGTAACGGCTGAGATAGCCGCATCGCCTTCCAGCTTTCCGATGAGAGCCGATGGCGCGAGACCGCCTAGGTAGACAGCTTTCGCAACACGGAAGGTCTCTTCGAAGGTCTGCGGCACGATAGCCATGACGTGACCGCCACCGGCCAGCGCCGGCATGTTGGTTTTAACGGGAGCGTTCATCGTACGGCTGCTTTCTCTTCAACGGTGATGCCTGGGATGTTCGTGCGGCCAGCGTCCAAAGCGCGTTGCGCGAGCTGGCGGAGGAGCGTCTGCACTTCTTCGCGACCGGCCATGTAGGCGTAGAGCGCCGCGTAGTCGGTGACATCGGCCACGATCTTCTTGACCTGAACCGACGCGGATTTGCCGTAGGTCGCCTTGATTGCCGTAGGAGCGGCTTCTGCAACGGTCTCGGTCTTCGGCGCGTCGATGACAGCCGTTTCGCCCTGTTGCTCGCGAGCGGCCTTCTCCGAGGCAAGGCGAGCCTGTTCGGCTTCCCACTCCCGCTTACGCTGCTCCTGGAGCTTCTGCGTCTCCCATGAGCCGATGGCATCGCGCACCTTGTCGGCGCCTGCCTTCGCGGATTTCACAAGCGGCTGCCACTTGGCGTCCACCGCCTTGCCACCTTCAAGGAACGGCTCTTTCTCCTTCGTGCGTATCTTGTCGGCCTGGCCTGAAAGCTCGTTCAGACGATTGCGAAGCGATAGAGCCTTAGCCGCGGTCGCGTCGTCAGCGATCTTGGAATAGGCGTCCATGCCGGCGAGAGCTGCGGCGATCTGATCCTTGAGAGCTTCCGCTTCGTCGACCGTGGCCGAGTTGTCGCCAATAGAAGGCGCCGGAGCGGTCACCTGTGCAGCGACAGTCTTGTCGTCGTCCGGCCAGCCTTTGCCTTCCAGAGCGTCGTTGTAGGCCTGATACGAGACAGGGTTGCGGCATGCGAAGGTCCAGATCTCATCCGGACGAACCTCGCGACCATTGCGATACGCGACGAGCTCCTTCGATCCTTCCGGGTAGAAGATCGCCACCGGCTGCCAGGGCGAGTCCTTGAAGCGCGTGCGGTAATAGCCCTGCTGCGGCTCGTTCTCGTGAACCGGAAGCGTCTTGCCGATCGCTGCGGGGTTCTTGAGTGCTGCCTGCCACCAGCCCCACGGGCCGACGATTTTGAGCGCAAGCGCGCCGATAGACTGAGCGGTCATTAGATCCTCGCTTGAAGTTGAAATTCGCGTTCCTGGACGGTCAGCGCGTGATAGGTCTGCCCCGTAATCAGCGCGATCACGATGCAGAAGACCCACAGGACGAGCATGTCTTGGTTGGTCGGGCGGATCGGCGGGAGAGCGATGGCCTTGGGCTGCTGGTCGCAGGTTCCCGGCTTGCAGGCGCATTCGTTATGGGTGCGGAGGTCACAGCGCATCGGCCATCTCCTCGATCTGCTCGTCGATATCGGCCTTGGCAGCTTCCAGAGAAGCAGAGCAGCCGCAGCGACGGTCATTGCCATCAGGAGCGCCGTCGAAGTCGTCGTGATACCAGTCCCAATCGACACCCATAGAGGCCGGGACAGGCTTGGGGTTGAAGCGGATCCAGTAGCCGCGGTGAGGAATGCGATCGCTCATTGTGCAGCCCTCTGATCCGTCAGGATGTTGTCCGAGAGCTTCTTCATTGTCGCTTGAAGCGGGTTGACGAACTCGACGTCGATACCGTTCGCGCGGCCAAGCTCGATCGCAGCAGCGAGAGACTTTACGAAGTCCTTTATCCGCTTTTCTTCTGGAGACGGGAGAGCGTCGATCCAGCGCTCGGCGTCATCGAACCTTTCGGAAAGCGTATCGCCGGCGCCGTAATAGATCACGTCCTTGACGTAAGCACTCGACTTCGTCTCGTAGAGCATGACGTGAGGCTCTTCATTGGCGCTCCACACGATCGTAACGTCTGGTCGGACGATGGCCTTCGTCAGCATTTTCACGACGAGGGCCGAAAGCTTCGCGTTGATTTCCTTGATGTCCATCGCCATCACTCCCCAGCCGGCCGCAGAAGGCGCTCAAGACGAGCGACCGAGCTATGCCCGCCGAAGTAGGCGAGATCATCGATCCGAGCGTCACGGGCGAGATCCGGGTCCGGCTGCTTCGACTGCTCCAGCTCGTCAGCCCATTCCTGAGCGCAGTGACGGCCGTCGACGGTCTTGTCGTCGTAGAGCACGGCCATGATCTGCATGCACAGGAGCTGCCGGAAGCTGTTGTCTCCGGTCTTGCTCGGCATCGGCAGGGTGAACTTGCCGTCCAGAACGATAGACGTGATCACGAACTCGCCGTCGCCGTTATCTTCCAGCGTGGCCCGACCGTAGAGAAGGCAGCCCTCGCAGAGGCCGGGGAGCTTTAGCTCGTCGAAGAGATATTCCGTTTGAAATGCCATTGCCCAAACTCCTCATTCGAGCCGATCCCGTTTCTCGCGTCCCGTTTGGGAGGTCATTCGTGATCGGCTGATGAGAAGAACGTATACGCAGAAAACGTAAGGCGCAACAAAAATCGTACGTGGAGTGCGTAAAAAGATTTGCGCAGTTTGCGTAGAGGGCTTAAAAGAAAAGCGCCGGCGGGATGATCCGACCGGCGCTCAAAGCAGCTTTCCTGATAGAAAATACCTAACACATCACAATGATTGATGGAATAGGCATAGCTGCCGAGAGGCGCTGAAAAGCGCAAAATCTTGGGTCTGCTCGGATGTTCCCGCCAAGATGATGCGTCTCAGAGGTGCAAAGGCAGCGGTTTTTCAAGGGTATTGTCCCGCGCCGCCGATCACTCCGGCAAATCAATCCCAACGCGGTACCGGCGCCAGGCTCACCGGGCGAAGTCAGACGGGGTTGATGGCCCGCCCGATCACAGCTTTGCAGGCTGCGGGATAACAGCAGAACCAAATGTGGAGACCGCCGAGAGGCGAACTTCAATAGTGGCGAGTACCGATTGCACCGCTTGACCGGCGGGAGGATGCCAGAACACAGCCCGGTAGGGTCCGGGAAAACAAAACTATCTGCTGGTTATATCGACTTCATGGATGCTTGGCCGAGAGGATCGGCAGCGAAGGATGTGTCTCCACAGGACCATCCTAATGCCTAGGTTATGCCCAGAGCAGATTAAGGGATCTCTTTTCGAACTGTTTCGAGACGATCGAAGACTTCCCGCCAAGCATCATCGCGGTTTTCCACAGGCAAGCCTTTAACCACATCAGCGATCTCTTGTATGTACGCGTCGATCACGGACGTGGCCGGATAAGTCTTGTCCAGGAGGATGAGAAGTTCAGCGTTCATAGATCGGCCATTAGCGTCCGCAGCCCGTTTAATGCGGTCTCGCAACCCGTCTGGTACGCGGATGATGATTTTGTCCAGCAATTGGCTGGGGCTCAGATCGCTCATGAAGAGAGTGCATACAATCCACTACTCGGCAAATAAATCGTGGCAACTTGCCATACTCGGTTGACGCGAGTGTGAGCGGTCGTCAACATTTGCGTAGGGGGCTATCGTTGGGAGGAAAATTACTTGGCGGAAAAAGACGTGATGAAAACGAAAAGGCGGAGCACCGGCTTACGAATCCAGCTTCGCCTTTTGGGAAAAGCAACATTCAAAGTTGGGGACCGTCAACATGCCGAGGCATGCTAGCATCAGTGCGTTTCTGTTTGCAATCGTACCAAGCCTGAATAACTGTTCTCGGAGGCTTGATGAATAATGCATAGACTATTCACGCCTTTACCACCTCCCGAGAAAGTCCTCTCCGATCGCTTCCGCGTTCATCCGGTCGAGGGAGATGGAATGGACCCGACCCTTCGAGGCGGTCGTGATTATGTCCTGCTGGCACCCGTAACCCTTTATGAAGGTGAGGGGATCTACCTCGTAAACGTAGGTGCCGGCCTCGATCTCTTCCGCGTCAGCAACGTCTTCGACGGCAATGGAGGACTGCTTCTCTCTCAAGAGAACCCCCGCGGCGGATACCACAGACTAAGCAGAGAACAGTTTGATAGCCTGGTCGTCGGCATAGTGGTTGCCGACATAAGAACGCGCGATGAGCGCTTCCTACGGGGCGGCGCGTAACAGCGCCGCTTATCTTCTGGCGATATGTCCGCAGATGCGGCCAATGATGATCAGTCGCTCGAGTTCCACCGTGAACGTCTCCAACGCTGGATTGTCCGAGATGATCTTCACTTGCACCGGATCGGAGAACGGGACGCGCTGCAGCCGCTTGATTTGAGGCTCTGACGCTCCATCAGAGATTGAGTAGACCGTATCGGAGACGAACCTGTTTTGAGACAGGTCGACGATCACGCGGTCCCCCGGCATGTAGTTCGGGTACATCGAATCGCCAATCACTTCCATGACGACGGTATGCGACGGCGATGCCTTGGCTTCGCTGCGAAGGTAGTCCTTCGGGATGAGCCACTCGGCGATTACCCGGTGGCCAGATATACTGGCGTTACCGACAGGCAGGTTGATGACCTCACCCACGACGCCTTCACCCGCGCCGAGCTTCACGTCCAGCTCGGGCAGGGCGTTTGCGACACTCGGCTGCCAATGCTCCCGTGTGTAGGCTACTTCGCCATCATGGCTGTCGGTTTCGTCAGGATCAAAGGACGGAATGAAGCCGCCTCGGCCAATCACCTCTGGCATTGCAAGAGCCCAAACCTCCGACGGCGTGATGGCCGGATCACCCCTGCCGACGAGCGCCTTGATCATCTTCATGACTAGTTCGGTGGCAAGGTATTCCTTCTTGAATAGGGCTGGGTCCTCATAGCGCTGGATGCTCGACGCGCGGGAGTAACCCATCGCGCGGGCAAACTCATCCATGGATAAGCCAGCCCGTTCGCGGAGGGCTCTAACTTTAGCAGTTACAGAATCAGTGTCGTGTTCAGCGCTCATGGTTTAATTACGCAAAATGCGTTTACGTTTTCCACGTTGACATGCTTACGCGAAGCGCGTAGAACAGCATGAAACCAACGATGGATGCGTAAAGTGGAACCCAAAACCCCAGCGGAAAACATCATCATGACGCTCGGCGGCCTGTCGAAGACCGCCAGCCTGCTTTCCACCGAGGAGAAGCGCGTAGCTGTTTCGACCGTCCAAGGTTGGAAGGAGCGCGGGAAGATCCCACAGGAATGGTGGGAGCTGATCATCGAGGCCGGCAAGTCGGTCGACAAGACGATCGAGCTGCAGATGTTCCTCCAGATCCCGGAGAAGGCAGCGTGAGCGTGTTCTCTGAGAATCTTCGGAAGGCACGCAACGCCGCTGGATATACGCAACAGGAAGTCGCCGATCATTTCGATGTGACGCGGGGAGCGATAGCTCAGTGGGAGTCTGGTGTCGTTTATCCAGAAGGGCCCAGGTTGGCAGCAATCGCGGAATTCCTCGATTGTTCTCTCGACGTACTTTTCCGCTCTGAGCAATGCGATGTTGAAGCGGAGCCCATAAAGCCGAGCACAGCAAAGTTCTGGATGGTTCTCGGCATAGGGCAGGGCGTGCCTCGTTACCAGCACGGAAGCCTTGAAAGCGCACAGGCGGAAGCCAAGCGCCTCGCTGGTCTCTACCCGGAAATCACCTTCGTCGTGCTGGCTTCTGTCGACGCCTACGTGTCCACCAAGCCGCAGGTCAATCAACTCGTCATCGGTGAGCCAATTGGGCCGACCGACGATATCCCATTCTGAGGAGGAGTTCCCATGACCGAGATCCTTCAAGGTCTTCTGTTCTGCCTGGGCGGCGCGACGTTCTTCATTTGCGGCATCGTCGCTATCGCATCCCCAATGCTCTCTTCTCAAATCAGTCGGGAGAGCCGGGATGAAGAGTCCGGCGCCCCGGAGGGCGATATCACTAATTCCCATCATTTCCAGACCCCAAACGCTCCAGGTTCCACGCTTAGCGTTCGGGCTTCGTACCAGTCAGTGCGTTCAGTAGACGGGTAACTCAGTACCAGTACCCGCCCGCCCTGATCATCAATCTATCAGGGCTGGCGAACATGAAGTGGCTGAAATCCAACCAGAACGAATCAACAACAAAGCAGGGAAAGCAGCAGATGTCTTTTGTAGATGCATACTCCCCGGAAAGGGCGTCGGGTTATGCCAAAAAGCTCTTCCAATCAGTCGTAAAGGGATGGGGGACCTACCCCCTTGCCGTCGATGAATGCGCCAAGCGGAGCCGCATGTCCGAGAGAAGTTTCGAGCGCCTGATGAAAGGCGAGACGAAGGACCCGAAGCTGACCATCCTCGGTCGGGTCCGAGGCGCATACATCCAATACTGCGAAGAGCAGATCTCGCGCCTCCAGCATGAAATCCACATCGAGATGACGAGGAACTCCGATGACGTTTTGGAAACTCTGGCTGCTGAGGCTGAGGCTTTGGCTGCACGTATCAAGCAAGCGAAGGGAAGGTGATCAGAATGACGGCAGTCGGGCACAACACAGCACTCAACGCGGAAGAGCACCAGGCACTCTGGAGCCATCATATCCGCAAGAAGCTCGACATTCATCGCCGTCTCGCAGAGCTCAAGGCTGACGAAAAGAAGATCGATGCGGATCTGAAGAACGACGGTTTCTCCAAGTCCGAGATGAAAGACTACATCGACTGCATGACCACCGACGACCCTCAGAAGAAGGTCGACAACTTCAACATGCTCAAGCGCAATCGTGTCCGGCTCGGTCTGATCCAGGATGATCGAGGCGCCGATCTCCTCGCGGACCGGGTCACGACCGAGCAGATGATCTATGCCGCCGGTGTCGAGGCGGGTCTCGCCGCTCTCGATCGCGTCTCCAAGAAGTATCAGGCCGGCAGCACCGAAGATCGGGCGTGGCTTGACGGTTATGACGAGGGCCAGCGCATCGCCCGAGAGAACCTCCAGTCGGCCATGGAGAAGCGCAACGCCGCCAAGCAGGCCGCGACGAATGAAGAACCAGCGGCTGATCCGGATACCGATCCCTTCGAATAGCAAGCTCCCTGCACGGCCGCCATCCTCCTCCCAAGCGCGGCCGTCAAACTACCGAGGCGCAAATGCCTCGGTCCTTCTCCCAAAATACCAGACAGACGAGGGGAACATGCTCCAGCAAATTTTTACATGGACGGAAGCAAACATTGGGCTCCTACGGGAGATGGTTGCCTCCGGAATGTCAGCAAGCCAGGCAGCCGCCAAGCTCAGATGCTCGCGCAATGCGGTTATCGGCAAGGCTCACAGGTTGGGCATCAGCTTCGGTCATAGCCGTGGCGCACCGACGAAGCTCAAGCCAGAGAAGAAGCAGACACAAGCCCCAAAGACACCGTGGACGCCCGAGCGGATCGAGAAAGCCGCTCAGATGTGGCGGGACGGCAAGGCTGCAGAGGCCATTGCAAACGCTGTAGGCTGCTCTTTAGCCGCTCTACACTTCACCGCCGGCAAATATCGCGAACAGTTCCCTATGCGCAATCTGCGCCGTGGTCGAGCTACCAATACTGCCGAAAGCAGCGGCCACACCTTCACCGCAGACTCCGTTCCGTTCCTTCTGCCTGACTTTCCCGGCGTCGAGTTCCAACATCTGGAGCCCCACCACTGCAAGTTTCCCGTCTCCAATGACGTAGGCGCCTCGATGAAGTGCTGCGGAGCCGATCGCAACACAACCGGCCCTTACTGCGCCGTGCATGCCGCTGTTGCCAGGGGACGCGGAACCGAGAGCGAGCGCAAGGCTACGAAAATCGGGAGGGCTTGGTGATGACCCTCATCTTCGGCTTCGACCCGTCCAAGTCTACCGGCTGGTGCGTCTATGACCCCGACCAGCAGAAGCGGGACCGCAACTTCGCCCATATCAAATGCGGCGTGTTGCAGATGCCCGACAAGGCTGATCACTACTACACCGGCGATCAGATCGGTCTGAAGGTAGCGGCTCTCATCCGCGAGTATGGCAAGCCCGACTGGGTGGTCCTCGAGGAGCAATCCCTCGCCAAGATCGGCAACACCAGCGCCGACGCCATGCTCTATCCGTGGATTGCTACCACGGCCATCGTCTCGACGATCGCTAACTTCGGCATTCCATACGGCACGCTTCCCCCAGGCACATGGCGCAAGGCCTTCTACGGCCAGACGTTCAAGCCGCCGCTCGACAACAAGGGCAAGAAGGACTGGAAGAGCGCGGCTGTCACCGAGTGCGAGCGCCTAGGGATCAAACTCCCACCACAGAAGGCTCTTGGACACAACGCGGCCGAGGCGTGCGCTCTCGCCATCTGCTGGGGCGTTCGAGAAATGAAGGTTCACGCCGGCCGGTACCAGCAGCCGCTTATGGATCTCCGTATGGCTCGAAATGAGAGGGCGGTGGCATGAGGCTCTTCAACTGGCCGTTCGGCGACCTTCAACCTCATTCCTTCGATTTCATCATGGCTGACCCGCCGTGGCGATTCCAGCTTCGCTCAGAGAAGGGCGAGGGGAAATCGGCGCAGGCTCATTACCGGACCATGCCACTCGACGAGATTAACGCGATGCCTGTTCTCGATCTGGCTGCACCGAATTGCACGCTTTGGCTCTGGTGCACCGCGCCGATGCTGCCAAAGCAGATGACGACTGTACGCGCGTGGGGCTTCTCCTACTGCACAGAAGGTGTGTGGGTGAAGATGACAAAGCACGGAAAGGTGGCTTTCGGCACCGGCTACGGCCTCCGAGGTGCCCACGAGCCCTTCATCATCGCCAAGCGTGGCGAGCCGAAGCTTACCAAATCCACCCGCTCAGTCATCCACGGTAAAGTGAGGGATCACTCTCGCAAGCCTGAAGAGGCCTACGCCGAGGCCGAGCGGCTCATGCCAAAGGCTAACCGGCTCGATCTATTTTCGCGCACCAACCGCAACGGCTGGACAGCGTGGGGCGATGAGGCTGGTAAGTTTGGAGAAGCCGCATGAACCAGCTTGCACGCGACTTCTCCACAGACTCCCGCATGATGGACGGCATCTCGGAAGACGACATCTTCCAAGCCGAGGAGGGCGTCCTAGCAGGCATCCTCAGCAAGAACGACTATCTCGGCTCTTGCGGGCTTGAGCCTCACGACTTCGCCGAGGGGCTTCACCAGAAGATCTTCGCATCGATCCAGCAGCTTTGCGCCGGGCACCATATCGCCGACGCGCACACGCTGAAGCCCTTCATGCCGCGGGCTATCGACAACCTTCCCATCTCCCCATCCGAATACGTGAACCGCCTGCAGAAGGCCGGCCTCTACACCCTCCAGCAGGAATTCGAAGCCAAGGTCCAGATCATCAAGGGCGCTTCGATGTCCCGCCAGTTGGAACGAGAGGCTGAGTTCATCGGCAACCTGGCGCGAGAAGGCCATACGCTTCTCACGCTCGGAGACGAGATCGAAGGCCTTGAGCAGCGATTGAAGGAACTGCAGTCACGGTTCGCCGAGACCAAATCCATCAAGTCTCCCGGCTCTCAGTACCTCGCAGCATTCAACGCATCCGGCCGGCGCAAGAGCATCGTAGGTGTTCCAATCGGCCTCACCGAAATCCAGCGTGTGCTGTCGGAATCGGTCTTTGCCGGCGGCAACCTCTATGGACTGCTTTCCTCATCGGGCGAGGGCAAGACCAGCCTGACGATCCAGATCATCTATCACGCGCTCGTCGAGGGGCACCCGGTCCTTTTCCTCTCCTACGACCAGTCCGCATATCAGTGCGTCCGCCAGATGGTCGCCCAGGTGCACGGCATCACGGTCAAGCAGCAGGACGAGCCTATGCGGCTCATGACCGAGCAGCAGCGCGACAAGTGCGTGGCCTTCGCAACATGGATCGAGAAGCAGCCGCTTGAGATCATCCGTTGCCAGCGGGAAGGGGTCTTGCAGCTCACGGCCTACGCCCGACGCTTTATCAAGAAATATGCCAACGGACGCACGCCGCTCATCGTCCTAGACCACATCGGCAAGGTGAAGCCTCGCGACCCTAAGCTTTCTCCCGATCGGATCTCCGGAGAGGTCACCGTCGAGCTTAAGGCACTCGCAGACGAGACGCAGAGCGCCTTCCTAGTCCTGAACCAGCGCAACAGCTTCGGCACCCGCCGAGACAACCCACGGCCAATCTCTGCTGACCTATACGGAGGCGAGGGCGCCAAGGCCGACTATGACGGCATCATCTACCTATACCGAGCCGAGAAGTACAAAGCCGATCGTGTGGCCACCGCCGCAACAGATCAGGACTGGAAGAAGATCAACAAGGTGTTCGGGTCGGAGATCGAGGGCATCGCGGAGATCGGCAGCATCAAATGCAGGTTCGGCGATCCCAATGTCCGCGAGACGCTGAAATTCGAGGCTCAGTTCACCCGATACGTTTCCAATGCGCCAGCGCGCCCGCAGGAGTTGGATTTTTGAATGTGGCTCTACGTCCCGAACACCTCAACATCCTCTCCATCTGCACCGGCGGAGGAGGCCTCGATCTCGGCGTCGAGCTGGCAATTCCAAGCGCTAGAACAGTCTGCATGGTCGAGAGGGAAGCCTTCGCGGTCGCGCAACTGGTATCAGCTATGGAAGCGGGCCTCATGGCTCCAGCGCCTATATGGAGCGATGCCAGAACCCTTGACGGCCGCGCATGGCGTGGCGCTGTTGACGGCTTCATTGGTGGCATCCCGTGCCAGCCTCACAGCCTCGCCGGCAAGAAGCAAGGCAGCAACGACGCCAGAGACCTCTGGTCAACAGCCCGTCGCCTCATCATCCAGTCGCGCGCGTGGTTCGTCCTCATCGAGAATGTCGCCGGCATGCTCTCTGCGGGGGATGACGAAATCGCTGGAGCGGAGCGGGTTTACCGAGACCTTCTCAAGCTTGGCTTCCAGGTGGAGGGAGGACTGTTCACGGCGTCAGAGGGCGGCACGAGCCATCAGCGCGAGCGGGTCTTCATCCTTGGGGTGGCTGACGCCCTCTGCGAACGAGGATGCGGCCGGGACTGTGGATGGGAAGATGCAACGGATGCTCACTCACCAAGCGAAAGAAGCCTCCGATCAATGGGCAACGCCGCGGGTGTCGTCGGAGAGGACATCATCGATCGCTCTGGAAAGGCCGGACAGCGTGTCGTCACTCTCGATCGCTCAACAGGCGGAAATCGTCATGGGGGAGGTGCCGAGGGAAATCTACCTCGTGAGCGAAAAGACACAGCGACGGCTTGGATTCGACCCATCTTCCCTCCCGGCCCAGCCGATCGAGACGGATGGAGAAGTATCCTCGAAAGAGCCCCGGAGCTTGAACCCGCTTTTCGTCGAGTGGCTGATGGGCTGGCCTCGAGGCTGGACATTGCTCGCGTGGACCGACTTCGCATGCTCGGCAATGGAGTTGTCCCACTTCAAGCAGCGTATGCGATCCGCACTCTTATCACTCGGCTTGCCGCAAGAGGCCCCGCCGGCGCAGCTCGCCTTGTTCGGATGATGGAAGGAATTGACGCATGAATAAATTTGACGCCGGTGCCATGAAAACCCCATTGGGCTACATCGCCTTCTATCGCCAGGTGCACCGCTCCGCCAACTTCGTTCTCCGGAACGGAAAGCACGACATCATCTTCGCAACCAAGGAAGAGGCGGAGAAGGCGGCGCTGGATGCCTTCCTCGACTATCTCAACTCGCCGATCGTCTCGGAGTCTCTCACCGGCCCGACCACCAAGCGCGCCGCGGCTAAGAAGTCGGCAGAGGCGATCTTCAGGAAGGGCAAGCGTATCCCGGTAGAGAGGGCAAGCGCATGACCATAGCTGTTCGGCAATACGCAACCGGCGCCGAGATCCACGCCAATGCAGTCGCGATCCATAAGCGGCTGATGAGCCCACGAAACGCGGTCAAGGACACGGCACTCCCCCGCCATATTCATCGCATCGAGGTCAAGCATGAGCCCGCTGATGAGCCGTTGCCGGTGAAGGAGGACGTGAAGCCCTCGGGCCCGAAATCACCCGCCGTTATGCAACGGCTAGCGGCCATCAAAGAAGTTTATGTCGAAGGCATTTCGGCAAGCAAGATCGCGGAACTGCTCGGCACGTCAAAGAACGTGATAGTTGGTTTTTATCGCCGCAATCCGGATGAACTGCGACTTTACCCATTGGTCTCTGCTCCTGGGCGGAAGGGGAAGGAATGATTGATCCACGCGTCATAGCCCTATGCGAGGAGTTCGGCATCGAAGTGCTGGAAAGCACCTCATACCCGAAGCTCGGGCAGACGCGCGCCCACGGCACGATCCGGAACATGATCGACACCTTGGGCGAGGATCATGCTCGCATGGTTCTGATGACCTTGGCGGAGACCGCAAACAACAAGGCCCTGCTAGACGAGGTTGGTCTCTGGATGGCTTCGGACATGGTGAAGCGGTTTGCCCCCGAAATAGAGAAGAACGCCTCTCTGTGGCTCGATACGTGGGACAGGATGCCGATAGGCTTCCTTCAATCCCGAGCTCATGAACTGAGAGGCGCTGTGAAGCCACGATTTGCCTTAGGTGGAATGGTATATCTGATGCTGCGGCAGGTTTACGGGCAGCCCGAGCTAGTGGAGATCTGAATGACGCGCGAGGAAATAGCAGAACTCTTCATCCACGCGGCGGAAGTGGATCGGAGATTGCCCAACACGGCGAGGCCGGCAAGGCTCAAGGCGCAAGCGCTGCCCTACGTCCACGACCACGTTGACCAAGCTGGATGGGGTGGCCAACGTTACGAGGAAGAGCGTCAGGCATTCTGGGAGGCTCGGTCTACCCGCCTTCAGGTCAAGGATGTCACCGACTGGGAGAGAGCAAACGATCTGATCGTCCACGTGAGCCGAGAGCGTGACCGTCGTTGCCTCTGGGCTCATAGCAAATCAAAGGTGGGCGGGATGTCGTTCAGCAAGTGGTGCCGGGACGTAGAACACATCCATCGGAACTACGGGAAAGAGTGTTCCGACCGTGCAATACATCAAATAAGCGAATATTTCATTCGAAACGCATCAATCGATGTGATGGGAGACGTTCTAGCCACCTTGCAGGAAACCCGGGAAATCAGCCATATTCCGGTCATCATAGACGAGGCGCGACGGTGGGCATGGATGGCTCCCGGAGCATTCGTCGAAGCCGCAGACATCGAAGCTAGAGACTTCTCCTGGGCCGAAACGCAGAACGAGCGACGGCGCCAGAGACTGGCAAAGCAGACAGCGGCATAGAATACCAGGGGAAGCCGACGCGCCCCAATCCACGAAGTGCTGGATACGCAACCAGCGCCGTCGGCCAAGCCGGGAGGGTAGCCCGGCATCAGTAAGCGCCAGAGAGTCCGTCGCCGGTTTGTCACCCGGTCGGCGGGTTTCACACTACCGCCGTTTCCTGCCGGCGGAATAGATGCATGTGGGCGAAGTAGTTAGATGCTTGAAGCGTGGGCCAGCTTCTTCCTTGTACGGTCGCACATAGCGCCCGCATTCTGGGCATAAAAACACAGAGGCTGAACGGTACAGCGCATCTTTTATGTCGCAGTTTTCAAGCTCACCCATTAGGTTTCGGCGTTTGGCCAACAGTAGCTTCAACGACCTAGTCTCCCAGGCAGATATCACACAGCGGATTTTCTGGATCGGAGGCTTCATAAGAGTGCATCGGCGACCCGCAGTGGAGGCATGTCGTACCTGTTCCTTGACGCGTCTCCCACCGACCTTTCCCTTTGATTGCCTCGTCCCGCCGCTTCATCTCTGCTTCGATCTCTTCTTTCGTAAATCCGCTCATTTCCGCCCCCTCTGTTGGTTCTTCCAATGCTCGTCATGAGAGCATGAGGGAGACGACAGCGCAAGTATGGCATGCTGGGGGAGATCGGAGAGGAGCGCCATGTCGAATTTCTATCGGACGCTCCTTATCCTCTCCATTGTCATAGCAGGCGCTATCATTTTCGCCGCCGTCCTGTCGGCATGCCAGGCGCCACAGGTGTGCAAGAACTGCTGGGTGGCTATCGGCGACTAGCTCTCGCCCCGGGCAAGACGCTCGTCGATCTGGGAGATTATATCCTCAAGGATCGCCTTCTGACGCTCAAAGATCGATATGCTGCCGGCGGTGGTGTCCACCTCTCCGGTCCCCGGTCGCCTTTCGGTTGACGTGAGGATGCCCTCATTCATCAGGGTGAGGGTCGCATCGATCTCAGACACTTGTTCTGCATAGTACGCACGGCGTTCTTCGAGGTTCATTGAAGGCTCCCATTTGAAAATGCGCGGCATGAGAGCATGGCTCCAACACTCGCGCAAGGTAACCATTTCGCGGCCATACTCCGGGCGGCCCAACCAGCGACCGCCAACAAGACTACGCTCGTCCCTAAGAAGGACGCCGGGGCCGCAACGAGACATCATCGCCGGCGCAAGCGGGTAGGCTGGACCCACCACTCAAGAGGAAACCCGATGAAGAAGCCATCGCTCACTGCGGCGAAGCGGAAGATCGCGGCCGCAAAGAACGCCAAGCCGAAGACACAGGCGGAATGGTCAAAGGTCATCAAGATCGCCGAGTCCGTCCTGAAGTCGGCCGGCATCAAGTCTTAAAGGAGATCACGGCATGCCAGCGAGAGACGAATTCGGCAATCCGGGGAATATTCCCACGGCTCCGGCCTACAATTTCGCCGCCATCTCCCCGAGCGATTCCACCGATCTCACGTATCTGACCCGGTACGTCTATGTCGGCGTTACCGGCGACGTCATAGCTGTTGATCGCAACAACAATGCGGTCACGTTCAAGGCTGTCCCCGCCGGGACAACGATCCCCATTCGCGTCAGGCGCATCAACTCCACGGGCACGACGGCAAGCAGCCTCGTCGCTCTCTGGTGACCACTTCCACTAGCAACAGCAAACACAAAGGAAGCTCCCCATGGCAGGCAGACATTCACTCTACGGCCGCTCTCTCGCGATCGACGCATCGTCCGGCGGGATCGTATCCGATGACGGCACCAAGACGGCAACAGCAACCGGCACCGGCGCCACCGGCACGGCCACGCTGCACAAGACACAGGGCAAGGTCACGACCGGCGCGCTCACGACCGCTGCAGCCGCAACCCACGTCCTGACCCTGACCAACTCCAAGATCGCTGCAGGCGATACGGTTCTCGTCACGGTCGGAAAGGGTACGGCCACCACGGGCACGCCCACCGTCGCTGATGTCACCCCGGCCAACGGCTCGGTCGTCATCACCCTGCAGAACATCCACGCAAGCGCGGCCATCAACGGCACGCTGGTCGTCGGCTTCCTCGTCCTGAAGCCATAAGGAGCGCTCGCCCATGAAGGCCGCATACAAGAAACTGGTCTCGGCAGCCGCCGCGGCCCGCAAGGCTCTCAATGAGGCGAAGGCCAAGGCTGAAAAGCTGCAGGCATCCCTCGACGAAAGCAAGGTCGAGATCGTCAAGCTCGCGGCCACCCTCAGCGAGATCGAACACGAGGCTGCCGAGAGCGGTCTCGCCGTATCCGATCTCCACAAGTCCATCAAAGGCTGAAGCATAGGCTTGGAGGCAACAAGCTATGACGGACGAAGAAAAGGAAATCGCCCACGTGACCGGCTTCATCAAAGTCACGAGCGTGGTCGCCCCGGAAGAGGCCCGTTGGATCAGGATGTCGTCGATCACGACTGTCATCCCCAATGAGCGCGGCTTCATTATCGACGGCCCGAGCCTCGTATCGTTCATGTGTCGGGAGAACCCGCTCGAGCTGATCGCAGCGGCGCAGGTGTAGGTCTATGGCAGCTCCAAAAGGAAACAAGTTCGCCGTCGGCAATAACGGCGGACGCCCGACGAAGTACGATCCCTCGTATTGCGACGCCGTTGTCGAGCACATGAAGGAAGGCGCGAGCCTGACATCCTTCGCTGCCTCGATCGGAGTCCACCGCGGAACGATCAACGAATGGATCGATTCCCAATATGAGTTTTCCGAGGCCGTAAAAAAGGGCAAGGCTTTTTGCGCTGCCTGGTGGGAAGAATTGGGCCGGAAAAACGCCAAGGAAGGCGGCGGAAACGCGACCCTCGTCATCTTCGGTTTGAAGAACATGGCCCGGGAAGACTGGCGCGAACGCCATGAGGTAGAGCACTCCGGTCCAAACGGTGGAGCTATCCCGATCGAAGAGACAACCCGCTCGCCCCGCAACCTTGCGAGAGAGATCGCATTCGGCCTCGCTGCTGGTATGCGCGCTGCCAAGGAGAGCGATGAGCAGAAGACAGGCGAGCAAGAGTGAGCGCTTCCGGCACGCTCGACGACATCCTCAAGAGCTTCAACGCGCTGCCTGAGGAGAAGCAGACAGAAATACTCTCTGCTGCCCACCAGCTAAGGGACGGGCGCAAATGGCTGCCTAACCCCGGCCCACAGACGGAAGCTTACTTCTCGGAAGCCGACGAGCTGTTCTATGGCGGTGGTGCTGGAGGAGGGAAGTCGGCTCTGCTTTGCGGTGCCGCCGTTAACGAGCACCAGAACACGCTTATCCTCCGCCGAGTGGGTAAGAACCTCCGAGGCATCAAACGCGAGCTGCGGACGATCCTCGGGTCATACGATGGCTTCAATGATCAGGCGGGCATCTGGCGCCATCCTCGCGGCGTCATCGACCTCGGCCACTGCGAGCATGAGAGCAATAAGGAAGACTATCAGGGCGTCCCTCACGACCTGAAGGGCTTCGACGAAATCACACAGTTCACGGAAAGCCAGTACACCTACATCATAGGCTGGAACCGATCGGCGGACCCGAAACAACGCTGCAGGGTGATCGCGACAGGCAACCCACCGACAACCGCCGAAGGGCAATGGGTAACAAAGCGCTGGGGCGCATGGCTCAACCCGAACCACCCGAACCCGGCAAAGCCCGGTGAACTGCGCTGGTATACGACCATTGATGGCGACGACATCGAGGTGACGCGGGACTACATCGGCCCGAATGGCGAGAAGCCTCGCTCTCGTACCTTCATCCCGGCCCTGCTTGAAGACAACCCAGACCTCGCAGAGACCGGATATGCAGCCGTCATCGAGGCCATGCCCGAACCGCTGCGCACAATGATGCGCTCCGGCCGGTTCGATGTGGCCACGCAGGATGCAGCCTTCCAGGTCATCCCGACGCAATGGATCCTGCAGGCTCAGTCCAGATGGACGCCAAAGGCGCCTGACCGGATGGGCATGACGGTTCTTAGCCATGACGTGGCGTTGGGTGGTGGAGATGCCAATACCTACGCCCGCAGGCACGGCCATTGGTACGATGAAGTGGTGTCGGAGCGGCTTAAGGGCGAAGTCGATCCGATAGACCTGGCAGCGCGCACCGTGTCGCTGATGCGCGACGGCTGCGATGTCGTGATCGATATGGGTGGCGGCTATGGCTCCGGCGTTTACTCGCACCTGAAGCACAACGTCGTCGGCATCCGGCTTCACAGCCACAATGGCTCGGACAAGAGCGGCAAGCGAACGAGAGACGGAAAGCTCAAGTTCGCCAACAAGCGATCTGAGGTGCACTGGCGCTTCAGGGAGGCATTGGAGCCGAACCTCGGCGAGCCTGTGGCTCTACCTCCTGACGCCGAACTGCTGGCCGATCTCGCTGCCCCGACGTGGAAGCTTACGGCAAGCGGAATCCTGATCGAGTCCAAGCTCGACATCAAGAAGCGCCTCGGCCGCTCTCCCGACAAGGGGGACGCGGTTGTGAACGCCTGGGCCTACGGCGAAAGCGCCGTCGAAGTCCGCATCAAGACGCACAGTGCAAGCAATGGGCGCAAGCCTACCGTCAACTTGGGCCACGCGGCCATGAAGAAGAGGAGATAGCCCATGGGTGGTCTATTCAAGACAAAGGCTCCCGAGCCTACCCCGGTGCAGCGTCTTCCCGACAATGAAGATCCGGCCGTGGTCGAAGCTCGGCGCAAGGCAGCAGCAGAGGCGCAGAACCGCTCCGGCCGTGCGTCCACTGTCCTGACCAACCCGACTACCCGCGCCGCCACAGCGGGCAATGCGGGGACGGCGGCATACACCAATAGCCTTCTTGGCCAGGCAGGTTGATCTTGGACTACAATATCGAGCCGACGCTCCCGCGCAAAACGCCGCGAGCGATCCGGATTGAAGGCGAGTACGCTTTTATTCCGCTAACCAAGGGATTTGAGGCGCGCATAGATGCTGTCGACGTCCCGTTGGTCAAAGGACGGAACTGGACGGCAATCGTCATTGGCCGAAAGGTCAAGCGGGTCTACGCGGCAGTTGGCGTTCGGGTGGGAAAGGGAAAGACGCGCCTTGCCTATCTGCATCGCGTCCTTTGCCCCGGCGGAATCAAGACAGATCATGAAGACGGCGACACATTGAACAACACGAGGCCTAACCTCAGGCCCTGCAATTCAGCGCAGAACGCGTGGAATTCGGCGCCGCAACGGCGAAGCAAGACTGGCGTCAAGGGTGTGTTCCCGTCTGGACGCTTTCCGGGACGTTACCGCGTAGCCCTTCGGAAGGGTGGCAAGGTCTACTTCGATGGTGACAACTATACGCTAGCCGAGGCAACGGCAGCATATGACAGGGCTGCGGCTGAAGCGTTTGGCGAGTTCGCCTACCTCAATGCTTCCGCACCTGCGAGGGCGAGAGTCGTATGATTGACAGTAGGGCCAAAGAGTTGTGCCGGATCGGCGCCACCCTCTTTTCAAAGAAGCAGCCGTACGACGCGCTGTGCCAGGATATTGCGGACAATTATTATCCGCTTAGGACCGACTTCACGCGGGAGCTTTCCCTCGGCGACGACTTCACGAGCAACCTGATGGAGAGCTTTCCGGTTCAGGCCCGTGAAACCCTCGGCAACGCACCGACGGCCATGCTCCGGCAGGGCGATTGGTTTGAGGTCAAGACCGGACGGGAAGAGATCGACGAGGACCCGGAAGCTGCACGCTGGCTGGAATACGCTACGAAGCGCTATCGCCGGCTCGTCTATGACCGTCGCGCCAACTTCACGGCCTCCACTATCGAGGTCGATCACGACTGGGTGGCGTTCGGCAATGGCGTCATTTCGGTCGAAGAGTCTCCAACCCGCGACCACATGCTGTTCAGGGCTTGGCACCCTCGTGATTGCGCATGGATGCTGAACGAGGTCGGCAAGGTCGACCACATCCAGCGGAAGATGAAGAAGACCGCGCGGAACCTGAAGAAGATCTACGGCGATAAGGTCCATGCCGACATCAAGCAGGCTTGCGAGACCGACCCGTCGAAGGAGTTCAACTGCCGCCATATCGTGATGCCGGTCGACGACATCTATGGCGACGACAAGGCCATGCGGAAGAAGTACCGCAAGACGCCGTTCATCTCGATCTATATCGACCTGGACCACGAGCAGATCCTCGGCGAGGCTGGACTTCCTGTCTTCAACTACGTGGTGCCGCGCTGGCGCACGCTGGCGAACATCCCGCAGGGATTCTCTCCGGCAACGATCAACTCGCTGCCAGATGGTCGCATGATCCAGCAGATGGCCCGCATCATCCTCGAGCAGGGCGAAAAGGCCGTTGACCCGCCGACGGTGGCCAAGGGCGAGATGTTCCGCGATGCGGTCAACATGTATGCCGGCGGCATGACCTATGTGGATCTGGAAGCGGATGACGATATCCGCAAGCTGTTCCAGACCATCGAGACCGGTAACGTGTCGATCGGCATGGAGATGAAGCAGGACGTCCGCGAGATGATCGCCGAGGCGTTCTTGCTCAATAAGCTCTTCCTGCCCGATACCCGCGAGATGACGGCCTATGAGACGCAGCAGCGCATTGCGGAGTTCCGGCGTGCTGCCCTGCCGTTCTTCGGCCCGATCGAGAGCGAGTATCACCTGCCGCTGCTCGACACCGGCTTCCAGCTTGCACTTCACAACCGTCATTTCGACGTCGGTGAGATCCCGGACATCCTTGATGGCGAAGAGACGACATTCTCCTTCGAAAGCCCGCTGAACACCGCAGAGGGCCGCCAGCTCGTCGCATCCTTCCAGGAGAGCGTGCAGATCCTCGCCGGCTCTGCTCAGTTCGACAAGTCGATCCCGTCGACCATGGACTTCAAGAAGATGACCAAGGACGCGGTGAAGGGCACGGGCGCCCCGGCTGACTGGTTCAACGACGAGGAAGTGCAGAAGTCTGAGGAAGATCAGGTCGCCGAAGTCGACCGTCTCCAGAACGCCGCTGCAGCACTTCGCGAAGGGGCAGGGGTGGCAACTGATGTGGCTGGGGCCTCCATGGCGCTCCAGCAGGCTGGTCTCGCATGACCGCCAAACCAGCCGCCTACGACAAGGAAGTGCTCTACGCCTTCCGCGCGCTCTTCGATGGCGTGGCCAATGATGGTCAGCAGAAGCGGGCGCTTGAGTGGCTGCTCTTCAATGCCTGCCACGTCGGGCAGTTGAGCTTTTCGGCCAATGAGCGCGAGAGCGCCTTCAACGAGGGAGAGCGCCACATCGGGCTCCAGATCGCCCGTATGCGAGAGCCGGAAGCGCTGCAGCTCATCGAAGGCAAGTCCCGCGCCGAGAAGATGGCAGCAGCCACAAAGAAATCTGAGGCAGGCCGCAAGGCCGGTGAATGAGGCAAACATGACCGAGGCAAACACGCAGATCATCGATGACCCGGCAAATACGCCCCCGGCGGGAGATCCGCCACCTTCCGACCCGCCAGCATCCGATCCTCCGGCAGGCGACCCACCAGCCGGCGATCCGCCAGCAGCACCACCAACCGGCGATCCACCGGCTGACCCTCCTTCTGATGATAAGCCCTCCGCATTGCCTGACAATTGGCGCGAGCTGGCTGCCGGCGACAACGAGGATCAGCTCAAGCTCCTGAAGCGCTACGGCTCCCTGAGCGGCGTCGTGAAGGCACTGCAGGAGGCGCAGAACACCATCCGCTCCGGCAAGATCAAGCGCGACATGCCTGATCCCAAGGACGAGAAGGCCATGGCGGAGTGGCGGAAAGAGCAGGGGATTCCGGACAAGCCGGAAGGCTACGTCCTGCCCGAGCCGGTCACCAAGCGCCTGGTCGATGCTGACAAGCCTGTCTTGTCGAGCTTCACCGAGTTCGCTCATGCCAAGAACGCCCCTCCGGCCTTCGTCGAGATGGCGGCTGAATGGTATGTCGATATGTCTGAGCGGGCTGCTGAAGCCCAGACGCAGGCCGACAACAAGGCCCGTGAGGATGCCGAGGACAGCCTCCGCGATGCATGGTCCCGTGACGAGTACAAAGGCAACCTGACCCTTGCAAAGAGGTTCATGTCTTCCTTCGGCGACATTGGCGATGCATGGACGGAAGCCCGTCTCCCCGATGGGCGTCGTCTCGGTGACATAGCGAGCTTTGTGCAGGCTGCTTCCGATCATGGCCGCGCTGCCTTCGGTGATGTCGTCTTCTCGTCCAGTGACGCAGAGGCCAAGCACGCCAGCCGCCGCGCGGAGATCGAGAAAATCCGCGATACCGACTTCGACCGCTACGAGCGCGACTATGCCGCCGAATATCGCCAGATCCTCGAAAGAGACCAGGCGCGCGGCAAGCGCTGACACCATTCCCTGACATCAGGTCAGTGAACAGCCCGCCTTGAGCGGGTTTTTATATGCCAGCACAACGGCCACCCCGGCAACGGCCCCCGAGTGACGGCTCCCAGACATCGCCAAGCGTGAAAGCCCCGGAACGAAAGCGGCCACCCCGGCAACGGCCCCGCTGACCTCCGGCCACCCTTGATTGCTCCGGCTCCAACCCCCTCAACAAGTCTTTGAAAGGATGCGACCATGGCTATTGAAGCTGCAGTCGTCCAGTACAAGAAAGACTTCGTTCCGGCGTTTGAGCAGAAACAGAGCCTGCTCAAGCTGACCACGACGAAGGAAACTGTCGTCAACGGCAACCAGGCTACCTTCCTTGTCTCCGGTTCCGGCGGCGATACCGCTGTCACCCGCGGCACGAACGGCCAGATCCCCTACGGCAACCCGACGAACAACCAGAGCACCGCGACGCTGGTTGAGAAGCACGCTCCCTACGAGCTCACCGGCTTCAACGTCTTTGCCTCGCAGGGCAATCAGATCCAGGTCATGCGCAATGCATCGATCGCGGTCATCAACCGTGACATCGATCTCACGCTGCTGGCAGAGCTGGCGAATGCGACCAACGACTTTCCGTCCACGGCGCAGACGGCAACCCTGAACATGGTCACGGGCGCCCAGGCGATCCTTGGCAACAACGATGTCGACGTCGAAGACGAAGACAACATGTTCGCCATCATCTCCCCGGCCTTCCGCGGCTACCTCCTGCAGACGACGGAATTCGCCTCCGGCGACTATGTCGAGCAGAAGCCGCTCAATGGTCCTGCCCGCAAGATGTTCCGCTGGGCCGGCATCAACTGGCTGGTATCGAGCCGTGTCACCGGCCTCGGGACCGCAGCCGAGATTTGCTACATGTATCACCGCAACGCCATCGGCTACGCGGTCAACGTGGGCGAAGAAAAGATCGCTGCTGGCTATGACGAAAAGCAGGACACCTCGTGGTCCCGCGCTTCCGTCTTCCACGGCGCGAAGATCCTCCAGAACAACGGCATCGTGAAGATCACTCACGACGGCTCCGCGTTCGTTGCCACGTAAGGAGACCTGAAACATGGCTTATGTTGCAGATAATTTGTCTCTCGCAGACACCCAGGTCGGTGGCTACCAGCCGCGCCGCTGGCGCTACACGACGGCCTCCGACTCCGATGCCACGATCGTTGGCGCCGGGTATTTCTCCGATGGTGTGACCAAGGGCATGAAGGTCGGTGACCTTGTCGATGTCATTGCCACCACAGGTCCGAAATACAAGCTCTATCAGGTTGCCTCGGTAAGCGGCGCTGCTGCTACCGTGGCGGCTCCGACCGCTATCACCTGATGCCAGCATCGCGACTTCGGTCGCGGTGTTGCCTCCATCGTGACCGGATACGGGCGGCGGCTTCCTCTTGTCGCCGCTCGTTCTCGGTTCTCGCTGGATTCCTTTCACCCATGAGCTGAGGCAATCATGAAAACCCTTCATCCGACTAAGATGCGCAATGCCGCCGAGTATGCCCGCACACAACACCATGTGCTTGTCGACCCGGATCACAAGCTCGAGGACGTTCTGAAACCCGGTTACTGGGCTCACCATGTCGATCGGCTTCGCGTCCATGACCTGATCGACGTCATCCACAACGACTACGACGTCACACTTCGGGTCACCGGCAAGGGTACCGGCTATGTCGAAACCCGCGTCCTTCGCGCTTGGATCTCGGACGAAGTCGATGCCAACCTCTCCGACGAGCAGGACGCTGAAGTCATGTCCAGTATTCCGGATGGTTATGTCATCGACCACACGCCGAAGACCCTCTGGCGGGCTCGCATGAAGGATGGCGGCGTCGAGATCAGCAGGAACCACAAGACCAAGGTCGAGGCCATCCAGTCCGCGCTCAAGCATGCTGCTCGCGCTCAAGGCATTGCGGCTTAAGGAGCCTTCCAGATGGCTGACCGTCTCGCGATTTACCGGGGAGCGCTTCGCCTCCTCGGGCCGTCCAACCTTGCGTCACTGACCGAGGACCGGCCTGAAAAGCTCGCGCTCGATGGCGCATGGCAGGATTCGGTGAACTACATGCTTGAGCAAGGCATGTGGAACTTCGCGATTCGGACGGTTCAGCTTCAGCCTGACGAGGATGTCGAGCCGCTGTTTGGGTTCGACTATGCCTATTCAAAACCCGAAGACTGGGTGCGGACGGTTGCGATCTCCTACGACCCCGCCTTCCGCGAGGGCATCCTCGAGTATGAGGATGAGACCGACCACTGGCACACATCCCATAGCGTGATCTATGTCCGCTACGTCTCGAATGACGAAGCATGGGGCTGGAACATCGGGGCATGGCGGCAGCACTTCTCGAAGGCTCTGGAAGCGTATCTGGCCTTTGAATGCGGGCTCCCGATCGCTGCCGACCGAGGCAACCGTAATGACCTGTTCACGCTCTTCCAGAAGCGATTGCAGGACGCCAAGACCAAGGATGCCGTCGATGAGCGCGTAAGGGAGAAGCCTCCCGGCCGCTGGACGCGCTCGAGAAGCGCAGGATACCCAGGAGACCGCCGGCGTGGCTAAGGTCAATACCTACGTTCAGAGCTTCAATACGGGCGTCCACGACAAGACCGCTCTGACGCGCACAGACCTTGAGCGCATGCGCCTTGCTGCTGAGATCCAGACGAACCTTCTGTGCAAGGCTGTCGGCCCCGGCTTCATGCGTCCAGGCACGCAGTACCTGGCGCCAACCAAGACGAATGCGGAAGCGCGCCTTGAGGAGTTTGTCTTCGGTGAGTCCGACGCATCGCTCATGGAGTTCACCAACCTGAACTTCCGTGTGATGGTCAATGACGTGATCATTTCCCGCGCGGCCGTCTCCAGCATTGTGACCAACGGCGATTTCTCCTCAGCGACTGGGTGGGACCTGACCGGCGTCGGCGGTGGCGTCTCCACAATCTCTGGCGGCTCGCTTCGCATGAACGCCACCACGATTGAAGGCGTTGCCCGATGCTCTCGGTCGGTAACGACTGCATCTCCTGGGGTTGAGCATGCACTGCGGATTGTCGTCGAGCACGGCCCCGTCATGTTCCGCTGCGGCTCCACCAGCGGCGGAGATGAATACATCGCACAGACCTTCCTGCCGACTGGCGAACACTCGCTCGCCTTCACGCCGTCGGGAACCTACTTCGTTCAGTTCTTGTCTAAAGATCGCTTTGAGCGCCGCGTCGACAGCATCCAGGTCGAAGCGGCTGGCGAGATGAACATCCCGACACCGTGGCCGCTGGCAGCTATACCGAACATCCGCATCGCGCAGTCGGCCGACGTCTGCTTCATTGCCTGCGAAGGTTACCAACAGCGCCGGATAGAACGCCGAGCAGCTCGCTCATGGTCTGTATGCCTCTACGAGAGCAACGACGGGCCTTTGAGTGCCAACGCCGATCCTACGGTCAGACTGCGACCGAACGCGCTGGAGGGCAATACAAGCCTGTTTGCGAGTGGTCCCTATTTCACTCCGGGCCATGTCGGATCGCTGTTCAGTCTGACGCACACCGGCCAGACCGTTATTCAGCAGCTTGGGCAGGAAGACACCTATACGGATCCCGTCAAGATCAGCGGCGTATATGCCAGCACCGGAGGCGACCGAGATTTTTCGATCATCGTCTCGGGATCGTGGACCGGCACGCTCAACTATCAGAAGTCTTACAATGACCCGGACACCGGCTATATCGACGTCGGTGGGATGACCGTCAACGGCACGACTGTTGTCAACGACCAGGGTAGCAACATCAACTATTACTACCGGGTTGGCTTCAAGCCGGGTGGCTGGGGTTCTGGGGTTGCTGTTGTCACCATCGGCTATGACGGCGGCGGCGGGACCGGTATTTGCCGTGTCACCCAGTACGTCTCTCCGACGCAAGTGCAGATAGAGGTTCTTGAGCCGTTCAAGGCCACCCTTTGGACACGTGACTGGCGGCCAGGCGAATGGTGCGACTACACCGGCTGGCCGTCTGCTGTTGCGCTCTCTGATGGGCGTTTATGGTGGTCTGGTGCCGATCGCATCTGGGGCTCGGTCTCTGATGCCTTTGCCTCGTTCGATGAGGACACAGAGGGCGACAGTGGTCCGATCTCCCGTTCCATCGCTACAGGCGGGGTGAACAATACCCAATGGTTGCTCTCTCTCAAGCGACTGCTGGTCGGCACTGAAGGAGCGATCTCGACGGTGAAATCCTCCTCACTCGACGAGCCGCTCACGCCAACGAACTTCGGCATCAAGGATGCGGCCACCAGCGGCGCGGCTTCCATCGATCCGATCAAGGTTGATACGCGGGGTATCTTCGTCGAACGAGCCGGCACCACGCTGCTTGAACTGACCTTCAATGGCTCGGACGCCGATTATGTGGCAACGCAGATCAGTAAGCTCACGACTGATCTCTTCGAAAGTGGCGTGAAGTCCATCGCCGTCCAGCGCCGGCCCGATACTCGCATCTGGCTCGTCCTCAACGACGGCTCATGCGTCTCGATGGTCTACGAGGCTAGCGACGAGGTTCTCGCCTTCATCCCGATGGAAACGGATGGCTTCTTCGAAAGCGTTGCTGTCCTTCCAGCGTTCTCTCAAGACCGGGTCTATTTCAGCGTGCGCAGGACCGTAAACGGCTCCACAGTCCGGTACATCGAGAAGATGGCAATGGACATCGAGGTGAAGCCGGCAACGCTCTGCAAGGTCATGGATGCCTTCAAGAGCGGGGTGAACGCTCCGGCTTCCACGACCGTCGCTGTTGGAACACATCTGATCGGCGAGACGGTTGTTGTCTGGGCCGATGGCGCTCCGATCGAGGCATCCTATGGTGTCCCGGCTGAGTTCGTCGTCAATGGCTCCGGCAACATCACTCTGCCTAGCGCTGTCACCAACTGGGTTGCCGGCCTGCCGTATCGAGCCCGCTACAAGTCCGCAAGGCTTGCCTATGGCGCTCAGGGCGGGACGGCCATGCTGCAGAAGAAGGCGGTCGACGGGCTCGGCATCATCATGACCGATTTCGTGCGGTCTGGGATCAAGTATGGGCACTCGTTCGATGACCCGTACCTTGGCCTCTTCCCGCTGCCGCAGATGGCAGATGGAAAGATCCAGCCTAACGTTGTGCTCAGCGATATCCGGGATGAGGAGACCTTCCCATTCCCAGGCGAATGGAACACCGACAGTCGTGTGTGCCTGGAGGTGAACTCGCCTTACACCGGGACTTTCCTCGGTATGGTTTTCGCTATCACGACGAATGAACGCTGATGCTCCAAATCGTCCAAGTCGACCCTTCCACCGTGCAAGCGATGGAGGGGATCAAGATCGATATGCCTGCCGTCGCTTATATCGGGATCGATGATGGCGAGGTGGTTGGGTCCTATGGATTGGCATGGGGTGGCGGGCGCTGCTGGGCATGGCTCCGTTTACCTGCAGGTAAACAAAGCTATGGCCTGACAGTTGCCAAACGCTTCAAGGCACTGCTCGCAAAAGCCCGCCAACTAGGGGAGACGGAAGTCTTCACTCCGAGGGATGCGGAATACCCGACATCGGAAAAGCTGCTCAAGGTTCTGGGGTTTCATATGCATGGCATTGAAGAAGGCATGGAGGTCTGGCGGTGGCAGCTCTAGCAGCAATAGGCACTCTCGTATCTGCCGCTGGTACCGTTGCCGCTGGCGCCGCTGAGAAGCGGAACGCGGACTATGTCGCCAAGCAGGAAGAGATGAAGGCCAACGAAGAGATGGCAGCCGCAGGGCGCGAGGCCACTCAGCAGAAGACTGAGGCAGATCTCGCGGCTTCGCGTGCGCAGGCATTGGCCGCATCGTCTGGCGGTGGGGCTGGCTCTGATGCTCCGACCATCGTCAAACTCATGGGCGACATCGCAGGGCAGGGCGAACTCAATGCCGGCACAACCCTCTATGGCGGGCAGTCACGTGCGGCAGGACTTAGGGATAGTGCGCGTGGGCGTCGGGCAGCCGGCAAGGCCTCCTTCCTCGGAAGCATTGCAAGCGGATTCGGGCAGGCAGCATCCGGTCTCGCCAAACTCAATGGATACGGTTGATGGCGGTTCTTCCTACAAAATTTAGCATCAGCCAGCAGCCATCGGGCCGCTCTGGTCGCCAGATTGCCGAATACGACACCAGTGGCCTTGGGCGTGGCCTCCAGAGCCTCGGCAACTCGGTCTCTGCCATCGGCGAGGACATCAAGCGCCAGCAGAACACGGTCGACGTCGCTCGGGCAGAGGCTGCGAAGTCGCAAGGCTTCATCGATGCCGAGAATGAGTTTTCGAACGATGGCGACTACTCGACGTTTGGGCAACGTGCTCCCAAGCGAACCGGCGATATCGTCACCAAGGCGGCTGACCTTATCCGTGATCCTCAGATGCGCGAGCGCTGGAAGCTTGGCGCGCAGACGGACGCGGCTCGGGTCAACGATTCCATCGGGGATCGCGGTCGTGCTCTCGGCAAGCAGGCGGAGACTGTAGCCTTCGACGATGCCTTGGAAACGAACCGGCGAATCTATGTCGATCCAAACAGCCCCGATGCGGCTAAGGCCAAGGCACGAGCCGACATCGAGGGGGCTATCACGACCGGCGAGAAGAGCGGCCTCTTGACGCCTGCCCAAGCTGCGGATCGCCGGGACAAGTTCGTCAAGGGCGCAGACTTCAGCCGGGCAAAGCTCGCCGTCGAGACGAACCCGAAACAGTTCGCCCGCCATAGCGTCACAGATTCCGGCGTGCCTCCGGAGGGCGCGGCACTGCTCGACACGATCGCCGGCACTGAAAGCCCCGACTACAACACCCTGAATGGCGGTGAGAAGTTCTATGACTTTTCCGATCATCCTCGGCGTGTTGGCCAAGGCGGTACAGCGACGGCGGCAGGCCGATATCAGTTCGTCAAGGGGACATGGGATCGGGCCAAGGCGGCTACCGGCGTGGAGGACTTCTCTCCGGCCTCGCAGGATAAGGCTGCATGGTGGCTCGCTCAGGCAGACTACAAGGCCAGCACTGGCCGCGATCTGCTCAGCGATCTACGCTCCAAAGACCCGAACACGGTCGCTGGTGTGCGCCGTGCTCTTTCGTCGACTTGGGAAGGGCTGAAGAGCCTCGATGACAATCGGTTTAACGCGAAGCTTGAAGCAGGCCCGGTAACGACACCGGCCTATTTCAAGAACCTCTCGCCGGAAGAGCAGCAGATCGTCTTTAACCAGGCCGAGGCCCGTCAGCGTGAAATCTCGGTCGAGCAGCGCGGCAACATTGAGACGGTAGTCCAGAACGCTCCTCAGGCCATCCAGAACACCGGCACCTATGATGGGTCTGTTCCCAGCCGTTCTGAGTTCATGGACGCCTATGGGGCGCAGGATGGCAATGAGCGCTATAACAAGTTCCAGACGGCTCTAGAGGTCAGCCAGCAAGCCTATAACTTCCGCACCATGTCGGCCGATGACATTCAGTCGATGGTCAATGACGCGAAGCCAACGACGAGCGGTAATGATGCGGCACTGGAAACGGCTCGCTATGATGCCCTTCAGACCGCAGCAACAAGCACGCTGGCAGCTCGGAAGGCCGATCCCGCAACCTATGCGCAGCAGGCGTTTCCGAACGTTGCCCGCGCCTGGTCCGATGCAGCGACAACCGGCAACTATCAGGCCGCCATGAATGCCACGGCGGCCGCACAGCAACAGCTAGGCATCAAGGACATGAAGCTCCTGCCGAAGCAGGTTGCGGATCAGTCTGTTGTTGCTTTCAAGAACCCGGATGCGACGGACGATCAAAGGCTTGGGGCTGTTAGCTCGCTCGTCTTCTCGACCGCAGACCCTGCGCAACGTCAGGCCGTCTTCAATCAGTTGGTTGATGCCGGTCTCCCGGCAATGACGGAAGGCGCTGTCGAAGCTGCTGCCCGTGGTGATAGTGGAGCGGCCAAGCGATTGCTTCAGGCGGCATTGACCGACACTGGCAAGCTGCCGAAGTCCGGAGATGTGAAGCCATCGGATATCGATGACGCTCTCTACTCGTCCGTATGGGCGCCGGGAGCGATCGGAGATGCGTCCTACGGCGTGGCCTATGGAGACGCGGCAAGCCTTGAGCGGGCGCAGCGCGGCGGCGAGCTGATGAAGAAGGCAACGCAGCTTCGCATTTCGCAGGGACAGGATCTGGAGACCGCGGTCGCCGGAGCGTCCAAGGATCTCTTCGGCGACAGGAAGGTCTACGACGGCAGCTATGGCGTGAATGCCAATCTGCCGGTGCCGACGGATACCGACGAGGACACGCTCTATAGCGGGCTGAATTCTGCCAAGACATCGTTCAAGGCAGCACTTGAGCTCCAGCGGGAACGCATCATCGGCAAGTCCAATGGATCGCCTGCACCGACGGGTGAAATCAAAGGGCTTGTTCAGGCTGGAAACATTGACCTGGCCAATCGGCCTGTCGTCAAAAACGATGACGGCTCGATCAGCACGGTTCGTTCCATGTCGTTCAACGAGGACGGCAAAGAAGTCTTGGTGCCGACGGTATCGCCGGACGGGAAGATCCTGTCAGACGACGAGGCGATCGATCTGTATCACAAGACCGGCCAGAACCTTGGAGTGTTCGAGGATGCTGCGGCAGCCGACGCTTATGCCATCGCTCTGCACGAAGCACAGGATAGCTACTACACGTCCCGCGCAACGGGGCAGAAGGCCATCATCGATCAATCCACGCAGAACCGGGTTGATGACATCCTGGAGAACGGCGTGTTCGTCGCCTCCGGTGATGGCGTCGGCTTGCGCGATCCATATACCGGTCAGTTTGTGCCGGGGCCGGATGGTGTCACGCCGCTGTCTATCCCGCTTCAGACGATCCTCGATATGGGCGCCCAGGTCTCGCAGAACACAGGCGGCAACCCGACAAGCGGAAGCGTGGGCGGGCAGGGGCCTTTGATTATCGACATCAATCGCGGTGACATTAACCAGCGCGGCCGCCGCGACCAGGATGTGAAGACGTTCAAGCCATGACCTTTAGCTTCATCCCAACTCCAAGGGGGAATACCCTCACGGACAGCGACCTTGTGACGTCGGCGCTTGATCAGCCGATGTCGCTTGGATCGACGTTCTGGGATCAGGCCAAGGGCGGCGTTGTCGAAAGCTTCGGCCTTGGTACCGGCATTCGGAACTTCTACACGCCGGAAGCCGCGCCACCTGAACCGGAAGGCCCAATCTCGGAAACCCTGCAGTCGATCAACCGCGCGATCGATCCTGCTGTCTTGCTGAGACGGGCTCTCGGCACGTCTTACGATGGCTCGGCTACGATAACGCAGGACCAGTACAAGCAGTCTCCATCTTTCAGGGCGGACATCCCTTGGACTCCCGGCATGACCGAGGAACGGGCTGCATCGCTTGCCGAGCAGGATGACATTCGCAAGGTACGTGAATTCTACGGGCAGAAGCGCCCGGTGACGGCGTTCTTCGGCAATCTCGGCGGTCAGGCTATCGACCCGATCAACTACATCCCGATCTTCGGAGAGGCGGTGCAGGCTGCAAACGTCGCACGCTTTGGCCGTGTGGCTGGTCGGGCATTGACGGCAGCAGGGGATGCGGCGGCGAACACGGCGCTTGCTGGTCTTGGTACGGCATCGATCCGCGGCGAGCTTGGAGATGATATCTCCTGGCAGTCCACGGTCTCGCAGATCGCCATGGCCGCGCTCATTGGTGGTGCCTTCGGGGCAATCCATGGCCGCTTTGGTCGGGCAACACCGGCAGAGCTACGGGCAGACGCCGAGGCCAAGCTTGCCACGCTCGACAACGTGCAGGCCTCCCGCGTCTCATTGAACGACGCCTTGGACGGGATGATCCGCGATGGTGAGGTCAGCCTGACACCGGCGAGCGCTGACTTCGTGGTGCGGGCTGCCGATCAGGAACTGCCGAAAGTGGTTATCTCCCGCATGGCGCGGGAAGCTGATCCAGAAGCCCACGCTAGGCTTGAGACGCTGAACCGGACCTTCGATATCAACGATGCCGAGATCCGCCGCCTGCAAAGCCAGACGATGGATAACGAGGCCTATGGTCCGACACGCGGCGCGATGATCAAGGCGGATGAGCTTGCTGCTCGCCTGCAAAATGCAGAGGACGCCATCGCCAAGGCTCCGAACGAGAAGGAAAAGGCCCTCGCCAGTAAGCGCGCCGATGATCTCAGGCAGCAGCTTCGCGACCATCTGGGTACGATCGATGATGCTAAGGTGCAGGAGATCGAAGCGATCGACGAGCAACTCGCCCAACGTCGAGCAGTGCAGGAGCCTGTCGCCGCCGAACGTGCTAAACTGAAGCAGCGGGTCGATCAGCTGTTCGCTTCGGCTCGCGATCAATATTGGCAGACGAGATATTCGCAGCCGCCAACCCAGAAGGCCGTGGAAGCGAACGGGATGCCTGGGGCTGTCACCGAGCCTGTTCAGCAAGTAGGCGCGTCACAGACCCGCCCTGCGGCTGCAATCGATGCTCGCGTTCCACAGGCTCCAGTCGACTTCGCTGTCTCTGAAGCATCAAAGCGCGTCGGCAAGCCGGAAGGCTCTCGCGCTCTGGCCGAGCAATACCGCATTAATCCTGAGACCGGCGACTTCCCGGAGATGGCCGACATCGACCAGCTTCGCGCTGAAGGCCGGCTGACGGAAGGCGACATCGCCGCGCTTGACGATGCCGACGAGACGATCAAGACCGCCAACGCCTATGGCGAAGCCCTGAAATCCTTTGCGAGCTGCGTGATCTGATGGCTGACAACGACTTCGTGCGCTCTTCCTGCTATGCCGCAGCGGCAAATGCTGCCAAGGCGGCAGGTGCGGAACTGAGCGACCGCGACCTTGCTTCGGCCTTCAGGCAGGCATCCGAGGAGAAGGCTCGCCTCAAGGCATCGGGCACGACCGACAATGTGGCCGAGCGCATGAAGGTGATTGCCGACGCCACGGCAGAACGGACCAAGATCGCCGCTGCTCTGCAGAAGAAGCATGCGGCCCTGAACATCCTTGCCCGTGATCGCCTTGAGCAAACGCTTGACGCCTTCAAGAAGGCGGGCCTTTCTCCAAGGGATTCGATCCTCGCTGTCATGGAAGGATCGCAGCAGGGTATCGCAGGTGCTCGAGACTCGGTGCATGCGCGGCGCCTTGGCTATGAGGCTCGTTACGTCGGCGGCATGATGGCCGAGATCCAGAAGGATCGCCCGCATCTGGTCAACGTCCTGGCTGACAAGCGCCTCTCTGATGATGTCTTCCGTGAGATGGGAGAGCTTCGCGAAGGTGGCAAGCCAGGTGTGACCGGCAATGATGACGCCAAGTATCTGGCCTCTGTCTTCGCCAAGCATGTGGAAGCCAGCCGCACGGACTTGAATCGCCTTGGCGCCTCGATCGGCAAGCTCGACGGATGGGCAGGGGCTCAGGTCCATGACGACATGAAGATGATGCGGGCAGGTAAGGAGGCATGGGTCGACCAGCTTTCTCCCTTGCTCGACCTCAGCCGCACCTTTCCGGATGCTGTCACCGGCAATGAAGTCCGCGATATCCTCGGCGATATCTACGATACGATCATCACCGGCGTCCCAAACAAGGCGACGGCAAAGGAGAAGGGCCAGCGGGTCAATCCGGCCAACCTCGCCAAGTCGCTTGGCAAGACACGCGTGCTGCACTTCAAGGACGCGGAGAGCGCAATCGCTTACCGAGACGCATTCGGCTATGGCAATTCGATCTACGGCATCATGTCCCATCAGCGCAGGGCCGCGAGCCTCGCAGCGCAGATGGACATGTTCGGGCCGAACCCGGAAGTCATGTTCAACAGCCTCGTCGAGGGCGAACGCCGCAAGCTCAGGGATAATCCGGATCTATCTCCAGAAGAGAAGGTCAAGGCCATCCAGAAGCTGAATGCGGATGCCGGTCCTTTGCGCGGCGCCTTCGATGTCATGTCCGGAGCGATCTCTCGCCCGGGCAACGTCAATGCCGCCAAGATCAGCAACGACATCCGAGCCGTTCAGAGCATGGCCAAGCTCGGAGGCGCTGTCCTCACAGCCATGCCGACCGACGTGGTGGGCGCTGCGCAGGCCGCCATGTTCCGCGGCTCCGGTTTCTGGAAAGGAATGGTCGATCAGGTGAGCGGCATCCTGAAGGGACGGCCGAAGCGCGAGCAGGCGGAAATCTCCTACCTGTTCGGCGAAGGCTTCGACAGCCTGATTGGCGACGTTCTGTCGCGTGGCCTCGCCAATGACGGCCCCGTCGGCAAGATGTCGAAGCTCACCGAGAAGTTCTTCAAGTGGAACGGATTGAACTGGTGGACGGATGTCGGCCGCTCTGTCGTCGGCCGCACAGTGGCCGCCGAGATGGGCATGCGCGCCGATACTGCCTTCAAGGATCTGCCGGCTAACTATTCCCATGTGCTCGGGCTTCATGGCATTGGCGAGAAGCAATGGGAGGCCCTACGGCAGGCGACACGGCGCGAGGTGAATGGAAACGCCTACATCACGCCGGACGCTATCCGTGAGCTTCCTGACGCGGCTGTAGAGCCATTGGTTATCGATCGGCTGGCAAGTGCCAAGACACCGGAGCGCAAGGCGGAGATCATCGACCAGGCACGGCGCGACCTTGAGCTCCAGGCGCTCCGCTTCGTGGCCGACGAAACGAACTATGCCATCGTCGAGACCGATGCAGCATCGCGCCGCATCTCGACACTCGGGACGAGACCGGGAACCTTCGCCGGTGAAGCTGCGCGCTTCGTCATGCAGTTCAAGGGATTCCCCATCGCTTTCTCTCAGCGCATCCTCGGGCGGGCTCTATTCGGGGGCAGGGGAGCCACCAAGTACGAGCGCATCATGAACAATGCCCCGCACCTTGGAGCTTTGATCGGCGGGCTCACTGTCGCCGGCTACATGGCCATGACCATGAAGGATCTGGCGAAAGGCTACTGGCCACCACGCGATCCGCTCGACCCGAAGGTGATCACGGCCGCTCTGACGCAAGGCGGGGCGCTCGGCATCTATGGCGACTTCCTCTTTGGGGAAGCCAACCGCTTCGGATCTGGCGCGCTGGAGACGTTCTCCGGCCCGTTCATCGGAACGCTCAGCGACATCGTCAATGTGCCGCTGAAGGCGAGAACGGCTTTGGAGAAGGGGGAGCGCCCGAAGATGGCGGGGGACATCCTGAACCTCGCGCTTCAGAATACGCCGTTCATCAACCTGACCTATGCACGGCCGGCGCTGGATGTCCTGTTTCTGAACTCACTGAGGAACTGGGCAAGCCCCGGCTACACGAACCGGCTGCAACGGCAAAGGCTCAAAGACTATGGCCAGCGCCCGCTAATGCCAGCCACGCTATGAAGGCAGCGCCGACCAGCGCGGCGCCCCACATGAGTAGCGTATAGGAAACCAGGGTCTTTGCCCCTTTGCGGCCATTGACGATCAAGCCGATGGCGGCAAGCACGCCGATGATCCAGATGATGCCGATCGGAAGCTCAAAGCCTCGGGTCCATCGCTGCTCGATGAGAATGCCGCCAACGGCAGCAGAACCGAACATCGCGGCAAGGAATGCAATGAACTGCTGAGTGCCTTTGGTCATTCGCTACTCATACGACAAAACCTGACGAGAAACCAAGGGCTCCTTTCGAGGGGCCTTTTCTTATTCCCACAAAGGAACCCACATGACCTCGATCCTGATCGACCGCACGGACGGCTTGTCTTCGAGCACTGCGATCAAAGGGCCGTGCAAGGCTACCACGACTGCCAACATTGCTCTGTATGGCGAGCAGACGCTTGACGGCATCGCTGTGGTCACTGGCGATCGAGTCCTCGTCAAAAACCAGACGGCTGGCTATGAGAACGGCATCTACGTTGTAGATACCGGTCAGTGGCGTCGGGCTAAGGATTTCAGCCGCAACAACGATGTGCGCGAAGGGACACAGGTATTTGTTGCCAACGGCACTGCCAACGAGCGGAGCCTGTGGTGCGTCATAACAAATGACCCGATCATTGTCGGGACCGACACCATCACCTTTCTGCAGATCATTGTCAGCGCCTTTGAGTTGGAGACGCTGCTTGCCGAAGCCGAGGCAGCGGCAGCGGCAGCTGAAGCGGCACAGGCAGCGGCGGAAGCAGCAGCGGCTGCTCTACCGCCAATCACCGCAAACACGATGCTGGTCGACAACGCGGCCGGTACGGCGAGACAGTCGAAGTCTTTCGCTGATATTCGCTCGCTCTTGGCACTCAGTATCTTCGTCGATACGAGAACAGCCCTTAAGGCGCTCGACACGACGAAGGATGTCAACGCCTACCTGAAAGAGGCCGGCCGTGAGGGCGTGTTTCTTTGGAAGACTGGTGATTACAGCGCCCAGGTTGCGGCAGATACTCTTGAGGGGATCTATGTCAAAGCCAATGCCATCGCGGCCACCGCCGGCGCTTGGGTCCGAGTCTTCCAAAGCGAAGTCAACGTCAAATGGTATGGCGCCGTCGGCGATGGCGTGGCTGATGATACCGCAGCAATAGCCGCGGCGATTGCGACAACGAGAAACGTATACCTCCCGAAGAGCACCTATCTCGTCACGGCAGGCCTCACAATCGCGACCACCGGCCAATGCATCCGGGGGGACGGCGCCAAGGCGTCGATCATCCTGAACAACACGGCGTCTGTCACCGTCCTCACGTTTACCAGCAGCTATTCCGGCTTGTCGGATATGAGCATCGAGGCGTCGGCGCAGCTCACCACCGGCCAATTCGTTCTGTTTAACTCATTGACCAGGGACAATTTCGTCAAGAACTTCTCCATGCGGTTTCCGCATGTCGGAATTCGTATCGGTACCGCAAACCCGGTCATCACGCACATCGTTCAGGGCGAGATTTCGGTAGGCGTCGACGCCACCGCTGCGGGCATCCTTGTCGAAGGCGGCAATGACACCTTCATCGATCGTGTCGTCTTGCAGGGCGCGAGCAATGGAAACGGCGTCCAGATTTCGAGTTCCGGCGCTGTGTGGATGACGGATTGCGACGCCATCGCTTTCAGCGTCGGCCTGAGACTGAACCCGAATGGCGGCAACATCTCCTGGTGCTTCTTCGAAAACTGCGCCTTCGACACGAACGCCGCCTATGGCCTTTACATCACGGGCAATGGTTCCAACACAATCAAGGGCTTGTCGTTTTCGAATTGCTGGTTCGCCACCAACACATCCGGCGGCGTTGCGATCGTAGACGGCGCAACGAGCGACATCACTGGCGTCAACTTCACCAACTGCCGTGTGTTTAATAACGGCGGCCATGGCATCAATCTTCAAGCGGTAAACGGCAAGATCAACAATATCGTCATCACGAGCTCCCTGATCTCTGGAAACTCGCAGACCGCGAGCAATACGACCGATGGCATCAACGCTGCAGCCGTGACGAACCTCACCATAACCGGGAACAACTCCCGCCTGATGGCAGGGTTTTCAAACACCCAGCGCTACGGCATCAACATCAACGGTGCGGCCAACAATTACATCGTCAGCCTGAACAACTGCTCGGGCAATGCTACCGGCACCATCAGCGATACTGGCTCCGGCGGCACAAAAGTAGTTGCGAGTAACATCTAAAGATGGATGACGGATGAGGCGCATATGCGTATAGGAACGGTTAACGCCCAATCTATGAGAGCAATGCCGTGCATACCCAACCTATAAAGCATGCGACGATTATACATTTCGTCCTGGGGGCCATCCTTCTCGCATATGTACTAGTCGTCAATGGTGCAGTTCCGGGTGTTTTGTCACCGACGGCGGCTCAAGTGTTCTGGCTGATTGGTTTTTCGGAGTCCTTCGCTAATTACGGGTCTCTCTACGCGCACAACTTCGGCCTTCCTATGCCAGCGCCGATTTCCTTTGGCATGGCGTCAGCGCTGCCCGCAGCCGTGCTTCTCAAGCTGGGGGTAGGGGTAGCAAGCGCGTATGCGCTGGTGTTCGCCGCGTGGCTGTCAGTGGCATTCGTGGGGGCATTCTTCTTTGTTCGGCACTTCGGAGTAGGCCAGAGAGACGCACTTCTGAGTGCGACGATCTGGTGCACCTTCCCAATCGTTTGGCAGCATCATCTCTATTCCGCATTGGCGCTCGGGGTTGCGATGTTGCCGGCATACTTCCTGATGGCCATTCTGGTCTGCGGCGGCCGGTTCTCCATTTGGTCGTCTCTGGGTCTTGCAAGTGCGGCAATCATAGCCGTCTTCCAAGATGGCTATACGTTCATGATGTTTGCGTTAGGGACCGGCATCCTTCTTTTGGGCGTCCTGGCCAAACGATGGCATTCGTTGAGCCGTGAGCTTCTTTATCGTTGCATCGTCGTGGCTGCGTCATTCGGCGTGGCCTACGCCCTCTATGCCGCCTACGAGGGTCGGTCAGGATTCGGGGCTGAGCCGATCGACTTTTTCAGGGGCTGGGGAGCCAGTATCGAATTTTTCTTCACCCCGACCTACGGAATTCTGGCCCTGCCGGATTGGCTTGGCCTCAGTATCGATCGGTCGCCGGATGATTATTTCGGAGACGCATCGACATTCGTTTCAACGTTCTGCGCTCTCATCATGCTGATTGCGCTATACGGGGCCTTCACCAAGAAAGTGAGCGTCTTCAAGCTCATAGTCTTCGGCCTTATTGCGCTGGTCGGGTTCTATATGTCGCTTGGCCCTACAGTAAAGTTTTTGACGTTCCGAGGTGCTGGCGACACTCAGTTGATGCACGAAGCGTCAGGATGGTTTTCTACGGGAAGTGCCGCAATTTCGGAGAATTTGCCGGGATTCAAGAGCATGCGCGCGAGTTATCGGTGGGCCGCTCTCGGTATATTTGGCTGCTGGGCTATCTTCGTTCTGATGCTTGCCGGTGGACGGGTCAGCAGTATTGCTCGTTGGGTGATGATCGCGGTTTTGCTTCTGTTCAATGTGCCGAGCCCGGGTCAGTTTCACGAATACTGGCATCACCGCATTGTAATCAATGACGTAGTCAACGAAATAGAAACGTGGCGCCCCGATTTTAAGCTAGGGGAAACAGTCGCATTCCTGCCTTACAGCAACGACTTCCTGATCAACTACGCTGCGAGCGCCCTCAAGATTAGGACGTTCAATGCCGGCGGTGACAAGAACGTTGTGTATGCCACCCAATACTGGCCGGAAGAGATGCTCGAATTTGAGCAAGGGCAGATAGGAAGTGGTTTCGGTCTGAAAGTAAAATCTCTCCTCGAGAGCGGGAAGGCGACCGCTGTAGCGCTTCCATATCTTAGCCTGCTCTGGGCAGCGCATGATTGGCCAACAGATGAAACCAATAGAAATGAGCTTAGCACGGTCGCGAGCGGCATTGCTGCTGATCCTCGGTATCAGGTGGTATACAGGGACCACTATGCCGTCATCAGATTGAAGCCAGAGGCTGAACCGCTTGGAGTTGGAGCGGTGTGGGCGGCGATCCCGCCTATCGACCTGGATACTCCTGTTTCCTTCTCAAGTGACAAGCTGGATTTTGACCATCTAGTCGGGCGAGGTTGGTACTTGTCGGATCCGGTAGGAACGTGGTCCAAAAAGAAAAGTGCGTCTATCCTTGTCGACGCGTCCGACATTCCGGACGAAGCGTCGTTCCTGCGAGCAACGTTCACTGCGTATACGCCGAATGACACCTGCACGACCGTGGAGATTGCAAGCGGTGGCAATTCGCTTTTGAAGGAACGCTATTGCTCCCTCGCGGGGATGGTCACTGTGGACCTTCCGAAAGACAAGATCGCGGCAAATGGGCAGATCGACTTTATCGTGGACACCCTGCGGTCGCCATCGGAATACGGCAGTGGCGACGGCAGGAGCCTCGGTATCTTCCTTCAGTCATTGACCGTCTCGAAGTGATGCCACATATAATGACGCCAATGGAAGCAGGACAACGAGAATGGCTGGCATCACTGTTAGGGATTGCCTCCCGCTCATCTTGAGCCTTCTGGTCGTTGCAGCGGCGGTGCTTTTCGTGAACAGCCGCACAATCTCAATACCGGACTCGGCAGCCAAATGCGTCACGAATTCGCCCAACAGTGACCAGGCGCCGGCGACGGTTTTCTGCCCCGGCTTCTAAGTCGACCTACCCTTGGATCGGACCCCATGGTAGCCGCGGGTTTTACGGCCACGCACAGATAGATGACGGTCTCTTTGAGGCAGCTGCAATCCTCTGGATTATTGAGCGGTCGGCACGAGGGCCAGGTCCTCGATCCGCAAATAGTTGCCCCACGAGGACAGCAGTTCATCAACGCTGGACACGCTTCGCTCTCCGCCGGTGCGTTCTAGTACTCGAATGGAATAACCCAGTGCGGTTATCCATTCCAAAAACGCTTTTCCGCTCACGCCGGAGACTCGCTCTGTCATCTCGAGACTGAATTCTATGGTGATGATCGGCTTGTGCTTGCGTATGAGTTGTTCGCCACCAGACAAGGCAAGATACTCTGCACCTTCGATATCGGCCTTGATGAAGTTGACCTTGTCGTTGATGACTTCGTCAAGGCGCATCGTTGGAATCACAACGCAATTGGGGTGCATCAAGGTCTGTTGATCGCTCGGCATAAAGGAGCCGTTGCTGCCGATCTGAGGGGCGTAATATGCAGTGCCGTTTTCAGATGAGAGCGCGAACGGATGCAATGTGACATTGGTGAATTCATTAACTGCCTGGTTCAGCAGTAAAAGCCGACAGTTCTCGGTGTTTGGCTCGAAGGCGTGTATATGTCCAGCATCTCCGACGATGCTCGCCATTGCCATCGTGAAGTAGCCGACGTTCGCGCCAATATCGAGAGCGTGCATCCCAAGTGTCAAATGCTTGCGTACGAAGGTCTCAAGGTGTGGCTCGTATTCCGCCCCAGCGACAAGGTGCGCGCCGACAGCCCCGTCGAAACGATCAGACATTAGCTTGAAGCCGTTGCGTTGCACTTCGCTGATGTCGTCGCTTCTAAACCTGACCGTTATTGGCGAAGAGTGCGCTTGTCGGTCGTACATGGTCAACAGCCGCCGCAACGTGGTGAGACCTTCCTCCCCTGGAGGGAAGGCATCAATCACCTGCAGTTCGGAGGGGGTAGGATCTTCTCCAAAGGCAAACCGGAAAATGTCGGCTGGTGCGCGTCTTTGAAGCTTAGACTTTTCCACGAGTAGCTGATCACGCTCATCAATGAGCGCCTGTCGCTCATCCCACAAGCGTTTGATCTGCGGCACACGCATTGCAATGGCCCGAAACATTCTTTCTTACCCCCTCCGCGAAGTCCATTGGCCATAGCAGCCACGACATCCGCAACCTGCATAACTCAGGCAGGTTGCGGCAATCAACCCACAATCTGGAGCTTCTTATGAAGACGAGCACCGAAGGGCTTATAGCCCTCATCGGCCACGAAGGTATTGTCTTGTCCCGCTACAAAGACAGCGTAGGCGTCTGGACGATCGGCTGCGGCCACACGAAGGCGGCGGGCGGTCTGAATCCAGAGACCTTCAAAGGCACGATCTCCCTGCAACAGGCGATCGATCTCCTCCGGACTGACATCGCCAAGTATGAGGACGCGGTGAATAAGGCGGTGAAGGTGCCGCTGACGCAGCCCGAGTTCGATGCTCTCGTTTCCTATCACTACAACACTGGCGCCATCGCGAGGGCAACACTCACCAAGACGCTGAATGCAGGCGACAAGGTGAGTGCCGGCAAGCAGCTCATGAACTGGGTGAAGCCTCCCGAGATCAAGGGCAGGCGCCAAGCCGAGAGCACGCTGTTTCTCACCGGCAAGTATCCGGCCCCTATGGCGACGATCTATCCAGCTGATGCGGCCGGCAAGGTCCAGTGGGGCAAGGGCGCACGCGTCAACGTCCGCGACCTCCTGAGCGCTGGCAGTATCGCCACGCCGCTCTCTCCCGCTCCGGTTCCAGTTCCAACTCCCAAGCCCGTCACCATTGAGCCGAAGCCCGTCTCTGACGGCAACTGGCTAGCTGCAATCATCAAGGCAATCGCTGCCGTTTTCACGAGGAAAGAAGCATGACCGCTGTTATCGCAAGAATCGCATGCCGGTATGTCGCAGGCGCTCTCATCGCCAAGGGCTTCCTCGACGCCGGTACGGGCGACACGTTGGCATCCGACCCAGACGTGTTGATGCTCGTCGGCCTCGGCATCGGCGTGCTGACAGAGCTTGCCTATACCGTTGCAACGAAAATGGGCTGGAAGAGATGATCTGGTCGCTCATCCTCGGTCTCTTCAAGGGTCCGTTGGGCCGGATTCTCGACACCGTGGACCGCAAGATCGATAGCGAAACCGAACGCCAGCGCATCAAGAGCGAGACCGTAGAGAAGGCCATCGACGCGGAAATCTCAGCCAGGACCGCTTCGAAGGAAATCCGGGTCGCTACGGCCGGTTTCTGGGAGATGAGGATTATCACGTTCCTCATCGCGGGCTGCTTCGTGTCTCATCTCGTGCTGGTGACGATCGACACGAACCTTCAACTTGGCTGGGGCATCGCAAAGTTCCCGGCTCCCTTCGACGAATACGAGGGGACAATCCTTCTGTCGTTCTTCGGTCTGCAGGCTGCATCGTCAGGCATTGGCGCGATTGCAGCGGCGATCATGAAGCGAAAATAAGCGGCCGGCGCTCGTGTTCCAGCACTGCGCCGACCTGACCGCATGATTCACGCGAGGAATCACGAGGCTGCGGCAAAGCTATCAGCCAAAGTGTTCCAAATTCTTTAAATGGCATGCAGCATAGGGGCACGGGGAATTGACGCCAACGGAAGACGGAATGATGCATCGCGAACTCGGCATGCTAACGGCGAAAGTCGATATGATCCTTGAAGGGGTCCGACGATCGGAAGAAAAATCGGATGTTAGCCGTGCCTCGATGCATCGGCGCATGGACGAGATTGCCGAACGTGTCGGCAAGGTCGAGGGCAATGTCTCAGCCGTCCAAGAGGACGTGGCCGAGATAAAGCCGACGGTCGATGAGGTGAAGGTGTGGCGGCAACGCGGCATTGGTGCTTTAGCCATCGTGGGCATCGGGGCCTCGGCACTAACCTTCATTGCCACAAAGTTCGGCGCGGCGCTCTTCGCGTGGGCGAGCAAGAGTTAGCTCATCCCACCTTCTCCTGCTCCTTGAGGAGAGCCGCGTTCCTGATCGACGATATGCACTCACGAAGCGCGTTGATTTGCCCGATATCCGTATAGAGCGGCAACCGAGCCTCAATGATCTGAACCGCCATCATCATGCCTTCCTGCTTCTTCCTGTCCATCACAACACCCTCATCCTGTTCCCCTCAAGCATTTCTATCACCTTCTCAGAGTGCATTGCATATAGCGCGTTGACGATCTCGTCCTGCGTATACCGGTCATCCTTCAAGAGCAGCGGGCCGATATCCAGTAGGCTGATCGGCGTTCCTCGCTCTGCCTTGCTGTTGGCGGCGTCTAGGATGGCTTGGCGGATGTCTGTGGTCTGGGTCATGCGAGAACGTTCCGAGAATCGCTTGTGCCAAATTTGTGCCGTTTGTGTCGCCACGTACCTGAATCGTTCTGCTTTTTACCGCGAGAACCTGCAAGGTATATAAAGAGGGGAAAATCGCGAAATACCGAAAAACCCCTTGCAAACAAAAGCGCATCGACATAATCACACCGCACCGGAGAGGTGGCCGAGTGGTCGAAGGCGCTCCCCTGCTAAGGGAGTATACGTCAAAAGCGTATCGAGGGTTCGAATCCCTTCCTCTCCGCCACCATGATCATCGCACAAACTGTTTCGACGAATGACCGCTCTTCGAGTGCGTCGTCTTTCGGTGCGCTGTCCACGACCTCCGCGTTTGGCGTCCCGAATCTCGCGTCAGCAGAATCGAACCGAGAATCATCCTTCGTCAACAAAGCTGATTCTGCTGCGATAGCACATGAGGCCGAGGGTAGGCGCCAACACGCTGTCTCAGTCATCTCCTGTAAAAGACGCGAATCCGGCAGGAAACTGGTTCCAATGTGGCACAATCCACAGCCGCACACCCCAGCTCAGCGGCGGCAAACTCCCGCAAAATCAGGGGTTTCTTAATAAAGTATAAAGAAACGAGAGGGGCGGATGCCGCATTTGTGACCTTTCAGCAACAGCGTATGCGGAAGGCTGTCGCAAACACCCCAAACGGGCAAGTTGGTGATTGCGTGACAGTCCCGGTCTTGTATTTTCAACCTCGGAAGCAAGGGCGGTTGATCGTCCGACTTCTTGAAACATGGGGATGGGGCAGGGAACGCTGCTCTAACGGCGAAAAACCCAGACCCGATCGAAACTTTGAATTGGAGGTCAATATGAACATCAAGAGCCTTCTTCTCGGCTCCGCTGCTGCTCTCGCAGTAGTTTCCGGTGCTCAGGCTGCTGACGCTATCGTTGCTGCTGAGCCGGAACCGGTTGAATACGTCCGCGTCTGCGACGCTTACGGCACCGGCTACTTCTACATCCCGGGCACGGAAACCTGCCTGAAGATCGAAGGTTACATCCGTTTCCAGGTTGATGTTGGCAAAGATC
>Ga0207426_1000419_pt1 | contig 69963 bp, 57 predicted proteins | sample AraplaMF_Cvi_mMS_FD_184265 | JGI IMG/M metagenome (GOLD analysis project Ga0207426, IMG submission 184265) | Arabidopsis root microbial communities from the University of North Carolina, USA - plate scrape MF_Cvi_mMS (SPAdes) (version 2) | ecosystem: Host-associated > Plants > Roots > Endosphere...
GCAGGGCGTGTTATACTGGTTGAGCATTGCTATAGCCATTGCCGTAGTATCCAGGATAGCCAGGGCCTTCCAGGAATATTTTACCCGCAAGGCGGTGCAGCTGTTCGGGATGCAGATCTTTAACGATGGGTTAAAACAAACCCTGCGCCTTTCCTTCCAGGAATTTGAAGAGCAGCGCAGCGGCGAAACCCTCTCTATATTACAGAAAGTAAAAACAGATACAGAACGTTTCATTAACTCGTTCATCAACATCCTGTTCTCGTCTGTGGTAGGCATGGGTTTCCTGATCTGGTATTCCATTACCCGCAACTGGATGCTGGTGCCTATTTTTGTGATCGGTATTTTAGTATTGGGATCGCTCACCGGTTTGGTAAGTAAAAAGATCAAGACGGTACAGCGCTCTATCAATAAGGAAACCAACAAAATGTCGGGTGTAATTACGGAATCCCTGCGGAATATAGAGCTGGTAAAAAGCCTGGGGCTTACCTTCCCTGAAATACGCCGCTTAAGGATCCAGACGCAAAAGATCTACGACCTGGAAATGCTGAAAACAACCCGGGTACGCACGCTCTCCTTTTTGCAGGGCACTACGCTGAACCTGTTAAAGCAATCCATTTTATTTATACTGCTATGGCTTATTTTCCGCCAGGTATTAAGTACCGGAGAGCTGATTGCCATGCAGTTTATTTCTACCTCTATTTTTGGCCCCCTGCAGGATATTGGCAACATTATCCTCAATTACCGGGAGGTAGAAGCATCTATTCACAGCTTTGACCAGCTGATGCACAAACCCATTGAGCGCAGGCCGGAAACGCCTGTAGCCACCGGCCCTTTAATGCACATCGGTTTTGACCAGGTAACCTTCCGGCATAAAACCGCCGGCTTTAATGCAATAGACAATGTATCCTTTAGGGTGAACCTGGGCGAAACTATTGCATTCGTAGGTCCATCCGGCTCCGGAAAGTCTACGCTGGTAAAGCTGTTGGTAGGTTTGTACCAGCCTGTGTCCGGCGCTATTTTGTTTAATGAGATCCCTTCGGGAGATATCCGCTATAATGAGCTGCGCCGGCAAATAGGCTTTGTAACGCAGGATACCCAGCTGTTTGCAGGCACCATTAAAGAAAACCTGCTGTTTGTAAAGGCCGATGCTACGGATGCGGAAATACTGGATGCCCTGCATAAAGCAGCCTGCACGCCTTTACTTTCCCGGTCAGAGAAAGGTATTGATACGGTGCTGGGTGAAGGCGGCATGAAACTTTCCGGCGGTGAAAAACAGCGCATTTCCATTGCCCGGGCGCTGCTAAGAAAACCACGCCTGCTTATTTTTGACGAGGCCACCTCTGCCCTTGATTCATTAACAGAAGAAGATATTACCAATACTATCCGCGATGTATCCTTAAGCCGGGAGCAGATCACCATTCTTATTGCGCACCGCCTCTCTACCATTATGCATGCAGATACCATTTATGTGCTGGAAAAAGGAAAGATCTCTGAAACCGGCTCCCATAAAGTGTTGCTGGAAAAGAAGGGATTGTATTACGCCATGTGGCGGCAGCAGGTAGGTGAAAGAAGAAGTAACCAGGTGGTATAGCGTTAATTATAAGTTTTATTCCAGCGAACACCCTTATCAACAAACTTCAGCAATCCCCGCACCTCGTTCTGTGCGGCACTGGCAGTAGTGTCTTTAGTTTCTTTACGTTGCAGGTCAATAACAAATTGCTGCTGGCTGCAGTTATCTACAAAGTAACCGGAGTATCCTTTATTATCGGTATCGCCAATAGGTGATTTAACTACTTTATCCACCAGGATGTGCAGGGAATCCATTTTGGCCTGGTCCAGGATGGCATAGGCTTTATAGGTGAACCGGGCATGCCGGTAATAGCTCCTGGTAAGCACATAGCAGCAGCCTACTTTTTTTACTACAAATACATGGTAGGCCCACAGGTCCATTAAGTTAGGACCCAGCTGAAAGGCCATTTCAATATTCTGCTTACCGGTATAATATTTAACAAAATCAAGCTGGGAAGCGTGGTAGTTGTTCTTGTAATAGTCGTTCCAGAGCTGTGTGAACTTGGTAGTGTCAATGCTCTCTACATCCCGGTACCACAGCATACGGTTGGTAGCAGAATCCAGTTTATAAAAATCCCATTCCGTAAAATTATCCGCATCGTACTGAGGCAAATAATCGTACTGCGGGTTGCTGATAATGGCTTTTGTTTGCAAGGTGTCACACTGGCAGGGCTTTGCTTTTACAGTAGGATAGTCATAAGATACGGCGCCCAGTGCAAAAAAAACGACCATTGCAACAGGCGCCAACAGGAAAAATCGATTCATAAGCTAAAATTCATCTATCGGAAAAATTTCACATCGGGCGGATCGGTAGCTAAAAATACGGTACCTGGCTTGAATATCAAAATACTAGCCCTTCTTCTGCGTAAAATTTAACCTGGAATGATTAAACGTTTTCAGGGTGGCCTTTATTACATCCCGGGCATCATTCGACCATGATACGGATCTCGCTGTTCTTGTGCATGTCCGTATTTATACCCAGCCTTTTACTGTTGCGGCCAAAACGGATGCGCAGCACCGAGGTGTTGGGGGGTATCCGGCCCAGGTTATCAGCCATAAATAACAGCACATTCTCACCCTTTTGCAATTTTATGGGGATCTTTTGTATGTTATTCCTTACCGGGAAACCGGTTGCGATCCATTTTCCGTTTAGGCTCAGGGAAATGCTGTCGCCGTCCTCCACTCTTTCATCCCACAGCTCCAGCACAATATTGGCGGTATCCACCTTAATGGTAGCTACCGGTGTGGTGGTTCTTTGTTCTGCAATGGTGGTCAGGCGGCTTTTAGCCGGCTGTACGGGGTGGTACAGGTCCGCTACCACAAAAGTGGCGTAGGCATTGGGCCGGTCGCGGAAATCAAAGCTATATTCCTTGCCGTCAATTTTCATATAGAGGTTACCGGTATTGGGTGGCAGCCCGCCATAGTTATCTGCAAAAAAGGCAAACAGGTTACGGCCGGTATCCAGGGCTATGGTTTGCCGCCGGTTCTTATCATTGATCTGCTCTTTGCTGAAAATGGGCCGGGTATTTTGTACCAGTGTAACGGTATCCTTATCATATTGCTCCTGGTCTTCCACCTGTATCAGCACTGCGCTGTCATTCGCAACGATCTGGTCATACTTGCCAAAATAAAGATCGCTGTGCAGGATGCGCCGTACGCTGGAATCAGCCAGGGGCTTATTATTTATCTTTTTCAGGGTAATGGAATCCCGGTACAGGAACTCGCGCAGCATTACTTTGGTGTGCACCCATATTTCATCATCTGCATACAAACCCTGCATCCAGATGCCAAACTGATCGATCCACATACGGTTCACGGAGATCTTATTATCCTTAAAGTCCAGCGTACCGTTCAGGTACCATAACCAGATGCCCAGCTTAAAAGGAGTTTCCTGCAAGGGGTATTTACCTTTGCCAATACCCAGCTGCTGCTCATTTTTGCGGGCTAACAGCAACTCATACACGCCGATGAAGCGCCCGTATTGCAATTTTATTTTTGCGGGGTATAATACACCCTGCTCCGGCACACCGATCTGCAGCTGCATGGTAATGGGGGAAGCGGCGGCGTACTGCTTAACGGAGCACTGCCAGGTACCGGTCCACTTATCGGTTTGTGCAAATGCAGCAAGGGTAAGGCTGATGAGGAATATGGATAGTAGGCAAAATCTGCGATGCATAGGGAAAGATAGAAAATATTAATTAAATTCAGGCTTACCATGAGTGATTTCCAGCTGATACAACAAGCCATCTATAAACTACAGCCATTGGACGCTGCGGAGTGGGACGACTTTTCTCAAAAGCTGCTGCTGAAAAAATATAGTAAAGGCGATTTCCTTATCCGTGAAGGACAGGTGGAGAATTATATTTACTTCCTGAATAAAGGCGCTACCCGTCATTACTTTATTAAAGACGGAAAAGAGTTCACCGTTGATTTTCAATTCCAGGGCGATTTTGTGACCGCCTATTATTCACTCATTACCCGAGAGCCCAGCGCTGTTTTTATTGAGCTGTTGGAAGAGGCCGAAGTAGTAGCCATTCCTTTAAAGGTCTTGAATGAGTTTTATGGCAGGTACCATCATGGAGAAAGAATAGGCAGGCTGATGGCGGAATACCAGTACATAAAACGCCTGCGCAAAGAAATGGACCTGCTTTCCTATACTGCGGAGGAACGTTATACGGCGCTTATGCAACGCAACCCGGCCATGATACAGCAAATTTCTGTAAAACACCTGTCTTCCTACCTGGGCATTCACCCCGAAAGCTTAAGCCGTATCCGCAAGCAACATACCCGAAACTAACATACATCATTTTTAAGCTTACCGGCATAGCTGAATTTTGTGCTGTATTTAAGCAAACAATCATGAAACCTTTAATTGTATTACTAGGCGTTTTTACTCTTACTTCTCTCATTGCCCGGTTTAGCACCGGCAGCTGGCACCTGTCCTTTGGCGGTAACCTGGCTATGTGCCTCATGTTATTCCTTACCGCAATAGGGCATTTTAAATTTTCGCAGGGCATGGCGCTGATGCTGCCACCCTTTGTGCCTTACAGAACAAGCCTGGTATTCATAACCGGTGTGCTGGAAATAATCCTGGGGCTGGCGCTCCTATCCCCTGCGCTGCGGCCTTATGCAGGGTATGTGCTGATCGTATTTTTTATTCTTATACTACCTTCCAATATCTACGCGGCCATCAAACACCTTAACATGGAAAAGGCAACTTATGATGGTCCCGGGCTTAGTTACCTGTGGTTCAGGATCCCGCTGCAGGCTTTCTTTATCGGGTGGATATATTATTTCTCCATTTACTTAAAGACTACCGCTCTCTGATACCCATTACTTCCCCTTATTCAATTGTTCCAGCTTCCTGCGGGTACCAGGGGTTTCTTTAATAGCAAGGGATCTCTGGTAACAGACTTTTGCGTCCCCATGCTCACCTTTTGCTTCGCAAAGGTCGCCCATGGAATCATAGGCATTAAAACTTTTCGGATAGTTATCAATGTTCTGCATCAAATAGAAAAAAGCGCGGTCAAACTGTTTTGATTGCATCAGGTTGTAGCCTATTACATTCATTAGCTCCTCAGGTGGCGATACTTTATAGCCCATGATGCCGCTTATTTCTCTATAATGTTGTATGATCACACTGTCTCCTTTATAATTGGGTTGCATCAATTCCTGGAAAGGGAGGTTATAATTATAAAAACTAAAGACCGCCCGCAGCCCGTCATACTCCGCCACCGGCGGTATGGTGCCGTGATTATACTCAGGATAATACTTCCAGCTGAAGCGCAATCCATTTTCCGGGTTGGCTTCTAAAGCATGTTCCAGCTCCATAATGGAATGGGTATGCAGCTTTATAAAGCCAAGCATCGTTGTATCCTTTGTGGGAGCCATTCCATTATCTATATTATTAGCTACTGCCAGGTACAAGGATCTGCCGGCAAAACTGTTTTCCCCAAGCGTTGACTGCGCTTGTTTTACCAGCTTCTGATCATCCCACATTACACTGGGATCAATGGCAATGTAAGCGTTGAATACGCTTGTATGATTAAGCAGGGCATGAATAGTCATCAACCCTCCCAGGGAATGGCCCATTAATAAGCGGTAGGGAGCCGTTGGATACAATGAATCTATGTGCGGTATCAGCTCCTTTTCCAGGAAGGAAATAAATTTATCCCCACCGCCGGAACGTGCAACAGATTCACTATCCATCATTGCAGCCGCTGTTACATGCGTAGGGGTAAGATCGCGGTTACGGTCTGTATTCAGTATTCCTACCACTATTACAGGAGGTAACATAATATTGGGGCCTCCCTGGCTTAACCGGTCTGCCATCGCCACTACTGCCTTAAAATGATCATCGCCATCCAGCACATAAATTACCGGGCAACGCTGCTGTGCATAAATCCCATCCGGTGAATTGTTTTCCGGCGCATGCACCCAGATCTGCCGGTTTTCATGTAAGGTATTGGAATAAACGGTATCTCTGGTACCTACTGTAATATTCTTTTGTGCATGCGTAACAGCAGCAACAAAAAAAGTGGCAATAACAATAAGGAATGTTTTATGGGTAAACATGTGTAATGCTTTTAAACAAGAGTAAAGCAATTCTGAAAATGCTTTTATGAAATGTGATGAAACCCTGTAAAAGTGGGCTGTAACCGGATATTAATAGGAGTAAGCACTATTGACTATTAAGCTATTATACTGCGCACTGTTTTTTGACAATCCCAATACAGCAAAATTACTAACTTGGTTGTATTAATTAACCCAACAGAACCGTATGAAAAACCTATGTAACCACGTCATCGCAGCGCTGTTAATTTTATGCTGCAGCTGTACCAAGCAATTTACCAACAATGACAACAAAACCGTTTCCGGCGAATTAAAAACTTCAGCCCAAGCCGCAGTGGCGGATATGGCTGAAAACCCTTTTGTAAGGTCCATTTACACGGCTGATCCATCAGCGCATGTGTGGGCAGACGGGCGTTTATACGTATATCCCTCCCACGACATTGACCCGCCCCGCGGCTGTGACCTGATGGACCAGTACCATGTATTTTCAACGGACGATATGATCCACTGGACGGATCATGGAGAGATCCTGCGCGCCAGCCAGGTACCCTGGGGCCGGCCGGAAGGTGGCTTTATGTGGGCGCCCGACTGTGCTTATAAGAATGGTACCTACTATTTTTATTTCCCTCACCCCAGCGCAACGGATTGGGGCAGCAGCTGGAAAATAGGCGTAGCCACCAGCACCAGCCCTGCCAGCAACTTTGTAGTGCAGGGTTACATCCAGGGCCTGGAACCGCTTATCGATCCCTGCGTGTTTGTGGACGATGACGGGCAGGCTTATTTCTATTATGGCGGTGGCAATGTTTGTAAAGGCGGTAAGCTGAAAACTAATATGATGGAAATTGACGGCGCCATGCAAACCATGCAGGGCCTTACAGATTTTCATGAAGCTACGTGGGTGCATAAACGTAACGGCGTTTATTATTTGTCGTATGCCGATAACCATGACGTAAACGGGCAGCATAACCGGCTGCAATATGCCACCAGCAACAGCCCGCTGGGTCCATGGACCTCCAAAGGTGTGTATATTGATCCTACGGATAGCTATACCAATCACGGTTCTATTGTAGAATACAAAGGCCAGTGGTATGCATTTTACCATAACAGCTCCATTTCCCATAACGACTGGACAAGGTCTATTTGTGTAGATAAGCTGTTCTATAATGCAGATGGCACTATTCAGAAAGTGATCCAGACACCGGGTAACAATAATAATCCCAATCCCGTGCCGATTGGCGAAACCATTACGCTGAAAGGTTCCAATAATAATTATGTAAGCAGCGAGAATGGCCAGCAGCCTATGAACTGTAACCGTGCTACAGCACAGGGCTGGGAGCAATTCACCATTATGGATGCCGGCGGCGGAAAAGTAGCTTTGTTCACACAGGGCAAATATGTTTCTTCAGAGAACGGCCAGCAACCTATAAACTGCAATCGTGCTGCTATTGGTCCCTGGGAGCAGTTTGAGTGGATCAATAATACAGACGGCACCATTTCCCTGAAAGGCAATAACGGCCTGTATATTTCCAGTGAGAACGGCACACAGGCCATGACCTGCAACCATAGCACAGCCGGCGCTTCAGAAAAATTCAAGGTAAATCAATAACGGCGAACGATGATTATGAAAGAAGCGGCTGTCCCCATGGGCAGCCGTTTTGTTTTGCCGCCGGTATAATATTTTTTTGTTAATACTCAGCGTATTGTTAGTGATCCTGATCATGATTCGCTTTTTTAGCACAACTTTTGTAACTTGAACCCGTTTTTTAACCACCCCCTATTAAAAGCAGAGGGAATATGAGTAATCCATTTAAGAAGATCTCAGACACATCGAAGGAAACCGCCAAAAAATGGGATAATACAAAAGACGAGGCTGCGTTACAAACCATTACCTGCCCGCAATGTGCCGCCCCCAGGCCGGTTAACACCAATATAGGCGCCTGCGCTTACTGCGGGTTCAAATTCATGAACATAGAACTGACCATAAAACCAGGCAAACCCTGATATGAAAGAACAGCTGATAGCACGATGGGACACCTTTCTCCGGAATATAGATAAACGCTTTGAAGAATCGCTGGTACAGGGCGAACAGGCCGTGCTGGAAAGCCTGGAAGAGAATAATTATGACTATTATACCTCCTTCCGTACGCTAATGGCTATACGGTCCCAGATAGATGAATCGGTTATCCGTAAAATTGATCACACCTGGCGGCAGCAGGTAGAACCCCTGATGAAGGCAGACGGAGATGGCTATTATTGGATAGATGAATCGTACAAGGCGCACCGTGCCAATGACGATATGCAGGAACGAATAGCGCTGTGGCTGCATATTACGGAAGGCAAGCTTTCACAGAAATATTATGATCATGCCATTGAGCTGATCAACCGCGACTTCTTTTGTACCCAGTGTAATGCACCCCTGCAGGTAAAGAAAGATCTTTTCAGGGCGCATTATATTACCTGTAATTATTGCAGCGCGGTAAACACTTTTGAGCCGGAAACAAAGTACGCCACCATTGGCTGGAACGTAGTGGATAACCTGGCCGCTTTATACGCCCTGCCGGAGTATAAAGCTATGCTGCAGGAAAGGAAGAACGGAGGCGACGCATATGCAAAAGCCGTACGCGCTTATTGTGAAAAATATTTTGATGAACGCATTAAGCTCATGCCCCACACTGCTGAAACCCGTGAGCAGGATATTGAAAAAAAAGTAAACCTCACACTATAAAATAAGAACAATGGAAACAATCAACGGAGTATCATTTGAAGAGTATGCAGCCGCCTGCGGCAACCTGGCGCAAGGCATGCCGGAAGAAAAGCTGTTACAGGTCCTGCAGCTGGAAAAACCCGTTTGGGACGAAACGGTAGACAAATGGAATGTACGCCTGGGAGAGCTGATGACAGAAGACATGAACTATACAACCAAGTACGGTGAGCTGTTTGCCAACCCCAAAGCCGGCCGCTTTGCCGGGGAAACCACCGCATCCAATGCCGCTGACCTGCTGCACCTGGCGCCGGATTACGATGCTTACCAGAAAATATTCTGGCACCAGTCCGTTGCCGCCAGCCATGGCGTAGACCCCGTAACCGTGCTGGAAAGCTACGGCATTGACCTGGGTAAATGGGGTGCGCTGAATATGCACTACATGAATTACCAGAACAACCTGCTGGATCATACACAACCGGATTACGCAGAAAAATTCCAGTACTTTCAGCAGATACAGGATAAATGGAGCAACCATTTTGAAGCATATTACCAGGATCACAAAACCGATCTCGCAGGAGATATAAATTTCTGATATGGGTTTATTGGATGCTACCAAGAATCAGTTCCGCTCCGTTATAACCTGGGATGATCCGCAGGAATGGGAGATCTTCAGAAAATTCACGGACCGGAATGATGAGCTCAAGAATGCCTCTAAGCTTATCATACAGCCCGGACAGGGCTGCATTTTCACGTATGAAGGTAAAATAGAAGGCACCTTCTCTGAACCGGGTATATACAACCTGGAAACAGATAACAAACCTTTTATTACCACGCTTAAAAAATTCCTGAACTTTTTTGAGAGTGAGCATAAAACGGGGCTTTGGTTTTACCGGACCGCGGAAATTGTGAACATCCGCTGGGGCACCCGCATTCCTATTACGTATAATGATCCTGTATATAGCTTCCCCGTGAATCTACGCGCTTATGGTAACTTTTCTATTAAGATCGTTCAGGCAGCAGAATTCTTCACACGCATTGTAGCAGCTAAGTCAGTGTATTATGCATACGACCTGCAGGAGCTGCTGCTTTCCAGGATCTCGCAACCCATTGGCCAATACCTGGCCAATGCAAAATTCTCCTACGCGGAAGTTGACAGCAATCTGGAAAAGATAGCGGCAGATGCGGCAGAGAAAACGGTGAAGGAGTTTGAGGAATTTGGCTTTACCCTTCTGGATTTTCGCATAGAAGGCGCTGCCTTTGATGAAGAAACCAATAAAAGGATCGGCGGAATTTCCGATGTGCAGGCCGATGTAAAGGCCGCACAGCTGGCAGGCGTACCTTTTGAAACCCTGCAGAAAATGATGGCCATGCGCGAAGCTGCCAAGAATGAAGGCGGGCAGGCAGCGCATGTGATCACTGCATTGAACATGAACCAGCCGGCGCCACAACCCGCTGCCAGCACGCCCTCTGTTAAAGACCGGCTCAAAGCGCTGAAGGAGTTGTTTGATGAAGGACTGCTGGATGAAGAAGAGTACAAGCTGAAGAAACAGGAGCTGATGAAGGAGCTGTAAAAGAATGTAAAATGTAAAATTTTAAATCATAATTGTAATAGTAAATGCCGCGAACATACACCTACACGGTTTTGCGGCATTTTACTTTTACATTTATCTCGTTCATAAAATCTTTTAACGGTCTCTATGAACCTCCTTCGTCGGTTTTAAATTTTACATTTATGATTTTACATTCTTTCATCCCCGCTTGCACTCAGCCCTGCCCCACACGATCCGCCGCTACATTCTCCAGCACCCAGGCAGGATATTCTTTCGTAAGCTGGCTTACCTTATCCAATTGCTGCAGCTCTTCCGCCGTGAATTGTACATTCACCGCTGCCAGGTTATCTGTGAGCTGCGCAGGTTTATTAGCGCCAATGATCACACTGCTAACAGCACGCTGGTGCAGCAGCCAGGCCAGTGAAAGCTGCGCAACAGTAGCACCTTTTGTTTCCGCCATAGGATGCAGCACATCCAGGATATCAAATGCCTTTTCCTTATTCAGCTGAATAATGTCAAAGCCCGCCAGGCGGCCTTCTTCCGGCGCCTGCCCGCGTTTGTACTTACCGCTTAGTAACCCGCCGGCCAAAGGGCTCCACACCATCAGACCCACCTGCTGATCATTTAACAGGGGTATTAGCTCCCGTTCCATTTCACGGCTGGCAATGCTATAATACGCCTGCAGGCTTACAAATTTAGCCAGGTGATTATACTGTGAGTACCTTAATGATTTCATCAGCTGCCAGGCAAACAGGTTGCTGGCGCCTATATACCGCACCTTGCCGCTGCGCACCAGGCCGTTCAATACATCCAGTGTTTCTTCCAGCGGTGTAAGCGGATCAAAGGCATGGATCTGGTAAAGGTCAATATAATCTGTTTGCAGTCTTTTGAGGCTGGCATCTGCCTGCTGCAGAATGTGCTTGCGGCTCAGCCCCTGGTTATTGGGGCCAGGCCCCATAGGGCGGAACACTTTGGTAGCAATCACCAGCTCGTCGCGGTTAACGCCTATATTACGTATAGCCTGTCCCGTAAGTTCTTCCGATTGCCCGAATGAATATACATTGGCAGTATCTATAAAATTAACACCTGCGTCAATAGCGGTTCTCATCAGCCCATCCACACTTTCCTGCCCTAATTTGCCAATAGGGGCAAAACGGCCGCTGCCGCCAAAGGTCATGGTTCCCAGGCAAAGCTCCGAAACTTTCAGCCCGGTATTGCCTAATAAATTGTATCGCATGTTTGTAAGATTTTATACTACAAAATTAGCGGTACCTGCGAGGCGGAAATAATGCCTTTCAAAGTAAAAACTATAAAAATCAAAGCATCAGCGGCGAAGAGATAAAGGGGTAACGCCCGTATTTTTCTTGAAAAAATTGTTGAAGTAGGTAGGGTATTCAAACCCCAGGCTAAAGGCAATATCTGATACGCTCCAATCCGTATGTTTCAATAAGGCCCGGGCTTCATGGGTAATGCGTTCGGAGATCAGGATGCTGGTAGATTTGCCGGTTACTTCCTTTACCGCATGGTTCAAATGGTTCACATGCACGGAAAGGCTTTTTGCAAAATCATTGGCCTTCTTCAGCTTCAGCTCCCGGTCCGGTGAGCTGATGGGGAACTGTCTTTCCAGCAGCTCCATGAACATGGCAGCAATACGGCTGGCTGCATTTGCATGTGGCGCAGAGTTAAGCGCCGGCTGCATTTTCAGGGATATATGGATCAGCAGGTTCACATAATTACGGATCACATCATACTTATAAACATAGTCGGCTGCCAGCTCCGTCATCATATCCTCATAGATCCTGTTTACAGCAGCCAGCTGCGGCTTATCCAGGAAAAATACCTTGTCGCTGCCGGTTTTAAAAAGCGTGGACTGCTGCAGGTGCTCTATACGCCCGCCTGCTTTCAGAAAAGCTTCCGTAAAAATGCAGGAATATCCTTTACGCGCCGCCACCCTACTTTCCAGGGAATAAGGCACCAATGGGTTCGTGAAGATCAGCGCCGGCTGGTTGATCTCAATGCTCCGGTCTGCGTAATGCAGGATACTTTTCCCGATCAGCACCCAGATCTTATAAAAATCCCGCCGGTTATAAGGCGTGGCTTCCAGGGAGCCTGAAGAGGCATATTGCTGTACATTGAACTGGTTCTGCGCCTGCTGGTCAAAGAATTTTTTATCCGGATGGGGATGCTTTTTCATATTATAAAAGTAAGAAAATCAAAGGCACACCTGTATCACAAAAAAAACGGCTGCCCATATGAGCAGCCGCTTAAGGTCCCTTGTGCTTCGCTTATTATTCCCCGGAGGGTACTTTAATAGCCTTTCCTATATTAACCGGTGTGCCAAAATCCGGTGTGCCATCTGCCTTCCAGGTAAACGGCTGCATACGCGGACTTCTGTTACCACCACATCCCTGGCCTGGCAGCGGGTTTGCATGGTAAATGATCCAGTCTTCTTTTTGATCAACGGATTTAAAGAACCCATTGTGTCCCGGTCCAAAAGCGCCGGCGCTCTCGCTCTTTGTAAAAACGGGTGTGGCGCTCTTTTGCCAGTCTGCCGCATTCAGCGGGTTGCCGCCTTCCTTTAAGGTCAATAATCCCAATGCATAATCATCGGTCCAGCAACCGCTGGCAGAGTAGGTGAGGAATAAACGTCCTGCTGCATTTTTCAATATTTCCGGTCCTTCATTCACCTGCGGTAGCCCGCCGCCGGCGCCTTTTTTCTCCCAGTCATAAGTAGGTGCGGAGAGCATGACCCGTGCACCGCTAATGGTCCAGGGATCGCTCATAGGGGCAATGTAGATCAGCTGCTGGGTATTCACATCGCCTTCCCAGCCAGACCATATCATGTACAGCTGGTTGTTGTATTCAAACACAGAACCATCAATGGCCCACTTATCGGTAGCATCTGCTACCTTTCCCTTAAAGGTCCAGTTACCCTGCGTAGGATCTGCGCTGGCATTCTCAATTACATACATACGATGATGGTCGTTATTACCATCATCTGCTGCAAAATAAACATACCATTTGCCCCTCAGGTAATGCAGCTCCGGCGCCCATATTTCCCGGGAATATGAACCACTGGCTGGCGCCGTCCATACGGTGTTCATGGGCTGCTTGCCCAGCTCCGACATTTTGGTTGTAGCGATCAGCCCAATGCGGTTGCCCAGCGTATTGGTATAATAGTACTTACCATCTTTAGATATTACCCAGGGATCAGGCCCGCTGCTTAATAAAGGATTGGTAAAAGTAGCGCCGGTTGTATCCGGCTTATTGGTGCTGTCCGTTCCATTGCTTCTTGAACAGGAGCTTGCAAACATGAATAACACTAAACATAAAAGACGGTTGATCATAATTCAGTTTTTATTTTATTTCCATCCAGGGTTTTGCTGAAGGTTTGGATTAACATCTAGATCCTGCTGCGGTATGGGCAGCAGCTCATGTTTGCCTATCTGGAAGTTGGCAAAGCCTGCATCGCGCTGTGCCAGCTGCGGGCCCAGATCGCCCCAGCGGGCAAGGTCTTCCCAACGGTGGCCTTCACCGGATAGTTCTGTAATACGCTCATGTTTCAGCTGTGCTAAAAAAGCAGTACCGCTTAAACCGGGTTTTACTATAGAAAGTTTCTGCAGGCCGGCTCGTTCCCTTACCATATCCACATATTTATAGGCTTCAGCAGAGCGGCTTAACGCATTCAATGCTTCGGCATATAACAGCAGCACATCTGCAAAACGAATGTAGCGGTAATTATTTCCGGAGTGAAACGATTCTCCATTATCAGTAAAATCATTCAGCAATTTTCTGAAATATACATCATGTGTGTTGGGTACTGCAGAAGGATCGCTGGAATAACCCAGTGAAGAAAATGTTTTACCATATACCAGCGTATAATCCGGTCCTCTTTCGTCTGTAGAATCATAGAGGAAAGATGCGGCCAGCCGGGGATCACGCTGATTGGTTGTGGTGCGCTCCGTTAAGAATTCATGCACTACCCACCTGCGGGCCTGCCCGTCTGTAAAGCCTATGGGGCGGGGCGCAAAGAACGGGGGTATGGAAGTACCGTAGTTCAGCCGGTCCTGGTTATTCGGGTCCGTATCATCATCATGATTATCCGTTGGGTTCACGGCAAACTGGTATTCAAAAACAGATTCTGAGTTGTTCTCTGTTGTAATTACAAAGTTATCCCTGTAATTGGCCACCAGTGAATACACACCGGCGCCTTCGCCTGTAAAGAACCACTGGAAAGCATTGGCAGCATCCTGGTACTTACGTTCCTGTATAAACGCTTTTCCCAGCAGTGCATAAGCTGCGCCACGGGTAGCCCTTCCCTTATTACTATTATTATAGACAATGGGCAGTGCCGATGCCGCTTCTGTAAGATCTTTCTCTATCTGGGCCCATACCTGCGCCTGGGTGGAGGTAGCAGGATGATCGTCCGGCAAAGAGGTTTTCAGCTGCAGGGGTACATTACCCCACCATTGTGCCAGGTTATAATAGAACAGCGCACGCATAAATTTGGCCTCACCCAGTAATTGCTGTTTGGTTGCTTCATCCATTTCTATTGAGGGCACATTATCCAGCACCTGGTTGGCGCGGTTAATGCCAATATAACAATCCTGCCAAACAGTACGCGTTTCCCATAGGTTATAATCTGTAATAATGAATCTATCGAAGTTGTTCACCAGCGTGGGATTGGGGCTGGTGCTATAACCTTCGTCCGTGCGCACCATGCTGATGAAGAACTGGTTCCGGCACAGTCCTACACGGTGGTAAGTGCTGTACAGGGTATTTACACCATCCTGTGCATCCGTTGCTGTTTTCCAGAAGTTAGTAATGGCAGGCGTATTAGGATTGGCTATATCGAGTTTGCTTTTGCAACCAGCTGCCATTAACATAACAGCAGTAGCGGAAACCAAAAATATCTTTTTCATAACTTTCTTTTGCTAATGATTAAAATTCGCATTGTACTCCAAATGAAATAATGCGGCTGGCCGGCCAGTTACCGTTGTCAAAGCCCCGAAGCTCCAGGCCGGCCCCCTTTACATCAGGATCCAGCCCCTTATAACCGGTAAAGGTTACCAGGTTTTGCCCGCTCACATATACACGAGCGCTGGCTATGTTGGCCTTTTTAAGCAGGCTTTCCGGCAGGGAATAACCCAGCTCTAAATTGCGGATCCTTGCATAGGAGCCGTTCTCCAGCCAGCGGGAGCTGTTCACATAATTATTGGAGCTAATGCCCTCATCGCCAACCTCAATGCCCAGCCTGGGATCACTGGTATTGGTGTTGGTAGCTGTCCAGGGATTTATATCTGTGCGGAAGTTAGTGGTCTGGTAACCATCCAGCACACGGCGGATATCATTATATACTTTATAACCAAATACACCTACTACCTGCAGGTTTAGTGAGAATTGTTTGTAACTGGCATTGAACTGCGCGCCACCCTGGAACTTAGGCCAGGGGGAGCCTACAAATACACGGTCATCATTATTGATCTGCCCGTCGCCGTTATTATCCAGGTATTTTACATCACCCGGTTTGGCTTTCGGCTGTATCAAGGTACCGTTCTTGCTCTTGTAATTATTGATCTCCTCCTGGCTCTGGAAAAGGCCTTCTGCCTTTAACATATACCAGGCGCTCATGGGGTTCCCGATCTTTGATCTTACAAAAGTAATGTTGGTAACATCCAGATAATCGACACCAACACCCTGGTTACCGACCGCCATAACCCGGTTTTGAATAGTGGTTCCATTAATCCCTATGTCCCATTTAAAGGGGCCTTCATTATGCCGGTAGGTTACGCTGAACTCCACACCGCGGTTACGGATAGAAGCGGCATTGGCTACGATCTTGGAATCAGCAGTACCCAGGTAATATCCTAAAGGCACGGGCACCAATACATCTTCTGAACGGTTGTTATATAATTCCAGGGTTACATCAATCCTGTTATTTAACAGGGATGCATCCAGTCCTATATTTGTTGCTTTACGTTTTTCCCAACGCAGATTTGGATTAGCAATAATTGCCTGGTAAGCGCCACCTACCGGGCGCTGATCTACCCCATATACGGCACGGGGACTCCTGTTAATATAACCCAGCGTGGGCCAGGAACCACCAATGGTTCCCAATGCATCACTGATGCCTAGTACTCCGTAGGAGGCATGTAATTTCAGATCAGAGATCCAGTTCAAATCAAAGAAGGATTCTTTGCTGATACGCCAGGCTGCAGCAGCCGAATAAAAGTTACCAGTCTTAAAATTCGCTCCAAACCTCGAGTCCTGATCTATCCTTCCGGATAAGGTCACCAGATATTTATCAGCATATGAATAGTTTAACCGTCCCAAGAAGCCCTGCATGCGGAAGAACTCAGAAGTACCACTGCCTGCAGAAGAAATGCCCAGGCCGGAGGTAATTGTGGTAAAGGTTTGCCCACCGATATTTTGCAGGCCGCTACGGCTGCCGTTGGTAAATTCCCTTTTCTGCTGCCGGTAAGAATAACCTACCACACCATTAATATTATGTACGCCAATTGTTTTATTAAAGTTCAGCGTATGTTCCAGCAGCATGTTAGTGAACTGCGATCTTTCTTCTGTTACAAAGGTAGCAGCCGGCTGGTTGGCGTAACGCCAGATGCCCGTATCCCGCACTTCTTTTGCAAAATCATAGCTGGCTTCCAAACCACCGTTGAGCCGGTAGCTTAACCAGTCCGTGATCCTGAAATCAATATAGGCATTGCCTACTATTTTGGAGTAGTTGAAATTACCTTTATCCAAAGCTGCTACGGCCAGGTAGTTGTTAGCGTAAGTAGGTATCTCCGTAGTGCCTATGCCCCAGCCACCGGGGTTATTGGGAATGGACTTATACATATCGCTCTGTACCGCAATGATGGGCAACATTTGCGGCGCCTCATAAAAAGCATTGATACCGCCCATTGGGTTACGTCCGCTGGAATAGCTCAGCACTATGTTCTCCCCTACGGTCAGCCTTCCTTTTTTAGCTTCTGTATTGATCCGCAAGCTGGTCCTGTCAAAATCATTGGACTGTAATACGCCTTTGTTCTTAAAGTAGCTGCCGGAAATTAAATAGCTGCCGCTGCTGCCGCCACCGGATACGCCTATATTATAATCCTGCGTATTGCCGGTACGGTAAATAGCATCTTGCCAGTCTGTATTAATAGTATTATTCGCCAGCTGCGCAGCAACGCCGGGAGGCAGTGTTTGCCCGGAGTTGGCGTACTGCGTTTGGGCTGTTTTCAGGTACTGGCCGGCGTCCATTACATCCCAGCGTTTGGGTAATTCCTGCACGCCGTATTTAGCGGAGAAGCTCACCTTAGCCGGCCCTGAGCGGCCTTTACGGGTAGTGATGATGATTACGCCGTTGGCTGCTTGCGAACCGTAAATAGCTGCTGCGGAAGCGTCTTTCAGCACTTGTATGGATTCAATGTCGTTGGTATTGATAGTGGAGTTAGCGGCAGCTATCATTCCATCAATTACATATAATGGATTGCTGCTAGTGAAGCTGGCCACCCCTCTTATCTCCACTGCCGAATTTTGCCCAGGGGCGCCGCCGTTACGCACTGTTACACCAGGTACAAGGCCTTGAAGCGCTTCAGCCGCTGAATTAGCGGTAACGGCAGATGAGTTCTTCATATTCACCGGGGCAATGGCGCCGGTAAGATCTTTTTTGCGTACGGTCTGGTAACCGATCACCACTACTTCATTCATACCAATGTTGGTACTTTCCAGCGTAATGGTATAATCAGCCGCGCCGGTTACAGGTGTTTCCTTACTGGCATACCCAACGTAGGATACTACCAGCACATCGCCTGCCGCTGCCTGGATAGTGAACTTTCCCTCGTTGTTGGTGCTGGCCGATACCTGTTTGCCTTTCACCACCACCGTGGCACCGGGGAGCATTTCCCCTTCGGAAGATTTTACGGTTCCGCTTACAGGCGATTGTGCAAACACCGCAGCCTGTATGCACAACAGGCTTATCATTAATAGGAACAACGGCCGCAGCCTGGAACTAAAAAAGATGACATGGAATAACAAAAAACTTAAAGGATAACGTGGGCCGCCCTGACGTGATGGCAGCTGATCCCCTCCCGAGTAGAAGAATTTCATAACGTTCGTTTAAAAGTAAAATAACAGTAATTGAATGAGACCGACTGTTCACCACGTCTCAAAAAGTGTTCATTTTTTCTCACTTATGCTCTTGAAAGCTTTTGTATCTTTAATTCAGGGTACAAACAATTCCAGATGCGCTTTTGGGGCCACGTCATGTTGCTTTTAATAATTGCCGCTGTTGCCGGTCATCGTGCAAAGGGGCAATCGTACTATTTCAAAACATACCAGGTTGAAAATGGCTTATCCAATAATGCAGTGCTCAGCAGCCTGCTGGATACAAAAGGTTTTTTATGGTTGGGTACCCGGGATGGTCTGAACCGTTTTGATGGTTATTCCTTCAAAGTATTCCGGCCGGATGCTGCTGTACCCAAAACCTTAGGGAACAACTACATTCATACCTTATATGAATATGGCGGTATGATCTGGGCCGGTACAGAAAAAGGATTGTTCCGCATGAACCCAGCCACCGAACAGTTCAGCCATTTTGAAGCCAGCGGCCAGGCAGCCGTACGTGATATTAAAGCAGACGGTAAAGGCAATATCTGGTTCATAGCAGATTTTACACTGGTAAAATATAATATTGCAACAGGCAAAGCAGAAAGGTATGATCCGCAAAAGTATTTTGACGCCAGCGCAGTATGCATCGCTGTTGACGGTACCGTATGGATCCCCACCCGTAACAGCAAAATTGAGAAGTACAATGCAGCAGATAACAGCTTTACAGCCTATGATGTTTTTAACAAGTCGCCGCAGCCCATTTCCAGAATCATTAATAAGATCTATGATACCGGCCAGGGCTTTCTGCTGATAGGTACTGCCAAGCAGGGTTTCAAAAAGTTTGATCCGCTTACCGGTGATTATACCGACCTGGTACGCGCTAACCCGGATGGTACGCCCCTATTTGTAAGAGATATTATCGGCAAGGATAAAAACCATTACTGGATCGCTACTGAATCGGGCATCTATGTGTATGATGTGCTAACGAATGAAAGCCATCATCTGCAAAAACAATACAACAACCCCTGGTCTTTATCAGATAACGCCGTGTATACCTTATGCCGGGACAAAGAAGGCGGCATGTGGGCAGGTACTTATTTCGGAGGACTGAACTATTGCCCGGAGCCTTATACCTATTTTGAAAAGTTCTTCCCCATCACCAACGAGAACTCACTAACAGGTAATGCCGTACGGGAAATTCATCCCGACCAATACGGTAACCTGTGGATAGGCACGGAAGACCGGGGCCTGAATAAGCTGGATGTAAAGAACAACCGCTTTAGCTGCTTTGAGCCTTCCGGTATACCAACCGCCATTTCCAACACCAACCTGCATGGGCTGCTGCTTACCGGCGATACCTTATGGATAGGCACTTTTGAAAGCGGGCTGGATCTGTTCAACATCCGTACTAACAAAGTGATCAAACACTATGTGGGTGATGGCACGCCCCATTCCTTCAACAGTAATTTTATTTATAGTATTTACCGTACACCCGGCGGAGATGTTCTGTTAACTACCGCAGCAGGCATTTTCAAAGCACTGCCCGACAGAAGCGGCTTTGAACCCTTTAATGGATTACCGCTGAACTATTTTTATACTACCGTATTGCAGGATAGTAAGGGCCTTATCTGGGCAGGCACCTCCCGCGATGGCCTGTATTGCCTGGATCCGCAAACAGGCCACTACCAGCTTTTTTTAAAGAACAACCGTATTAACCAGGTGGTGGAAGACAGCCATGGGGATCTGTGGATCACTACCGAAGAAGGTTTATATCAATATAAGCATAAAGGCCCCCAGTGGAAATGTTATACCACGCAGCAGGGCTTTCCCAGTAACCTCATGTACTGCGTGCTGGAAGATGAGAAAAGGCAGGAGCTGTGGATCAGCACCTCTAAAGGGCTGGCGCGCTTTAACCCGCACTCCGGTAACCTGAAGGTATATACGAAAGCTAATGGCTTACTGAGCGATCAGTTTAATTACAGCTCGGCCTACAAGGACAGCAGCGGTAATATGTACTTTGGCTGTGTAAAGGGCATGATCCGCTTTAATCCTGCTTCCTTTGCAGAGAACCATCATGAGCCGCCGGTGTATTTCACAGGCTTCCAGGTATCCAACCGGGAGCTGGAAATTGGCGGTAAAGATGGTATCCTGAAACAGTCTATCATTTTCACCGATACCATCCGCCTGCCTTACAACAAGTCATCATTCAGCATCAACTTTGCTGCGCTGAGCTTTACAGCGCCGGAAATGACGCAGTATGCCTACAAAATGGAAGGCCTGCGGGAAGCCTGGACCTACAGCACTAACCGCACGGTATATTTTACAGAGCTGCTGCCTGGTAAATATACCTTTCGCTTAAAAGCAGCCAATAACAGCGGACAGTGGAACGGCAAGGAAACATTGCTTTTTATAGAAGTGCTGCCACCCTTCTGGGCCAGCCCGTTTGCATTTGCATTGTATGTGGTATTGATCATAGTGATCGTATGGTTGCTGGTGCGCAACTATCACCAGCGCAACAAGGAAAAAACACGCCGCCGTATGGAGCTGCTGGAATATGAAAAAGAGAAAGAGATCTACCGCTCCAAGATCGAATTTTTCACCAATGTAGCGCATGAGATCCGCAACCCGCTTACCCTTATTAAAGGACCGTTGGAAAAAGCGCTGAAAAAAGCAGCGGCCTTACCGGATATGCTCAAATACCTGAAAACAATGGAGCGCAATACCAACCGGCTGGTGGAACTAAGCCAGCAGTTGCTGGACTTCCGGCAAACGGAAAAGGAAGGTTACCGCTTAAATTTTGTACGAACCGATGTATCGGCGCTTACAAAAGAAATATTTGAAACCTTTGTTCCCATTGCAGAAGAAAAACATTTCAGCTATACCCTTCTGCTGCCGGATAAACCCTTGTTTGCCTACCTGGATGTGGAAGCGTTCCGCAAAATAGCCGGCAACCTGGTTGATAATGCGTTGAAATACGGCGAAGCACAGGTAAGCATACACTTAACTATGGAAGCGCCCGAAAACAACTGGTTCCTCCTGATCATAGAAAATGATGGCCCCCTGGTGCCTGAAAGCTGGAAAGAAAAGATCTTTGAACCTTTTGTAAGATTAAAAAGCTCCTCTGGCAAACCGGGCAGCGGCATAGGACTGGCCCTGGCAAGATCATTGGCCAGCCTGCATCACGGCACCCTGCTGCCGAAGCTAACGGAAAAGAATAAATTTGTGCTGCGGTTACCCGTGCACCAGGATGTTAAATTTGAATTTAAAAAGGTACGCTATGCACCCAACGCTGCTGCTGGTAGATGATAATGAAGAAATACTGGTTTTCCTGAAAGATGACCTGGAGGAACATTACACCATTTTTACCGCAGGCAGCGGTACAGAGGCTTTGGAAGTATTGAACACCGAAGCAATACAGCTGGTGGTATCTGATGTAATGATGCCGGACATGGATGGCTTTGAGCTTTGCAGCCATATCAAGAATAACGTGGAGTACTGCCATATACCCGTGATATTGCTTACTGCCAAAAACACTTTGCAGGCTAAGATAGAAGGGCTGGAAATAGGCGCCGATGCTTATGTGGAGAAACCTTTCTCCCCCGAATTTTTGCAGGCGCAGATAGCCAGCCTGCTTAGCAACCGCAATAAGGTAAAAGACCATTTTGCAAGCTCCCCGCTGGCGCATATAAAAAGCATGGCGTATAATAAGGCCGATGAGCAGTTCCTTGGAAATTTACAACAGATCATCGGCAAACACCTGGACGATAAAATGCTGGATGTGGAGTTCCTGGCAAAACAGATGAACATGAGCCGCCCTACCTTATACCGGAAGATCAGCGTACTGTCCGATATGAGCCCTCATGAGCTGATCAATCTTACCCGTTTAAAAAAAGCAGCAGAGCTGCTGCTTACCGGCAACTACAAGGTGAATGAAGTAGCGGACATGCTGGGATTCAGCTCCCTGGCCAATTTCGGGCGAAGCTTCAGCAAACAGTTCGGCCTTTCGCCGGTGGAGTATATGAAACGCAACAGCTAAGCAGCATCTTTAACCTTAGGCCGCAGGAACACCAGCAGCATCACAACTGCTGCCAGGATCACTATTGACATTAAAGCAAAATCCCGCCCCAGGTGACCCGCATCTGTTGACTTACCCAGGAAGTTGGTAATAAATGCGCCGGAAAATACACCACCCATATTCATAAGTCCATAAGCCGTAGCCCTGTGCCGGGGCGCAACAAACTGGCACAGGATGGGCATATTATTGCCGTCAAACATACCAAAGCCAATACCAAAACAAAAGGCAGATGCTACCAGGAAGAAGATGGAATGCCCCACCCCCAGCAGGAACAGGGCCGGTATGGTTAGGCCCAGGCCAATAGCGCTGGTATATACACGGCCTTTTACATTCCGCTGCACCCAGCGGTCAGATAATAAACCACCGGCAATTACGCCCAGGAAAGAAGATGCTGCTATAGTAATGGTGGCTACAGGCCCTGCCTGGCTCATTGGCACGTGCAGGCTGTTGGAAAAAAGCGTAGGCAGCCAGTTCTTGATAGCCCATCCGGGTATGCTGGGAATGGAAAAATACAACAGGATGATCCAGAACGGTAACAGGGTTAATAAGCCTTTCAGGCCCTGGAAAAAATGCGGCTGCCCTTCATTTGTGAGCGGTGCTGTTGCTGCAGACACGCGTTTTTCCCGCAGGAAAAAAATCAGGATTACTGAATAGATAACACCAATAAGACCATGGATAATATCGTGCTTGTTTCATCATTTAATACCATTTACTGTTGCAGTCAGCACATTCGGCGTTCTTGTGCCGGGGCGCACCTCCCCGCCGGGAAATACCAGCAGCCCATTCCATTGTACAAAGGAAGTAGTGACCGGCGCCCAGATGCTTGCGTTGGGATTTGTTACCGCATCCGCATTGCGATGGGTATCTATTCTTCCACTGCGCGTCCAGGTATCGGTGTTAAGATCATACGCCAGTATCTCATCAGAAAATCCCAGATGCCGCTCCCGCAGCGCAGCAGCCTTCTCCACATCCTTGCCGGTATCGCCGCCAAAAATGTTCAGCACATGATCATTGCAGGCCAGCGCAGGCGTAGGCGCGGCCACCGTTGCAAATGGCATGTCAGCACATTTATGCCAGCCCGTTTCCTCATTATAGCGGTAAGCATCTTTTAAATACTCCCGCTTTCCGTTCTTTAAGGCAGCCCCGCTGAACAGGAAAAAATCGTGCCCCAATGCACCGGCAACACCCAGCATTCGGGCAGGGCCAGGCCAGGAAGGCAGCGAACGCCAGTGCCGCTGAGCGGCTGTATCTTTTAAATCCAGCATATAAAAATCAGCTGCAGCTGTTTGTGCGTCCGGTGCTCTTAAGCCACCGGCAACATAAATGCAGCTATCTGCCATAACACCGCATGCATTGGCCAGTGGTTGCGGCAATGAAGGCATAACGGTAACGGCTACTTGCCCCTGTTGCCAGCTTAAAAAAAAAACATCCCTGTAATGCCCTTCTGCATTACTGCCACCAATACAGATCAGCCCATTTTCTGTTGATATGGATACGCCATAACCCAGTGGGTGCGGGAGCTTACCAACTTCTTTCCAATCCCCTTGCCCCTGCTCCAGCACAAAGATCCTGTTTGACCAAACCTTTTTTCCACCATTCCAGGGTGTGCCTCCATTAGGAAAATTACTGCCTCCAGCAACAATCAATGCCCCATTTGCAACACCTGCAAACGAGCCTGCAAAACCTGTTTTATCCGGTATAGCAGGCAAGGTATCCCAATGATACCCGGCCTGTGTAACCATGCTTCCGCCATGCATACAACTTTCTATCATACCGCAGGTTAAGAGAATAAATATGAAATAATAAATACGCCTCATGACTATGCATTGGAAGTAATTTCCTCCAGTACCGCTGCAAATCCAATCTCTTCCAGGTAATTGCCGATCTCCTGTTCCTGCTGCACAGATAAGCTTACCAACGGCAGCCGGCAGGGTCCCAGATCCGTGCCCATCAGCTTCATAATTGTTTTTTGTGTAGGGATGGGCGAATACCGGGAAAGGCAGCGGATCATGTTAATGGCGTGCAGCTGCATCTGCTGCGCTTCTGCTATTTTCCCTTCACGGAAATAAGCCATCAATTTCAGGTACAGCGGCGCTGCAAAAGTGTAGGTGCTGCCAATAGCTGCCTGTGCGCCTACTGCCAGCGCGGGCAGCAGCAGCTCATCATACCCGTACAGAATATCAAACCGGCCGTTCTTATAATTCAGGCAGGCCTGGTATTCATGCAGGGTAGCGGCGGTATACTTAATACCGGCCAGGTTGGGGATCTTCCCTTCTGCCAGCCATAAAAATTCCAGCATATCTATTCCCATGCCCGTGATCGCCGGGATATGGTAGTAATAAAAAGGCATATCCGGCGCAGCAGCTGCAATTTCAGCCATACAATCCACCAGGTTACTTACAGACGCCGGTTTAAAATAGAATGCCGCTACTGCGGATATTGCATCTGCACCGGTCTTTTTTGCATGCAGGGCCAGCTTCCTGGCTTCCGCTATGGATGGATGCCCTACATGCACCAGCACCAGGCAGCGCTTGTTCACTGCTTTTACATATGCTTCCGCAATGGTCATGCGTTCCTCAGTGGTAAGGTTAGGCCCTTCCCCGTTGGTGCCGCAAATAAAAACGCCTCGTACCCCTTCACTGATCAGCCTATCTACCAGGCCGGGTATCAGGGACAGATCCAGTGAACCATCTTCATTAAATGTGCTGAATGTAGCTGCTATCAATCCTTGAATTCTCATCACTTGTATTGTTATTTTTTATTGTTTAGTAACCATGCCGCATTAAATTTTTTCAGCACCAGGCTATAATTGAATCCTTTAAAATCTTTTGTATTGGTTTCATACAAACAGTAAACCGTATTGTTCTTTCCCACCGCCATATCACTGTACCCGGAAGGGCCACTGTCCAGCACCCGCTGCACCGGCCAGGTTTCACCGTTATCATAGGAAAGCTTTACCGTGAGGTTACGGCGGGGATTCTTTTCTATATTCCGGCTATCCGGGTTGGTAAATAACAGGGCATTCTTCCATTCAGGCAGGCTTACGATACTTGCCATACACGCAGGATCAAACAGCTCTTCTTCAAACCGTATGGGGCTCCAGCCGGAAATACCATCATTACTGATGCTAAAGGCCCTTCTTTTAATTGCTGAGCCGGAGCGTATGCTTAACAGCACACGGCCATCTGCCAGCTGCACAGGCGTACTTTCGTTGGGATTGGCAACAGCAGCAGTGCTGTCTGCTACAATGGCCCCACGCTGCCAGGTTTTACCCAGATCATCACTATAGATAGTGGCCAAACAAGATGGAGAGTGGCTTCTGTGCGGGGTAAGCTTACGGGAATTTGCCAGCCAGGTAGCAGCCAGCAGCCGGCCGTTCTTTAGCTGAATGCCGTGGCCGGGGCCGGGCGCCAGTACCTTCCAGCTGTAATCCGGTTTAAATTGCTCATACACCGTGGTAATGTCAACGGCCGGCGCCCAGGTACGGCCATCATCGGCCGACCAGGTATAAAAAGCCTTATCGTAATCACGCTGGTACAGCAAATGGATAGTGCCATTTGCATCCACGATCGGCACCGGGTTGCCTGCAGGTCCCTGGCTGTTGCTGTCAATAGGTATTATTTCGCTCCAGGTCTTACCTTCATCAGTGCTTCTGCGCATAGCCAGGTGCATACCAGCCCAGTCACTGGCGCTCCCTATCCTGGCCTCACAAAAAGCCAGCAGGGTATTTTGTTTGGTGAGTACCAGCGCAGGTATGCGCATGGAGGTGTACAGCCCGCCCGGCTCAAATACCAGGTGGCTTTCATTTACCGCCTTGCCTGCTGTTCCTTTGGTAGTGCTGCAAGCCTGCATTATAATACCTGCGGCCAGCAGCAGGAATAAAGATCTTTTTTTGTATGCCATCATTTTCATCTTAGCTTTTAATATCCATCCGTTTGTTTAATATTCGGGTTATTTGCCAGTACGGTGCTGTTAACAGGCCAGAACAGCGGGGTGCTTTTACCGGCCAGGTTAGGCACATACGTATATACGTTAACGGTACCTCCTTTATGAAATCTTAACAGATCAAACCATCTTTTGTTCTCGAAAAAAAGCTCACGGCCACGCTCATCAAGGATCTCCTTTTCTACCGCCGCCTTCGTTACTGCCCCGGCATATGCGCCGGTACCAGCCCTTCCTCTCACATAATCCAGGTATTTTACGCTGTTGGCTACATCGTTTAATGCAGCATATGCTTCTGCTTTCATCAGGTACACATCTGCCAGCCGGTAAACGATAATATCGTTATCCGGCACACGGTCGTCTGAATACTTGGTACCAGGATATTTAGTGATCCAGGATACTTTAGGGCCAGAGGGCTGCCTTTCCAGGATCCAGGTGAACGGAATGCGCTTATCTGCCGTATTTGAGAACAATGATTTTGATAAAGGGCTTATCTGGTAAGCACCCTGCCCATTTCCTGATGAAACTGCATAAGGTATGGAATCAAGATTCAATGCGCCCTGTATGATGGAAAGAAAAGGCAGCGCGTTCTTGGAGTAGTTGCCGGCTGCTGTTTCATCCCGCTGAAAATAAGCGGCTATCAGCACTTCCTTATTAGCCGAAGCGCGGATGCCGGTAACATTTCCAAAATTATCGTTCAGGCTTAATCCTGTGGTTTCAATATCGCTGATAACGGTAACCGCTTCCTGCAGGTCGGCATTGCCGCCGCCCAACACCTTCGCGCTCCATAAAAGCGCATCGGCCTTCATGGCCAGTACAGATCCGTATGCAAACCGGTATTTGGAAGGATAGCTGGTAGCAGAAAAATTCGACATGCCTTTAAATTGCTGAATGGCAGCATCCAGGTCGGCCTTTATTTGTTTCATTACTTCTGTGGCAGGTGAGCGGGGCAGCAGCGGAACATTATCATTTACTACTGCTTCCAGCATCAGCGGCGCATCGCCAATTATCCTTAACAGGTGAAAATAAAAGTAGGCACGCAAGGCATAGGTTTCTGCAACTATTTTCTTTTTCAGATCCGGGTTGGAGCTGAAGGCAAAACCCTGGATCTTATCCAGCAGCAAATTACAATGGCCTATGCCCTTATACCATTCTGCATAATTCACTGCACCGGAAGAAGGTGATAAAGTATGTGACCATGCTACCGTGAACCTTGAGTTGGAAGCGGAGATCAGCTCCTCCCCTCTTTCTGTTCCATAGGTAACATTATTGGCAAGGGAGCGCATCACCGTGTAAATGCCAACCAGGTTAGGCTCAAAATCGCCTTCGCTCTTAAAGAACACCTGTTCGGTAATGCTGCTCTGTGGTGTTACATCCAGTATGCTCTTACATCCTGATAATATAGCTGCTGATAAAAACACCATTAATATTTTCAAGCATAATTTTTTCATAAAAACCATGTTTATTCCATCTAAAGAAATCAGAACCTCAAATTTGCACCCAGTGAGAATTGTCTTGGCCTGGGATACCCGCCGGGATCAAAACCACTGTATATTTCAGGGTTTAGCCCGGTGTAACCGGTCAGGTAGGCCACGTTATAAACACTTGCAAAAACATTCAGCCCCGCTGCTTTGAATCTATTGGTGATACGGGCAGGAAAATCATAGGATAGGGTTATCTCGCGCAATGCCAGAAAATCGCCTTTTTCAAACATTACAGATACATCGGACCCGTAACCATTGTTATTACCCAGCGTGGCGCTGCGCAGATAGTTGCGCTGCCCGAAATCATAATCCGCAAAAGAGAACCTTGCATACTTTTTACCTTCATCGCCCTGGGCTTTCCAAACATCCGGCCCTATAGCCTGTGAAGGCGCACCTTCATTAAAAGCCCTGCCCTGTCCCATGGAACGGGCCAAAGCGCCGTTACTGATAATATGACCCAATGCATAATCGGCCGTGATCCTTAAAGAAAATCCTTTGTAGTTAAATGTGTTCTGAATACCGCCTATCTTATCCGGGTTGCGGTAACCTAAGAACACCTGGTCTTTGGTGTCTATGACCCCGTCATTATTAACATCTTCAAAAATAAAATCTCCTCCACGCTTACCTACAATAATGCCCTGCGGTGAAGCCAGGTTATCTTTAATGCGGGCGTTCCATGCGGCGGCTTCCTCATTGGTTGCAAATACGCCCAGCACATTATATCCCCAGATGCCGTAAGGCCGTTCACCTTCTGCAAAACCGCCTGCTTCAATTTCTTTTCCGCTGGCTTTATCAAAAATAATATCGCCTCCCTGCCGGTTCTTGGCACGGTTATTCTGCGGCAGTTTTGTAATTACGGTCCTGTTAAATGCAAAAGAGAAATTAGCGTTCCAGCTGAATTTTGGCGAACGGATGATGGCTGCACCTATGGCCACCTCTACCCCGCGATTACGGAGCGCCCCATTATTATAGGTGATAGTAGTGAACGGCGCTTCTGATGGAAGTGGTTTGGAAGTAAGCCTGTCTTTGGTGAGCTTATTATAATAGTCCACAGAAAGTGTGATCCGGTCTTTCAGGAAACCGGCATCCACGGCCAGATCTGTTGTAACGGTAGATTCCCAGCGAAGGCCGGGGTTGGATAAGCCGGCCCGTATAATGCCTGCATACATAGCATAGCTGGCAGATGAATACTGCCCGTAAGTATCTGACAGGCTTAAACCGCTAAGGCCTGCAACACCCCAGCTGCCCCTGACTTTCAGGGAGCTTACGATATTACTTTTCCAGAAGCTTTCTTTATCAATATTCCATCCGGCGGAAAGAGAGGGGAATAATGCATATTTATTATCCGGTGCAAAGTTGGAGAACCCATCATAACGTAAAGTGCCCCCCAGTATGTACCTCATTTTATAATCGTAGCTGAACTGGCCAAAGAAGCTGGCCGATCTTGTTTCTCCCAACGTAGTAGAAAAATCCACCACGTTACTGAAAACAGCACCATTAATAACGGTAGTGGTAGGTTCATCGATGGTATAAATGTAATCATTGGTAGCGCGCTGGGAGCCCATATCCTTTACATGGTTGGTATTGCGGGTATAGTTCATACCAGCCAGCAGGGTAACATGATGATCCTGCTGAACGTTAAAGTCATATTGTAGTACCTGGTCTATCATCAGCTGGCGGGAGCTGTTGGTGTAATCATCTTTCCAGCGCTGCATAGAGGGTTGCACCTCATCTGCCGGCGTGCCTTTTCTCATGAACATCTCCGTATAGTCGTCAATTAAATAGGAAAGCGATGGTTTAAAGTGCAGGCCTTTTATAATAGTCCAGTCTGCGGCCATACGGGTTACCATGCGCTCCGTGGATGTTCTCATATCATCATACCTGAGCGTATGAAAACGGTTCCTCACGGTGTAAAGCTCGCCTGGCGTGGGGTTGCCGTCGTCCTTAAAGATCCTGATAAGCGGTGTGATACGGATGGCTCTTACCAGGTCGTTCTGATAAGCGTCTACATATTTCGGGATCACGTTCTGGTAGTTCACCATAAAGTCCAGCTTAAGATTGTCAAAAGCCTGGTAGCCGAAATTACCCAGCACATTGTAGCGCTTATAGGCCGTACCTACCAGCACTCCTTTCTGATCCGTATATCCCATGGAGAAATTGTAATCCGCTTTATCCGTACCACCGCTGATGGTTACATTATCTGTGTTGCTCAGGCCTGTTTTCCAAAGCATATCCTGGTAATGATTATCTGCATACAGCAATTTGGTGCCGGGATTTATAGGATCATCCATTGTTTGCCAGCCCTTTGCCAGCAGGTTATCCACGTACTGCTGCCCTTCTACGGCTACTATGTTATCATACAACGCAGTCAGGTAGATGTTCTTACCATACTGTCCTGGTTGCGTATATACACGGGTGCCGGCGGAAAAGCCGCCGTTATTCAGCAGGTTATCTTTATTAATAGCATCGTCTGTATTGGCTACGGTTGTGCGGGCCAGGCGAAGGTATTCTGCGGCGGAAAGATATTTGTAATCCCTTGCCTGCGTTTCCCAGGTAGTTCTATGGCTAAGCGTAATGCTTGACCTGGTGTTCAATCTTCCTCTTTTTGTTTTTATAACAATAACACCGTTTGCGCCACGTGCGCCGTAAATAGCGGTGGAGGCGGCATCTTTCATCACCTGCAGGGATTCAATATCATCCGGGTTCACATCATTCATAGAACGGAACACCCCATCAATGATCACCAACGGGTCGCTTCCGTCTGATGAGCCGATGGATTCGCCATTATTATTACCCAGGCCTGAACCATAGGCGTTGGGCTTGGTGCCACCACGGATAATAATATTGGTAGCGCCTATGCCGGGCTGCCCTTGTGTGATTGGAATAGACACACCGGCTACTTTGCCCTGCAGCGCCTGTACCGGGTTAGGGTTTGGATTATTTTTCAGCTCTGCCGCATCCAGCTTGGAAATAGCGGCCGTATTCTTTTTAACGGATTGCTCCGTATAACCTACGATCAATACTTCGCCCAGCTGCGAAGAAACGGTTGATAACAGGATGTTGTGCTCTCTTCTGTTGTTTACAGGAACTTCTTTTGTGGAATAGTTGATCATGCGGAGCAGCAGCGTTTCATTGCCGGATGCCAGCTTTACAATAAAGTGGCCGCCTTCATCGGTAACAGTGCCGGAGGCGGGCTTGCTTTTTACGGAGATGCTCACCCCTATCAGTGGTTCGTGGGTGGCAGAGTCACGGACTGTCCCGGATACCGTGAACTCAGCGGACTGGCTGTAACCTTTCTGTATGCCGAACAGGAAAAGAAAGCAGCAGCAAATTCTTAAGCATTTCATTTGAGTCTGTTGAAAGGTTCAAAAAATGTTGGCAGGTGCTCTGGTAAAGGGATGCCTGATCTGTCAAGGCTCAGGATTTCCGTTCAGGATCCAGGGCAGATTAAACTTGTGAAATTCAATTGAACGGTGACTGGTGGAATTATTATTTGTATCCTCATTAGTTTCTATTAAAGCACCCACATGGTAGTCCGCAGTTTTGATCATGCTGGTGTAGCCTCCCTTGCCCTGTTGCTGGGCTTCATCTTCCGTAAGCCAGTCGTAGATACGCCTGCTTATAGGCCAGGTTTGCCCGTTATCATAGCTGATGCGCACACGCATTTTTCCGCGGGTAACGGTGCTGGCAGAGTTCAGGAATACAATGCGGTCCGGTGCATCCGTATTATAGCGAAGTATAGATGCTTCGCACTTAGGATCCAGCAGTGTATTATCTGATGTAAAAGCAGGAAAGCCGCTTTCAATGGTGCCTACTGATACCCTTCTTCTTTTGGAGAGCTCCCACTGGCTGCTAACCGGGCGGTCATTGCGCAGTAAGGTGCCATCCATTCTTTCTACAATAGTGCCTTCATCAGAACCTGCCGGGGTAAATGCATAGTTCCAGGTAGCGCCATGATCATCACTATAAATATTACGGCCTTTGGCAGGAATAATTAACCTGCCGGGATGGTTGAACTGCGTAACAATGCCAATGCCCGGACCCATAGCATCCCAGGTATATCCCTGCGGCAGCAGGGTGGCTGTTCTGTCAACCGGTGCAGACCAGGTAGCACCCTGATCATCGCTGTAGCTGGAATACACTTTTCTTTCACCCCAGGTATCAATCTGGCTGATGGAGGTTAAGGCCCCGTCATTCCAGGACATAAACACCCATAGTCTTCCGTTAGTACCGTAGGATGGGTCATACACGGAGGTTGGGTTTCCCCAGGTATCATCGCCGGAAGCGGCAATTTCGCCCATGGCTGTCCAGGTGGCGCCATTATCAAAGGAGCGTTTATACACCACGTTTATATCGCCCCAGTCGCTGTTGTTCCAGCGCCTGCATTCGCAGATGGCTACAAGGGTACCGTTCTTTGTTTTAACAATGGATGGAATGCGGAAGGAGTGCTGCCCACTGGGGCCGCCATCAAAAAGGGTAAGATAACTATGGGATTGCGCCGCTGCAGTAGCGGCCATTACCGCCCCTTTACCGGCTGGTACAGGTTGCAGCCGTTGTTCTGTGCCGCTTTTTTTGCACGCGGCAATAAGCAGGCAGGCGGCTGCAATCAGGGTGCAGCCCCCTAACAGTGGAATGGTGAGTTTCATAACGTAGATTTTATTAGTAGTTATGTTCTACATAATAAATGTAGACTTTGTTTTTAGATTACAAAAATTTTTGAGCGGATTTTTTTTTGTTTGATGATGGGAAGTAATGGGAATAAAGAGGTTATGTGCCCGTATGGCAGGGCATTTCAGCGATATTACAATAATAAATGGCGGAGATTAAGGGGCCTTAAACTACCGGTTATTTTTTAAAACTCTTTACCCGGTCAAAATGGGGCTGCAGGTGGGATAACATACCTTCTTTAAAATCTTCGACCGTTCCTTTTCTTAATATTTTTACCAGGTCCTGATGGGTGACCTTTCCTGAGATCACTTTCTTTTTTTCCAGCTTTATCACATATCCGAAAACGGGCAATAGCAGGCTCTGAAAGCGTTTCAACGTATTGTTGCCCGTCATCTCATATAACTTGCTGTGGAATGCGATCTCGTTGCTGATGCGGAAATTATTGTCCTTCTCCTTCATTTCCCGGGCGGCAATTTCCTCCAGCTCATCCAGGTCTTTTTCTGTTTTATGGATATATAAAAGATCGGCAATTCCCATTTCCAGCGCCAGCCTTAGCTCAAACAGATCCTGCAGCGTGGTCTCGTCCATAATTTCCGGGGTCATCACTTTTTCAAAAGTGCCTACAATATCAGGGTTGGATATAACCATCCCTGATTTTTTCTTGGCTTCTACAATTCCAAGCATTTTAAAGCGGCTTAGCGCCTCCCGTACTACGTTGCGGCTTACCCCCAAAGCTGCCGCCAGCTCCAGCTCTGTGGGCAGGGGATCGCCGGGTTTAAAGGATTTCTGCGCAAAATACTCCCTCAGGCTTATCTCTACCCGCTCAGCCATCGACCTCGATGAAATTGGTTTAATACCATTAACCATAAATGCTTCTTTTGTACTACAAGTAAACAAATATATAAAGAAATTATCGCTGCCTGGGTTTATATAATTATTACCATGATAACAGGCTGCATTTAGGCATAAAGTTTGTCAATCACCGGGGTTACGCCGATCCCGTTCCTGTTAATAGGCTGGTTCGCATTGGGAAATAAGAACTTATGCCATCATGAAAAAAATTTAATGCCTGCTTTCATGAAACTGCCGGAAATTCCGGTTATAATTACGATAGCTTACTGATTGTTTATACTTTAATCCAAAAGTTTTATTATGAAGTATACCGGAAAAACCTTTTCAATATTAATTGTATCGCTGGTGCTGCTGGCAAGTTGTGTGTCAAAGAGAAAATATCTTGATTCACAGGTAGCGTTGCGTCTATCAAAAAGCGACAGTGTGGCACTAGCCAGGAAGATCAATAGCCTGCAGGATAACATTGCACAGCTACAGCAGCAGATCAAAGCATTAACAGATGCCAACACCAATGCACAAGCCACACAAAGCCAGCTGAACTCACAGCTAAGCAGCAGTAAAGAAGCCTATCAGCAGCAGCAGCAAAAGCTACAGCAGCTGCAGTCGCTGTTGGATCAGCAAAAACAAAAGGCCGCTGAGCTCCGGAAAAAAATGACCGATGCCCTGAGCGGATTTAACTCCAATGAATTAACCGTAACACAAAAGAACGGGAAGGTATATGTAAGCCTAAGTGAAAATCTGCTGTTCCCTTCAGGAAGCGCTGAAGTGAATGACAAAGGTAAAGATGCACTGAGCAAGCTGGCCGCTGTGCTCATCATCAACCCCGATATATCTGTTAACATTGAAGGCCATACGGATTCTATTCCCATTCGCAGCAAGTACCCTGATAACTGGGCGCTGAGCACAGCCAGGTCTACCGCTATTGTAAGGATCCTGGTTAACACTTACCATGTAGATCCGGCAAAGGTAGTGGCCTCCGGTCACAGCCAGTACGACCCTGTTGAAAGCAACAGCACGCCGGAAGGAAGGGCAAAGAACAGGAGAACGGAAATTATACTTACTCCTAAGCTGGATGAGCTGTATAAATTAATTGGTTCGTGACGCAACGTTCGTTAGGGCCTGAATATAAAAAAGAAGACGTTATCTTAATAAGGTAACGTCTTCTTTTTTAAGGAAGCTGCCTTTATAACGGCAGCTTCCTTTTTTTATATGAGGTATTATATTATTGTGGATACAGGATCTGCGTTGCCAGCACATCCCCTGCTGTAAACCCATTCCAGGGCAGTACAAATGAATTCATAACAGAGTTAGCATCCGTTTGCGGAGTGCCGGGTATGTAGGTTCCGCTGGTTTGGTTGGTATGATGAAAACCAATGGTGTGGCCCAGCTCATGCGTTATTGCAAACAGCTTCTGATTGGCCGCCAGGCTATTGTAATAGGCATTGATCTCAACACTTACACCAGGCCGGCCATTGGAAGCAGGCAAATAAGCCCGGGCAATCCAGTTTGCAGTTTCGTTACCCATAAAAACCCTGCAATGTGAGCCGGACTGGCTGGTTACAATAGACATGCCCAGCCGCGTGCCGTTAACAGCATTCCAGTTATTTACCGCACCCTGGATAGCTGTTCTCCAGTTGGAGGGTACCGCTGCATCAATGTACAGCTTAATATTTGTGTTGTAGGTGTTGCTTACGATGTAAGTGTTCCTCCGTTGCTCTGTCTGGGGAACGCCGGAGTTATCTTTCTTCCATACCGCTACACGCTGTTTAAGTTCCGGTAAGGTCATCAGGATGTCCTGTTCAACGATCACGCGGTCTTTGTCAAAAACAATGTGCTGTTTGTCAAATCCAAGGCTGGTAAGGTAACTGGTCATTTCTTCGATGTTATCATTAGCAACAACATCTTTTTTCTCCTCTTTGGAGCATGCAGAAAAAAGTACGATTAAAAAAGTAAGGCTAAGAACGGAATAAAGGTGTGTTTTCTTAGGGGATCTCATAGTAAAAATATTAAGCGTTAAACAATGTACTAAAGCTAACGCATATGGGGTGTAGTATATCTTCAGTCCTTAAAAAATTAAAAAGCTGTAGTGATCATAAATTGATCACTACAGCTTTTTCAAACAGATCATAGTCAATACTGCAGCTGTAAACCTCTTATTTTATTCAGCGCAGCATCCAGCAATCTATAATCATCCGGAGCTATTTTTTGCTCAAGCACTTCATTTACCCAGCGGTCATAGCTGGTAGTAAATAATAACATTCCTTCCTCCGTTAGATGAGAGGCCTTGATCTGGGTTTGTGCATTGATCTCTTCCCCGGGATTTAAGATCCGGGTAACCGTCAGATTTTTCTGTTCAAGGTAATTAATGATGCTTTTAAAATAACTGTAAACAGTAGCATTCCGTAATACATGTCCCCTGCCCCTTTTTGTATTCCAGTTAACCTTGTCAATGGTGTAGTCTTTCATTGTTGCGCTCTTATGGTTAAATCATTTCCCGGGGATGTTGCAAAATTAATGCTAAGCATATGGTCATCTGATAAAAAAGTGTTTATATGAAATACAAATAATTAATTACTAATTATTTGTAAATTATCAACACCTAACTAACATCAGGCCTTGTTAATAAGCAGTTTTAGGGAGAAATTATGGATCTTAATTGCTCATAAAATTGATGGATCAATAGCTTGCAGAACAATACACAGCGCAACTTTTTATAATAAATGATAGCACCCTTTATAACACCCAAAAACAAAGTGTTGCTTTCTATAAACAAAATGCCCATCGTATAAATTACCGGTATCCGATGGCATTGTAAGGAACGGACCGGCGCAGTTTTACCTGAAAAAAAGATATATTGTAAAGGAAACTCACACTTCACTATGAACAAGAGCACCTCGTATAAGCTGAAGCAGCTATTCATTATTACGGTGATATGGCTCATAATAGGCTTTCTTATTCCGTTCTACGACCGGCTCGCTCTGTTTACAACCAATGCGGTACCGCCGGTGCCCAAATACACCATGCTGGAAGCCATCATTATTAATATGGGAGCGGCGCTTATAGGCGCCCTGCTAGGTGGCAGCTTCCTGGTCTTTTATGTTAATGTGCGGTTCAGGGATAAATCTTACGGGTATACGATCCTTGCAGTAGCGCTTTGCTTCATACTGGTGATTGTGATCGTTAATATTATCCTCCGTTTATTCAACATACCATCTGACCGGGACCGGATCCTGAAGAACTGTATGGTGTGGGGTGTTATCGTTACTATTACACAGCTGTTTGTTCAGATCAATAACAAATTCGGACAAGGAGTTTTCTGGAACATCATCCGCGGCAAGTACAATACTCCTAAGGAAGAACAGCGGATCTTCATGTTCCTGGATCTGAATTCTTCTACAACCATCGCGGAGCAGCTGGGTAATAAAAGATACCATGCCTTTCTGAAAGATATTTTTACCGATATCACAGATCCCATACTGGATAACAATGGCGAGATCTATCAATATGTTGGCGATGAAGTGATCGTAGCCTGGAAGTATGACGAAGGCATCCGCAATAGTAAATGTGTACAATGCTTCTTTGATATTAAGCTTCACCTGCAGCAGCTGCACAACAAGTATATGCGGCAGTACGGACTGATGCCCTCCTTTAAAGCAGGCATCCATTGCGGTAAGGTCGTGGCCGGCGAGGTTGGCATCATTAAAAGGGATATCACTTATTCGGGCGATGTATTAAATACCACCTCCAGGATCCAGGGCATGTGCAAACAGTTCAATGAGGAAGTGATCGTATCCGGCGTGCTGGCAGCCTCCCTGCGGCTGGCAGGCCATTTTGCAACGCTGCCGCTTGGTTCTATTAAGCTGAAGGGTAAGCAGAACGAAATGCAGCTGATAGCGCTTAAATCTGTGACAAATGAGTGAAGGTAACCATTCCCCAAATTCCTTACCTTTGAATTATATAAGGGTAAAAAGTTATGACAGACAAGCTCATTCCCATAGAATCGCTGGAGCAATACTACAAGCGCACCGGCCAGGATATTCCGCCGGAGCTCCTGCTTCCGTCCGGCAAAGCTCATTTTAATGTTCGCGAAACCCTTACCTGCACCCGCAAAACGCCTTTTAACCGGCGCGACTATTTCAAAATATGTCTTAGCTACACCACCGGGAACGGCTGTGGCACGCTGCTGTATAACGACCAGGAAATACAGTTGAACCAAAGCTGCCTGATCTTTACCAACCCTGCCGTGCCCACTTCCATAGAAGTAACTGCGCCGTACACCCGCTTTTATTGCTTATTCAATATGCCCTTTATAGAAGGCGCCATAGCCCGGGATGTGCAATATGCCTGTCCGCTGTTCAATCCATCCCTGATGCCGGTGATACCGGTTACAGAAGAAGAAAGAGAGCGGCTAAGAATGTACTTCACGCAAATGGAGCTGCTGCAGCACACCGATTATCCGTTTAAATGGGATATGATCCGCAACCTGCTGCAGCTGCTTATTCATGAAGGCATCCGGCTACAGCAAAGCCAGCAGGCGCCGGTTTCCCTGGTGCGCGACCGGCTGGTGAATGACTTCTTCGCCGCGCTGAACCAGCAGTTCCCGGTAGATTCGCCTGAAACGCCTTTGAAACTATTAACGCCGGCCCGCTTTGCCGACCTGCTGCATGTGCATGTGAACCATTTGAACAGTGTGGTGAAAAAGCATACGAATAAAACTACCCGTGAAATTATTCATGAGCGCGTGATTGCCGAAGCAAAAACATTGCTGCGCAATACAAACTGGAACATCTCGGAGATCGCCTATGCGCTGGGCTTTGAATATCCTTCGCACTTCAATAAATATTTCAAGCAGGTTACCACCCAAACACCCCTGGAATTCCGCATGGGAAAGAAGATGGTGGCTGTCTGAACTCATCGGACAGTACTCAGAAATTATCTTGCCCCCCTAAAATGTCCCTGGGCGATATTTGATTTGTATAATCATCCCTTTGAATCGTGTAATTGACATAGTAACCAGCTTTCCTACTTTTACAGTGCCAATTTAAAACGATTAATATGAGAAGGATCAAAGAATCAAGAACAGGTTTGAACACTATCATGGCACTGGGCCTTATTCCATTATCGGGTTTTGCCATGGACGTGTTTATCCCGTCATTACCCGATATGGCGGTGCAATTACATACTTCACCGGCTTCCATTCAGCTTACGCTTTCTCTTTTCATTATCAGCTATGGTATCTCTCAGCTGATCGTAGGCGGGCTGATTGACAGCTATGGCCGTTACATTCCAAACATGGCAGCCCTGCTGGTATTCAGCGCGGCCAGCTTTATCATTGCCTGGTCCAACAATCTGCAAATGATCTACGCCATGCGTATTGTGCAGGGATTTACGGTAGCAGTAATTGCGATCAGCAAGCGCGCCTTTTTCATGGACCTCTATACAGGAGAAGCACTAAAGAAATACACGAGCATGTTCTCGGTGATCTGGGCCATTGCGCCCATTGTGGCGCCTTTCCTGGGCGGATTTTTTGAAACCACCTGGGGCTGGTCTTCCAACTTCATGTTCCTGGGATTCTTTGGATTGGCATTCTTCGTGATCGAAGCAGTTATTGGCGGGGAATCAATGAAAGCGGCACAGGTATTCAGCGTACGGTCAACGCTGCAAACGTACGGCAAGATGCTCAAAACGCAGGATTTTACTTCGGGCATTATAGTACTCGGATTAACCTATGGCATGGTACTGCTGTACGGTATGTGCAGCCCGTTCCTGATCGAGCATAAGCTGCATTTCATGGCTACCACAACAGGCTATTGTTCTTTATTCTCCGGGGTGGCAGTGATGATCGGTGGCTCTGTGTCAAGAATGCTGGTGAGTAAACCCTTCACCAAAAAGCTGGTGCTGGCCAGTATTGCACAGCTGCTTACAGTAGCCATTATGATACCGCTCACAATCTACTACCATAACTTATTTACGCTGTTAGTATATGTTTTCCTGCTGCACAGCACCGCAGGTTTCATTTTCAATAACCTGATGTCGTATTGTTTGATCCGCTTTCCGCAATTTGCGGGCAAGGCAAGCGGTTTAACCGGCGGTGGGTTTGCAGTGGTGACTTCTATACTGAGCTCTTTTATGGTAAACACTATTTCCATTACCAGCCAGGCTGTACTGGGTGTGGCTTACGGCATTGTAGCTGTGCTGGTATTCCTGTTACTGATAAAAACGAAATGGAAAGGGGAAGAAGACAGGAAAACGGAAGCAGATGAAGTGGAGGAAGAACAGGTGCCTGGAATACAATCAATAGTGGTAGAAGGTTAATGGTACTGAGCTTCCAGGCAGCTGTCTTCAGCGTACTGTATTCAGATGCTTTCTTTTCATCTCATTAATGAATAATTGCATAGCATTAATCAATGCGGATGCTTTCAATACCTTTTTGCAGCGCGTATTCTTTTACACCGGGAACCTTAACGCCTTCCGCACGGAATACGGTCATGTCTGTCATACCTAAAAATCCGAGGAATGCTTTCAGATAAGGCGCTACAAAATCGTTTCCTTTGGAAGGACCTTCTGAATAGATGCCGCCGGAAGACATGGCAACATATACTTTTTTACCGGTGACCATTCCGACCGGGCCATTTTCATTATAGCCGAACGTTATCCCGGCTCTTGTGATGTGGTCGATCCAGGCCTTCAGCGCGGTGTGGATCGTGAAGTTATAAAGCGGAGCGCCGATCACAATGATATCTGATGCCATTAACTGTTTTACCGCCTCATCCGAGTAGCGTAGTGACTCCTTTGCTTCCGCAGTCAATTGTTCGCCGGGTGTAAACATAGACTGAAGGATCGTAGGATTCAAATGCGGGATCTCCAGATCATTCAGATTCACTTCTTCTACGGTGCTGCCCGGATACTTTTCGATCACCTTTTCAACAATGGCTTTGCTGAGCTTAAAGCTATAAGATTGATTTCCCTGAATGCTTGAAATTAAATGAAGGATACGTTTCATAATGCCTGATTAATGTTAGCTACTTCTGCAAGAACAATTCCCGTTCTGTTGCACCAAAGCGGTACTCAGGATAATAGAATTGCACTTGTAATTATCGCAGGCAAAAGTAGCTGCACCAGCTGTTGAAAGGATCGTACTTTCCTGAAGGAAAGCACTTCCCTTCAGGAAAGTGCATATCTTTGGGTATGACGATGATGATTGCTAATACGATGCCCGGCAAAGAAGAATGCGCCAATTCGCTCAAAAATGTATTGGATGCCTTGTACGTTCTTAACGGCAAATGGAAGCTTGCTTTGATCCTCAGCTTGGTACAATCTTCCAAACGTTTTAACGAGATCCAGAACGAGATGAGCGGCATATCCCCAAAAGTTTTAGCAAAAGAGCTCAAAGATCTGGAGCTGAATGAGTTCATCAAACGTAAGGTGTATCCCACTTCGCCGGCGACCATTGTATACGAGGCAACCGAATATAGCCTGACGCTGAAAAACGTGCTGCGTGAGCTCACTGCCTGGGGCGGGCAGCACCGGGAAAAGATCCGGCAAAGTATGCGGCAGAAGCGTTACGATCTGCACTAATTTATCCTATCTATATTTCGTATTTGCTTTCTCCCAAAAATGCTTTCCTGTAATTCCTTGGATTCATTTTGTAGTAGTTAATGAATTGCCGGTTAAAATTAGAGATGTTATTATAACCGCAGTCATAACAAATGGAAGTAATGGAGCTGCCGGATTCAACCAAAAGTTTAGAAGCTTTTTGTAAGCGCAGCTCCTGCAAAAAGAAAGAAAAGCTTTTACGGGTTCTGAGCGAGAAGAAGCGGGAGAAGGCATTTTCATGCATTTCTGCAATAGCCGCTGCTTCAGCAAGTTTTATATCGTTTTCAAAATTAGCCGTTATCCAATCCAGCACTTTGCATAACCGGGTTGATTCTTTTTCGTTATGCCCGGTCATGGGGGCTTTTGTAATAGGTGCTACTTCCGCTGAATCTGCGATGATCCTTAAAATATCTAAAAGTGTGATCAAACGTTTTAAACCGGTATCCGTAACAATTGATCTTAGTTTTTCATTCACGCTTTTACCTGTGTCACCAAAAATATCCAATCCTGAAGCAGCTTTTTGCAATAACGATTTTAAGATAGCTGCTTCGGGCAGTGATAAGAAATCATTTCCCAGCGATGATTCCGTAAAATGAATGACTATGGACCGGGCCTTTATGGCAGGATTGTTTTCATAATATGCCGCATCATTCTTGTAAATGTGCGGAATGTTCGGGCCAATGAGTGCAAGATTGCCCGGTTTAAAATCTGAGATATGGTCTCCGATGATACGCTTGCCGGTACTTTCCACGATAGTTACCAGCTCATATTCCGGGTGATAATGCCAGGGCGTGGGATAATAACCATATTCAAAGTCCCTCACCACAAACGACTCTTTGTTTGCTTTAGGCAGATGTTCCAGCGCAGGTTTCATGACTGATTTTTTAATAGCTAAAACCTTAGTAAAAATAAATAAATATTGCTATAATAGTATTTATTGCCTGGTTTAAACTGGTGGTTTATCAAATCATGCCGCTCTACTTTTATACCTGAAACCTTCATCTCCTATGGCAAATTTTGAATTAACACCCAGCCAGGTTGCAGCATATGAAAGAGATGGTTACCTGATCGTAAGGAATTTTATCTCTTCAGAAGAGCTGCGCAAGCTGCAGGAAGTTGCTTTTTCAGATGGCAATATGCACAAACATGCGTTTGACCTGAATGATCAAAGCGGTAAAAAAACAAAACTTACTTTATGGTATTCTCCCGGAAATGATGTGTATGGCTTATTGACCAAAAGCAAACGAATGGTGGATGCTGCTAACCTGCTCATGGAAGGTGAAAGCAATGTTTGTCATTTTCACAGTAAGCTTATGCAAAAAGAGCCTAAAGTGGGCGGCGCATGGGAATGGCACCAGGATTATGGATATTGGTATAAAAATGAATTCCTGTTTCCCGGGCAGATGATCTCTGTTATGATCGCCATTACAGATGCCAACAAGGAAAACGGCTGCCTGCAGGTAATAAAGGGCACCCATAAAATGGGGCGTATTGAACATGGATTTTCCGGTGAGCAGGTAGGCGCCTCACAACATTATGTGGATTTAGTGCTGAAAACAAAGGAACTGGTATTTGTAGAGCTAAAGGCCGGTGATGCATTGTTCTTTCATCCTAATTTGCTGCACCGCTCCGAAGCTAATTTATCCGATAACCCTAGATGGTCGCTCATATCTGTATACAACCGCGCTGAAAATGTGCCCTATAATGAACCTTCACAATCCAGTACGATACCTTTAACTGCGGTACCGGATGAGGCCCTGCTTGAGTCGGAAGGAGGTGATATTTCTGAAGCGGCGAATTTTCTGAAAAAGGAGGAGGATGAGGCCTTGAAGTGATGGTTCGTTAATTCATCATCCGGTAATCATTCGGCGTAACACCTGCTTTTTGTTTGAATAAACGGTTGAAATGCTGCGGGTATTTAAAGCCCAGTTCATAGGCAATTTCACTCACAGATTTATTCATATCAAACAGTCTCTCTTTCGCCACATCTATCACTTTTGATTGAATGTATTCCTGAGCAGATCGCCCGGTTTCTTTCTTCACCAGATCCCCAAAATAGTTGGAGGATAAATGCAGGGCTTCGGCGCAATAAGCTACGGAAGGCAAGCCCTGGTTCTGTGGCTTATCGGATGAGAAATAACCTTTCAACAAATGTTCAAACCGTTCCAGGATCCCTTTGTTTGCATGGTCGCGCGTAATGAACTGGCGATCGTAAAAACGGATACAGTAATTTAGCAGCAGCTCAATGTTGGATGCAATCAGTCTTTTGCTGTGCTTGTCTATATTTTGATCAAGTTCATACCCGATCTTTGAGAAGCAATCGATCACAATACTCTTCTCTTTATCCGACAGGTGAAGCGCTTCATTTACATCATACGAAAAGAAAGAATAATCCTGCATGTGTTTGCCCAACGAAGTACCGTTTATCAGGTCGGGATGAAAGAGCAATACCCAGCCTTTCGGGGCAAAGAGCTCAACGCCTGGTTCCACACCTAACACCTGTCCGGGCGCTACAAATATCAGACTTCCTTCCTGGTAGTCATAGTGACTTCTTCCGTAGCGCAATTGGCCATAGTTCAGTTCTTTCAGGCCCACCGCATACAAACCAAGGTTGAATGTTCTGGCGGGCATCGGTTGCGCTTTCGAGAGGTCGATCACCGTAACCAGAGGATGTTTGGTAGTTACGCCCCGTATGGAATTGTATTGTGCGATGCTGTCAATTTTTATAATCTCTTCCATACCCTATTCTTTTATCGCTATAAAATTACAGGTTTCGGCCATCCCTTTTGAGACCGGCCTTCCCAATCAGTAAAATTGGTAGCAAAACCTGTAATCTGTATACAGAACGGCTCGCCCTTTTCTACAACTTTGCAGCAGTAAACATACAAAAATGCACAAAATGAAAACACGGCAATTAGGAACATCAGGATTAGAAGTGTCTGAACTTGGTTTCGGCTGCATGGGATTAAGCCATGGTTATGGTCCGGCAACAAATGAAAACGATGCCATTGCACTCATTCAAAAAGCCTATGAATTGGGCATTACTTTCTTTGATACCGCTGAAGTGTATGGACAAGGCGCCAATGAACAGCTGGTGGGAAAAGCATTGCATGAGGTACGTGATAAAGTGATCATCGCTACTAAGTTTGGCTTTAAGAACGGCAGGCATACAGATGGCCTGGATAGCCGCCCGGAACGCATCAGGCAGGTGGCGGAAAAATCGCTCCGGAATCTGCAAACCGATTATATTGACTTATTTTATCAACACCGCGTGGACCCGGATGTGCCTGTTGAAGACGTTGCCGGAACCGTAAAAGATCTGATTGCCGAAGGCAAAGTAAAATACTTCGGTATGAGTGAAGCCGGCGCGCAAAGTATACGCAGGGCGCATGCCGTACAACCCGTGGCAGCCATGCAAAGCGAGTATTCCATGTTCTGGCGCGAACCTGAAAAAGAGATCATTCCATTGCTTGAAGAATTGAACATTGGCTTCGTTCCGTTTAGCCCGTTGGGCAAAGGATTTTTAACGGGTAAGATGAATGCGGACACTGAATTTGACAAGACCGATGCCAGAAATATCCTTCCTCGTTTTAGCAAAGAAAACCGCGAAGCAAATCAAACCATTGTTGAACTTATAACAAAGATTGCGGGAGAACAGAACGTAACACCAGCGCAGATCGCATTGGCATGGCTGCTGGCGCAAAAGCCATGGATCGCACCGATTCCGGGAACCACAAAAGTGACCCGCTTAGAAGAAAATATAGGTGGTGCAAACATCACCTTAAGCGATGATGATACAGCCAATATCAATAAGGCTTTGGACAGCATCAGCCTTCAGGGAGAACGCTATCCCGCAAGCATGGCACACCTGCAAGGCAGGTAAGGGACCGCAACCGGAATTGAATAATAGGTTTAGCCTACATACAAAATTAAGTGATCTAATACAGATAGGTATAAAGTGATGAACATAACATTAAATAACGGCATAAAAATGCCGCTGCTTGGTTTTGGCACTTACCTGCTTCGGGACGGTTCAGCGTGTGAGCAGTCAGTGCTAAATGCTTTAAATACCGGCTACAGACTGATCGACACAGCTGCGGTTTACCATAATGAGGAATCGGTGGGCAGAGCGATTAAAAAAAGTAATGTCAAACGGGAAGAGATCTTTGTGACCACAAAATTTTTGCCGGCGGATCCCGGGTATGAAAAAGCAAAGCGTGCCTTTGAAGCATCGCTGAAAAAATTGGGACTTGACTATATTGATCTATACCTGATCCATATCCCGCAGGGAGACGTAAATTCCTCCTGGACAGCAATGGAAGAATTGTATAAAGACGGTAAAGTAAGGTCCATAGGTGTAAGTAATTTCAATATGGATCAGATTCAGCATTTACTTAAGCAGCATAGTGTGATACCAGCAGTCAATCAGGTGGAAACACATCCATTTTCCCAAAAAACAGAAATGCAGAAAGCGCTGAAATCTCAAGGCATTCAGTTGGAGTCATGGGCCCCCTTTGCTCAGGGTAAAAACAATCTTTTTAATAATGAACTTTTAAAAGCGCTTTCAGGCAAATATAATAAGAGCGTTGCCCAGGTGGTTCTACGATGGTTAATTCAAAAAGAGATCGTAGTTATTCCGAAATCAGCAAATATGAAAAGGATCATTGAAAATTTCAATGTATTTGACTTTGAGCTGACTCCCGATGATATGACAACGATCAAATCGCTGGATAAAGGCAGGGGGCTAATTTATCATGTTTAAAAAACGGCCCGCCCGGTTTAACCCCTCGTCAGCATGGAGGCTATCATCAATTCAAGCTTTCGTTCATTGGTCTCACTTATCTGGAAATTTGAGAACACGATGCGGCCATGTCCGTCTATCAGAAAATTTGTAGGCTGGCCGTAAACTTTATAGGTTTGTTCAGCCCATTCGGCAGTACCCCGCAAAGGAACAAAGGAATATCCGGTACCCTGCAGAAAAGGCAGTACGTAATCATCCTGGATTGGGTCTACGTTAACAGCGAGGTACGCAATGTTTTTGCCCTGGAATCTCTTCAGCACGTTCTCGAAGTGCGGGAACTCAGCGCGGCAGGGGCCGCAACCGGGGAACCAGAAGGTCAGCAACACTACTTTACCCTTATAATCTGCTAAAGCCGCTTTCTTATCGGAAGTATACAAACCCAATTCGAATGGCGGCGCCTGTGTAATGAATTTCTCCCTTGCCTGCCAAATGTCTTTCTCCACCTCGTCGCTGCTCTTCTTTAAGGCGGCGCCTAATTTCGTAAGTGAGGATCGTACCAGGTCATCGGGCGACGTAGACTCCACTGCTATCAGGTTGTTGTAAGCCGCTTGTGTTTGACCGTTCTGATGCATAGTAGTGGCTTTCAACACAACCAGCTCACCCGCAAAAGCCGAATTACGCGGTGCCTTTAATTGCGCCAGCTGTTTCAACGCTTCCGGGTATTTTTTGGCTTTCAGCAATGCATTCACCTGCTCCATGCCCCTCGCCAGCGATTGCCGGAGATCCCATCCATCATCGGCGCCCATAGTCTTCGCCAGTTCCATTGCTTTGCCGGTTTGACCAGCTTCCAGATAGGTATCGTATAAGACACCCATGCCGTTACCAGACCACCAGAATTTACCAGGGTCGTACAACGCACGCAGCTGCTCCAGCGCCCTGATCTTCCCGGCCGTATCGCTGGTGCGGATGGCCACCTCGTACAGTCCCTGGGCACCACGTTCATCATTGGGAAAACGTTTTGCCAGCTCGTATAATTTTGTGCGCCACAAGGCAGGATCGGTGTCTTCATAATACCTGATATAATAGTACGCGTAATTGGGATCTTCCGGCGCGGCCGCCGAAGCTTTACCCATGTACTCATGCGCTGCTTTCTGATCGCCCCAGCGTTCGGCATCAAGATGTAGCATCACCCACACAGCCGCGTTCCCGGGTTGCAATTCCGCCGCTTTCAACAACCAGGGTTTTGCCTTCGGACTTTCCACGTTATACAGGTTCATCCCCATTCCCAGGGGTATAGCCGGCGAGCGGGGAAACTGTTTCTCCCAGGCTTCAAGCTGTTGCACGGTAGCTTCTTCTTCATTCCCGGCCACGAAAACGTACTGGCGAACCGGCAACAAACTATCAGGGTTCGCGGCGATCACCCTTTTCAACGAATCGATCGTGTTCGGCGTAACAGGGATGTCAAGGTCCCAATCTGATTTCACGACAATGGGCCACAGCTTGTCTATCTTTTCAAATTTCCGGTTCATCTGCAGCACTTTCAACCAATTTTCTATCACCTTCATGCGTTGGCGTTTTTTGTAGTATGCTTCGCCCAATACATAAGGAAAGCTGGGGGATTCAGGGAATTTTTTCATCCAGGTATTGAACTGCGCCACCGCATCATCGGTCGTACCACCCATAGCGGCAAGGTAAGCACGCAAGGCTTTGATGCTATCCTTTCGCGATTCTATCACTTTCACCAGTGAATCTACCTGCGCCTGCGCATTACAAACGCAGAAAACAAAAACAACAAACAATAATCTTTTCATAGTTAATATTATCGAAGTAATTCATTCAATTTTTTATCCAGTTCTTCGCCGTGCAAATGCTGGGCTATGATCTTTCCCGATGGATCAACCAGGTAGTTCTGCGGAATAGCATGCACTCCGTATAGTTTTGCAGCTGCATTTTTCCAGAATGCCAGGTCCGACACATTCGTCCAGGCCAGCCCATCATCCTGGATGGCCTTCAGCCATTTTTCCCGGTCGCCGGGGCGATCGAGCGATACGCCCAGCACCGTGAAATTTTTGTCTTTGTACTTGTTGAAGCTCTTTACAAGGTTGGGGTTATCGGCCCGGCAGGGATGGCACCAGCTTGCCCAGAAATCGACCAGCACATATTTACCCCTGAACGAAGACAATTTTACCGGTACACCGCTGGTATCATTTTGCACAAAGTCGGGCGCAAGCGAACCAACACCGATTGTTTTCAGTTTGACTATCTGCCCGGCCATTTTTCTACCGGCCACCGTGTTCCTTACAGCAGGCGCCAAAGCATTGAACACAGGCTCTATCTCTTCCGGTTTATACGGCAATGAAAGCACCATAGGGAGCATCTCCAAACTCAGATACGACTCCGGATTGTCAGCAATAAATTGCTTCACCACTGCGATCTTTTTGTCAGCCACCGCTGCCCACTGCTCTTTCATGCCGGGCATCATGGCTTTGGTGTCGCCCTTTTCTGCGGCGTAGCTGGCATTGGCTTCACTCAATGCCGCAAACTGCTTATTAAACGGCTTTAAAGCTGCCTGCAGCTCCGTATATTGCTCATTCAGCCTGGATCCCTTGACGATGGCATTCTTTACAGAATCTTTACTACTGGTCACCTTAACAGGTTCGCTGTCGAGATATACCATTAACATGTCTGGTTGCCCATCTGCTGAACGCCCCTCCTGGTGATACAGTTCCAGCGAAGCCCTGGTTGGGTATGCTATATGGCCTGTGAATTCAAACCGGCCGTTCCTGAGAATGGCCGAATCCGTTATCATATTCTCACTGCTGTCTGCATAGCTCAGCACAATTTTAGCCGGCGCCGTCAAAGCCCCGATCTTACCGGTAAGCCGGAAGGGTACCTGTGCCTGCATATACAGCGGCACACAGCATAACAACACCGTTACAAGCTTTCTCATATATCTTTCGATTTGTTATCAATACGTATTCTGCTGAATGGCCCCATTGCTGGAGATCATTTCCGTTCTTGGCAGCGGCGCTGCAAAACGGCGCGAGTTCTTAGGCAGCGTGTAGGTCTTTACAGGCTGGGTAGATAATACCGATGATAATGTATACGGGTAAAACGTTTTCGACATCACCACATCATCATTTGGGTCATCGTTATTGTTATAGCGGCGTACATCATACCAGCGATGCACAAACGGCATTTCCCTTCTTCTTTCTTCCAGCACTTTTTTGATCGCATCATCTTTACCGGTAGCTGTCAGGTTCACCCAGGGGCCAGGCGTCATACGCTTTGCACGCAGGCTGTTCAACGTAGTCATTGCGCCACTGAAGTCGTCCATGCGCGCCTGCGCTTCGGCCTTTATTAACAACATTTCTGCGGTGGTGGGACCAGATGGGATCCTGTCTTTAAAGAAGAAGATGTAACCCGGATAATTGTAAGCGGGATCGATCATACCGCGATCGTATGAATAGCCTTCCACGTAATGATACTGGTAACGGAGGTCATGCGCCTGATCGTACAGGTTCATCAACGTGGTGCTGGGCATATACCACCAGGTACCGTAGTCCAGCATTCTGAAATACAGGAACTCGGGCCAGCCGATCATATCAGTAAAATCTTCCTGGTTGTCATGCGTATAGGGATATTTCAGTGTAACAGTTTGCGCGTTGGGGCCGGGATTGATGGTCACCACCTCATCACGGCCATAACGCATTTGCGTGTTATAATCAACCAGCGTGCTATACTCCTGCAAGGCCTGATTGGCATATTTCAACGCGTCGGTATATTTATTCATCGCCAGGTAGTAGCGGGCGGCAAAACCATTTACTGCAGCCGTATTGGCGCGCCAATGACGGGGCTTGCCGTTTTGTATCAGCGGCATTTTTATCTTCATCGCTTCTGCCAGGTCTGCCTCTATCTGCTCATATACTTTCGACAAAGGGGCCCGTGCAACGGGCTCGTCGAAAGCAATGGTCAATTTAAGCGGTAAGCCCGGCTCGTCCCCTTTGCCGCCCGAATAAGGCAGGGTGAAGGTATTGGCCAGTTGAAAATAACTGTAAGCCCTTATGAGGTGTGCATCGGCTTTCAGGTTGGCTTTGTCCTCATCGGGACCGGTCACCTTGTCGGCATACTGCAACACCATGTTGGCAGTAAAGATCTTGCGGTATTCGCTGCTCCAAAAGGATTGTCCGGGATCATCCATGAGGTAGGCCGTATCCCATGTGTTATACTGAACGGTAATGGGCGAAAATATGCCCGGCCTGGCATCATATATGGAAGTGGTCAAACCATAATCGTCTGTACTAAGTATGGCAGTATTATTATTCTCGGCGTAAAACTCGTTGTAGTCATTGAGCAACGCATTCAACTGGCTGGTGGTTGTCACCACCAGGGAGGACGTTTTTGACGGCCGCTCGTCCAGGAACTTGTCGCAACCCTGCAGCAGGCCGGCGGTGAGCGCCAATGCAATACAATTTTTTATGATCGTTTTCATTCGATAGCAGTTAAAAGATTAGAAATCGAGCCGCAGACCCAGTGTTAGTTTTGGCATTGGTTTCAGCGTACCCAGGGGGTATTCGGGATCTTCTTTGGCATCGTTCTTATACCAGGTATACAGGTCGTTAGCCTGCGCATAGAACTGCAGGCTGTTGAGCTGCATTTTTTTCAGCAATGGCTGCGGGATGGTGTACGCCAGGCTCACTTCCTGCAGGCGTACGTGCGAGGCACTCTCCGTCAGGTAGCTAACGTACTGGTGAAAGCTGGACCAGAAATAATAAAGCGGCTCAACGGGGGTTAGCGGCAACGGTATTATTTTGCTGGGATCGCCGTTGATTACTTCACTGAGCTTGCTATTGGGTAGTACCCTGCGCGTCCTGTTTGACGGGTAGTTAAATCCTTTACGCTGAAATACATGGCCGAATTTTCCGGTAATGATAAAGGATAGGTCAAAGTCATACACTTTAAACGAGTTGATGAAACCCAGTGTATAAGGCGCAACGGTAGTACCCATGTTCAACAAATAGGTGCGCGCATCCCCCGGTACACCGGAGGTGAAAGTTACCGGCGCCTTGCCGGGTCCTAACACGGTCGGTTGTCCGTTCTGTACACCTGAATATTCAAAACGCCATAAGGTATTGGCATCCATGCCCACCACATAGGCGCCGTAGCCGCCATTCAACAGATCAGGTGAGGAATAGTTGGCCAGGAAAAGGTCGGTGATACGGTTCCTGTTGTAAGAGAAATTCAAATTGCCACGCCATACAATGTCATCGTTTCGGATAGGCAATACCGTTGCCAGTTCCAGCTCAATGCCTTTGTTGGTCATTTTGGCATTGTTCAGCTTTTGCGAGGTGGTCCCGTTCACAGCGGGGATCGACAGCTGTGCAATCAGGTCCCGTCCTGCTTTATTGTAAACATCAACCTTACCGGACAGGCGGCCGTTGAACAGGCTGTAGTCGACGCCCAGGTTCCAGGTGCCTGTTTTTTCCCAGCGCAATGTGGGGTTGCCGTAACTGCTGATGGTAGCGGTATAGTCATTGGTCCAGGTGTTGGGGGTGGCAACCGTTGCGATCAATGGCATAAAGGCGGTAAATTTATCCACGTTGCCATTGTAGCCATAGGTAGCACGCAGCCGCAGGTGATCGAGCCAGGTAGTGCCGTTCAGGAATTTTTCGCTGGTAAGGTTCCACAGGCCGCCGATACTCCAGAAGGGTGCATAGCGGTATTTCGGATCGTCAGTGATAAGGTTGGACGCATCTGTACGATAGCTTCCTGAAATGGTATAACGCCCGCCATAGGTATAGGCCAGGTTAGCATAAGAAGAGTAGTAGCGTTCGGTAGTATAATTGAACGAGCCGGTGTAGGAGAAGGTCTGGTTGTTGCCCAGCCAATCTTTTATAGGCGAAAAAATACCGCCCGGTCCGTTCGGGAAAGTACCTATGGTAAGGGTTTCATCGTTGTAACCATAGGTAGTGGGATACCCATACAGTTCTGCCACCGTGCTGTTCACTTCGAAACCCGCAGCCAGGTTTATTTCGTGTTTGCTTCCAAACACGCGGTTGTAGTTCAGCTGGTTCCTGAAGTTCCATGATTCTACTTTGTTCCTCGACTGGTTGAGTATACTTCCTTTGGGCAGGTTGGGTATAAGGGTATTGGTACCCTGGGTCCAGGTGGTTGCTTCATTCACAGTCTTTCTTACATAAAAACTATTTTCGTCGCGCAGGTAGCGGTTGTTGCTGTTGAAGGTTTCGTATTGTAAACGGCTGTTGACGGTAAGCCCCTTAACCAATTTAAAAGTAAGCCCGGCCTGCAGCCTTGCATTGAGCTGCGAAATGCTGCTATCCCGGCTGTGGATTTCCTGTATGGGATTGTAGCTCCAATCGCTATACGGGAATTTATCCATTGGCACAAACCGCTGCAGGATGGGCGTGTAATACTGGCTGATGTTGGTGTAGGACCCGTTGGGGTTCAACAGCATTTCATAGGGGGAAAAACTGTTAATGTCCGCCAATGTAACACCATCATAGCGGCTGCGTGTGTGTTGTACCATCGCGCTCAGGTCCACATCCAGCCATTTGGTGATAGCAGCCGCGGTGCGGTAATTGAGCATATAACGCTCGTAGCCGGTTTCTTTGAAGTTAGATTGGTTCTTTTCAAACAGCAACGACAAGGCATTGCTCATTTTACCGGAAGAACCATATAATGTAAGATTGTATTGCTGGTTAACAGGGTTAGCCAGCAGGTTGTCTTTGATCTGCTGCCTGTTATCCTGTGTTCTTAACCGGTTCAGGATGGAGTCCCTTTGCGCCAGCGTGATGTAGCCCAGGAATTGTTCGCTCATGGCTACGGTAGCCGGCGACCAAACCTTATTTACATTGCTGCTCAATGCGCCAGAATTAGGCAGGGCGCTCCAGTTGTTGAAAGCCTTCATTTCATAGTCCACCGTTTCGGCCGGTGAGGCCAGCGGACGCACATAATCCAGGTCCATCTTCTTCCCTACCCTGGTAAAGGCAGAGAACTCCACTGTCAGCGGCGTACTCTTTTCGGCGCTTTTAGTGGTAATGACAATAACGCCATTAGCTGCACGGGCGCCCCAGATAGAGGCGGCGGCGGCATCTTTCAGCACGGTGATGCTTTCCACATCGTTCGGGTTAATACTGCTGAAATCACCCTGTATGGCAAATCCGTCCACTACCACGAGGGGCCTGGCATTGCCATACAGGCTGGTTTGCCCGCGTATTTCGAACGAAGGTGTGCCATCCGCATCCATGGAGCGGGCCTGTACGCCCGCTACCGCGCCGATAATGCGTTGTGATATATTGATGGAGGGTTTGTTCAGCTGTGCTTTACTGATGGTGCCGAAAGAACCGGTAGCGCGTTCCTTCGGTATTTTTTGATATCCGGTAGTAACGACTGCAACTTCATCCAGTTTTTGAACATCAATACTCATTACTGCAAGGATGCTTTTACCACGGAAAGGCACTTCTTTGGTCTGATAGCCTACAAAACTAATGAGTAACAGTTCATTGCCATCCTGCTTCGGAAGTTTAAAATTCCCTTCCGCATCCGTAGTCGCTCCAATATTAGAATTCTTCAGCTTAACGGTTGCGCCGGGTATAGGTGTACCGTCTTCAGCGACTACCTTTCCGGTGATCGTAGTATCTCCTTCTGCGGAAGGAGAAGGCGCCACCGGTTTAAACGCGGCAGCTGGTTTAGCAGATAAGGCAATAGACTTCCCTGTGATCTTGTAAGTTAGTGGCTGATCCTTCATCACCTTATCCAAAAACTCCGTCAAAGCCATGTTCCGGGCTGCGATCGTTACCGGCTTGCCGCTTTCCAGCAGCTCCTGCTTGCCAAAGACCAGGTAACCGGTCTGCTCTTTGATGGCGGAAAAAATTTCTTTCAAGGTAAGGTCCTTGCCGGTAAGAGTAACTGTCTGCGCCGAGGTAGAAGCCCGGACTTGCAGCAATGCGACAGTCAGTAAAAGTGCAGTTAATCTCATGATCCTTCCGATTTTGGTCCGGGATGCCGTTATGGACATGACAATCCAGTCATCCCGCCTGGTGCGGGATAAACAGTTTTTTTGCATAAATTGCAGTCGTTTGCTTGTTAATAAATTGGTTGATACGCCTTTTTTGAAGACAACAAATACTTACCGGTAGTGGTCCCAACACTACCGTTTTTTTGCCCCCTACTTATGATGATTATTCAATGTCATTTCATCAGCACCAGTTTTCTACCCGCTTCCAGGCGGTAGTGGAACCCGGCATTACCCAGGATTTCCAACACACCTCCCAGGGCCAGGTTCCGGTCGATCTCCCCAAATACTTTCACCTCCTGCACGCCTTCTTCATACGTCACGTCTATATCATACCAACGCTCCAATTCTGCCATCGCCTGCCTTACCTTCATCCCGTCAAAATTAAACACACCGTTTTTCCATGCCATGACAGCAGCGGGATCTATATTACCGGTGACCTGTAATTGCCCGGCACCGCCGGCCAGCACCTGCTGGCCGGGGCGGATGGCGATACCGCTATCAACCTGCCCTTGCCGGGCTACTTTTACGCGGCCTTCCAGCAGCGTGACTTTCGTTTGCTCCTCATAGGCATGCACATTAAAATGCGTGCCCAATACCATAGTGTTCACACCGTTTGCCGTCACTATAAATTGCCGGGCCGCATCTTTGGCCACTTCAAAATATCCCTCTCCCTTCAACTCCACTTTTCGCTCATTGCCCACAAAGGCTACCGGGTAAGTAATGGAGGAACCGGCATTGAGCCAGATACGTGAACCATCAGAGAGCTGCATGTCCACTACCTTGCTGCCACGCGGGTTGGTAAGGGTGTTGTACTGCATTTCATAAAAGGTTTCCCCTGTAGCGGACTGGTAGGCGACCTGGCCGCCGGCCAGCTTCACGAGCCGGATACTTCCCTGTTGGGCCAACAGGCCGCTGGAGAGGCTGTCCAGGGCTATCACCCGCCCATTGGCCAACGTCACCCTGGCCTTTGATACCTGCGGCGCAGCTATATTGCTGGCGCCCTGGGCAATCGTGGCGGGAAGATGAGCAGTGCGGTTGCGCAGCACGGTAATAAGGGTCGTTGCCCCGATCAGCAGGACTGCGGCGGCAGCCCAGCCCCATCTCCGTAACCGGAATACTTTGCCCGCACCCATTTCCAGGCCTGTATGCGCCAATACCTGCTCCCTGATCCGGGTATCGGCCTGCGCAGATAATGTCAGCCCGGAGGCTTGCGCCTGCCCGGCTGATAATTGCTGTATCGCCGGATCATCCAGCATCTCTTTATATGTATCCGGATGCTGCTCAATAAATGAGAACAACGCTTCGGCCTGCTCAGCGGTGATTTCATCCCGGATAAAACCGGCCAGTAGATCTTTGTAATATGACGTTGGATGATCCATATTCTATATACAGACTGTGAGAGGCAGGAAAAAAGACTAATGCAATCCAGACTTTTTTAATAAAAATCCGGGCCAAGCAACAGGAGCAGAACCGCCAGCTTGCCATATTGCTGCAAATAGCTGCGCAGCAGCGCGATCGCCTGGACCATGTGATTGCGGACGGTATTGGTGGAGATGCCAAGCTCGCTGGCCACTTCCTCATAGCTTTTGCCTTCCCGCTTGCACATTTCATAGATGCGGCGGCGCTGGGGCGACAGCGTGGCCAGGGCCTGTTCCATGAGCTGGATATTAGGGGAGTCCTGCTCCGCAAATGGGTCCACCGGGCCGGCGGTCACCTGGTAATGACGCAGCAGCCGGTCTTTAAACTTTTGATCCCTGGCCATTTGCAGGTGCACATCGTAAGCCCGGTTATGACATACCCGGAACAGGTAAGGACGAAAATCTTTTTTGATCGCGATTTTATGCCGGGCGTCCCAAATGCGCACGAACACATCCTGCAGGAGGTCTTCTGCCACATCGGGCAATTTCACCAGGGACATGGCGTAGGCATATACTTCATGACGGTACCGGCTGTACAACTCGGCAAAGGCCAGGGTGTCGTCCTGTTGCAAACGTGCCAGCAGCTGAAGATCCATGTATGTTGCGTACCTATGAATAACGGATGGTTGATTTTTCCAAAAATACACTTTTCAACAAAATCCGTATGAAGCTTCTGTAAAATGGAATAGTCCTTTTTTTATCCAGGTCAGTCTTTATTTAACATATTCCATCGCTTTTTGACATCATTTACCAACCATTTCCATTCAGTTTTCGCTAAACCGGCTCTTCGGAGCCGGTTTTTTCCACTTTGCATCATCCTGCTGTGTCTGCGGCAGGCCGTGACAGCGCAGCATAAAAACACAAGATGAAATAGTTACATATCTTTACAGCATTCTGATAATATGATCGCTAAATAGATTTCCATACATGAATGATAGCTGGCAATTAAAACTGTACAATGATATTGAGCTGTATTTACGGAAGATAAAGGTAGATGCTGAAATTGCACAGGATATCAGGCAGGACGTTTTTTTAAAAGCGCATCAATACATTGATACACTGAAGAGTGAGGAAAAGCTGCTATCCTGGCTAAGGGTAATTGTATATAACACGGTCATCGATCATTACCGGAAGAAGGGTAAAAATTTTCAGTTACCAGATCAAAATGAAGAGGAATATAATGAAGGCAATGTTTATTTGCTAAAGTGTATCTCTTTACTGATAAAAACGTTGCCGGATGAACAAAAGGAGGTGATGGAAGCCATTGAATTAAATGGGATCAGTCAAACGCAGTTCGCAAAATTGCACAATTTGCCATTGAGTACCGTTAAATCAAGGGTACAAAGGGCAAAGAAGAAGATAAACGATACGGTTAAAAATAGCTGTTTCCTGAGGTTAGACAAATATGGGAACGTGACGGACTATGTGCCGCCGAAAGAAATAATGTAAATGATGCGTCTTTTTCTTGGTATGTACGTCTATTGGACATACATAAAATATGAAAAAGATGCTCTTGATCATTTTTGTTACCATAGCAACGCTATTGGTGTGTTTGTTTTTTTATACCTATAGATGGAACCTGATCCATCCTAACCACTCCGGCACCATCCATATAGATGGCTATGAACGCTCCTTCATTTATCATGTTCCCAAAAACGTACAACCTGACCCGAAACTGATCATTGCTTATCATGGCTCGGGCTTGAAGCCGTTTCTGATGCAGATATTCACTGGCCATGAGTTTGATCTGCTGGCAGATAATTCCGGGGAAGCGATCATCGTGTACCCTCAGGGGTATAGTGGCAACTGGAACGATTGCAGAAAAAAGGCCCCTGTTCCCGCGAAGAAATTAAATATAGATGACGTGAAATTTACAGAGCAGCTGATCGGCTATTTCAAAAGAGCATATCAGGTTAACAAAGTGTATGGCGTAGGTTATTCCAATGGAGGCACCATGGTATTCCGGCTTGCGGCAGAAAGACCGGATCTGTTTACGGCATTTGCTACCATCAGCGCTAACCTGCCCACCGATGATAACAATTTAAATCCGGCCGTAAAATCACCCGTTTCCATAATATCGATCTTTGGCAGGAAAGATCCAATTGTTCCATTTGAAGGAGGCAGGATCGTTTTAGATAAACGTGATTGGGGAACGGTGAAGAGCGCAGCGGAAACGGTTGCCTTCTGGAAGCAGGTAAACCAGGGGGAGCTGGCTGGCGAGGAAAAGACAGGACCGGTGACCAGAAAAATGTATTATTCGCAGATTACCAGAAAGAAACTGTTGTACATCGGTATTGATAACGGTGGACATACTATTCCAAACAGGCGTTTTAGAATACCAATAAAAAAGCTGGGGCCGATGAGTGGAGCGGTGGATGCTCCTGCAGAGATCTGGGAATTTTTTAAGAGTATTGATTAATTTTCTCTTAAATCCCAAACCCGGATCTCGTAATAGTTACCGTCATCCAGGCTGGTCCGTAAAACGCTCAGGCAGGGTCTTAAAATCCCTTTAAATTTGAACACATTAAACCGTGATTGAGACACATAATGGAAGATTGTAAGAGGGACCTTTGCTTTAAATAAAAAGCAAAATTATGAGTGATCAAAAAGTGTGGTTTATAACCGGAGCATCTAAAGGGATGGGACTCGAAGTTGCTAAAAAAGTACTGGCGGGCGGAGATAAAGTGATTGCAACTTCCCGGAGTTTAGAAGAACAGGCAGAAGGCATTGGCAAAGCATCAAAAAACTTTTTACCGCTGCAAGTGGATATTACTAATGAAGAAGATGTGAAAACCGCTATTGAAAAAGGCATTGAAGTATTTGGAAGGATTGATGTTGTTTTAAATAATGCAGGATACTATCTGGTAGGCAGCATAGAAGAAATTAGCGACGCGGAATTCCGTAAGACGGTAGATGTGAATGTGTTCGGGATGGCAAATGTGATCCGTAATGTGGCGCCACATTTACGTGCGCAACAATCAGGGCACATCATAAATATTTCTTCCAGCATGGGGTATATTGGCTATGCCAATACAGGAAGCTATAATGCCTCTAAATTTGCCGTAATTGGCCTTTCAGAAGCACTGGCACAAGAATTAAAACCTTTTGGGGTAAATGTAACAGTGATCGCGCCTGGAATGTTCCGCACCAATTTTATGAGCGATAAAACCCTGAAAGTTGCCTCGAAATTAGTTAAAGAATACCATGTAAATGAGCATGTAAAAATTTTACGCAGCTTTAATGGAAACCAACCGGGCGATCCAAAGAAATTAGCGAATGTACTCTATGAGATTTCGCGTTTACCCAATCCTCCGGTTCATTTGCCTTTAGGTACGGATAGCTATCAGTCAATTATTGAACAGCGTAAAAAAGAAGCGGTCGAATTGGAGCAATGGAAGGATCTATCATTTTCAACAGATTTTTAAACTATGAAAAAAAAAGTTTCCGCGCCTCACTTAATCAAATCAGTTTCAGAACTGCATTCCCTTTTTGCGCTGCCTAAACCAGACCATCCGCTGGTAAGCATTATTGATTTTGAGTTGCTAAGCTATAAGCATAGTGATGTGTGGAAACATTTTACCAATGATTTTTACTGTATCACCTTAAAGAAAGGCAGCAATGGGAACCTGAAATACGGCCAAATGGATTATGACTTTACAGAGGGCATGATGACCTTTACAAAACCCGGCCAGGTATTTTCGGTCACTGCTGCAACTGATAATCCTGTAAAGGGATATATGCTGGTATTTAAGCCGGAAATAATAGGTCCTTACCCTTTAGGAAAGCGCATCAGCAATTATGGTTTTTTTTCATATGCGCTTACAGAGGCATTGCATCTTTCAGAAAAAGAAGCTGAAATAATTTCCTCGCTATTAAAGCAGATGCAGGACGAATTAAAAAACAACATCGACCATTACAGCCAGGATCTTATTGTGTCTCATATTGAACTGCTATTGAATTATGCTAACCGTTTTTACGGCCGCCAGTTCCTTACCAGGAAAGCTGTCAATAATGATCTGCTTTCGCAGTTAGAGCAACTGCTTGACCAATATTTTAACACTGGGATATCCCTGGACAAAGGCCTGCCCAGCGTTCAGTTTATTGCAGAGCAACTACATTTATCGGCTAATTATTTAAGCGATTTACTCCGGAGTACTACCGGGCTCAGTGCCCAGCAATATATTCAGCAGCAAATAATGGAAAAAGCAAAGCAGCTGCTCACCGGCTCAACGATGACCGTAAGTGAAATAGCCTATCATTTGGGTTTCAGGTATTCTCAATCGTTTAGTAAAGTATTTAAAAAGAACACGAATCAAACTCCGTTAGCATTCAGGCAGTCATTTAATTAATTAAAAAGTTGGGCGTTTTCATTATTTTGACTTTTTTTGTATCAAACATTACAATAATAATGAAAGGCAGGCCAAACATTTACCACGACAAAGAACTTATATTAAAAGCCCAGGAAGTTTTTTGGGAGCGTGGATATAATGCCACTTCGCTGACAGACCTTACAAACGCCACCGGTGCAGGAGCAGGAAGCCTTTACAATACCTTTAAGGGCGGTAAGAGGGAACTTTTTAAGAAAGCGCTCCAGCAGAGGAAAGAAGCGTTAAATACATTCAGGGAATCACTAAAAAATTGCGGGCATCCGGTATCATTAATTAAAAAATTCTTTCTGGATCTGGCTAACGCCGATAAGAGAGATCATTTTAGGGGCTGTATTATAGCCAACACTGTAATAGAAATGGCATTGGTGGATGATGATTTGCAAAATGAGGCGGTTGAAATACTTAAAGAAACGGAACGGCTTTACACATTTATAGTTTCTGCAGAGCAGGATAAAGGAAGAATTACCTCCAAACTACCAGCCGAAGTAATTGGAAAATATTTAATCACATTTTGGTGTGGTATTAATGCACTACGCAGAATTTATCCTGACAGAAATATTTTAAAACAACAAATTGAGATTCACCTGAAAATACTGGACTAAAATTTTTTTCGCTATTTTTTAACAATCATTACAAAAGTAAAAAGTATGGATTTACAACTCAAAGGCAAAAAAGCATTCATCAGTGGTTCAACACAGGGCATCGGTTTTTCTATAGCTGAACAACTGCTAAAAGAAGGCGCCGCTGTTATAATCAATGGCAGGGATGCTGAAAAAACAAGGCACACCTGTGAGCATCTTCAAAAACAATTTCCTGGCTCAGCGATATCCTTCATTATAGCAGATTTTGCAAATACAGCAGCAGTATCCCGGTTATTAGATGAATTGAAAGGTATTGATATTCTTATAAATAATGTGGGCGTTTTTGGTTTGGATGATTTTTACACTGTACCCGATGAAAGCTGGTACAATTATTTTGAAATTAACCTTATGAGCGGGATGCGTCTCTCCAGGAGCCTGCTGCCTGCAATGCTGAAAAATAATTGGGGAAGGATTATTTTTATCAGCAGCGAATCGGGGGTAAATGTGCCTGAAAGCATGATTCCTTACGGAATGACCAAAGCCGCAATGAATGCGCTGAGTAACGGTTTATCCAAGCTAACCAAAGGAACTGAAGTAACCGTAAATACCATATCAGGCGGACCAACCTATTCTGATGGGGTTGCCAGAACCGTTGAACAAATAGCTGACTCCCAAAAACTGGATGTTGAAACCATGAAAAGTGCCATTATTCAACAAACCAATCCTCATATACTGCTGCAAAGATTTATCGAGCCGAAAGAAATTGCCAATCTTGCGGTTTATCTCTCAAGTCCGTTATCGCTTGCAACAAACGGAGCAAACATACGGGCCGATAGCGGCGTATTAAGAGTTTAATTTTGGTACACACCTTTGCTACAGCACCTGGGTTCAGGCACCTACAGCAAAATTTTCGTAAAATTACGCTGTTAAACTGGTGTTGATTATATTCGTTACTATCATGGGAGTACAGGCATTACCGTACAGTAATCTGATTGAAATCGATAGGCATTCCTCCGTTCCCATTTTTAAGCAGGTGGCGAACGGTATTATCCTTCTGATAAAAAGCGGGAAAATAAAACCTGGATATCAATTGCCAGCCAGCCGGGATATGGCGTCAATGCTGAAAATTAACCGTACAACGGTGGTGTCGGCCTACGACGACCTCCAGGTTGAGGGATGGCTCGAAGTTGTAAAAAGAAAGGGAAATTTTGTTGCCCGACAGCTCCCAATGATAACTCCCAAGTCTTTGGGGCCTGTTGCATCGGATGGGCCAAATTCGCAGGAGGATGGAAATTTCTACATGCAGGTTGCTTCACGGCAGTCTTCCAAAAGATTACTGAGCCCTCATCAATTGATGATTAATGATGGTTATCCTGATTCAAGGCTCGCACCTTTGGATTCGATTTATGACCGGTACAAATTCCTGTCTAAAAGAGTTCACCTCCATAGCAGGCTTTTGAATGATAGTGCTGCCGGAAGTATGTCATTGAGAACTGAACTAGCCATTTTTCTTGCTAAAACCAGGGCACTCAATATCGAACCCCGGCATGTACTGGTTACCCATGGTGCGCAACTGGCAATTTTTGTAGCGGCAAGCATGATCCTGCGACCTGGCAGTACGGTCATCGTCGGAGACTTAAATTATGTTCTTGCCGACAAGCTTTTTGAACAGATGGGAGCAAAATTGATCAAGGTAAAAGTTGATGAAAATGGGATTGATGTTGGTGAAATCGAGAACATCTGCAAAAAGTCACCACCCGATCTTCTATACATTATTCCTCATCACCACCATCCCACAACCGTTACCCTCAGTAAAGAAAGAAGGGTTCAGCTTTTGGAGATCATTCGACAATATCGTCTTCCGGTTATTGAGGACGATTATGATTATGACTTTCATTATGAAAATTCTCCGATATTACCTCTGGCAAGCGCAAACCATGACGGCTATGTGATTTATATTGGTTCTATCTCGAAGACGTTAGCACCTACGATCAGGTTGGGATACTTAATTGCAGGGGATGATTTCATATGGCAGGCTTCCATGTTCAAACGGCTGGTAGAGATCCGTGGTGATGTATTGTTTGAAGAATCCTTAGCGTATCTTTTTAATACCGGGGAGATGCAGAGACATTTACGGAAGTCAGTGAAGCTATATAAAGAACGGCGGGATGTTTTCTGCGATCTGCTGAACTCCTGCGTGGGAGACATCAGTCATTTTACCAAGCCAAATGGCGGTATGGCTGTTTGGGCAACATTTGCCCCGGAGTATTCAATACCTCATCTTGCCAGGCGGTTAGCTGAAAAAGGTATTTACATGAATGATGGTAGCTTATATAAATATAAAGATGACGTCAATGGAATAAGGCTCGGATTCGCTTCCCTGAATACAGATGAAATGCAAAAATTTTTCGGGGCATTGAAGGAATCCAGGTGAACAGCAGGGTAAAAATTACCCTGCTGTTCACCTGGTCGGGCCTGTAAGGTTTATGAAGACTTTTTCCAATCATCGAATCTAATCTCTCCCGGGTAAAAATCTCCTGCAGGCACCAACAACGATCTCGGGATCACAAAGGACATATATCTGTCCTCCTCGTTAGATACTACTACTTTATCTTCACGCTTTTCTTCCAGATACTTTTTCACAAATTCATTCATCGGGCCACGATCGGGACCCGCTATCTCTACTATCCCGTTTTGGGGTTTCTCCAAAGCAAATTTAACAATATAGCTTACGACATCGGCGGCTGCGATAGGCTGATAATCAAGAGTTGAAACATGTACCTCTCTCCCTTCGCTCTGAACAGCGATTATAGTCGAAATATGTTCATGAAATTGTGTCGAACGAATGATGGTATAAGGGATACCAGATTCTGCAATAGTGTCTTCCTGCTGCTTTTTGGCCTGCAAATAACCTATATGTTGAGCCAGGGGTGTTCCAACAATGGAGAGTATCAGGTGATGCTTAACGTTGGCAATCTTCTCAGCAGCTACCAGATTTTTACCCGCGGTATGGAAAAAATTTAAGGCTGTTTCTCCATCTGGTGATTTGGAGTTAGACAAGTCAATTACTATATCTGTTTCCTCCAGTGCTTCTTCAAGGCCCTCCCCTGTTAAGATATCAATGCCCCTAGACGGCACTCCAACAATAACCTCATTACCAGCGCTCTCCAATTTTTTACACACTTCTTTTCCGATGAGGCCTGTTCCTCCAATTACTAAAATCTTCATGATTGAAATGTTTAATGAAATACTTAAATAAAACCTGTCAGCCTTCCGGATTGCCGGCTTCTACATCGTTACGTGGGTTGCCGTCCACATGAACGGACTGTAATACATCGGCAATCTGAAGGGTACTTACATTCACTACAAAGTAATGGATTAAATAAGCGGACATGGCCATCCAGGATTCATTTTCATGGCAGTCCAGACGTTGTCATGGCATGGAAAAAGACAACTGTCAAAAGACGTCAATAGGTGTTTATCTCCGGTTTCCAAACTCAATTTGATATATGACGAAGGAGATGTTTATGCATCTGTAAATAAGCAACCTGCCTATAAAAACAAAAACAGCTACCAGAAACCTGGTAGCTGTCAATGTGTATCCCAGATGGGGAAAAATGGGTTTTTTGTCCTTAGTGGAGCTGGCGGGAATCGAACCCGCGTCCAAACATATCCTCCAAAAGCTTTCTACATGCTTATTTCTGCATTGGGTTGTCGAAACGTGGCAGGAGCAGAACTAACCAACCCCGTTCGTATCCGTTTAGATTTTCATTACACACTCACAGAAACCATGTGTACCTATCCCTCTATGGTTTGATTCGGCGGCGGGAGTCGTAGTGGGCAGCAACTCCGGCGGCTATAATGGGTGCGCTAATTTAATTAGGCAGCCATGGCGTAGTTAGATTCGCCAATTAAAGTTTGGGTATTCAGATTAACGTGCTAATTATCCAACGCACGGCATGCTTACACTTTCAAAGACCTATGCTGTCAAAACCAGGCAGCCCCAATTTTTTTACTAGCCTACAAAGATACGGAATAATTGATTACGAATTGTCAATTACGAATTACGAATTGGGATCTTCATAATGAAAGCCTGAAACCATTGTCAATCACCGATCCTCAAAATCCTTAAAACCACCAATCACAGATAATCAAAACAAAAAAAGCCCTGCATTCAGAATGCAGGACTTCTAATTATGTTCTACTCAATCCGTAATTCGTAATTGAACAATCCGTAATTACGAAAACCACTTACTAAATATATTCCTCCACAGATCCAGCCCGTTCGCATACAGCAGCAATCCAAACAACAGCACCATACCCACGATCTGCGCATACTCCAGGAACTTTTCACTCGGCTTACGGCCGGTAATGATCTCATACAGCAGGAACAGTACATGCCCCCCGTCCAGCGCCGGAATAGGCAAAATGTTCATAAATGCCAGGATGATGGATAACAGCGCCGTCATTTCCCAGAACGACATCCAGTCCCACTCACCGGGAAACAGGTTACCAATGGTCAGGAAACCGCCCAGTGATTCGCTGGCCTTTACTTCCTTAGATACAAAGATCAGCCTTAGCTGCTGAACGTATTTTACCAGGGTATTAATACATTTATTAAAACCGGCAGGTATAGCTTCAAAGAAGGTGTATTTCCTGGTGTTCAGCGCAAAGAACTTAGACAGGTCGGCATCAATGTACACACCCAGTATGCCGGTATCCGGCACTTTCACATTCACCTGCAGGGTATCGGTACCGCGCAGTACACCTATTTGCACCGTCTGGTTCTTGTATTTCTGCAGCCGGGTCTTAAAATCACTCAGGTAGGTGGCAGGTTCCCCGTTGAAGGAGATCATCTTATCCCCTTTCTTTAACCCAGCTTTTTCACCGGCTGATTCTTTACTGAAATAACCCACGTAATAAGGAACCCGTGGCACGGCAAAAGGCGATTTCTGCTTGATCATCTGCCGGATGAAACCCGGAGGGATGGCCACATTCAGCTCCTGCCCGTCACGTTCTACCTGTATGCTCTTGGCCTCATGCAAAATGATCTCTGCCGGTATAGCCTGGAAGTTCTCAACTTTCCGGTTATCAATGCTAAGGATCTTATCGCCATCGCGCAGGCCAATACTTTGCGCCAGCGAATCTACTGATACCCCGTATTTTACATTTTGTGTAGGCAGGTAGGTTTCACCCCAGTACCACAACATCATAGCATAGATCAAAAAGCCTAGGATCAGGTTCACCGTTACCCCGCCTATCATGATGATCAGCCTTTGCCAGGCTGGTTTAGAGCGGAATTCCCAGGGTTGCGGCTCTTTCATCAGCTGGTCGCGGTCCATGCTCTCATCGATCATGCCCGAAATTTTCACGTAACCGCCCAATGGCAGCCAGCCTACGCCATATTCTGTTTCACCTTTTTTGAATTTGAACAGGGAAAACCAGGGGTCAAAGAACAGGTAGAATTTTTCCACCTTTGTTTTGAATAGCTTGGCCGGGATAAAGTGCCCTAACTCATGCAATACTACCAGGATAGAGAGCGACAGGATCAGCTGCCCGGCTTTCACTAATATTTCTTGTGTTGTCATGTAGTTTAAATCTCCGCTTAAAATAAGATATTTTATTGTTTGTGATCTCAGATCGGAATAATGCGGTTCACTCCATTCAAAATCTAAGATCGTTAATCATTATATAAAATCAGATCACGATGGCATTGATCAGCGAAGCGGCATGTTCGCGGGCGGCCGTATCGCTTTCATAATAATCGTGTAAGGTGGGTACTTGAATATGTGGCACCTTTACCAGCGTTTCCTCTATAACTTCCGTCATTTGCAGAAAACCGATCCGGTTACGTAAAAATGCATGTACTACCTCTTCGTTGGCCGCATTCATGATACAGGCTGCGTTACCGCCTTTGCGTAATGCTTCAATGGCAATGGCAAGGTTACGGAAAGTTTTGGTATCCGGCTGCTCAAATGTGAGCGAAGGGTAATTTTTAAAGGAAAAGCGGGGAAAATCATTTGCCAGCCGCTCCGGGTACCCCATGGCATACTGTATGGGCAGCTTCATGTCCGGTAAGCCCATCTGCGCTTTCATGGAACCATCCACAAACTGCACCATCGAATGAATGATGGATTGCGGGTGTACCACTACTTCTATCTGGTCGGGCTGCAGGCCAAATAACCAGCGGGCTTCTATCATTTCCAGCCCTTTATTCATCAGGGTGGCAGAATCAATAGTTATTTTGGCGCCCATGCTCCAGTTAGGATGCTGCAGCGCATGATCCTTTTTTACATTAATAAGGAAGTTGGGCTTCTTACCCAGGAAAGGCCCGCCGGATGCAGTGAGGATCACCTTTTCCACCTTGTTTGCCTGCTCGCCCTGCAGGCATTGGAAAATGGCGGCATGCTCGGAATCTACAGGTATTACCGGCACATTCTTTTTACGGGCGGCAGCCATCACAATATCACCCGCTACCACCAGCGTTTCCTTATTAGCCAGCGCTACAGGCGTGCCGCTTTCAATGGCAGATAAAGTAGGCGCCAGGCCTGCAAATCCCATAATGGCGGCCAGCACCATATCTATGCTATCCCATGCTGCTACCTCCACCATGGCGCGGGTACCGGCAAATACCTTTATCCCTTTATCAAACAGTACACTCTTTACCTGCTCATACTGAGTTTCATCTGCGATCACCACAGCATTGGGCCTGAATTTCAGGGCCTGCTCTATCAGCAGGTCGGCATTCTGGCGGGCGGTCAGCACCTCTGCCCGGAACTTGTCGGGGTGCGCTGCTATTACGTCTAATGCCTGTATACCAATGGAGCCTGTGGAACCTAGAATGGCTATGTTCTTTTTACTCATTTTACAATAATATCAATTATCACTGATCCAAGATTGCGTTGGAAATGTTAAAAATCTTCAATCCACTATCATTGAAGGTATTGCATCAGTTGTTCTGCTAATATTCTGTCGTTGCTTAAACGGGGTACCTTGTTCTGGCCGCCCAGCTTACCGATGGACTTCATATAATCTATGAATCCCTGCCGGCGTACAGGCCTTATCTTCAGGGGTTGCAATATATTACCGGTTAAAAGGTCATCGTAATAGATGTTCTTCTGTCGTAAGTTCTCATCCACCCTGGCAGCAAAGGTAGCCAAATCAGCCGGCATGGTCTCAAATTCTACAAACCACTCGTGATACGGCAGCTCTCCATTGGTTTGCACCATTGGCGCCACGGTAAATTCCGTAATGCGCACCTGCTCTTCCCCCGCAGCTTTCATCAGGCTATGCTCCACTTCCTCCCCGATCACATGCTCCCCAAAGGCAGAAATAAAATGTTTAATACGCCCTGTTACCACAATACGGTAAGGGTTCAGGGATACAAATTTCACCGTATCGCCTATATTATATCCCCACAAACCTGCATTGCTGTTAATAATTAAAGCATAGTTCACCCCCAGCTCCACTTCTTTTAAAGATAAACGGGTGGGATTTTCATTAAATATCTCCTGCGCCGGCACAAACTCAAAGAAGATCCCGGAGTTGGTGTTCAGCAGCAGCCCTTCCCCTCCCTGCACATCCTGGAAAGCTATAAAACCTTCAGAGGCCGGGAATGTTTCAATAGTATGAATAGGCCGGCCAATGGATTCCATTAGCTTGGCGCGGTAAGGTTCAAAGTTCACGCCGCCATACACCAGCAAATCCAGGTTCTTGAACAGCTCCCCTACCGGCTTGCCGCTGCGGGCTATCAGGCGGTCAAAATACATTTGTACCCACGGGGGTATGCCGCTGATGAGCGTCATGTCCTGGTTGATGGTTTCCTCCACGATCTGATCCAGCTTGGTTTCCCAGTCTTCAATACAATTTGTTTCGTAAGAAGGGAGCTGGTTGGTGCGCAGGTAGCGGGGCACATGGTGGTTCACAATACCGCTGAGGCGCCCGGTAGGTACCCCGGCAATACGTTCCAGCTCAGGGGAGCCGGACAGGAAGATCATTTTACCATCGGCAAAAGAGGAATTGCCGGTTTCAGACATATAATACAGCAGGGCATTGCGCGCAGTGTCTATATGATTGGAAATGGATTCTTTGCTGATGGGTATATATTTAATACCGCTGGTGGTGCCGGAGGTTTTAGCCAGGTAAATAGGCTGCCCTTTCCAGAGCACATGATGCCGGCCCTCTTTTATTTTATTAATATATGGTTTAAACTGCTCATAGTCCCGGATGGGCACTGCAGCCTTAAACTCATTATAAGTATGGATGGCATCAAAATTATGCTCTTTCCCAAAATCCGTATTCCTGCCTGTTTTTACCAAATCCTCCAGGATGGCATCCTGGTCTTCTACTGCCCGTTGCATTTCCTTCCTGATCTTGCTGCTCACAATGGAAGCAAATGGTTTGGCCAGCAGTGACTTAAACTTCATGCCCTTTAGTTTAGAATGGTTGAAATGACAAAAGTATAAAAATTGTGATGCTTTGCACGGCAAGTTAACGGTTTTTGATTAGAGTAGTCCATGGTCCATAGTCCATAGACCACTGCTGCTGCAAGTGGTAAAAACCCACAAAAATCCGGTGATTGCCCATTCCCGTATATCGCCTGCCATGAAGGATGCAGTGGACCATGGACCGTGGACAGTGGACTAATAAAGCACCACTTATAAAATGAACTACGCCAGGGACCATCCACTATGGGCCATGGACCACTGTAAACCCATATAAATAAATCTAAAATTGAAATAACTACGTATCTTTGAAAAGAATAAGCTCTTTCTCATTTGGGGTCATTAGCTTATATGTGGCAATTTGCTTTTAATTTAGAAATACTAAATAAAGCAGAAAAGTTTGTCAATTAAAAAACAAGTAGTACTTTTGCAGGAAATTATTTTTGGCTAATTATGTTTGCAGTTGTAAAAATCGCAGGTCAGCAATTCAAAGTACAAAAAGACCAGGAGATCTTTGTACAGCAGTTAACAGGTAATATCGGCGACAAAGTCGAGTTCTCTGATGTACTGCTGACAGATAACGCTGGCACGCTGACAATAGGTACTGATGTAAAATCAGTGGTTAAAGCAGAGATCCTGGGTCATGTTCAGGGTGATAAGGTAATAGCTTTCAAAATGAAGAGAAGAAAAGGCTTCAGAAAGAAAGTTGGTCACCGTACTCACTTTACTAAGATCAAGATCAGCGACATTGCTTAATTTTTTAAAAGTTAAAATTCTAAAATAGAATGGCACACAAAAAAGGTGAAGGCAGCGTAAAGAACGGCCGCGATTCCCAGAGCAAAAGACTGGGCGTTAAGATTTTCGGTGGACAAGCTGCTGTAGCCGGTAACATAATTATCCGCCAGAGAGGTACCGTATACCATCCTGGTACTAATGTAGGTGTTGGTAAAGATTTCACCATTTTTGCCACCAGCGACGGTGTAGTTGAGTTCCGTAAAGGACGTGAGAACAGAACCTACGTTTCCGTTAAAGCACTTGACGCCACCGCATAAGCGAAAGCTATTGCGGTGTTTGCCATAAAGTTTTTTTTAATACCCAATTATCATTTACTAACCCAAATTCAAAAAACAATGGCAACAATTAAAAAAGCTGCTAAAAAAGCAGCGCCTAAGAAAAAAGCTGCTGCTAAGAAAGCTGCTCCTAAAAAGAAAGCTGCTGCTAAGAAAGCC
>Ga0207426_1000420_pt1 | contig 69895 bp, 65 predicted proteins | sample AraplaMF_Cvi_mMS_FD_184265 | JGI IMG/M metagenome (GOLD analysis project Ga0207426, IMG submission 184265) | Arabidopsis root microbial communities from the University of North Carolina, USA - plate scrape MF_Cvi_mMS (SPAdes) (version 2) | ecosystem: Host-associated > Plants > Roots > Endosphere...
TGCTCGCGCAGATAGTCCAGCGCGAGCGAGATTTCGGCGGCCGTCACGCGACCCGAACGCGCGTAATCCGCCTCGTCGCAGCCGCCCTGATCCTCGACATAGCGGCCGCCGGTTGCACCATGACCGAGCCGTTCCGGCACCAGCACGGCGAAGCCGCGTGCGACGAGAAACGCGACAAGGGCGGGGTACTCCGGCTGCGGCATTTGCGCCCGACGCAACACGTTCTGCGTCGAGGCATGTGCGATGACCGCAAGCCGAAACGGGCCGGCGCCGCCGGGGCGAAACAGCAGCGCATGCGCGGCAATGTCGGTATCCGGCGATGGCACACGCCATTGTTGCCGGCGAAACGGCTCGCCCTCCGCACCCGATGACCCAAACGTGACCTGCGCGCATAGCGGCGGCGCCGTCAACAAAGCCAGCAGAGGCAGCAGGGCGAAGATGTTGAAGCGCCGCATGAATTGCCGAAGGCGAACATGGACAGCGGCAGACCAGTAGGAACGAATCATTGTCGGCGGACTTTTTGCGTTGCCATCGCGGTTCATTGGTTGCCGCAAGGCAGTTTTGCACCGACGACGGCAGGCCGGTGCCGTTCGAAATGGCGTCTTGTGTTTTTTCGGCACAACATGGTTAAATACTGATGCACAAAGTCCACACGTTAACCGATAATTAACGATAGGTCTTGCCGCCGGCGCGGCGACTTGGTTTGATTGCGTCCATGAGCACAACCCTGATCGAGGTCCGGCCGGCCAAAGCCGCAGATGCAACTGCGGTGGCGTCCACCCATGACGAAGCCTGGCGCTCCGCCTATCAGGGCATCATTCCCGGCGGCGAGCTGGAGAAGCTGATCAACCGCCGCGGTCCGCAGTGGTGGGACAGTGCGATTCGCAAGGGCAGCCGCGTCAGCGTGCTGGTGTTCGGCGACAAGATCGCCGGCTACGCCAATTACGGCCGCAACCGCGCCCGCAGCCTGCACTTCGACGGCGAGATCTACGAACTCTATCTGCGTCCGGAATTCCAGGGTCTCGGCTTCGGCCGTCGCCTGTTCACAGCCGCCCGCCGCGACCTGATGCAGAGCGGCTTGAAGAGCATGGTGGTGTGGGCACTCTCGGACAACGATCCGGCGACCGAGTTCTACCGTGCCCTGGGCGGCCGCATGGTGGCGCGCTCTTCCGAGCGTTTCGGGCCGAAGTCGCTCGACAAGGTTGCCTTTGCTTGGACCAATTGAGCTGCTGAAAGTCTAGCCGGCAGCGCTTCCCATCCGTCGATACCGCCCGCCTTTTGCGCCGGTAGTCGCTGGATTCATTATTTCACAAAAACACGATGGATTGGCGGGCCAAGCCCGCGTATGACAGCGCCAAAATCGCTGCCGGGCGCGATTTAACCTCGGCAACAACGGAGCCTTGAATGCGTATCGATGCGGTCTCGATCGGAAAAAACACGCCACACGAAGTCAACGTCATCATCGAAGTCCCCGTGGGCGGCGAACCGATCAAATACGAGATGGACAAGGAGGCCGGCACGCTGGTGGTCGACCGCTTCCTCTACACGCCGATGCGTTACCCCGGTAACTACGGCTTCATCCCACACACCCTGTCCGATGACGGCGACCCCTGCGACGTGCTGATCGTCAACACCCGCGCCATCATCCCCGGCGCCGTCATGAGCGTGCGTCCGGTCGGCGTGCTGTTCATGGAAGACGAAGCCGGCGGCGACGAGAAGATTCTCGCGGTGCCGTCGTCGAAGCTGACGCAGCGCTACGACAAGGTGAAGTCGTACTCCGACCTGCCCGACATCACGCTGCAGCAGATCCAGCACTTCTTCGAGCACTACAAGGATCTCGAGAAGGGCAAGTGGGTGAAGATCCTGCGCTGGGGCGGCCCGGAGGAAGCACACAAGCTGATCCTCGAAGGCATCGAGCGCGAGAAGAATAAGAAGGGCTGAGCCCGACAGTCATTCCGGGGCGATGCGTCAGCATCGGACCCGGAATCCAGAGGTTGAAGCGCGAGATTCCGGGTTCGATGCTGCGCATCGCCCCGGAATGACGAACAGCTACACCGCCGGCTTCGGCAACCCTGCGATCGCGCACGCCGCGCGGAGCGTATTCACCAGCAGGCACGCCACCGTCATCTGGCCGACGCCGCCTGGCACCGGCGTGATGGCACCGGCAACGCCGAGCGCTTCCTGATAGGCGACATCGCCGACAAGGCGCGTCTTGCCATCCTCCTTCGGGATACGGGTGATGCCGACATCGATCACTGTTGCTCCCGGCTTCAGCCAGTCGCCGCGCACCATCTCTGCCTTGCCAACCGCGGCATAGACGAGGTCGGCGCGCTTCACGAGACCCGGCAGATCGCGCGAGCGCGAGTGTGCGATGGTCACCGTGGCGTTCTCGTTCAGCAGTAACTGCACCAAGGGACGGCCGACGAGATTGGAGCGACCGAGAACGATGGCATTCATGCCCTCGAGCGAGGCGTGCACGCTCTTGGTCAGGATGATGCAGCCGAGCGGCGTGCAGGGCGACAGCGCCTCGAGGCCGCCGGCGAGCCGCCCGGCGTTGCTTGGATGCAGACCGTCGACATCCTTGGCTGGATCGATAGCATTGACGACGGCCTCGGTGTTCAGCCCCTTGGGCAGCGGCAATTGCACGAGAATGCCGTGCACGGCCGGATCGCGGTTGAGCTTCGCGACGACGGCCAGCAGATCGGCCTGCGACACGTCGGCCGGCAGCTTGTGCTCGAACGAGGCCATGCCGGCGGCCTGGGTCTGGGTATGCTTGGAGCGGACATAGACCTCGCTGGCGGGGTCGTTGCCGACCAGCACCACCGCCAGGCCCGGCACCAGATTGTGATCGCGCTTGACCCGCGCGACCTCGTCGGCCACGCGCGCGCGGAGCTCGGCGGCGATGACTTTCCCATCGATGATCTTAGCGGTCATGTCGGTTCCTCAGTTTGTCGATTTCGCGTCTGCCGATCTGGCCTGGACGAGCTGGCGCAGGGCTTCGCCGAGCCGCGTCGGATCGTCGTCGACCGCGACCTGCTTCAGCCGCGAGGTGGCTCCGGATAGCAGCTTGACGCTGGCTTTGGGCACCCCAAGGGATTTCGCCAGCAGGACCAGAACGGCCTTGTTGGCCTCACCGCCATCGGCGATCGCCCGCACCCGCACCTTGAGCACGCTGCGGCCGTCGGCCAGTTGCTCGATCCCGTCGATGTCGTCGCGGCCGCCGCGCGGCGTCACGCGCAGCGCGATGCTGATTCCAGCAGCCGAATAGCGCCAGGGTTCCCCAGATGCTGGTTTGGCAACCAAGGCGCTCCAGCCTGCTCAGATCACGTTCGGGTAGATGTAATACAGGATCACCCGCTCGATGAACATGATGATCAGGATCAGGATGATCGGCGAGATGTCGAGGCCGCCGAGGCTGGGCAGGAAATTGCGAATCGGCGCCAGCACCGGCTCGGTGATCCGGTACAGGAACTCTGCCACCGCCGACACGAACTGGTTGCGGGTGTTCACCACGTTGAAGGCGATCAGCCAGGACAGGATCGCGGAGGCGATCAGCAGCCAGACGTAGAGGTCGAGCACGATGATGACGATGTCGAGAACGGCACGCATGATTTCTAGGACTCTGGCTTTTGAAGACTCTGGCTCTTGAAAACGCTGGCCGCGGTCGGGATTGACGCCTTTTGCTAGATATCGGTTCCGTCAGGCCCAAACAAGGGAAGTTCGGACGCCGGAATGGCTAAAACCCCCTTACGCCCGTCCTTGACTTGACCTTGGCAGGGACTTAAATGGCGCCCGGTTGTCGGCCGCGTTCACCAGAGCGGCCAGCAAAGGGGCCATAGCTCAGCTGGGAGAGCGCGTCGTTCGCAATGACGAGGTCGGCGGTTCGATCCCGCCTGGCTCCACCACGCTTGGCCCCTCGGGCTACGCGTGGCGCAGCCACGCCGGAGCCCGAAGGGTGAAGCGTGGTGTCCGGCGAAGCCCAAAGGGCGAAGACGGACTGATTGAGGAAAGTCTCCCCCTACCTCCCCGTAAACCTCGGCGGCCGCTTCTCCATGAAGCTCGCCACGCCCTCGCGGAAATCGCTGCCGTTCAGCGCCACCATCATGTCGCGGTTGGCCTCGATGGTCGCCTCCGCCAGCGTCTGGAACGGGACCTCGTAGAGCTGCCGCTTGATCACGGCCATCGCGCTCGGCGAGACGAAATCGGCGAGGTCGCGCGCATAGGCATAGGTTTCCTCGCGCAGCGTCTCGGGCGAGGAGAGCCGGTTGACCAATCCGATCCGCAAGGCCTCCGCGCTTGTCACGCGCCGTGCCGACAGCAGGAGATCCATCGCATTGGCGTGGCCGACGATGCGCGGCAGCATCCAGCTGATGCCGTGCTCGGCGATCAGCCCGCGCCGGGCGAAGGCCGTGGTGAACACCGTATTGTCCGCAGCAAAGCGCAGGTCGCAGTAGAGCGCATGCACGAGGCCGATGCCCGCGGTCGCGCCGTTGAGCATGGCGATGACGGGCTTCCTGATCGAGGGATAGAAGCCGTAGCGCGTCTGCCAGTCGGGCCGGCGGTTCATGTCGAACGGGGGCAGGTTCGATGCGCGCCTCACGTCATCGGGATCGAGTCCTTTCAGCGCGTCCATGTCGGCGCCGGCGCAGAAGGCGCGGCCCGCGCCCGTCAGCACGATGACGCGGACATTGTCGTCCGCGTTTGACGCTTCCATCGCATGACGCACGTCGCGCTCCATGATCGGCGTCCACGCATTCATGCGATCCGGGCGATTGAGCGTGATGGTCGCGATCTTGTCGCTCACCTCATAGAGGATGTGTTCGTAGGCCACGACGCTTCTCCCTGTGCTGCCGGCACGCGTTTGCGCGCGCTCGTTAGGAACGAGCCTAGCATATCCAGGGGTGAGGCAAGGACTTGCGTGAAGCCGCGATCACTCGGCGGCTTGCGCAAGCAGTGGCCGCCGCGCCAGCCAGTCGCCGATGAAATGATCGAGCCAGGCGCGCTCGGCCGCGTCATACACGGCACGGTCCGCAAAGTGATGATGCCGCTCGCGCGCACCGGGGGCGCTGAGGCCGTCATAGCCGCGCGTGGTCCAGCAATGCATCATCGCGTAGGTCACATCAGGGTGGAACTGAACGCCGAAGGCGTTGCCGGCGCGATAGGCCTGGATCGGAAAATCGTCGCCTTCCGCAAGCAGCTCGGCGCCTCGTGGCAGCTCAAAACCCTCACGATGCCAGTGATAGACCTGCGCCGGCCAGTCCGGGCAGAGCGCGCGTCCCGCAGCCGTCGGGCGGATCGGATAGTAGCCGATCTGCGTCAGCGCCTGCGCATGCGGCGCGACGCGGGCGCCCAGCTGCATCGCGAGCATTTGCGCGCCGAGGCAGATGCCGAGGAACGGCCGCTGTTCGCGAAGCGGAATTTCGATCCAGTCGATCTCGCGCCGGATGTAATCGTCGGGATCGTTGGCGCTCATCGGACCGCCGAAGAACACCGCGCCGGCATGCCGGTCGAGCGTGTCGGGCAGGGGATCGCCGAAGCGGGGACGGCGGATGTCGAGGCGATGGCCGAGCGCACGCAGCGCATTGCCGACGCGGCCGGGTGTCGAGGATTCCTGGTGCAGGATGATGAGAACCGGCAACTTCGTTCCGGAGGCGGCCGCGCCCGGCGTCCTTCCTGGGAAGGGCACCACCTCTGCGCCACCAAACCTGTTCGTCCGGAACGACATGGCCTCTGCGAGTGCTATCGGTTCACATCGCCAGCATAGCTAAGCGAAGGTTAACATCGTGTGAGTTTGCGCACACATGCTCCACAACTGAAGCAAGCTCCGGGCCACTACGGACGCCTGGGGCTGCCTTCAGTGCCGCTGCCGCTGGAACCGACTGGTGGCCGACAGGATGAAGTCGCGCGGGAAGAACCGCAGCGCGAACGGCACAATCTTGATGCCGAGACCGGGCAGGACTGCCCGTTTATTGGCCATCAGGCCGCGATAGGCCTGCTGCGCAACGACAGCGGCGGAGACATTGAGGAGGGCGGTATCGTGTCCGGCCCCGACACCGGCGCGCGCCTGGAATTCGGTGGGCACCGGCCCGGGGCAAAGCACGGTGACACGAACGCCGTGCGGCGCGAGCTCCGCCCGCAGCGCTTCGGTGAGCGAGATCACATAGGCCTTGGACGCGTAATAGACGGCCATGCCGGGGCCCGGCAGAAAGCCGGCGACCGATCCGACATTCAGAAGCCCGCCCTTGTTCCTGATGAGCTGATCGGCAAAGCGGAGCGACAGATCGGTCAGCGCCCGCACGTTGACATCGACGATGCCGACCTGCTCGACGCGATCGCGTTCGATGGCATCGCCGAACACGCCGAAGCCGGCATTGTTGACGAGATGATCGAGCTCGACGCCTTCGGCGGCGAGAGCCGCGGCGATCTTCTCGCCGGCATCCGCATCCTGGAGATCGCAAGCGATCACGATCGGCTTCTTGCCGCCCTTGGCGGCGAGCTCGTTCGCGAGCGCCTCCAGCCGGTCTGCCCGGCGCGCCGTCAGCGCGAGACGGTGTCCATTGGCGGCAAACACGCGCGCCAGCTCCGCGCCTATGCCCGCCGAGGCACCGGTGATCAACGTTACCCGCTCAGTCACGATCCAAGTCTCTTGATCCAAGTCTCTTGAATTGAAGTTTTTTGGCCCCGCAATGGCGGAACGAGAGCATAGGCCGTGCGCGACAGGCAAGCGGCGCCAGCCGCATGGCCGCTTGAGCGGATATCAGGGAAAGCAGAAAACCCGGGAATTTACGGGCGAATCCGGACTGCGACCGGCTACATTAAAGTTTCGTCATGTGGTCAGCACAACCGCTGCTGGGCAGGTTTGCGCGGGTCAGCCGCCGACGGCGCCGTCCTTGACCTGGCCGCCGGCACGCTCCGCAACGGCGTGCTTGAGCTCGATCCGGTCGCGCTGGGAAATTCCGAGCAGGTCGGAGGCGCGCCAGACGACATTGTCCTCGAACTCGGAGACCTGGCCGTCGGCATAGACCAGCTCCCACATCATCTGCACGATACGCTTGCGGCCGGCTTCGTCGAGCGAGCGCATGATGACGCTGGTGAAATGATACAGATCGACCGCATCGCCCTCGACCTGGGTCGCATCGGCGATCAGGCGGTCGGCGGTGCCGCGATCGAGCCCGAAATGGCTCTCGATCAGGCTGTGCAGCTTGCGCTGCTCGGCCGCGCTCGGCTGGCCATCCAGCGACACCACGTGGACCAGCAACGCGGTCGCCGCGAGCCGATAATCGCTGTCACCGAACGCGCGGTCCTGCGCCTGGGGAGCAACAATGTCGGCGATGAACTGGCGCAGGCCGTCGAGCATAAGGTCCTACCGAAATCGATACTGCCGCGGGGGTGCGGCAGCTACAGGCATTATATGAGAGGGAAACTCAAGCGGCGCAACGTGCGTCAGTTCCGCACGCGCATTACGTTTCGGCAATCTGCTTACTGTCATTCCGGGGCGCGCAAAGCGCGAACCCGGAATCTCGAGATTCCGGGTTCGATGCTGGCGCATCGCCCCGGAATGACAATTTGACGTTCACGGAATCTCGTACACCACCATCTTGTCGGCGATGCCGCGCAGCGCGGCCTGTTTCTGGATCGGCTTGATCGCGCGCCGCTCCAGCACCTCGGCGACCGCGGGCGCGTCGAGCACGGGACCGGTGATGTGAATCTCCTGCGCGGTCGACAGGCTCTGCACGCGGGCGGCGATGTTGACGGTCTGGCCGAAATAATCCTGCCGCTCGTTGAGCATCACGGCGAGGCACGGTCCTTCATGGATGCCGATCTTGACGATGAGGTCGGTGGTGCCGCGCTGTTTGTTGAGCTCGTCCATCGCCGCGCGCATGCGCAGGCCCGCGGCGATCGCATGCTCGGGACGGATGAAGGTCGCCATCACGGCATCGCCGATGGTCTTCACCACCGCGCCCTTCTCGGAGGAGATGATCTCGAGCAGCGCATGGAAATGCGCACGCACGAGATCAAAGGCGGCCAGATCGCCGACGCGTTCGTAGAGCGCGGTCGAGCCCTTCAAATCGGTAAACAGGAAGGTCAGTGAGGTGATCTGGAGCCGCTGATCGAGGCTGAGATTGTCCGCCTTGAACACATCGCGAAACGTCTGGTTCGACAGCATCCGCTTCGCCGTGAGGAACGGCTTGCGCTTGCCGATCAGATGATGAAGCGCCTCGGCCGCGATGAACACCGACGGCAGCACGCGCACGCCGGCCTGGTTCTCCAGCGACAGCCGCAACGGGCCCGGCCGCATCGTCGTGGTCCCGGTCGGCGCCTGCACCCTGTTGTACATGATGGCGAGCTGCTGACGATCCTTGGTCGGCTCGCCCTGCACGTCGATGAAATGGGCGGCGTGCGTCACCGGCTCGAAGATGATGACGAAATCGTTCGGCAGTTGCAGCGACATCGTCGCCTTCTCGCCGGCCGGCAGCTCCATCGTGTCGAGCGTGACCTCGTTGGCCAGCGTCGCAAACGATTCCTTGTTGAAGTCGACGCCCGAGCTCCAGAACACCTGCTTGAAATACTCCCACACCGGAAGCGTGTCGGGATCGTGCGCCGCGATGCGCCGGACGCGTGAATTGACGGTGAAGGAGACCTCGACCTGATCGTCGACCGAGGTCTTGTAGCCGCAGGCGCAGAGCGCACAGTGATACTCATCCGGCTTGAGCGCCTTCAGGCTCGAGTGCGCCCCCAGCACGCCGCCGCAACCCGGACAGAGCACGTTCCAGCCGAGGTCGAACAGGCCGAGCCGAGCCGCATGCAGGAACGCCGAGATCGCGTGCTCTTCGTCGACGCCATGCTGCCTGGAGAAATCAAGGACGTTGACGCGGTTGAGCTCGTGATCCTCACCACGCTCGATGAGATCCGCGATCGCGTCGACCACCTTCGGATCGGCGGTCTGCTTCAGAACGGAAAACTGGGCCTGGATGTCGCTCATGGCGGGCTCTATCTCGGTTGAATCACGCCATCGGCCAGGCAGATGCCTGTCATCGACGCGTGATGCGGAACATGGGTGAGTGGTCCGGCTGGGTCGTGACGACGCCGAGCGGGATCACGGGATTTCCCGCGTCGGCGAGCTCGACGCGGAAGGCGCCAATCAGCCGGGCCAGCGCCAGCACGGATTCGGCCTGCGCGAACGGCGCACCGACGCAGACGCGCGGGCCCGCGCCGAACGGCAGATAGGCGAAGCGGTCGGGCGCCTCTTTCGACATGAAGCGCTTTGGAATGAACGCGTTCGGCTGATCCCACAGCTTCTCGTGCCGGTGCAGCAGCCAGGGCGCGATCATGATGATGTCGCCCTTGCCGATCTCGATTCCGGCGGCGTTGTCCTTCTCGCGCGCGGCCCGCGCGACCAGGAACGCCGGCGGATACAGCCGCATCGTCTCCTCGATCACCGCGCGGGTGAACTTCTGGCGATCGATGTCGGCCATGCTGTCGAGATGCTCGCCGCGCGTCTCGGAGGCGACTTCCTCCTGCGTCTCCGGATCGAGCGCGAGCAGATAGAGCGCCCAGAACAGCGCGGTCGCCGTGGTCTCGTGGCCGGCGAGGATCATGGTCGCGACCTCGTCGACGAGCTGCTCGTCGGAAAACCCCTTGCCGGTCTCGGGGTCGCGCGCGGCGTCCATGAGGTCGAACAGGTCGCGCGGCGGCGCGCCGTCCTTCTTGCCCATCGCGCGCCGCTCGGCGATCAGCATCGAAACGAATTCGGTCCAGCGCTTGCGGAAACGGGCGCGGGCCCGATCCATCGGGGTCGGCCAGGACACCGGCAGCAGCATGTCGAGGACATACGGCCGTCCCAGTCGCTCGCCATACTCCATGACGAAGTTGCGCAGGGTTGCGCCGTGCCGGTCCATGCCGAAAGAAAACATCGTGCGCCCGGCGATCTCGAGCGTCATGCGCTGCATGATCTCGCGCAGGTCGACCGGCTCGTTCGTGCGCGCGTCGAGCTTGGCGATGGTCTCGTCGAGCACCGCCGTCATGTGCGGAACGAGGTTCGCGGTCGCGCGCGGCGTGAAGGCCGGCGCGAGCGTGCGGCGCTGAAACGTCCAGGAGTGACCCTCCGCGATCAGAAGGCCGTCACCGAGCACGGGGCGCAGCATGCGGATGCCGGCCGGTGTGCGCGTATAGTTCTCGTAATTGGTGAGCAGGACATGCCGGATCGCATCCGGCTGGTTCAGGATGAAACTGTTGCGGAGGAAGAAGCGCCCCTTGATGACCTCTTCCTCATAGGCGCGCTGGCCCCAGGTTGCGATCATGTTCCGGCGGATCACCGCTAGGCGACCGAAGAACGACATGTCGTCGGGCGCGCGCGGCGGAGCCGGGGGGACGATGGGCCGACGCACACTGGCGATATTCATGGCTCACTCCCGATGTGACGCAAGCAAATAGCTAGTAAGTCAGCTCGGCGATCGCAATCCTGTTCTCGGCGGTCGGCCAGGCCCGTGCCACAATTCGTTCTTCGCCGAACTGGGCCACGACGTTACGCCCGATCTCTGCCGCGGGAAGGCGCAATGTCGCTGCCGCATCCGTGGGCACGCCCGGCTTGACGTCGGCGGGCTCCTTGCCGTCGAACAGCACCACGTCGCGCGGCAACCCGAAATAGCCGCGCGGACGCGACATGATCACGACCGCAGCGGCGTCCTTGTCCGCCGGTCCGAGCGGGCGCGCCGCACGCAGATGCACGACGTCGGACGAGCGCGGGAAGGGCGAGCGATAGATGTGCGTGGTCGGCGCATCCGGGGAGGTCAGGACGAATTCGAGCGACCAGCCGGATTCGACCTGCGCCGGCCCCCAGCGCCCGTCGGCACCGGTCTTCGCGCTGTGCACTGCACTGCCCTTGCGCTCGCCGGTATCGGGATCGACGCGGAAGATTTCGACGGTTGCACCCGCCACCGGACGATTGGTCTGCACGCCGCCCGGAGTCCCCGTGACGAGGCCGTTCAGCCGGACGACTTGCTCCGGCACGATCGCGATGCGCGCGGGCTCGCGGCCGGCGATGAACTTGTAGATCTCGCGGAACGCGCGCGGGTGGAACGCCACCTCGCGATGGTCGAGCGCGCCGAGCACGAGATTGGTGGCGCCCTTCAGCTCCGGCCCTTCATTGGTGACGCCGGTCGGCGTGCCCGGCTTGCCGATGAAGCGGCCGTCGGCCTGCGCATATTTGTCCATGCCGTCGCTGCGCAGGGTGAGGAAGGCAACGCCGGGCGTCACTTCGCTCTCGCCCTCGTTCAGGCCGCGCAGGAATGGGCCGCGGCCGTTGAACTCGTTGTTGGGCTGGTCGTCGGTCGCGAACACGCCGTGGTTGGGGGTGCCGCACAAAACGGCGTGGCTGACATCGCCGGCGCCGCCATTCCTGATGACGTTGCGGATCGAATTGCCGCCGCGCGAGCTGCCGACCAGGGCCACGCGCGCCGCACCGGTCCGGCGCTTCAGTTCAGCGATGGCGGCAGCGAGCTCGCGGCGCTGGTCCTCGGCCGAGGAGCGGCCGGCCTGCTCGACCTTGTCGTCGCTGCGCGCCAGCGGGTCGGTGAAATTGATCGCCATCATGCGATCACGCGCGATACCGTTGGATTCCATCCGCCACAGCGTCGTCATCCAGAGCGCGTCATAGTCGCCATTGCCGTGGACGAACAGGATCGGCGCTACCGGCCCGTTTTGCGCTGCGGGCGCGGGCTGGGCCAGCGCGCCCGTCCGCAAGCTCGCAACCGCGAAAGGCAGGCTGCCCGCCCCCAGCAGGATCGTCCGTCGTGACAGCTTCATATGTTCCTCTCCGGCAAAACCATCTCTTTGCACCGCTTATACCGGCCTAACCACTGGACAGCGAAGGACTTTCGCAGGCATCACTGAATTTGCCGGAATCGCCCAGAATACTTCTGCCAGCCCATATGGAAGGGGATATGACCGAGCAGCCGAACCGTCAGAAAATGGCCGCCGACGGCATCACCGCGCCACTGCGGTACACCGTATTCCGGCGCATCTGGCTTGCCAGCCTGCTCTCCAATCTCGGCCTCCTGATCCAGGGCGTGGGCGCCGCCTGGGCGATGACGCAGATGGCGGCCTCGGCCGACAAGGTTGCGCTGGTGCAGACCGCCCTGATGCTGCCGATCATGCTGATCTCGATGCCGGCCGGCGCTATCGCCGACATGTATGACCGCCGCATCGTCACCCTGGTCTCGCTCGCGATCGCGCTGACGGGCGCGAGCGCGCTGACGATCCTGGCCGGGCTCAAGCTGATCACGCCGGAAACGTTGCTGGCCTTCTGCTTCGTCGTCGGCAGCGGCAACGCGCTGTTCGGACCGGCCTGGCAATCCTCGGTCAGCGAACAGGTGCCGCCGGAAGCCCTGCCGTCGGCCGTCGCGCTGAACGGCATCAGCTACAACATCGCGCGCAGCTTCGGTCCGGCGGTCGGCGGCGTCATCGTCGCCGCCCTCGGCGCGGTGGCGGCATTTGCCTGCAACGCAATCCTCTATCTGCCGCTGCTGGTGGTGCTGCTGATCTGGCGCCGCTCGGTGGAGCCGTCGCGCCTGCCGCGGGAAAAGCTCAACCGCGCCATGGTCTCGGGCTTCCGCTACATCACCAATTCGCCGCCGATCAAGATCGTGCTGTTGCGCACGCTGGTGATGGGCCTGATCGGCGGCGCCATCATGGCGCTGATGCCGCTGGTCGCGCGCGACCTCTTGCACGGCGGCGCGCAGACCTACGGCATCATGCTCGGCGCCTTCGGCATGGGCGCGGTCGTCGGCGCGCTCAACATCCACGAATTGCGCAAGCGCATGAGCGGCGAGGCCGCGATCCGCGCCTGCACCATCTCGATGGCGTTCGCGATGGCGGCGCTTGCCGTGAGCACGGAGCCGGTGCTGACGGCGACCGCGCTGGTGCTCGCCGGCGCGGTCTGGATGGCGGCGGTCGCGCTGTTCAATATCGGCGTGCAGCTCTCGGCGCCGCGCTGGGTTGCCGGCCGCTCGCTCGCGGCATTCCAGGCCTCGATTTCCGGCGGCATCGCCATCGGCGCCTGGGGCTGGGGCCATCTCACCGACTATGCCGGCGTGGAGGTCGCGCTGCTGACGGCGGCCGGCCTGATGCTGATCTCGCCGCTGCTCGGAGTCTGGCTCACCATGCCGCGCGTCGGCGCGCGCAACGAGGACGCCGAGGTGCTGGCCGATCCCGAGGTCAGGCTGTCGCTCACCGGCCGCAGCGGGCCGCTGGTGGTCGAGATCGAGTATCGCGTCTCCCAGGAGAACGCGCGCGCCTTCCACAATGTGATGCAGGACGTGCAGCTCTCGCGGCAGCGCAACGGGGCCTATGGCTGGTCGATCGCGCGCGACATCGCCGACCCCGAATTGTGGACCGAGCGCTATCACTGCCCGACCTGGCTCGACTATTTGCGCCAACGCAACCGCTCGACGCTGTCCGAACGCGCGCTGCATCAGCAGGCGATCGACTTCCACATCGGCCCCGAGCCGGTGCGCGTCCGCCGCATGCTGGAGCGCCCGTTCGGCTCGGTGCGCTGGAAGGAGGAGACGCCGGACCGCGCCAGCGAGGAGGTGCTGCCGGTGGTCGCGACCGCGGCGGGGAGCAGTACGTAGGGTTTCAGCCGAACATCCACCGTCGTCCCGGCCTAGTGCGCAATTGCGCACGGGGGGCCGGGACCCATAGCCACAGGGAGTGGTTTGGGGCGAAACTGATAACTCCTAGTCGTCGCAAAACTATTGCCGCGGCGTATGGGTCCCGGCCCCCCGTGCGCAATTGCGCACTAGGCCGGGACGACGCCGATACTACTGCCCGTGATCGGTCAGCACCTTGTCGCAAGGCTTGCTGAGGCGGGTGCGGTTCTGCTTCAGGCACGCCAGCACGGCGCCGTCACCATTGTTCATCACGGCGCGGCAGAATCGGCTGACGTCGCGCGCACACGCGTCATGCCCGGGCTGTTGCGCCGACGCGGCGGATGCGCACAGGAGCAGGGAAATCATCAAAAGAAATCTGGTCATCGCATAATGCCTCTTACCCGGAAGAACGTGCGGGCGAAGCTAGTGCGACGATCCCTCAGCCGCAACGGCTTTATTGCCGGCTACATGGCACCGCCGCGTGGCCCCGGCCTGACGCCGGGGCGCATCGCGAGGGGGAGCTCGTCAGATCGCAACGCTTGCAACGTTGCGCGTTCTCTTACTTGTCCTGCGCGTCAGCGACCTTGCGTGAAGCGCCCTTGGCGAGGTCCTTGTCCATCACCGCGCGGCAGCCGGCGCTTAAGTCCGAACGATGCTTCATCATGCACGCGGTGATCTTCGGGATGTTGGGGATGTCCGCCGAGCAGAGGCGGAAGGCATCGCCGGTGCACTGCTGCTGCGCCTCGGCCGAGAAGGCGAAGCTCGAAGTGGTCGCGACGATCGAAACGATCGCGGCGAAGCCCAGCGCCAGGCTGGTGTCGCGGATCTTGCTACTCAGGGACTTGGTCGTGAACGAGGTGGTCATTTGAAGCTCCCATTGGCACCGCCTCGGCGGGCCCGTTGTTAATGGGAACTACGATGCTCCAGCAAAACAGTTTCCACTGTGATGACGGTCACGGGCGACCCACCTTCTGTGAGGTCGGTCACTTTGGCGCACCCCGCTGAAATTCCTCCGCAACCGCCGTCGTGTTGGTGTCACGTTAACTGTTCCTTCGCATTAATGGCTCGTCGCGCGGGAGATTCCGCAGGTTTGGTTGCGTAATTGGAAAGAGTAGCGATGCGTAATGCGTTGGGCCTGATGCTGGCCAGTGTAGTTGCGGCGGTCGTGATCGCCGCCGGCGGTTGGTTTTATTATTCCTCCAGCGCCGACCATGGCGCCCCCAAGACAGTTGCCGCCCGTGCCGCCGATCCGTTGCCGGCACCGGCGAAGCTCGCGGCCAAGGATGACGTCACGACCACCGCGACGATCGCGGCGAAGCCGGCGACGATGGCCCAGGCAGCCGCGCCTGCGCCCGCTCCGGTCGCGCCGGTTCAACCGAAGCAGGCCTGCGCCAATCCGAACGCGCTGGGCGTCTCCCGCGTGGTCGAGATCGACACCACCGGCGGCCCCGGCTTTGGCTTCGACCATTTCAAGCAGTTCGACTTCCTCACCGACAAAGAGGTCGTGCTGACCTTCGACGATGGTCCGTGGCCGGTCAACACGCCCGCCGTGCTGAAGGCGCTCGCGGATGAATGCACCAAGGGCCTGTTCTTCTCGGTCGGCAAGCATGCGACCTATCATCCGGAGATCCTGCGCCAGGTGCTGGCCCAGGGCCACACGGTCGGCACGCACACTTGGTCGCACGTCAATCTGAACGGCAAGAAGATGACCGAGCAGATGGCCAAGGACGAGGTCGAAAAGGGTATCAGCGCGGTGAAATTCGCGCTCGGTGCCAACCCCGCGCCGTTCTTCCGCTTCCCGCAGCTTCAGCACAATCCGGCGATCGTGAGCTATTTCGGCACCCGCAACGTCGCGATGTTCTCGACCGACATCGACTCCTTCGACTTCCGCAAGGGCGCGACGCCGGAGAAGATCATCGAGACGGTGATGACGCGGCTCGACAAACTCGGCAAGGGCATCATCCTGATGCACGACTTCCAGAAGCACACCGGCGAAGCGATGCCGGCGCTGCTCGCGCGCCTCAAGGCCGGCGGCTACAAGGTCGTGCAGATGAAAGCCAAGACGACGCTTCAGACGCTGCCGGAATATGACGAGGCGCTGATGAAGGACATGAAGGTGCCGACCGCCAGCACGAGCCAGCGTCCGATCTCGAGCGTGGTGCAGACGGTTTCGCAGTAACGAAACCGATCGAATCCAAAACTCTTGCGTCATGGCCGGGCTTGTCCCGGCCATCCACGTTTTTGGACCAAGGCGAAGATTTGGATGCCCGGGTCAAGCCCGGGCATGACGGCGAGAGCGGACGACGCGACCGCTTACCAGTAGATGCCGTGGCGATGCAGCTCGCTGATGATGCGGCGCTCGGTCCATTCGCGTTTGCGCTTCGGCTTCTCCGCCCTTGCGGTCTTCGCAGGCCTGGTGGTCGCGACCGGCGCCGATGTAGTCGTGGTCGCGGTCGCGGCAGGAGCAACCGCCGCAGCGGGCGCAGACGTCGCAGCGGGCGCGGGCTCCGCAGCGGGCACGGGAGGTAACGACACCGCCGGCGGACGGTCGGCATATTTCGGCGCCTCGGCCACTGGTGCGGCTTCGCTCACCTGCGAGGCGGGCGTGGCGATCGGCGCGGCTTGCGGAGCGGCGGACTGCCCGGCCATCCCGGACAGCGACAGGCTGCGGTCGCCCGCATGGGCGGATGCAGAAGCCAGGACCATGGCGGCGACCAGAACGATCTTGCGCATGTGAAATCTCCCCGTGTTTGCGTGATGCGGACACTACGGGAGTCGGGGCGCAGGATTATGTGACAGACCTCACCGAGGCTGTGGTCGAGCAGGATCGGCGGTGACGAGAGTATCGGCTTGCCGGGCCGAAGCTGGCAACGCCAGCGAAGGCTGGTGCCGCAAGAGGGATTCGAACCCCCGACCCCGTCATTACGAATGACGTGCTCTACCGACTGAGCTATTGCGGCAACCTTGCCGGGACCAAAGCAATGCCGGCCCCGATACGCGCGCTTCTGATATCGGGCATGGCCCGAATTGGCAAGAACAAGCGGGGTTCGAAATCCGCCTCACGCGCCCCAGCGGGACCAGAATCCGCGCCAGCCACCGGCCTGGGCCTTTGGCGTGCCGATTTGTTCCGTAAATTCATCGCTCGGCCCCTCGTCGTCGATCCCGGGATCGTCTGGCGCACGGACGATCGGGATCACGGCGGGGATCGGGGCAGGGGCGGGCTTGCCGAGGTCGGCGCGGGTCCGGAACACCGGGGTCGCCGCCGGCGGCGATGATTCGGCGGGATCGGGGGCCGGTTTGGCCGGCTCGGCAGGGGGCGGCGCAGGCTCGTCCCTGACAGTTTCCCCGGCCACTTCCTTGGACGCTTCTTTGGCGACTTCCTTGGCCTCAGGAGGAGGTGAATTGTCCTGAGCGGCGGGTGCGGGAGCCGGAGCAGCCGGTTCCACCGGGCTCTCGCTCGGAGCCGCCGTCACCCGCTTCGGCGGCGGGGCCGCCAGCATGGCTTCCTCGAAGGCCGAGGATTCGATCGTGGTGCCCTTGTCGGACGGAAGGCTCGCAACCGGCGTCTGCCACTGGAAGGCGTCGAGGCGGCCGGTGACCGGCGAGACCGGGCGCCAGCGGTCGCTGACATAGCCGTCTGCGGTCCAGGCCGGATCGTGGCGGGCGCGCACGGCACGCAAGGTCCAAGCGCGGGCACGGCCGCTATCGCCATGCTCGGCGCGCTCGATCTCGGCCATCAGCAGCGCCACGCGCTGGGTCGGGTCGTTGATATAGGGCGCCAGCACCGCGCGCGCGCGGGCGAACTCCGAGGCGTCGATCGCGGCGCGCGCGATCGCGAGCTGGCCCTCGACATGACCCGGCTTGTCCGCCGACGTCTTGGCCGCGAGCGTCTCCACCCGCTGCAGGCGCTGCCGGGCAGAATCGCCGAGCTTCACATGCGCATAGGCGTCCGCGAGATCGGGATGCGGATTGGCGAGCCAGGCGGCCTCGACCAGCTTCATGGCGCGGCGCACCTGATGCGCCTCGCTCTCGAATTTCGCGGCGAGCACGGCGGCCGGCACCAGGGTCGGCGCCAGCTTGATCGCCTCCATCACGCTCTCGCGCGCGACGTCGCGGTCCATGCTCTCCAATTCCAGCGCACGCGCCGTGAGCAGCACGCCGCGCTGGCGGCGATAGGTCGGCTTGTCGATCAGGCCAGTGGACAGGTTCGACTCGAGGATCGCGAGCGCGCCGCTCCAGTCACCGCGCGCGCAGCGGAAGCCGAGCACCGCATGCGAGGCCCAGGTCGAGGACGGCGACAGCTTGATCGCTTCCTCCGCGATCATCACGGCGCCGACGGCGTCGTCGGCACGCTGCGCCTCGATGAACAGGCCGCGCAGGCCGAGCAGGCGCGTGTCCTCGCGCTCGGCCATGGCGCGGAAGACGCGCTGGGCCTCGTCGCGATTGCCCTCGAGCTGGGCCGATTGCGCATGCAGCAGCAGCGCAAGCGGATCGTTCGGTGCGTGCCGCCGCGCCGCTTCGGCGTGCCGGCGGGCGAGTGCGGTGTCGCCATGACCGATCGCGAGCAGGCCGTGGGTGATGGCCTGGCGGCCGCGCGCGTGGCGCTTCTCGTGACGGCGCTGGCGCATGCGGCCCGGCGTGCGCCAGAGCGTGGTCAGGATGCTCCAGAGCAGCACGATCGCCACGGCGAATACGCCGAGAAGAAGCACGAACACCGGAATGGTCGGCGAGGCTCGCCAGCCGCCCCAGGTCAGCACGACCTCGCCGGGCTGGTCGGCAACCCAGGCCGCGCCCGCGCCTGCGAGCGCAATCAAGACAAGGAAAAGGACGATGCGAAGCATGGCGATCCCTAATTACGCGCGGATTGTTGCGCGAATCTTACTGCGTAGATTTGGCGAGATCCGCCATGGCATCGTCGGCGAATTTGCGGGACGCGGCGAGCGCGGCGTCGCGGGCGTCGGCCTTCTCGAGCCAGCCCTGCGCCGGCACGCGATCGGCCTCGGGCAGCGTCTTCAGCTCACGCCGCGCCTCGACGAAATCGTTGCGCAGCGCCGCGGCCGTCACCCGCGCGACGATGGCGCCGCGATCATTGCCGACCCCGTCGGTGCGTTCGATGCGGACGAGCTTGGATGCGCCCGCCTGCAGACGCTCGACGATGCCGGCATTCGCAGCCGGGGCTTCCGCCGGCGGCGACAATTTCGGCACGATCGTGAGCAGCTCGCGGCTCAGCGCAACCGGCGTCGGAATGCCTGACGATGCGAACACATCGAGCGGCTTCAGCATCTCGGGCTTGGCGGCGAGCGACCGCGCCGCGGACAGCTGCGACTGATAGGGATCGCCATGGCGCACGGCGACGTCGAGCAAGGTGGCTGCGACCACGAAGCGCAGCGGCTTGTCGTCCAACTTCTTTGTCTCGGCGATCTTCTCGCCCTGCTGCGCGAGCTCGGCGCGTTCGGTCTTGCTGGCGCGCTCGAGCTGCGTGACGCGGTCGGCGAGTGCGGCAAGATCAGGCGACGCAACGGGCGTCGCGGACTTTGCGTCATTCAGCGCGCCTGCGGTCTTGTCGGACTGCGCGCGCAGATTGGCGATGTCGCTGCGCAGGGCGCTCGCCGATTTCTCCAGCGCGTCGATCCGCGCCACGATGGCCGGATCGGCGACGGGCTTGCCGGCCTTGGCCTCGACCGCGGCGATGCGACCGCTCAGTGCATCGACCGTCGCGCTGGTCACTTGCGGCGCGGCCGGCGGAGCCTGCACCGCGGGCCAGCCCAGCATCCAGCCGACCCCGATCACGACCGCTGCAGCGGCCGCACCGGAGAACGGTGCGACGACCCAGGGAGAAACCGGCCGCGAGGCGGAGGCGGGCGCAATGGACGGCTGCTCCTCGGCCGCCTCGGGCGTTGGCTCGGGTTGAGGCTCCGGCTTGGCCTCTAACTCCGCCTCTGACTTGGCCTCCTCGACCTTGACCTCGTCATGCGCGGCCTGCTCGGCTGCCGGCTGAGCTTCGGGCTCGCCCGCAACGTCCTGCGGCTGGGTCGAGACTTCCGTTGCCTCCAGATCGATGGTGGGCGGGGTGCGCTTGGCACGACCGGTGTCGGGAGCCAATCCTGCGTCTTCAGGCTTGTCGTCGGCCATCGTGACGGTTCCTCACACTTCCATACCTTACACAGATCCCGGGTGGACCTAAATCGCGCCGGATTCGGCCCGACCTCTTACGCCAAACGGGTACGCAAAGCACGCTCCAAGGTGTCAAATAAGGCATTTTCGTCTGGCGTCGCGGCCACCAGAACCTGCGACGCGCCCGCATCGCGCAGCACGCCCGCGACCGTCTCGGACAGGCAGCATTGCGGAATCGCCAGCGCCGAGATTTCGACGCCCTCGTCCCGCGCCGCATCCAGGAACGCCCGCGCGCTGCGCCGGGAGTAGTGCAGCACCGCCTCGACCCCGTGGGCAGCAAAGCCCTCGCAGACCTCGCGCGGCAGATGCTTGACCGGCGCCATGCGATAGGTGGTCTGCGTAACCACGTTGAATCCTTCCGCGCCGAGCTCGCCGCCGAGATCGCGCGACAGGTCCGCGCCGGCAAGATAGAGCAGCGTGCTTTTCTTCTTCAGCACCTTGTCGCGCGCACTTCGAATGACCGTGTCGCGCAAGGAAGCGGCATCGCCACCGGCAACGATGATTTCGCCGAAGCCGGCGTCGCGCGCCGCAGCGGCGGTATGCTCACCGACCGCGAACAGCGGCAGCTCCAGAAGGCCGAGGTCCCGCAATTGCGGCGCGACGGCGCGGATCGCGTTGGCCGACGTGACGATGACGGCGCCATAGCCCGCTTCGCTCTCGTCGTGAAAGGCGACCGGCTCGAACTTGAGAAGCGGCGCGAGCAGCACCACATGTCCCCGCGCGCGCAGATTTCCCGCCGTCGCCTCATTGTCGGGATGGGGCCGTGTGACAAGAATGGACATCGCTCGTGTTCCCGAACCGCGTGACGGTGACGCATGACGATTGCGCAAGCCGACCCCGGAATGCTACCGGATTTACCAGAACTCCGCTTTACGGATCAGTGCAAGGGCGCAAATTGGATAACGATTCGCCAATGCTGGTATTGGGCATCGAAACCACCTGCGACGAGACCGCCGCGGCAGTGATCGAGCGCGCGCCTGGCGGCCGCGGCAGGATCCTGTCCAACATCGTGCGGTCGCAGGTCGAGGAGCACGCCCGCTTCGGCGGCGTGGTGCCGGAGATCGCCGCCCGCGCCCATGTCGACGTGCTCGACGGGATCATCGACCGCGCCATGCACGAGGCCGGCATCGACTATGCCCAGCTCAACGGCGTCGCCGCGGCCGCAGGGCCGGGGCTGATCGGCGGCGTGATCGTCGGGCTCACCACCGCGAAGGCGATCGCGATGGTGCATGACACGCCACTGGTTGCGGTGAACCATCTGGAGGCGCATGCGCTGACGCCGCGCCTCACCGACGGCATCGATTTCCCCTATTGCCTCTTCCTCGCCTCGGGCGGCCACACCCAGATCGTCGCGGTCACCGGCGTCGGCCAGTATGTGCGGCTCGGCACCACCGTCGACGATGCCATTGGCGAGGCCTTCGACAAGGTCGCGAAGATGCTGGGCCTGCCTTATCCCGGCGGCCCGCAGGTCGAGCGCGCAGCCGCGAGCGGCGATGCTACGCGCTTTGCGTTCCCGCGGCCGATGCAGGGACGCCCCGACGCCAATTTCTCGCTGTCGGGATTGAAGACGGCGGTGCGCACCGAAGCGAGCCGATTGCCCGAGATCACGCCGCAGGACATCAGCGATCTCTGCGCCAGCTTCCAGGCCGCGGTGCTGGATTCGACGGCCGACCGGCTCGGCGTCGGTCTCAAGCTTTTCCGCGAGCAGTTCGGCGCGCCGCGCGCGCTCGTGGCCGCCGGAGGCGTCGCCGCCAATCAGGCGATCCGCGGCGCGCTGCATGAGGTCGCGCGGCAGGCCGGCACGCAACTGATCATGCCGCCGCCCGCGCTCTGCACCGACAACGGCGCGATGATCGCATGGGCCGGCGCCGAGCGCCTTGCGCTCGGCTTGACCGATACGATGGAAGCGCAGCCGCGCGCACGCTGGCTGCTCGACGCCAATGCGACGGCACCGGCGGGCTACGGCAAGACGCGGGCAGGATATTAGATGACCGCGTTCCAATCCGTTGCGGTGATCGGAGCGGGCGCCTGGGGCACGGCGCTGGCGATGGTGGCGGCGCGGGCAGGGCGGAGCGTCACGCTCTGGGCCCGCAATGCCGAGCACGCCGCGCGGATCGCATCGACCCGCGACAATCCCCGCCTGCCTGGCGTGCGGATCGCTCCGGAGATCGTGGTGACGAGCGATCTTGCCGAGGCATCACACGCGGAGATGCTGCTGATCGCAACGCCGGCGCAGCACCTGCGCGGCACGGTCAATTTGCTGGCCTCGCATCTCGCAAAGCCTGTCCCGGTCGTCGCCTGTGCCAAGGGCATCGAGCACGGCACCCATAAATTCATGACCGATGTGATCGCGGAGGCCGCGCCGCATGCGCAGCCGGCGATCCTGTCGGGCCCGAGCTTTGCCGACGACGTCGCACGCGGCCTGCCCACCGCGGTGACGCTGGCGGCGAAGGACGAAGCGCTGGCGAGCCGCCTGGTGCAGGCGCTGGGCTCACCGACATTCCGCCCCTATCACTCCACCGACATTCGCGGCGTCGAGATCGGCGGCGCGGCCAAGAACGTGCTGGCGATCGCGGCCGGCATCGTGGTCGGCCGCAAGCTCGGGGCCTCCGCACATGCCGCGCTGACCACGCGCGGCTTCAGCGAGCTGGCGCGGCTCGGCCGTGCCTGCGGTGCGCGTGCGGAAACGCTCTCGGGCCTCTCTGGCCTCGGCGACCTCCTGCTGAGCTGCTCGACCGCACAATCGCGCAATTTCGCGCTTGGCATTGCGCTCGGGCGCGGCGAGGCGGCGCCGGCCGGCAAGCTCGCGGAAGGCGCCTTCACCGCGCCGGTGCTGGTCGAGCTCGCGGCGGCCGCGAATGTCGACATGCCGGTCTCGCAAGCCGTCGCCGCCATCCTCGACAGCAGATTGACGATCGACGCGGCGATCGAGGGGCTGCTGACGCGGCCGTTCAAGGCCGAGGAGTGAGGCGCGCTCTCGCCTCGCAGGTAGCACTTCACGGCCTCTGCACGCTGGTCTAGCCTAGCGCCACACCGCAGGATCCCGGTCCAACAACAACGAAACGGATCCAGGGGAAGAACGCATGCGCAAACCGCATCATGCGATCGTTTCGATCGCCATCGCCGTACTCACCGCCATTGCACTGCCAACCGCCGCCTGCGCCCAGGCCGCGGTCTCCTATGACGAGCTTGCGAAGAACGAGGCGGCCGCCAATGCCGAAAACGGCAAGCGGATCGCACCCGTCAAGTCGATCACCAATCCCTCCCTTGACGTCAGCTCCGACATGCAGGCCATGATCGGTGCGCCGTTTCCGCCGCATTTCAATGCGGATCCGAAATCCGCGAGCGAATGGAAAGAGCTGATCGACCGCCGCGCAAAGCTGTCGATCGCGAACGTTCCGACCATGAAGGAGAAGCTCGGCGTCAAGGTCGAGGAGACCAGGATTGCCGGCGTGCATTGCTTCGTCGTGACGCCGAACAGGATTCCGCCGGAGAACCGGCGGCGCCTCCTGGTCCACGTCCATGGCGGCGGCTACGTGTTCGGGCCCGGCGAAGCCGCACTGCCGGAGGCGATCATGATGGCCGGCTTCGGCGGCTTCAAGGTGATCTCGGTCGACTACCGCATGCCGCCGGACTTCCCCTATCCCGCCGCGATGGACGATGCGATGGCAGTCTGGAAAGATGTCACCAAAACGCACGACGCACGACGGATGGCGATCTTCGGCACGTCGACCGGCGGGGCGATGACGCTGGCGATGGTGCTGCGGGCCAAGGACGAGAAGCTGCCGAAGCCGGCCGCGATCGCGCCGGGCACGCCGTGGTCCGATATCGACAAGGTCGGCGACACCTATGCCAGCAACGAGTGGGTCGACAACGTGCTGGTGACCTGGGACGGCTGGCTCGGCCGCGCCGCAAAGCTTTACGCCAACGGCACCGACCTGAAGAATCCCTACATCTCGCCGATCTATGGCGACTTCAAGGGCTTCCCGCCGACGATCCTGACCTCGGGCACGCGCGACCTGTTCCTCAGCAACACCGTTCGCACCCATCGCAAATTGCGGCGCGCCGGCGTCACCGCCGATCTCAACGTCTATGAAGGCCAGTCTCACGCGCAGTACCAGTTCAACATCAGCGCGCCGGAGACGAAGGAAGCCTTCACCGATATCGCAAGGTTCTTCGATCGCCATCTGAAGGAGTGAGCGCTGCGATGGATATCGGATGCCCGCGCTTGTCGCGGGCATCCGCGTGCCCTAAACATCGCGGCGACGTATCCAGGAACGGGACAGATTGCGATGAACTACTGGCTGGTGAAATCCGAACCGTCGGTGTGGTCGTGGGACCAGCAGGTCGCGAAGGGCGCCAAGGGCGAAGCCTGGACCGGCGTGCGCAATTACACCGCCCGCCAGAACCTCGTGAACATGAAGAAGGGCGACAAGGCGTTCTTCTATCATTCCAACGAGGGCAAGGAGATCGTCGGCATCGTCGAGATCATCAAGGAAGCCTACACAGACCCGACCGACAAAACGGAAAAGTTCGTCTGCGTCGACATCAAGGCCGACAAGCCCCTGAAGACGCCGGTGACGATGGCCGCGGTCAAGGCCGAGACGAAGCTCAAGGACATGGCCCTGGTGAAATATTCGCGCCTGTCGGTGCAGCCGGTGACGGCGGATGAGTGGAAGCTCGTCTGCAAGATGGGCGGGATGTAGTCAGTGCCGTAGCCCGGATGAGCGCAGCGACATCCGGGAGAGTCCGGTCCCGCATATCGCTGCGCTCATGCGGGCTACGATATCGGCGCCTCCGCCAACGCAAACACCTCGCATGGCGCGGCAATGCCGCGCAGCGAATGCGATCCGAGCGCGATCAGCGGCATCTCGGTCTCGGCGGCGAGTGCACCCGACACCAGCACGGTCCGGCCGAGCTGCTTGCACAATCCCTCGAGCCGGCTGGCGAGATTGACCGCGGGACCGATCGCGGTGAAGTCGAGACGGTTGGCGGCGCCGATATTGCCCCACAGCATCTCGCCGAGATGAAGCGCGGCACCGAACGCGAGCGGCGGCAAGCCTTGCGCGCGACGCTCTGCGTTGAGATAGGCCATCCCGGCTTCGGCTGCACTGGCGGCACGCAGCGCGGCGTCACACGCGCGGCGCGGTGAGGCCTCGACCACCGGAAAGATCGCGAGCACGCCATCACCGATGAATTTCAGCACCTCGCCGCCGAAGGCGTGAACCGCGCCGGCGATGCGGTCGAACCAGGCATCGAGCGCCGCGATGACCTGGGCCGGCGGCGTCGTTTCCGACAGGTTCGTGAAATTGCGCAGATCCGCATAGAGCAGCGCGGCCTGAATGGTCTCGCCGAGATCGCGCCGCAGCGGTGCCGCCAGCACCCGCTCCGCGCTGCGCTTGCCAAGGTAAGCATCGAGCGTCGCCCGCAGCGTGGCGCGCGCGGCGAGCACCGCAAGAGGCGTCGCGGCGAAGCGCGCGGCCTGGCGCAATCGTTCGAGCTCATCCGCCGTGAACGGACGCGGCCCGATCCAGCCGAGCAGCGGCCCATCGGGCCGCCCGACCGCGTCTTCGTGCACCTCGCCGCCCGCGACGTCGCGCAGCCAGCGGCGGCCGGCATCGTTGGGTGGATCGGGCGCAAGGCCGCCCGGCGCGAAGCCGAGTGCTTCGATCACCTCGCCGCTGTCGGCGCGCCACAGCCAGGTCCGCTTCGCGATCAGCGGATGCGGCACCTCCAGCGTCAGGCTCCCTGCCGCAAGCGGCACGCCATCGGCAATCAGATGCGCGCCGAGTTCCGCGAGCAGGCGATCGGCCCCGGAACAGTTCTGGGCGGCATCGACGAGCCAGGCGAGGGTCGGAGCGAGCTGCATGATCCGATGATGGCCAAGCAGGGCGGTGTTTGTCACGGGCAATCCTTGACGGAGCGCCGCGCCGCCGCCATGTCGGAGGTCTGCCCAAGGCAGGACCAAGGGATGGATCGCCGATGACCGAACCGTTCGTCGTACGACGCGAGACCCAGATCGCGGCCCCGCGCGCCACCGTCTTCGCCTATCTCACCGACCCCGAGAAGATCCTGAGCTGGATGGGATCCGACGCGACCACCGAGCCGCATCCCGGCGGGCTCTATTTGCTGAAGGGGATCGGTCCGCGCGACGGCGTCGCCCGCGGCGCGTTCCGCGAGGTCGTGCCGGTGCATCGCCTGGCCTACACGTTCGGCTGGGAGGGCGGCCAGGAAGTGCCGCCCGGCTCGAGCCTGATCGAGATCGACCTGATCGAACGTGACGGCGGCACGCTGCTGCGCATGACCCATAGCGGGCTGCCGAGCGAAGCGCAGGCCGCCGCGCATGCGACGGGGTGGGCGCACTACCTGGAGCGGCTCACGATCGCAGCCGGCGGCAAGGATCCCGGCCCGGACAGGGGCGTATCAACCAAGGAATAGCAAAGCGAAGCGTGCCCACGATTCGTGCCTCAATCGCGAGATGGTGGGCACGGCGCTTCGCACCTTTGCCCACCCTACGGCAGCGCAACTTCGGCACCGCGTCTCAAACCGCCGCGGTCGCCACCACCTGCGCAAGCAACTGCTCGCGCCGCGCCTGCGAACGCTGGCCCTTCATCGTCGCCGCAAAACGTTCGAGGATGCCGTCCTCGAAGGCGGTGACGATGGTGTCGTGCACGTAGCTCTTGCGGCAGATCGCCGGCGTGTTCGAGAGCTTGTCGGCAGCGGCGCGGATCGCCTCCAGCACCTGCTTCTTGCGGCCGCGCTGGCTGGTCGCCGGCGTAATCCGCGACAGCGATTCCACCACGACGGCGGACGCCATCAGCGTGCGAAAATCCTTCAGCGAGATCTTGATGCCGGCGATCTCGCGCAGGAATGCATTCACCTGCGTGGTGCTGACCGCGCGCACGATGCCGTAGGCATCGCGATACTGGAACATGCGCTTGCCGGGGACAGTCTGCAGAATGCCGATGGCGCGCACCAGCTTGGCGGCGTCGCATTCTTTCCGCACGGCCTTGCCGCCCTTGGCCTTGAAGGTCAGCACGAAGCTGTCGTCTTCCAGCGTGACGTTGGACTTCAGCAGCGTGGTGGCGCCGCGGGTACCGTTGAGACGGGCGTAGGATTCATTGCCGGGACGGATCGCGGTGCGCGCGATCAGCTCGATCACGGCCGAGAGCGCGAACTCGCGCGTCGGCTCGTCGCCCGACAGGAACGCCGAGACCTTGCGCCGGATTTTCGGCAGCGCGCCGACGAGCTTCTCCAGGCGATGCGCCTTGCGGTGCTCGCGTACCTTCTCCCAGTCGGCGTGATAGCGATATTGCAGCCGGCCCGCGGCATCGCGCCCCACCGCCTGGAGATGCGAACTCGGATCGGCGGAGTAGCGGACCTCGCGATAGGCCGGCGGCACCGCCATGGCGTGCAGGCGGCGGATGGTGCGGGCGTCGCGGATATGGGCGCCGTTGGGGCGGACGAAGGAATAGCCCTTGCCGCGCCGGATGCGACGAATGGTCAGCTCGTTCTGGTCGCCGAGCCGCAGGCCCAGCTCCCTCGCGAGCGCCTCGACCGCCGCCGGGTTCGCCGAATCGAACACCTTTTTCAGGCTGGGACGGCTGGAACCGGCCGGTTTCGGCCATTGTCCGAGAGCTTTAGCCAGCGCAACGGCAGCAGGATCGGCCGAAGCGGGCCGCATCGTCCCGAGATTCTGCTGATCCATCATAGTGTTACGCCTTGGCCCTGTCTGTTACCGTTCAATGCCGCTGTTCTGTTGTTTGTTCCCTGCGGGTCTCGTTGGACCCGGGTTAGCCACTTAGGGTGTTCCGAACCGCATTGCGAGTCCCGAATCAGTGAGAAGCGGTTTCTAAATACCTCCTGCGACGCATGGGCGCCCTGCAGGGCCACTTCCCGCGAACTGGGTAAAGAGCCGAAAGCCGCCTCCCGGCCTGTTTCAGATTTGCGACAGCCGGCGGTTGCGGCTTGATTCTCCGCATGGCCGGCGGCTCGCCGAAGGTCCAGCTTGTGCTCCTTGTCGGGCCCGGTTAGCCCGACGCATAATCGTTCAACGATGAAGTCGGCGCGCCAGTCGCCTGTGCTCGGCTTGCCGTATGTGGAGGGAAACGATGTCCGAGAAGATCTACGACGTGCCGGCGGAATGGGCGAAGCGCGCCTGGGTCGACCAGGCCAAGTACAAGGAGATGTACGCCCGCTCGATCTCGGACCCGAACGCGTTCTGGGCCGAACAGGCCAAGCGCGTCGACTGGATGCACGCGCCGACCAAGATCGAGAACGTCTCCTTCGCGCCCGGCAACATCTCGATCAAATGGTTCGAGGACGGCATCCTCAACGTCGCCTACAACTGCATCGACCGGCATCTGCCCAAGCGCGCCAAGCAGACCGCGATCATCTGGGAAGGCGACGATCCCTCGCAGTCCAAGCACATCACCTACCAGGAGCTGCACGACGAGGTCTGCCGGATGGCCAACATCCTGCGCACCCGCAACGTCAAGAAGGGTGACCGAGTCACGATCTACCTGCCGATGATCCCCGAGGCCGCCTATGCGATGCTGGCCTGCGCGCGGATCGGCGCGATCCACTCGGTGGTGTTCGCGGGCTTCTCGCCCGACAGCCTCGCCCAGCGCATCAACGACTGCCAGTCCAAGGTCATCATCACCGCGGATGAAGGCCTGCGCGGCGGCAAGAAGGTGCCGCTGAAGGCCAATGTCGACGCGGCGCTCGCCAAGGCCGACGGCGTCGACTGGGTCGTTGTGGTCAAGCGCACCGGCGGCCAGGTCGAGATGAATCCGTCGCGCGATCTCTGGTATCACGACGCCGCCAAGATGGTGACGACCGAATGCCCGGCCGAGCACATGCACGCCGAAGACCCGCTGTTCATCCTCTACACCTCGGGCTCGACCGGCCAGCCCAAGGGCGTGCTGCACACCTCGGGCGGCTATCTCGTGTTCGCCTCGATGACGCATCAATACGTCTTCGACTATCACGACGGCGACATCTACTGGTGCACCGCCGACGTCGGCTGGGTCACCGGCCACAGCTACATCCTCTACGGGCCGCTCGCCAACGGCGCGACCACGCTGATGTTCGAAGGCGTGCCGAATTACCCGGATAATTCCAGGTTCTGGAACGTCATCGACAAGCACAAGGTCAACATCTTCTACACCGCGCCGACCGCGATCCGCGCGCTGATGCAGTCGGGCGACGATCCGGTGAAGAAGACCTCGCGCGCCTCGCTGCGCCTGCTCGGCTCGGTCGGCGAGCCCATCAATCCCGAAGCCTGGGAATGGTATCACCGCGTCGTCGGCGACGACCGTTGCCCGATCGTCGACACCTGGTGGCAGACCGAGACCGGCGGCATCCTGATCACGCCGCTGCCGGGCGCGACCAAGCTGAAGCCAGGCTCGGCGACGCAGCCGTTTTTCGGCGTCGTCCCCGAGATCGTCGATGCCGACGGCAAGGTGCTCGAAGGCGAGACATCAGGCAATCTGTGCCTGACGCGTTCGTGGCCGGGCCAGATGCGCACGGTCTATGGCGACCACGCCCGCTTCGAGCAGACCTATTTCTCGACCTACAAGGGCAAGTACTTCACCGGCGACGGCTGCCGGCGCGATGCCGACGGCTATTACTGGATCACCGGCCGCGTCGACGACGTCATCAACGTCTCCGGCCACCGCATGGGCACCGCGGAAGTCGAGAGCGCACTGGTCGCGCATGAGAAGGTCTCGGAGGCCGCCGTCGTCGGCTTCCCGCACGACATCAAGGGCCAGGGCATCTACGCCTATGTCACCCTGATGGCCGGCGTGCAGCCGACCGACGAGCTGCGCAAGGAGCTCGTGACCTGGGTGCGCAAGGAGATCGGCCCGATCGCATCGCCCGACCAGATCCAGTTCGCGCCGGGCCTGCCCAAGACCCGCTCCGGCAAGATCATGCGCCGCATCCTGCGCAAGATCGCAGAGGACGAGCCGGGCAGCCTGGGCGACACCTCGACTCTTGCCGATCCCGCCGTGGTCGACGACCTCGTCAAGAACCGGCAGAACAAGAAGTCGGCGTAGGCACGCTTCTCGCGCCCCGGACGCAGCGCAGCGCCGCTTGGCGGTGCGCTGCTGAGCCGGGGCCCACCGATCCGCGCAAAGAAAGAGCTGGGTCCCGGCTCTGCGCAGCAGCGCAAGAGCGCTGCAGCGCGTCCGGGACACGCGCCGCCTTTCGCGCCAACACCCTTAACACAAACCGCCGTTCACATCCTCACGCGCTTGTCAGCGCGCGTGACGGCGCGGCGGTATCTTTCCCGCCGAGTGTTGTTTTCAGGTCATTTACTTTATTTCGAACATTTCCTTTGTTCCCCGTGCCGGCTGGCCCTTGGCGGCCGCGCTTGGAAACCATCCGGTTAACGGGCGCGGTTAATACTATGTGGGCGAGCGGGCAATTTCCGGGTTTGCGTAGATTTGGACGACCCGTTCGGGGCAACGGAAGGGAAGTATTGATGTCGATGAGGATTGCTGTGGCGCTGGCCGCCACCATCGGGGCTGGCGCCTTGATGTCGACCGCCGCCGAGGCGCGGCCGGAAATGGTGGGAACCCGCCTCGCCGACTATTCGCCGGGCACCATCGTCGTCAAAACCAGCGAGCGCAAACTCTATCTCATCCTCGATAGCGGCCATGCCGTGCGCTATCCGGTCGGCGTCGGCAAATCCGGCAAGCAATGGGCCGGCACCACCCGCATCGACGGCAAGTACCGCAACCCGGCCTGGTCGCCGCCCGCCGAGGTGAAGCGCGACAAGCCGCAGCTTCCCGACGTCATTCCCGGCGGCTCGCCCCGCAACCCGATGGGCGTCGCGGCGATGACGCTCTCCGGCGGCGAATACGCCATCCACGGCACCAACGTGCCGGGCTCGGTCGGCGGCTTCGTCTCCTACGGCTGCATCCGCATGCTCAACGACGACATCACCGATCTCTACGGCCGCGTCTCCGTCGGCACGACGGTGGTCGTGACGCGCTGATCGTCGCAAACCCGAGAGAGTTGAAAGGGCCGCGTCGATCGACGTGGCTTTTTTATTGCCAGAAGCGCCAGCCGCGCGCGCACCAGCCGTCGCGATGGCCGCCATTGTAGCTGCGCACGTAACCGCCTGCGAGCAGCGCGGCCGAGACGTTGGCGGTGCGTCTGGTCGCGACGTCGGCGAGCACGCGCCCGTATTTGTCCTGGCCGAGATTGAAGATCGTGACGCCACCCTGGCCGAGCAGATTGCGCAGCGCATCGCTGGCGGCCTCGGCCTTGTCGAGCTCGTCCTGACAGGACGCTTTCATCTCGGGTGCATCGATCCCACGCAGGCGAACGCGGACGACGAGGTCGCGGCCATCGCGCGGATGAACGCGCGCGAGAAAGGTGTCGCCGTCGATGGTGCGGATGACGTCCACCGCCTCCCGGCTATCGGGATGACCGGCTCGCTGGAGAACAATCTCGGCATCATGCGATTGTCCGTCGTCTGCATGCGGGATGGGCCAGTTTGTCCCGTGCCGGAACGTGAGCACGATCGCGACCGCGATGCCGACCACGAACATCCACGGCAGCAATCCGGAGAAGCGGCGGCCGAACGGCGAGCCGCGGTAGGAGGGCCGGTAGGGATGGCTGGGATCGAAGCGCGGCATCCGCGCACGCTAGGGCTGAGTCGGCTGAACCGGCAAGAGCGCGTGAACGGCGCCTCAGAAGTCCGAGGCGATACCTTTGCGCTCCCAGTCGCCGTAGCGGGTGGGTTCGGGCCCCTTTGGCCCCTGCAATTCCTTGGGCGCAGCTTCCGCATGCGCAGCCGCAGCCTGCCGGCGCGCCTCGGCCTCGGCCAGCGCGCGCTGGGCGGCCGGCGATAACGGCTTGCGATCGGGAACGGAGGTCTGATCGTTCATCAAGCGGTTCCTAGCGCAGGATCACGATGCGTGCGAGGTCAAATATCGCATTGCTGAAATGGCGATACTGGGCTGTAAACGCGAGAGGCCATTCTTACATTTGGCATATTCGCGTGCCACAGATCGACTTCTCTAGGCATGCGCCCATTGCGGCGGAACTGCCGCTCGCTCAGAACCTTGCTTCCGCATGCCATCTCAACGTTTTGCCCCACCATCCGAAGTGCCTGGTCTCGCGGCGCGGCGGATTGCCGCCGACATCGTCGACGGCGTGCTGCACAAGCACCGCACACTCGACGATCAACTTGACGGCGGCGGCGCCCATCCCGGACTGAAGACCCTGGCCGACCGCGACCGCGCGCTGATGCGCCGCCTGGTCGCCACCGTGCTGCGCCGGCTCGGCACGCTCGGCCATGTGATGTCCCGCCTGCTCGACAAGGGCATTCCCTCCGAGGCGCCGCGCGCGCAGAGCGCGCTCTTGATCGGCGCCGCACAGATCCTCTGGATGGACGTGCCCGATCACGCCGCGGTCGATCTCTCCGTCCGCCTCGTGCAATCCGACCGGCGCGCCGCGCGCTATGCCGGCCTCGTCAATGCCGTGCTGCGCCGCTGCGCGCGCGAGGGCAAGGCGCTGGTCGAGGAGGTCGCCAATCAATCGCTGGACCTGCCGCCCTGGATGCTGGCGCGCTGGGCCGCGCATTACGGCGATGCGACCGCGCGGGAGATGGCGCTGGCCCTCGGCCATGAGCCGTCGCTCGATCTCACGGTGAAGTCGGACGCCGCGCAATGGGCGAGCCGGCTGCACGGCGAGACGCTGCCGACCGGAACGGTGCGGATGCTGCTGCACGGTTCGGTGACCATGCTGCCCGGCTTCGCCGAAGGACAATGGTGGGTGCAGGACGCCGCCGCCGCATTGCCGGCCCGGCTGTTCGGCGACATCAAGGGCAAGTCCATCGCCGATCTCTGCGCCGCGCCCGGCGGCAAGACCGCCCAACTGGCGCAGGCCGGCGCGCAGGTCACCGCGATCGACCGCTCCCCCGCCCGGGTGGCGCGGCTGCGCGAGAATCTGACGCGGCTGTCGCTGCAGGCCGAGACCGTCGTTGCTGACGCCGTGGAGTGGGCCGGCCCGCCTGAGGGCTTCGACGGTATCCTGATCGATGCGCCCTGCACCTCGACCGGCACGATCCGCCGTCACCCGGATGTCGCCTGGCTCCGCCAGGAATCCGACATCGCCGCGCTGACCGCGCTCCAGCAGCGGCTGCTGAAGAAATCCGTCTCGCTGCTCAAGCCGGGCGGCACGCTGGTCTACTGCACCTGTTCGCTGGAACCCGAGGAGGGCGAGCAGGCCGTGGCCGCGCTGCTGGCCTCCGAGCCCGCGCTTCGTCGCGTCCCGATCGAAGCGTCGGAGGTCGCAGGCCTCGCCGAAATCATCACCGCCGACGGCGACCTGCGCACCCTGCCGAGCCACCTGCCGAACGCCGATCCCAAGCTCGGCGGGCTCGACGGATTCTACGCAAGCCGGCTCGTTAAATCCTGATTTTGCACTGGTTTTTGCAACCCCGGCACTGATTCGTCCCGTTCAAGGTGGTGTCAGGCGTCCGATTTTGGGATTAATAAGGATTCGTCGGAATCCTCCCCTTCAAGGCAAGGCGTGTCGGTCGCTCAACGCAGACGTATCTCGACGCTGGTCATGAACCGCTTCGCGCGGAATGTGCTCGCGCGCGCGAGCGGCGGCTCGGTTGCGTTGTCGCGGGTCTGGCCCGGACGCACCGACCGGCTGATCATCGCGCCGCACGATTTGCGCACCGCGGATGCGACGCGCGCCGCCGAGATCTATGCCGGCCGCTTCGTCTTCGCCGGCAAGATCGTCAATTGCCACGGCCGCTCGATCTTCGATCTCGAGCCGCCGTCGGAGGATTGGGAGGTCGCGCTGCTCGGCTTCGGCTGGCTGCGCCATTTGCGCGCCGCCGACACCGCGCTGACGCGGGCCAATGCCCGCGCGCTGGTGGAAGACTGGATCGCCAACCCCGCCAACAAGCGCCGCCCCGTCGCGCGACGCGCCGACGTGCTGGCACGGCGCGTGATCTCGCTGCTGTCGCAGGCGCCACTGGTGCTCAACGACACCGACAACAAGTTCTATCGCCGTTACCTGCGCGCGCTCGCCCGCGAGATCCGCTTCCTGCGCTACACCATGGTCGACATTCCGGACGGAGTGCCGAAGCTGCAGGTGCTGATCGCGCTGTGCTATGCCGCGCTGTGCCTCGCCAACCAGGCGCGCCACATCCGCAGCGCCTCGAAAAAACTGTCGGACGAATTGCAGCGGCAGATCCTGCCCGACGGCGGCCACATCTCGCGCAATCCGGGCGCGCTGATCGAATTGCTGATCGACCTGCTGCCGCTGCGACAGACCTTCGCCGCGCGCAACATCGCGCCGCCGCCGGCGCTGCTCAATGCGATCGACCGCATGATGCCGATGCTGCGCTTCTTCCGCCACGGCGACGGCAATTTCGCGCTGTTCAACGGCATGAGCGCGACACCGTCCGACCTGCTCGCCACGCTGCTCGCCTATGACGACACCCACGGCGCGCCGATGGCGAACATGCCGCATACCGGCTTCCAGCGCCTCGATGCCGGCCAGACCACGCTGATCATCGACACCGGCCCGCCGCCGCCGGCGGGCGTCAGCCACGACGCTCATGCCGGCTGCCTGTCGTTCGAACTGTCCTCCGGCATCAGCCGCATCGTCACCAATTGCGGCATGCCGACCACGGGCCGCGACAATTGGCGGCCGTTCGCGCGCGGCACCGCGGCGCATTCGACGCTGACCTATCACGAAACGTCCTCGTGCCAGTTCGTCGAGATGTCGGCGATGAAGCGGCTGCTGCACGGTGCGCCCGTCACCAGCGGCCCGGTCGAGGTCGAGAGCTATCGCGAGGTCGTGCAGAACGGCACGCTGCTGACGACGTCGCATGACGGCTATCTCTCCAAGTTCGGCGCGATCCATCGCCGCGTCCTGATGATCGCCAATGACGGCGCGCGCATCGACGGCGAGGATACGCTGTCGCCGCCGCAGGGCGGACGCTTCAAGGGCGCGGACGCCGATTTCGCGCTGCGCTTCCACCTGCATCCCGCAGTGAAGGCGAGCCGGCTGTCGGACGCCCGCGGCGTCATGCTGGTGCTGCCGAACCGCGACGTCTGGACCTTCGAGGCCCTCGACGACAAGGTCGACCTCGAGGACAGCGTGTTCCTCGCCGGCAATGACGGCCCGCGCCGCACCGCCCAGATCGTGATCCGGCAGGACGCGCGGCAGGCCCCCTCGATCCGCTGGAGTTTTGTCCGCTCCACGGCCTCGCCGGCGGTCACCAATGCGCGCCGCAACGCCCGCCGGGAGCCGGAACTTCCGCTGTAAACAGACGCGATCCGGCCCCATCTAACCGTTGAGACGAGCGCCAAAAGCTGCTATCGAGCGCTCGTTCGCGCGACTGGCGACCTTGGATGGAGCACCATCGGGAAGCGCGACACATATCCGCCGCGCGCCTGGGCATAGACACTCCCTGAACAGAGGATCTTGCTCATGACTGACCATCCCCGCCGCGTCACCCGCGCCCTGCTCTCCGTTTCCGACAAGACCGGCCTCATCGAATTCGCGAAAGCGCTTGCCGCGCACGACGTCGAGCTGGTCTCGACCGGCGGCACCGCGAAAGCGATCGCCGCGGCCGGCCTCAAGGTGAAGGACGTCTCCGACCTCACCGGCTTCCCCGAGATGATGGACGGCCGCGTCAAGACGCTGCATCCGAAGGTGCATGGCGGCCTGCTCGCGATCCGCGACAACAAGGAGCACGCGGAGGCGATGAAGGCGCACGGCATCGCGCCGATCGACCTGCTGGTCGTCAATCTCTATCCGTTCGAGGCGACCGTCGACAAAGGCGCGGGCTTCGAGGATTGCATCGAGAACATCGACATCGGCGGCCCCGCGATGATCCGCGCCGCCGCCAAGAACCATGACGACGTCGCCGTCGTGGTCGAGGCCGACGACTACAAGGCGGTGCTCGACGAGCTCGCCGCCAACAAGGGCGCGACCACGCTGAAGCTGCGCCGTCGGCTTGCGGCAAAGGCCTATGCGCGCACTGCGGCCTATGACGCCGCGATCTCGAACTGGTTCAACCGGCAGCTCGAGATCGACGCGCCCGACTTCCGCGCCTTCGGCGGCAAGCTGATCCAGTCGCTGCGCTACGGCGAGAACCCGCACCAGACCGCAGCGTTCTATGCGACGCCCGACAAGCGCCCCGGCGTCTCCACCGCGCGGCAGCTCCAGGGCAAGGAGCTGTCCTACAACAACATCAATGACACCGATGCGGCCTATGAGTGCATCGGCGAGTTCGACGCCAAGCGCACCGCGGCCTGCGTCATCGTCAAGCACGCCAACCCCTGCGGCGTCGCGGAAGGCGCGAGCCTCGTCGAGGCCTACCGCAAGGCGCTGGCCTGCGATTCCACCTCGGCGTTCGGCGGCATCATCGCGATGAATCGCGCCCTCGATGCCGACACCGCGCGCGAGATCACCAAGATCTTCACCGAGGTGATCATCGCGCCCGACGCCAGCGAGGAGGCGATCGCCATCATCGGCGGCAAGAAGAATCTGCGCCTGCTGCTCGCCGGCAGCCTGCCCGATCCGCGCGCGACCGGCCTCACCGCCAAGACGGTGGCGGGCGGCCTGCTCGTGCAGAGCCGCGACAACGCCGTGGTCGACGACATGACCTTCAAGGTCATGACCAAGCGCGCGCCAAGCGATGCCGAGATGCGCGACCTGAAGTTCGCGTTCCGGGTTGCCAAGCACGTCAAGTCCAACACCATCATCTACGCCAAGGACCTCGCCACCGTCGGCATCGGCGCCGGTCAGATGAGCCGCGTGGATTCAGCGCGGATCGCGGCGCGCAAGGCGCAGGATGCAGCGAACGAGCTCAAGCTCGCCGAGCCGCTCACCAAGGGCTCGGTCGTGGCGTCGGATGCGTTCTTCCCGTTCGCCGACGGCATGCTCGCCTGCATCGAAGCCGGCGCCACCGCCGTGGTGCAACCCGGCGGCTCCATGCGCGACGACGAGGTGATCAAGGCCGCCGACGAGCACGGCATCGCCATGGTGTTCACGGGAACGCGGCACTTCAGGCACTAGGCTTTTCGAGCACTGAACTCTCAACGGGGTCGTCCCGGCGCAGGCCGGGACCCATACGCCGCAGCAAGAGTTTTGCGAGGACCCGGAGTTACCAGCCGGTCCTGCAACCACTTCCTGTGGTTATGGGTCCCGGCCTGCGCCGGGACGACAGCGTAATGTATGGCGACAGCGGTCCCGGATTGTGCTTCGCTCCATCCGGGCTACGAGGTCAATCCCTCACCCGCATCAACAGCCCCAACCCCGCGACGAAGAACACCACCAGCACGGCCATGCCGGCCTTCTGGCTTGCCGTGGTCGCCGTGAGCACGCCGATCAGCAGCGGGCCGATGAAGGACGTGACTTTTCCGGTCAACGCAAAGAGCCCAAAATACTGCGCAATGCGGTCCTTCGGCGCGAGGCGGATCAGCAGCGTGCGCGACGCCGCCTGCAATGGTCCACCGGCGGCACCGATGAGACAGCCCAGCACGAGATAGGCGCGCTCGGCCGCGCTCGAGAACAGCGGAGCGCCCGGCAGCGGCGGCGCCACCTTGACGAACAGCACGCTGTCCTTGTCGACCAGCAGGATCGCCGCCACGGCGAGCAGCAGGACCAGCAGGCTGCCGGCAATGACGCGCTTCGGCCCGAGACGATCATCCAGCTTGCCGCCGAGCCATGCGCCGAACGTGCCGGCGATCGCGAGCATGATGCCGAAGGTGCCGATCTGGATGGTGTGCCAACCGAAGGTGCCGGCCGCATAGATGCCGCCGAACGCGAACAGCGACACCAGACCGTCGGTGTAGATCATGTTGGCGAGCAGGAACGCCGCGAGCGATTTCTGCTGCGGCAGGCTCCTGATCGATTGCTTGAGCTCCAGCAGGCCTTCGCGCAGCGCCTCGCGCACCGGGCGCTTCGCCGGATAGTCCGGCGTGAACAGGAACATCGGCGTCACGAAGACGATGAACCACAGCCCGGTCAGGGGTCCCGCGGCGCGGTCGCCCTGGTGCGTGGCGGGATCGAGCCCGAACAGCGGCGTGAAGCCGAGCAGCGTGCGTCCGGTCTCGGGATTGGCGGCGAGGAAGCCGAGCACGATGATGAGGCTGACGATGCCGCCGATGTAACCCGTGGCCCAGCCGGTGCCGGAGAGCCGGCCGATCCGCTCCGGCGGCACCAGGGTCGGCATCATCGCGTTGTTGAACACGGTGGCGAATTCCGCACCAACGCTGGCGAGGGCGACCGCCGTGAGCAGCGGCGGGATCACGCTGGGATCGCCGGGCTTGCCGATCCACAGCGCGCAGGAGGCCAACACCAGCAGCGTGCCGAACCCTGCGATCCAGGGCTTCCTGCGGCCGGACGCATCCGCGATGGCCCCGAGCACCGGCGACAGCAGCGCGATGGCGAGACCCGCAGCCGCCATGGCAAAGCCCCACAGCGATTGGCCCGTGGCCGGATTCGGCGCGATGCTGGTGGCGAAATAGGGCGCGAACACGAAGGTCGTGATCAACGTGAAATAGGGCTGTGCGGCCCAGTCGAAGAAAATCCAGCTGACGACGGCCGCGCGCGGCGGATAGGTCCGCTGCGCCCCGGCGATGCGCGCATCATGGGCGATCGTCGTCATTCCGAAGTCCTCTTCACGAACAGTTTTGTCTCTCTTAGCGCAAACGGTATAGCATTGAGGAGAGGCGTTTGAACCGGCCCGCGGCCACGGCGGAATTTTGATAATGTCGTCATACTGGACCCGGCGGACTTTTTTCGCGTTCCTCGCCACTCTTGCGTTTGAACTTGCGCCCGCAACCGCACAGGATGCGCGGCGGACCTACATGCCGCCGCCGCTGGATTCGGTCCGCGCCGTTGCCGCCGAGCACGGCATGGTGGTGGCGCAGGAGAAGATTTCCGCGCAGGTCGGCGCCGACGTCCTGCGGCGTGGCGGCAATGCGGTCGATGCCGCGGTCGCAACCGGGTTCGCCATGGCCGTGACCTATCCGCGCGCCGGCAATATCGGCGGCGGCGGCTTCATGGTGATCCATTCCGCCGAGCGCAACGAAGACATCGCGATCGACTATCGCGAGACCGCGCCGGCGGCGACCACGCCGCAGATCTTCCTCGGTCCCGATGGCAAGTCCGATGCCGCTAAGTCACGTGATTCCGCGCTCGGCGTCGGCGTGCCCGGCACCGTCGCAGGCTTGGCGCTGGCATTGGAGAAATACGGCTCGGGCCAGTTCACACTGGCGCAACTGCTCGAGCCCGCGATCGCACTCGCCCGCGACGGCTTCGTTGTCAGCGACGACATCGCCGACAGCCTGCCGGGCTGGCACCGGCGCCTCGCACGCTGGCCGTCCTCGGCCAGGATTTTTTCGCGGCCTGACGGCAGCTCGCTCGGCGAGGGCGACCGGCTGGTGCAGAGCGACCTTGCCGAGACGCTGTCGGCGGTCGCCGCACAGGGCGCGCGCGGCTTCTATGAGGGCCCGGTCGCGGACAAGCTCGCCAAGGCGCTGTCGGATGCCGGCGGCATCATGACGACGGAGGACCTGAAGACCTATCAGTCGGTGATCCGCACACCGGTGCGCGGCACCTATCGCGGCTACGACATCGTCTCGATGCCGCTGCCGTCCTCCGGCGGCGTGGTGCTGGTGGAGACGCTCAACATCCTCGAAGGCTTCCAGCTCGCCGATCTCAGGCAGGGATCGCCCGCATCGCTGCATCTCCTCGTCGAGGCGATGAAGCGCGCCTATGCGGATCGCGCGCGCTATCTCGGCGATCCCGCTTTCGTCAAGGCGCCGATCGAGACGCTCACGTCGAAAGACTACGCCGCAAAGCTGCGCGCGGGCATCGCCATCGATCGCGCCACGCCATCGCAGCAGCTCGTGTCCGCCGCCGACGCGCCGCGCGAGGGTAGCAACACCACGCACTTCTCCGTCGTCGACAGCCGAGGCAACGCCGTCAGCAACACCTATACGCTGAATTTCAGCTACGGCGTCGGCCTCGTCGCCGAAGGCACCGGCGTGCTGCTCAACAACGAGCTCGACGATTTCACCGCGGCGGTCGGCGCTTCCAATGCCTACGGCCTCGTCGGCTTCGAGCCCAATCTGCCCGGCCCCGGCAAGCGGCCGCTCTCCTCGATGTCGCCCACGATCTTGCTGAAAGACGGCAAGCCGGTGCTGGTCACCGGTTCGCCCGGCGGCAGCCGCATCATCTCCACCGTGCTTCAGGTGATCGTCAACGTCCTCGACTACAAGATGGACGTTGCCGCCGCCGTGGCCGCGCCGCGGCTACACCATCAATGGATGCCGGACGAGGTGCGCGTCGAGCGCGGCTTCTCCAGCGAGGTGCTGTCCGAGCTGAAGGCCATGGACCACGTCATCGTCGAGCCGATGGGACAGACCTCCGCCAATTCGATTCTCGTGACGGCGAACGGTCCCCTCGGCGCGCCCGATCCGCGCACGCGCGGCGCGGAAGCTGCGGGGCAGTAGCCCCGTCCGTGCATGGCACGGCAGGGCCGATCGGCTTGCGCCGGCCGGCGCGCATGCTACCACCGCGAGGCTTTGAAGAAATTGCCGGGGAAATGCACATGACCACAGCCGATCCGAACCAGCGCATCGAACGCGCCGAGATCGAGGACACCAGCCTTCTCGCCTTCTATCGCGACATGAATGCGCCGGAGCGGCGGACGTTCTGGGCCTGCGCCGCGGGCTGGGCGCTCGACGGCATGGACTTCATGATCTACCCGCTGGTGATCGGCACCATCATCGCGCTGTGGAAGGTCGACGCGGCCTCGGCAGGTCTTGCGGGCACCGTGACGCTGCTGGCCTCCGCCATCGGCGGCTGGCTCGGCGGCTATCTCTCCGACCATATCGGCCGGGTCAGGACGCTGCAGATCACCATCATCTGGTTCTCGTTCTTCTCGCTGGTCTGTGCCGTCGTGCAGAATTTCGACCAGCTCCTGATCGCGCGCGCCGTGCTCGGCCTCGGCTTCGGCGGCGAATGGGCCGCGGGCGCCGTGCTGATGGGCGAGGCGATCCGGCCGCAATATCGCGGGCGCGCGGTCGGCTCGGTGCAGTCGGGCTGGGCGGTCGGCTGGGGCCTCGCGGTGCTGTCGCAGGCGATCCTGTTCTCGGTGCTGCCGCCGGAAATCGCTTGGCGCTGGATGTTCGTGATCGGCGCGCTGCCGGCGCTGCTGGTGTTCTACATCCGCCGCTCCGTCACCGAGCCCGAGGTCGCGGCCGAGGCCCGTGCCAAACAGGCCGCGAGCGGCGATCGTCCGGCGCTCTGGGAAATCTTCTCCGGCCCGATCCTGAAGACCACCGTGCTGGCGTCGCTGATGGCGACAGGCTGCCAGGGCGGCTACTACGCCGTTACGTTCTGGGTGCCGCAATTCCTCACCAAGGAACGGCATCTGTCGATCGTCGGCTCGACCGGCTATCTGTCGACGCTGATCATCGGCTCCTTCATCGGCTATCTCACCGGCGCCTGGCTCGCCGATCGGATCGGACGGCGCAATTTGTTCCTGATCTTCTCGATCGGCGCCATGGCGGTGGTGCTGCTCTACACGCAGCTGCCGCTCACCAACGAGATCCTGTGGGTGCTTGGTTTCCCGCTCGGCTTCTTCGCCTCGGGCTATTTCTCAGGCATCGGCGCGTTCCTGACCGAGCTCTATCCGACGCGGCTACGCGGCTCGGGCCAGGGCTTCTGCTACAATTTCGGCCGCGGCATCGGCGCGCTGTTTCCGTTCCTCGTCGGCGCACTGTCGGCGACGACGTCGCTCGCTAATGCGATCGCGATCTTCGCGGTCGTGGCCTATGTGCTGTTCTTCATCGCCGCGTTCGCGCTGCCGGAGACGCGCGGCCGCGTGCTGCACGCGGATTGATCGCTATCGTCATCCCGGGGCGGCTCGAAGAGCCGAACCCGGGATCTCGAGATTCCGGGTTCACGCTTCGCGTGCCCCGGAATGACGGAAAGAAGTAGCTACCGCCCGACCTGATACGGCCCGCCCTTCTCCAGCGCGCGCGCATAGGCCGGCCGCGCATGGATACGCTCCAGGAACGCCATCGCCCGGGGATGGCCCTGCTCGAGCCCGCCGCGCGCCTGTGCTGCTTCCAGCGGGAAGCTCATCTGGATGTCAGCGGCGGTGAACTCGTTGCCGGCGAACCACTCGCTCTTCGCAAGCTCGCCTTCCCAATAGTCCATGTGCTGCTTGAGCTGCGGATTGACCAGTGCGGTCAGCGCCTGGTTGCAGACCTTGCGCACCAAGGGACGCAGCAGCGCCGGCGCGCGCTTCGGCATCAGCGTGAACAGCAGCTTCAGCAGCAGCGGCTGCATCGCAGAGCCTTCCGCATAGTGCAGCCAGTAGGTGAAGCGCAGCCGCTCCGGCGTATTCGGCGACGGAATCAGCCGGCCGTTGCCATAGGTGGCGATGAGATATTCGATGATCGCGCCTGACTCGGCGATGGTGTTGCCGTTGTCGGTGATGACGGGCGACTTGCCGAGCGGGTGGATGGCGCGCAGCTCCTTCGGCGCACGCATGTCGGGCTGACGCTGATAGCGCACGATCTCGTAGGGCACGCCCAACTCTTCGAGCAGCCACAGCACGCGCTGCGAGCGGGAGTTGTTGAGGTGGTGAACGGTCAGCATCGTGGATCCCCGGGGCTAGGCATAGTCGATCGGCCGGGCCGTTCGTGCCAGCCCGGGAACACAATGTCGAGCGGGCGGTAAGGATATTTTCACCCGGGTATATTGACGTCTGTAATTTACCCGGGTATTAAAGCGCCCAACGTCACCGAATATGGCAATGATTCCAATGCAGAAGATTTTCACCGCCTTCCAGGGCCCACAGCGCCTGGTGTCCGGGCCGGCAGGCGAGGTCGCGCTGGTCGTCAAGCGGGTGGCGTCGCGGCCGGACGAGCCCATCATCATCTTCGAGGACGCCACGGGCCGGTCGATCGATTTCGATCTGCGCGGCGGAGATCGCGAAGTGCTGGCGCGCCTCGCGAAGCTTCTCCCGCCGCCGGTCGAGGAGGCCGCCTCTCCGAGCGAGCCGCGCGGCCGCGGCCGGCCGAAACTCGGCGTGGTCGCGCGCGAGGTGACGCTGCTGCCGCGGCACTGGGAGTGGCTCGGCGCGCAGCCGGGCGGCGCCTCGGTGGCGCTGCGCAAGCTCGTCGACGAGGCACGGCGCGCGAGCGGCGACAAGGACCGCGAGCGGCAGGCGCGCGATGCGGCCTATCACTTCATGTCGACCATGGCCGGCAATCTGCCGCAGTTCGAGGAGGCCTCGCGCGCGCTGTTCGCCGATGACCGGCGCCGCTTCACCGCCCTGATCGCCGACTGGCCGACCGACATCCGCGACCACATCGTCAAGCTCGCCTATAGCGACCGCGCCTAAGGGCGCGCTTCAACCCCATCGACGGCCGAGCCGCGCATCGCGCGGCAACGGCTTCGCACGCCCTGATGAAAGGCCGATCCATGTCCGCTCCAAAACCGCTCTGGACGACGTTCCTCCGCTTCCTCGCACCGTTGATGCTGAGCAATGCGCTGCAATCGCTGTTCGGCACCGTCAGCAATGTCTATCTCGGCCAGATGATCGGCGTCGACGCGCTCGCCGCGGTGTCGGCGTTCTTCCCGGTGATGTTCTTCCTGTTCGCCTTCGTCATGGGCCTGAGCACCGGCGCGACCGTGCTGATCGGCCAGGCGTTTGGCGCGGGCGAGCCCGGCAAGATCAAGAGCGTGGTGGGGACCACGCTCGCGATCGGTCTCCTGCTGTCGGTCTCGGTCGCGCTGGCCGGCGGGATCTTCAGCCGGCAATTGATGACGGCGCTCGCGACGCCCGCTGACATCCTCGACCAGGCCAGCACCTATGCGCGCATCATGTTGCTCACGATGCCGCTCGGCTTCGTCTTCCTGCTGATGACCGCGATGATCCGCGGCGTCGGCGACGCGCTCACGCCGCTGCTGGCGCTTGCGTTCTCGACGGCGATCGGCCTGATCCTGACGCCGATGCTGATCCGCGGCCTGTTCGGATTGCCGCCCGCCGGCATCACCAGCCCGGCATGGGCGGCCGCGATCGCCAACGTACTGACGCTGATGGCGCTGGCCGCTTATCTCATGCGGAAGAAGCATGCGCTGGCGCCGGACGCCGCCTTGCTGCGCCATCTCAGGCTCGATCGCGCGATGCTCGCAAAGATCCTCGGCATCGGATTGCCGAGCGCGATCGGCATGGTGGTGATGGCGATCGCCGAGCTGGTGCTGCTCGGCCTCGTCAACGGCTTCGGCTCGAATGCCACCGCGGCCTATGGCGCCGTCAACCAGGTGATGGGCTATACGCAGTTCACGGCGATGTCGATTTCGATCGCGGTCTCGATCCTCGGTGCACAGGCGATCGGTGGCGGCGACCGGGCACGGCTCGACGCCATCCTGCGCACCGGTCTTGTGTTCAACATCGTCCTGACCGGCGGTCTGGTCGCGCTGATCTATCTCGCGCCGCGCGCCGTGCTCGGCATCTTCATCACCGACGGTGCCGTGCTCGATCTGGCGAAGCGACTGCTCGATATCGCCCTGTGGAGCTCGGTGCCGTTCGGTCTCGCCACCGTGTTCTCAGGCGCGATGCGCGCGGCCGGTGTCGCCTTCACGCCGATGCTGCTGTCGGTCTTCGCAATCGTCGCGATCGAACTGCCGGCCGCTATCATCCTCAGCCGCACGATCGGGCTGGAGGGCGTGTGGGCCGCCTATCCGATCGTGTTCTGCGCCATGTTCGTTTTGCAGATGGGCTATTACTTCCTGGTGTGGCGCAGGCGGGCGATCCGGCGCCTAGTCTGATCGGTCAGAGTATTATGACCATCATTAAACAATGGACCTGTGGCGCGGCCTGCGCCACAATGCAGCAAAGGTCAGCTCAGAAAGCCAGATCAGGGAGAACGAATTTGACCCGCACAGCCCCGCAATTCCTGTTCGATTTCGGCAGCCCGAACGCCTATCTCAGCCATCTGGCGATCCCGGCGATCGAGCAGCGAATCGGCGTCAAGTTCGAATATGTGCCGATCCTGCTCGGAGGCATCTTCAAATCGACCAACAACAAGTCGCCGGCCGAGACGCTCGCCGGCATCAAGAACAAGCGTGAATTCCAGCAGGTCGAGACCGAGCGCTTCATCAAGCGCTTCAAGGTCCAGCCCTATGTCTTCAATCCGAATTTCCCCGTCAACACGCTGAACCTGATGCGCACCGCGATCGCGGCACAGCGCGAAGGCGTGTTCGAAAAATACGTCGAGGCCGCCTTCCACCACATGTGGCGCGAGCCGAAGAAGATGGATGACCCCGAGGTTGCGGCGAAGGCGCTGGCGTCCTCCGGGCTCGATGCGCAGAAACTGTTCGCTCGCGCGCAGGAGCCGGAGGTCAAGGCCGCACTGATCAAGAACACCGAGGAAGCGGTCGCCCGCGGCGCGTTCGGCTCGCCGACCTTCTTCGTCGGCAACGAGATGTTCTTCGGCAAGGAGCAGCTGCGCGAGGTCGAGGAGATGGTGCTGGAGAAGGGCGAGTAGTGAATGGCGAATAGCGAATAGTCGAAAACGTTACTCGCATTTCGCCCCTTACTATCCTATTCGCTACTCCCTATTCGCCATTCGCCTATATCCGAAGAACAACAACAACGGAGTTCTCCCATGCGTATCCTCGTGGTCGGCGCCGGCGCCATCGGCGGCTATTTTGGTGGCAGGCTGTTGCAGGCCGGCCGCGACGTCACCTTCCTGGTCCGCCCCAAGCGCGCCGGCGAGCTGGCGAGTGCCGGTCTCGTCATCAAGAGCCCGAACGGCGACGTGACCTTGAAGAATCCGCCGACCGTTCAGGCCGACGCGCTCAAGGACAAGTTCGACGTCGTGCTGTTGAGCTGCAAGGCGTTCGACCTCGACGACGCCATCAAGTCGTTCGCGCCCGCGGTCGGGCCGAATACGGCGATCATCCCCATGCTCAACGGCATGAAGCATCTCGACATCCTCGATGCCAAATTCGGCAAGGAGCGCGTGCTCGGCGGCCTCTGCGCCATCGCCGCGACGCTGAACGAAAAGCGCGAGGTGGTGCAGCTCCAGCCGATGCAGTCGCTCAACTACGGCGAGCGCGACGGCAAGCTTTCGGATCGCGTCAAGGCGATCGACGAGGCCTTCAAGAGCGGCATCAATGGCGCCACCGCCAGCCAGAACATCATGCAGGACATGTGGGAGAAGTGGGTGTTCCTGTCCTCGCTGGCGGCAAGCACCAGCCTGATGCGCACCTCCGTCGGCAACATCCTCGCCGCGCCCGGCGGGCGGGACTTCCTGCTCGGCATGTTAGACGAGACCAGCGCCATTGCGACCGCCTCCGGCTATCCGCCGGGCGGGCCGTTCTTCGAGCGCGTGAAGGGCAACATCACCGCCGAGGGCTCGCCGATGACCGCGTCGATGTTCCGCGACATCAAGGCGGGGCTGCCGGTCGAGGCCGATCACGTCATCGGCGACCTCATCGCGCGCGCCGATGCCGCCAAGGTGCCGGTACCGAAGCTGCGCATCGCGTACACGCATCTGAAGGCTTATGAGAAGCAGCGGGCGGGGTAGGTCGTCGCCGCGCACTCGATGTCGTCCCGGCCTAGCGCGCAATTGCGCGCGGGGGGCCGGGACCCATACCGCGTGATTTTATCGGAGAACGACGGCATCAATACCGCGGACTCGTAACGCCCGAGTCTTCGCCAAACGACACCCTGTGGTTATGGGTCCCGGCCCCCCGCGCGCAATTGCGCGCTAGGCCGGGACGACGTGCTGTATTTGCCGCAACAGCTGCTACTTGAAATACGCCAGGTAGTGCGAGACCGCCGTGATCTCCTCGTCGCTCATGTGATAGGCGACGTCGGCCATCGCGGCGACGCCGCCGCCGACGCGCACGCCGGCCTTGTAGTCGCGCAGCGCCTTGACGAGATATTCCTCGCGTTGGCCGGCGAGCCGCGCCACTGCCTTGGTGCCGGCAAAGCTGTCGGTGTGGCATGAAGCACAGCGGCGGCCGACGGCAGCCTGCGCGCCCTTCTTCGACAGGTCCGGATCATTGTCTTCCGCCGCCTTTGGCGGCGTCATCTGCGAGAAATAGGCGCCGAAATTGCGGATGTCCTCGTTGGTGATCTCTTCCACGATCGGCTGCATCTGGTCGTTCTTGCGCGAGCCGGCGCGGAAGAACACGAGCTGCCATTGCAGGAATTGATCGGGCTGGCCGGCCAGCGAGGGAATGTTCTCCGTCTGCGAAATGCCGTTCTCGCCGTGACAGCCGGAGCAGACGGCCGCCTTCTCCTTGATCGCGGCGTTGTCGGCGGCATTTGCGGGGACGAATGCGAGCGCCGCGAGCGAGAGCGCGCCGATGGCGTACGAAGAAAACTGTCGGCGCATGGTGGGGATTCCGATCTATCGAACGCGTCATTTCGGGGCGTGCGCAGCACGAACTATGATGCGCAATTGCGCATCTGAGAGTCCATAACCACGAGCCGGCGTTATGGGTTCCGGACTTGCGCTGGCGCGCAGTCCGGAACGACAGCGTGGCGTTGAAACGAAAGAGGCTGCGGCCGTCGCGCGGTCGCAGCCTCGGTTTGGTCTTGCGCTACTTCTTGCTGTAGCTGATGCGGTAGATCGCGCCGGCCCAGTCGTCGGCAACGAGGATCGATCCATCCTTGGCGAGGATGATGTCGTTGGGACGGCCGAGATAGCCCTGGTCGCCCTCGAGCCAGCCGGAGGCGAACACCTCCTGCTTGGCGTTCTTGCCGTCGGGCCCGACAATCACGCGCATGATGCGGGCGCCCTGGTACTTGTGCCTGTTCCAGGAGCCGTGCTCGGCGATCAGGATGTTGTTCTTGTACTCGGCGGGGAATTGGTCGCCGGTGTAGAACTTCATTCCGAGCGGAGCAACGTGTGCGCCGAGGTTCAGCACGGGCGGCGTGAACTCGGAGCATTTGTGGCCCATCGCGAACTTGTCGTCGGGCAGATTGCCCTGGTGACAGTAGGGATAGCCGAAATGCTCGCCGATCTTGTTGATCATGTTCAGCTTGTCGCTGGGCAGATCATCGCTGATCCAGTCGCGGGCATTCTCGGTGAACCAGAACTTGCCGGTCCGCGGATCGACATCGCCGCCGACCGAATTGCGGACGCCGAGCGCCCAGATTTCGGCGTTGCCGGTCTTGGGATCGACGCGGCGGATCTGCGACACGCTGGTCGGGGGAATGCCGACATTGAAGGGCGGGCCGAACGGCAGGAAGAACCAGCCGTCCTTGTCGACCGCAATGTACTTCCAGCCATGCGCGGCATAGGACGGCATGTCGTCATAGACGACCTTGCCCTCGCCGGGATTGTCGAGCTTGTTCTCGATGTCGTCGTAGCGGATCAGCTTGTCGACCGCGATGACGTAGAGCGCACCATCCTTGACGGCAAGACCCGTGGGCATGTTCAGCCCCTTGAGGATGGTCTTGACCTCTTTCTTCCCGTTGTTGTCCTTGATGGCATAGACGTTGCCGAGGCCGAACGAGCCGACGAACAACGTGCCCTTGCTGCCCCAGGCCATCTGCCGCGCGGCGAGAACGCCGGGCGCATAGACCTCGATCTTGAAGCCGGGCGGCAGCTTGATCTTCTTCATCATCGTCGCCAGCTCGGCCTCGGACGCGCCGGTCGGCGGACCCGATGGCGGCGCGAGGCCCTTCTGCGCCTCGGTCTCGTCGCCGAGGAACCAGTCATCCGGCGGATGGGTCCAGAATTCCTTGGTGCCGGATTCGTATTTCTTCAGTGCCCGGTTTTTGTCCTGTTGCTGCGCATTGACAACGCTGGTCCCGGCAAGAAGGGCAACCGCTGCAAGCGCCAACACGGATCGATGGAACATCGATGTCATCGCGTCACTCCCCTAAGGCAGCCGTCAGGGCTGCACGTTCTTTGTTTTGCTGGTTTGAGTAGGCGAAGTTCGGAGTCTGTCGAGAGGCAGACGCAAAAAGGTTAGCACATCTGCGGGCGGTGAGAAGCGAGTCCCGTGCGCTCTGATTGCGCTCAGTAAAAATTGAGACTGATTGTCCTTCGGCGCGCGTCGGGACAGCAACAACGCTCTCGCTGCAGCGCGGAATCAACTTCGCGCGCGGCCAATTTTCAGGCAGCGCGAAGGGGCTTCAAACAAAACTGCGAAAACAACCCCATGCACAGTAGAGTGGCGCCGGCCGGTTTGCTCCCGGTGACGACGCACAGACACTTGATGCATCGGGCAAAATGACGAATGCGGCGCTTACGGGGCGACGGGGTAGGGACCGTCGTCGAACAGCGTGTCGTGATAGCCTTTCGCGCCGACCTCGCGCGCCAGCGCGCTGCGGAAATCGCGGCCGTCGCGAAGGCTGCGCAGCACGTGGGCGAAGTCGAATTCCGGCCGCCAGCCGAGCTCGCGCCGCGCGCGCTCGTTGACATAGACGCGGTCGATCTGCGGAAATAGCCGCCAGCCGCTCGCCGCATAAAGCGCCTCGCAGTCGGGATGGAGCTCGCGCACGACACCGGCCGCATCACGCGCAAGCGGGGCGAGGTGGCGTTGCTCGAACGGGCTCGTCGCCGAGACGATGTAGCGGCCAAAGCCAATCTTCTGTGCGCGCTCGACCGCCAGCAGATGCGCGCTCACCGCGTCCGCGATGTCCAGCCGGCGATAGAGCAGTTCGTTGGCCTGCGCATTGTCCAGCGGATAGGCCGACCGCATCGCCGGATCGTCATCGTCCTCCGGAAAGAAGCGCGACGTCCGCAAGACAACGACCGGAAGGCCGCGCTCGCGGAAGAACAGCTCGCACAGACTCTCCGCCATCAGCTTTGTGGTGCCGTAGATGTTCTTCGGCACCGAGGTCAGATCTTCGGTGACCCACACCGCAGCCTGCCCGGCTTCGGGACGAAGCTGCGAGCCGAACGCGCTGGTCGTGCTGGTGAAGACGAAGCTCCTCACGCCGGCAGCGACCGAGGCCTCGAGCAAATTAAGCGTGCCGGTGACGTTGGTGTCGACGAAGTCCTGCTTCGTATGGGTCGCCACATGCGGCTTGTGCAGCGTCGCGGAGTGGATCACGGCGGTGACGCCGTCCATCTGCTCACGCACGAAGCCTGGGTCGACGATCGGGCCGACGGCATTGGTGAAGGGCGAGGGCTTCAGGTCGATCCCGCGGGCAGGCGAACCGCGCCCGCGGAGCGTCCGCAGAACGGCCTCACCGAGATGGCCCGCGCTGCCGGTGACCAGAACTGTCATTGCATCTCCGGGATCGATCTTGGGGCGGCGTGCGAGGCGGAGCTGAACTCGTCCAGTCCGCCTCGCACATACTGCCGCCGACCGGCAATCGTTTGTGCCCGAAAATGGCGTTAGTCAATCAGAGGCCCAGACGGCGTGCGTCGTCGGCGAGAAAGACCTGGCCGCTGCGATGTTTCACGCTCGGCAAGTCGGCAATTCGCGCGCGCCACGCGACAAGGGCGGAGGAACCGTCGGGAATCGTGAGGCCAGCCGCGTCGGCGAACATCAAACCTGCAAATACAGTAATGTCCGCCATCGAGAACGCATCCCCAGCCACGTAGGATTGCCGCTCCAGCACGCTGTTGAAATAGGTCATCCCGGCGCGTGCTCGCTCGCCTTGCCGCCGTCCCCATGTGGCGCGGCCGCTCCAGTCGAGGCTCTTGAAAGCCTGGAGCTGCGGCCCAAGGCCGGGCGTCGCGTGATTAGTCTCCGACCGGATCGAGCAGCTCAGCTTCGGCGCGGCGCTGCATCATGTGGATCAGGGCTTTCTGCTTGGGTGTCGTGCCCGTCAGCGTCGGCTGACCGTCCAAATAATCGAGATATTCGGTGATCGCCGTGGATTCGGAAATGAGGGTGCCATCGTCGAGTTCAAGGACGGGCAGGACGCCGGACGGGTTCTTTTGCAGGAACGCGGGGCTCTTGTGTTCGGCCCCGATGAGATCGATCGGGATGAATTCGACTCGGGATTCGAGCTGCTTCTCAGCAAGCACGATTCGGATACGGGCGGGGTTTGGGAAGCCCGGACGATCGTAGATTTTCATGTGGCACCCTCGGTTATCTGTCTATCGATAGATAGACACGCAGCTTTGCGATAAGCCCTTCCCCTGGCGCCAGTCAACAGCTATCTATCGATCGATAGGTAACGAAATCGATGGCAAAGACCAAAACTGACATGCGGGAAGCCGTCCTGGCGGCCGCACGGGCTAGCGTGCAGGCGCGTGGATACACCGCGCTGAGCTTTCGCGACCTTGCCAAGGAGGTGGGGATCAAAAGCGCCAGCGTGCACTACCACTTTCCGACCAAGGGCGATCTCGGTGTGGCGTTGGCCCGTCGCTACATCGAGGAGGGGGCCGTTCATCTGGAGGAGGTGCTCGCCACGGCGCCCGATCCGCATGCGTGCTTCGACCGTTATGTCGAGATCTTTCGTGCCGCGCTCGCCAACGGCAATCGCATGTGCCTGAGCGGAATCATGAGCGCCGAGCTCGACGATCTCCCCGAAGAGGTGAAACGCGAGATCGATGGCTTTCCGCGGATGAATATCGCGTGGATCACGCGTGTGCTCGCGACCGCCAAGCCCCCCTCCGGCGAGGAGGAGAGAAGCGAACGAGCCATGGCGATCTACGCGGCGATCGCGGGCGCGCAATTGATTGCACGCGGGCGCAACGACATCTCGGTCTACGATCGCGCCATCGAGGCCTACCGGAGCTTGGGCTTGATTCCCTGATCCGTTCGGCTCGCGCAAGGCAAGCCGAAGCGAACAGCGCTTACGGAATTTTGGACGCTAGGGAAAAATTGGAGCGGGCGAAGGGGCTCGAACCCTCGACCCCGACCTTGGCAAGGTCGTGCTCTACCACTGAGCTACACCCGCATCCTGTGTCGGTCGCGTGACGCGCCGGCAACGGCTGTCGTATGCCAAAAGCGGGCGGCGAATGCAACAGCTACCGGAGGGATAGATTCGCTTCTTGAGGCCCTATATCGACCCCGAATGCGACCAAATCGCCCGAAAACGTCCCGGAACCGCCGAATCGGCCGGCCTGGATTGAAATTCGGCCGTCCCGGCCCAATTTTAGGGGCCGACAACACAGCATATGAATCGGCGACGTGCTAAAGAGCCGCCATTCCAGACATCAGACGAGGGGATCCCGTGACGATCATCGACCAGGGTAACGGAGCGGCGGGCCCGGCTGCGGCCGATCTGATCAAGGACACCACCACCCAGGCCTTCGTGAAGGACGTCATCGAGGAATCGAAGCGCCAGCCGGTTCTGATCGACTTCTGGGCGGAGTGGTGCGGCCCCTGCAAGCAGCTCACCCCCGTGCTGGAAAAGGCGGTCAAGGCCGCCAGGGGCAAGGTCAAGCTGGTCAAGATGAACATCGACCAGCACCCGGCGATCCCGGGCCAGATGGGCATCCAGTCGATCCCGGCCGTGATCGCCTTCGTCAACGGCCAGCCGGCCGACGGCTTCATGGGCGCGGTGCCCGAGAGCCAGGTGAATGCCTTCATCGAAAAGCTGACCAAGGGTATGACTGCGCCGGGCGAGCCGAATATCGCCGAGATCCTGCAAGAGGCCGAGGCCGTGCTCGCCGAGGGCGATGCCGCTGCGGCTGCCCAGATCTACGCGGAAGTGCTGCAGTATGATTCGACCAACATCGCGGCCCTTGCAGGCCTTGCGAAGTGCTACGCCGTCTCCGGCGCGATGGAGCAGGCCAAGCAGACGCTGGCCATGGTGCCGGAGTCCAAGCGCAACGATCCCGCGGTGAAGGCGGTGCAGACCGCGATCGATCTCGCCGAGCAGGCGCAGCAGCTCGGGCCGGTGGCCGAGCTGGAACAGAAAGTCGCCGCAAACCCGCTCGATCATCAGGCGCGGTTCGACCTTGCCACCGCGCTCAACGCGCAGGGCAATCGTGCCGCCGCCACCGACCAGCTGCTCGAGATCGTCAGGCGCGACCGCAAGTGGAATGACGACGGCGCCCGCAAGCAGCTCGTGCAGTTCTTCGAGGCCTGGGGCGGCATGGATGATGCAACGGTCGAGGGACGCAAGCGCCTGTCGACGATCCTGTTTTCGTAGACGCCTTGTTGCTGGAGCATGATCTTGGCGGAAAACCGCAGCACTCTTTGCGCTAACGCGGCCCTTCGGGTCCGGATCATGCTCTAGCCAGTCAGCGGGGACCAGATGCCGATCAACATCGAATATCGCGGACCCGCCGACCTCCCCGAGATCATTCCGGTGTTTCCGCTGCCGGGCGCGCTGTTGTTGCCGCGGGGCCAGATGCCGCTCAACATCTTCGAGCCGCGCTACCTCGCGATGGTCGACGATTCCTTGCGCGACGGCCATCGCCTGATCGGCATGATCCAGCCCGACGTGGCGCACTCGCCGAAGAATTCCGACAAGCCGGCGCTGTTCCGCGTCGGCTGCGTCGGCCGTATCACCCAGCTCGCCGAATCCGGCGACGGCCGCTACATCCTCGAGCTCACCGGTGTCGCGCGCTTCAAGGTGGTCGAGGAGCTCGAGGTGCTCACCGCCTACCGGCAATGCAAGGTGGATTTCTTCGCCTTCGTCGACGATTTCACCGCGCGCATGGGCGAGGACGAGGTCGATCGCGAGGCGCTGCTGTCGGTGCTCGCGGACTTCCTGAAGGCCAACAACCTCAAGGTGGACTGGGAAGGCGTCGAGAGCGCGCCCAACGAGGCGCTGGTCAACGCGCTGGCGATGATGTCGCCTTACGGCCCTGCCGAAAAGCAGGCCATGCTGGAAGCGCCCGACCTGAAGACGCGCGCGGAGATTTTGATCGCGGTCACCGAGATGGACCTCGCCAAGAAACGCACCAGCGGCGATCCGCCGCTGCAGTGACGATCTGAAGTCTCACGCCGCGCGGGTGGATGCGCCAAAACCTCGCCGCAGCAGTTTGGCGACGTCGGATGCGGGCATTGGCCGGCTGAAATAATAGCCCTGCGTTTCGGCACACCCCTCTTCGCGGAGGATGTCGAGCTGCTCCTTCGTTTCGACGCCTTCGGCGGTCGTGGTCTTGCCGAGGCTGACTGCGAAACGGACCACGGCTCGCGCGAGATGGCGCGCCTCCGCGCACGCGCAGGACAATTCGTGGACGAAGCTGCGGTCGATCTTGACCTTGTCGAACGGGAATCTCTGCAGAAAGCTCAGCGATGAATAGCCGGTGCCGAAATCGTCCAGGGCAATGCGCACGCCAAGCTCGCGCAGCTGGGCGAGCACCGCAAAGACGGCTTCGCTATCGTGCATGATGACCGTCTCGGTGACCTCGAGCTCGAGCCTGTGCGGCGCAAGCCCTGAACTCGCCAGCGCGCCGACAATCACCGGAACGAGCTCCTTGCTCCTGAACTGCGCGGGAGACAGGTTGATCGCGATCCTGACATCGGCGGGCCATTTGGCGGCTTCCGCGCAGGCGGTTCGCAAAACCCATTCTCCCAGCGGCACGATCAGGCCGGTCTCCTCCGCAAGCGGAATGAATTCGCCCGGCAGCACCAGCCCTCGCTTCGGGTGATGCCAGCGCAACAAGGCCTCGAAGCCGCTGGTCTTGCCGGTCGCGGCGTTGACGAAAGGCTGGTAGTGGAGCTCGAACTGACGGCCGGCCAGCGCAGCCCGCATGTCGCGCTCCAAATTGCGCCGCGCATGCATGAGCTCGTCGAGCTCCGGCTCGAAGAAGCGGAATGCACCGCGTCCGCCGCTCTTGGCCGAGTAGAGCGCGAGATCCGCGCATTTCAGGATCACATCGGAATCGTTGCCGTCGCGCGGCGCGATGGCAATGCCGATGCTGGTGCCCACCGTGACCCGGTGATCGCCGAGATCGAAGGGTTCGCAGAGCGCCTTCCTGATGGCCTCGGCAAGGGCGGCGGCCTCCACGGCCGGGTTGGTCACGTAGTCGATGACCGCGAACTCGTCGCCGCCCAGTCGCGCGATCAGCGCGGTTTCCGTGACGCATCCGCGCAACCGCTCGGCGACGGCGCGCAGCAGCGCATCGCCCGCCGGATGTCCGAGCGTGTCGTTGACCTCCTTGAAGCGATCGAGGTCGAGCATGAGCACGGCCAGATCGAGACCGCCGTTGCGCGTCACCGCGATCGCATGTTCCATCCGCTCCCTGAGCAGCACGCGATTTGGCAGATCGGTCAGTGCATCGTGTTGCGCCATATGGGTGATCTTGGCCTCGGACCGGCGCTGCTCGGTGACATCCAGATGCGTGGCCACCCATCCGCCGTCGGCCATCGGCTGCCGCGTCACGCAGATCAGCCGGCCGTCCGCAAACTCGTCGATCCTGCTCGAGACCGCGTCGAACGGCAGAGCTGCCAGTCTCGAGATGAAGTGCTCGGCGGCGCCCTCGCTGGAATCGCCCTTGAGAATGCCCTCCACGATACGATGCCGGATGATGTCGGCGTGCAATGTCCCCGTCCGCAGCAGTTCCGGCGGCAACCGATAGAGCCGGGCATAGCGCTCGTTGCAGACGACGAGCCGCTTTTCGGCATCGAACATGCAAAGGCCTTCGACCATGTGATTGATCGCCGTATCCAGCCTCAGCGTCTGGCCCCGCAGCTCCTGCTGGGAGTCTTCGAGCTGCTGCCGGGCGACCGAAAGCTCGCTGATGATGCCTTCAAACCTTTCGGTTCTGCTTGCCAGGCGACGATCGGCGAGCACGCCGACCAGGCTCATCCCCAGCACGGACAGTGCGACACCGGCGATGGCGAGCGCGAGGAAAGCCGGAGACAGCGAAATCGTATCCGTCGCGAGGGTGGGATCCGGCGCAATCTGCACGGCACCCATGGCGGTGAAGTGATGCGATACGATGGCGAGCGTGAGCAGGACTGCCGCAGCCAGCATGCCCCGATAGTCCTGCCGGGAGAGGGCAACCGCCAGCGCCGCGTAGCCGAGACACATGCCGAGAACGATCGAGACGACGACGAGGTCCAATGACCAGGTGACCCGGCCAGGCACTTCAAGGGCCCACATCCCCAAATAGTGCATGCTAGCGATGCCGCCGCCGATGATGACGCCGCCGGCCACCGCGCCCCACCGGGGGGACATGCCGACCGCGACACCGAAACCAACCGAGGTCAGGAGCATGGCTGCCGCAAGCGAGAACGCAGTCAGCACCAGGCCATAGCCGGTCGTGACACCGGGCTCATAGGCGAGCATCGCGACGAAATGCGTCGCCCAGATTCCGTATCCGATGGCCGCGCCGGCGATCGCGATCCAGATCCATCGCGTTCTCGCCCGCGTTGCGATGGCGCGGTGAAAGATACTGGCCGCAACGATGCTTGCGACGAAGCAGACCAGACCTGCGAGCACAACGAGCCGCCAATCGTGCTCGGCCGTAAGACAGGAAAAAACGCGGAACATTCAATGTGGCTCCATCGTCAATGATGCCGATGGTGGATGCGCTAAACGTTGATCGCGTTAATTTTGTGCAACGCCCGATTGCATACTTACCGGGGCGTTAACGATTCCAGCTCGATTCAATTTGTCGGCATGCGCCGAGACCGCGCCCGGGCTGTGCGGAGAACGGGACAACGAAAGGCTAGTGGTGACCGCGGATGCGCTTGCGCCCGGTGATCATCGCGCGGATCAGGTTCTCGCGCTGGAGAAGTCCCATCAGCAGCACGCCCACGACGTGCAGCACGACCAGCACGATGACTGCGTCCGATGAATAATGGTGGGTGTCCTCGACCCACCACACGCCGAAGAAAGTCACGGTGACCGACATCGCGCCCGTGATCGCCGAAATGGCGATTGCGAGCAGCAGGGCCACCAGCATCAAGGTGCCGGCGGGATTGAGCCCGATATAGCGGCCGGTGATGCCGCGGCGCAGGTTCCAGAGATAGCGTGGCGCGGCCCGCAGCCTGACGCCGACCATGCGGAAGCGCGAGTAGCGGCTTCCCCAGAAACCCCAGACCAGACGGAAGGCGAGCAGCCCAAGCACCGTATAGCCGACGATGCGGTGAAGCCGATCGTAGACCGTGGGTGTGAACCAGGCGGCGAGAATGCTGGCCGCAAACGCCCAGTGCCAGAGACGGAGCGGGAGGTCCCAGACCGCGACCGTCCGTGAAACGGCTCGATCCGCGGGGGCCCTGTCGGACGCCCCGCGCGCTGCTGTCCCCGCTTCGTCGATCAAGCCAGGATGATCCTTACGTCTCTTACCTCTGATCTTACTTGGCGATCGTGTGCTTCAGGCTGAGATCTTCCGGGCTGTAGAACAGCTCGTACAGCTTGCCTTCCTTGACGCCGTAGACCTCATAGCACGAGCCTTCGATCTTCGAGCGACGCACTTCGTAGCCAAGCGCCTTGGCCTTGGCTTCGGCTTCGCTGGCCGGCTTCCACGACGCCTTGTCGAGCTTGGTGCAATCCTTGAAACCGTCGGCCATGGCCGCCGATCCCGTGCCAATCCCGATCGTCAGTGCAATGGCAACAACACGAATGACCTTCACGAACGTATCCTCCTCTGTCGTGAGCGGCGCGGAGCCGCGAAGCGGGCCCGAAGGAAGCAAAGGAGGGAGTGAAGTCAATCCGTTCGGACCTGGACCGGTTTAGATAAGTTCTAACCGCGGCCAAAAACTGAGTGCTCTTCGTGCGCGACGCGGCCGCTGCGGCCTTACGCCTCACGGACGGGACGCGTTGCTAATAGCCCGCCACGGCCATCACGACGACGGCACTGAGCGCCATCCAGCCGAAGTGCCGGCCGCGCGTGGCCCATGCGTTGGCGAGCGCAGAGAAGCCGAACACGCAGGCCATGGTGATGACGATCCAGTGGCGCGCCGGCTCCGATTGCATCCAGGGCACCGCGATCAGCAGCACGCCGCCGCCGATCCAGGCGACCGTCGAGGCCTGCCAGACCAGGCGGATCAGGGTGCGGAGCCGTTCCGGCTCGATGCTGGCGCGAGCGAACACCTTGGCCTCGCCGAGGTACCCATGGATGAGGGCCACGGCAATGGTCAGGACGCCGGCACCCTGGAGCAGGAGATCACGCATCGACGCCTCCATACAGTTATGTATGGTGAGATAGTCGCTGGCCTGCCACCTGTCAATACACTAGTGTATGGTGCCATTCTCGGGAACCGACATGACCGAACAGCTTTCCGCCGACGACTGGATCAAAGAGGGGCTGAAGGCGCTCGGCAAGAGCGGCTTCACGGCGCTGAAGGCCGATCCGCTGGCAAGAGCCATGGGGGTTTCGCGCGGCAGCTTCTATTGGCATTTTGCCGATCTCGGCGCGTTCCATGCCGCGGTGCTGAAGCGCTGGCGCGAGATCGCGGCGGAGCAGATCATTGCCGACGTCGAGGCCGCCGGCGACGAGCCGCTGAAAGCGCTGCTGCGCAAGTCGTTCGGTGCGCGCCTCGATCTCGAGCGCGCGGTGCGCAACTGGGCCGCGTTCGATGCCGGCGCGCAAGGCGCGGTGCGCGCGATCGACCGCCGCAGGCTGGACTATATCGAGGAGCAGCTCGCGCTGCGCGGGCTGGACCGGGCGACCGCACAGGCCCGCGCGCAGATCCTCTACTGGACGTTTCTCGGCTTCGCCCTGTCGGCAGCGCCGGTGCCCGCGGCACGGCTCCAGGGCATGATCGACGAGATTTTGCGCATGGTTTCCGCTTGAGGCGACCCGATGGGCGGTGGCGGATTTCTGTGCTAGAGGCAGCCGAACGCCGGAGACCAAAATGAACACGCCGACCGAACGCCCCGAAGCCAGCGTCGATCCCAAGCTGCTGGAGATCCTGGTCTGCCCGCTGACCAAGGGTCCGCTGGAATTCGACTCCGCAAAGCAGGAGCTGATCTCGCGCAGCGCCAAGCTCGCCTATCCGATCCGCGACGGCATCCCGATCATGCTGCCGGAAGAGGCGCGCAAGATCGATTGAGAAAGGGCGAATGGGGAGTGGCGAATAGCGAGTGGATCCATTCGCTATTCGCCACTCCCCATTCGCGCCTCACAACGCCTCGCCCTTCAACAGCCTAGGCACCTCGCCCGTCAGCCCTGCGGCCTGGCGGATGAAGAGGTTCTTCAGCGGCGGGGCGCGGTCGACGAGGCCGAGGCCGATGTCGCGCACCGTGCGCAGCAGGGTCGACTGGTTGGAGAACAGGAAGTTCAGCGAGTTGGTGGCGACGCCCATCGCCATGGTGTCGAAGCGGCGCCAGCGCTGGTAGCGCTCGAGCACGTCGGCGCCGCCGAGATCCATCCCGAGCCGCGCGGCATCGACGACGACCTCGGCCAGCGCGGCCACATCCTTCAGCCCCATATTGAGGCCCTGGCCCGCAATGGGGTGAATGACGTGGGCGGAATCGCCGACCAGTGCGAGCCGGTCGGCGATGAAGGAGCGCGCGACGAAATAGGACAGCGGGAACGCGCGCGGCTTGTCGAGCGCCTTCACCTCGCCGAGATGCAGGCCGAAGCGCTGCTCGAGCTCGCCATGAAACTCCTCGTCGCTGAGCGCGATGATGCGCACGGCCTCGGCCCGGCGCTCGGTCCAGACCAGCGACGAGCGTTTTCCGGTGAGCGGCAGGATGGCGAAGGGCCCTGCGGGCAAAAAGTGCTCCTCGGCGCGGCCCTCGTGATCGCGCTCGTGCCCGACGGTGACGACGATGCCGGACTGGTCATACTCCCAGCCATGGGTGGCGATGCCGGCGCGCTCGCGCAGCTTCGATCGCGCCCCGTCGGCGGCGACGAGCAGGCTGGCGGCGATCACGCTGCCGTCGCCGAGCGTCACGTCGATGCCCTCGGCGCGCGCGTCGTAGGACGCAACCGTGGTGGCGCGAAGATCGATGCCCGCGGCCTCGGCGCGGACCACCAGCGCATCGATCAGCCGGCGGTTCTCGACCATGTGGGCGAAGGGCTCGCCCGGCGCGACATCGCCGGCAAAATTCAGGAACACCGGACGCGTGGCGTCCTCGAGCCTGGAGTCGGTGACGACCATGTCGAGGATCGGCTGCGCCTCGCCCCTGACGTCGTCCCAGGCGCCGATCACCTCGAACAGGCGGCGGCAGGCGGCGACGATCGCGGTTGCGCGGGGGTCGCGGCTCGGCCGCGTGCTCAGCGCGGGATCGGCGACAATGACGGGGATCTCGGGCCCCAGCCCCTGGCGCAACGCCAGCGCCAGCGCAAGGCCGGCAAACGCGCCGCCGCCAATGACAATGCTACCCTGTACCGACATACCCAAATTCCCGGTCAAATCCTGGTCTTGCTAGCAGACTTGAGCTGGGCGAAACAGTGCGGTGAAACAAGGGCGGAACGGCCCGAATGTGTCATTCCGGAGCATCCGGCCCGGAAGGACGGCAAGAAAGTTCATTCCATGTCCAAAAGCCTGTTCGACCTCATTTCGATCCTCGACCTCGAGCAGCTCGAGGTGAACCTGTTCCGCGGCAACAGCCCGAAGACGGACTGGCAGCGGGTGTTCGGCGGCCAGGTGATCGGGCAGGCGATGGTGGCGGCCTGCCGCACCGTCGAGGGGCGCCTGCCGCATTCGCTGCATTGCTATTTCATCCTGCCGGGCGACCCGAAGGTCCCGATCATCTACCAGGTCGAGCGCCTGCGCGACGGCAAGAGCTATTCGACCCGCCGCGTCACCGCGATCCAGCACGGCAACGCGATCTTCTCGATCATGGTCTCGTTCCACGCCGAGGAAGAAAGCGCCTTCGATCACCAGGACAAGATGCCTGACGTGCCGCCGCCGGAAAAGCTGACCGCGGAGGAGGTGGCCAAGCAGCCGATCTTCAAGGAGATGCCGGAATTCATCCGCCGCTATTACGAGATGGATCGTCCGATCGAACTGCGCCCCGTCGAGATCGGCCGCTATTTCGGCCAGAAGGTCGACGACGGGCGCATCAACATCTGGATCCGTACGGCTGCGAAGCTTCCCGACGATCCCGCGCTGCATCTGTGCGCGCTGGCCTATGCATCGGATTTCTCGCTGCTCGACGCGATCATGGCGCGCTATGGCCGCACGCTGTTCGACAAGGCCATGATGCCGGCGAGCCTCGATCACGCGATGTGGTTTCACCGCCCGTTCCGTGCCGACGAATGGCTGCTCTATGCGCAGGATTCGCCGAACGCGCGCGGCGGCCGCGGCCTGTCGCGCGGCCTCATCTTCAAACCCGACGGCACGCTGGTGGCGTCCGTCGCGCAGGAGGGCTCAGTGCGCGAGCGCAAGGCATGATCCCGAGAAGTGGGAACCGGCTCTCGGACGAGATCATGCTTGAGAAAACAGCCTGAGCGTAGTCAGCCGCCCTGCAGGCCCGTCGCCTTGATCACCGGGCCCCATTTGCGCCGCTCCCGCGTTTCGAACCGGGCAAGGTCCGCCGGTGTCCCGCCGGCCGGATCGAGCCCCAGCTCGTGTAGGCGCTTCCTGGTCTCGGGCAGGGCCAGCGCCTTGGCGAACTCACCGTTCAGAAGCTCGATGACCGCCTGCGGCGTATCGCGCGGAGCGTAGAAGGCATTCCATCCCGCCATCTCGAAATCAGGCACGCCCTGCTCGGCGACCGGCTTCACGCCCGGCAGTAGCTCGCTCGGTCTCAGCACAGTGATGCCGAGTGCCTTCAGCTTGCCGTCGTCGATCTGGGTGCGCACCGCCGTGACCGTATCGATGATCAGCGGTACCTGACCGCCGAGCACGTCGGTCATCGCCGTCGCCGACCCCTTGTAGGGAACCCCGAACATCGGTGCGCCCGTCACCTCCTTGAGAAACTCGAAGATGACGCGCGCCGTGGTGCTCGGCAGCGCGATGTCGATCCTGTCAGGCTTTGCCTTCGCAGCACTGATCAGGTCGGCCACGCTGTTTCCGGCGAATGACGGACTGGCCGTGATCACCAGCGGCAGCTTGCCGACCAGGATGATCGGGGCGAAATCCTTGTCCGGCGCAAACCCCATCGACGGATACATGAACTCGTTCATGGTCTGGGTGGCGTTGGTGCCCATCAGCAGCGTGTACCCGTCGGGCTCCGAATGCGCGGCCTGCTCGGCGCCGATATTGCCGCCGGCACCGGGCTTGTTCTCGACATAGAAGCGCTGGCCCAGCGTGCGCGACAAATGGTCGGCGAGATATCGCGCGACGACGTCGGTGCCCTGGCCGGCCTGATAGGGAACGATGATCTTGACGGGCCTGGTCGGATAGGTCTGCGCGAGGCTCGCGCAGCTCCATAGCAGGGCCAGCCATCCCACGGCCCATCTCGCGGATCTCAGCATGCTCGTTTCCTCTCGTTATGATTGTTGTGGTCGTGTTCTTGTTGGCCGTCTTAGCGTTGAGCGGTGTCCTTCCGTTGCGGCGTGACGATTCCGGTCTCGATCAGGCCGTTGATCGTACGCTCATCGAAACCGGCATCCGCGAGAATGTCACGGGCATGCTCGCCGAAGCGCGGCGGCCGCCGTCCGGCGCCACCGGGTGTCCGGGCGAGCTTGACGGGAACGCCGGGCGCACGATGGCCCTCGCTCTCGACCAGCATGTCGCGGTGAGCGACATGGGCCTGCGCAAACGCCTGCGGCACGGTGTTGACGGCGCCCGCGGGAACGCCGGCCTGCATCAGGTCGCGGCAGAGCGCCTCCGCAGTAAATCCGGCCAGCGTGTGCTCCAGCTCGGCGCGCAATGCTGCGACGTGAGCAAGCCGGTCGGCGTTGGTCCTGAAACGGGGATCGTCGAGCAGGTCGCTGCGCGCGACCTTCTGGCAGAAGCGCCGGAACTGGCCGTCATTGAGGATGCCGAGGAAGATTTCGCCATCGGCAGCCGCGAACTTGTCGTAAGGCGCGATGTTGGGATGGGCGCTGCCGAGACGGCCGGGCGTATTGCCCGAGTAAAGCCAGTTCGCCGCATGCGGCACCAGCAGGCCGAGCGCGGTGTCGAACAGCGTCACCTCGACGCGCTGCCCCCGTCCGGTCCGCTCGCGCGCCGCCAGCGCAAGCAGGACGCCGGTGAGCGCGTTATAGCCGGTGACGTAGTCGACGATGGGCACGCCGACGCGCGTGGCGCCGGACTCCTGCGTGCCGTTGATGCTCATCAGGCCGCACATGGCCTGCAGCACCGCGTCATAGCCCGGCAGGCCGCCGAGCGGCCCGTCGGCGCCGAAGCCCGAGATGGCGCAGTAGATCAGGCGCGGGAAGCGCTCCGACAAATTGGCCTCGTATCCGAGCCCCCAGCGCTCCATCGTGCCGGGCAGGAAATTCTCCACCAGCACGTCGGCACCTTCCAGCAGGGCTTCGAGCACCGCCCGTCCATTGGCGCGCGACAGATCGAGCGCCATGCCGCGCTTGCCGCGATTGACGGCGCTGAAATACGCCGCTTGTCCCGCCGCATCGAAGGGCGGGCCGAGACCGCGCGTTTCGTCACCCGACGGCGGCTCGATCTTGACGACGTCGGCGCCATGATCGGCCAGCATCTGCGTGCATAGCGGTCCCGCCAGCACGCGCGAGAGATCGACGACCTTGAGGCCGGTCACCGCTCCGCGCGTGAGATCTGATGCGGGCATGCTCATGCGCCCAGTTGGTTGCTGTCAGCTGCGGCTTGGCAGTTCGACGATACCGGTTCCGAGCACGGAGAGCTCGTCGTCCTGGTTGCGCGCCTCCTGCTCGATCTCGACGAGGTGACGGCCGTTCTCGACGAATTTGCGCTTCACCTTGCCCTTGATGAACAGGATGTCGCCCTCCGGATTGTGCCGGCGGATCTTGCAGGTCGCGCGCCGCAGGAAGCCGTCGTCGCCCATCCAGTTGGTGAGGTGATGGGTGAGCCAGGAGCAGCGCTCCGGACCGTAATCATAGGCGCCGGGCGCGCCGACCTCGAGCGCGAATTCCTCTTCCCAATGCACGCGCTCGGGGCAGTCGGGGATGTTGAAGCGGTTGGGAATGCCAAGGCCACGATGGGCGTCGGCGAGCTTCCAGGCGAGCTTGTTGGCGCGGATGTAGAGACCGCCCCAGCCCTGCGCATAGGCGATAAAGCCGGTGACCGTCATCGGGCCCTTCAGCATCACCGGCAGCGCCTCGCCTTCGGTGACGTCCTGCCAGTAGCGTGGACGCGAGCCCTGGATCCGCTCCTCGGCGTAGTGCTTGTAGGCGGCGGCCAATTCCTCGTCGCTGTAGCGCCGCGGCGCGCGGGCCTTCACTTCCTTGTACTTGGTGCCCTGGTCGCGCGCATGGTCGCGCTCGGTGCGGAAGCACCAGCTGTCGGCTTCGGCGACGAGGTCGCCCTGCTGGTTGAAGAAATCGACGTGATAGGTCTGCTGGATGGCGCGGCCGGCGAAGCGGGTCTGATGCTCGACGAGGTCCTTCAGCTTGGCTTCGGTCGAAATGACGTCGTTGCGCCTGACCGCCTTGTGCCAGGTCCAGTCCGCGCCCGACCACATGGCGTGGACGCCGGGCAGTCCGCCAACATAGCCCGACACGATACGGCTGGTCGAGAACAGGAAGCTCGGCAGCGCTACGATGCCGCCGTAAGCGGACCTCGCGGCGTAGTCAGGATCGCACCAGAGCGGATTGTCGTCGCCGATGCCGTGCGCGTAGTGACGGATGTTGTCGCGCGTCGCCTCGTAGCACCAGGGCTCGGCGGTCACGCCGATGGAGACCCCGATGCGCTTGCGCAGATCGTCGAGGCCCTCTTCGGTGATTTTCGGAAACCTGGTTTCGGTCGTGTCCAGCATGTGACGTTCCTCTCCTTAACTCGTCGCTTCTGATTGTCGGGCGGCCTGCTCGCGGTCGCGCAGCACCTTGCGGTTGACCTTGCCGGCCGGCGTCTTCGGCAGCTCCGCGACGAAGCTGACAAGACGCGGATATTCGTGATGGCTGAGACGCTGGCGGACGACGTCCTGGATCTCGTGCTCGAACGACGCATCGCCCGGTCGTTCCGTGACGACGAAGGCCTTGACCACCTGCCCGCGCAGGGGATCGGGCACGCCGATGGCCGCGGCCTCGCGCACCTCCGGGTGCTTGAGGATCGCGTCCTCGATCTCGACGGCGCTCATGGTCCAGCCGGCGGAGATGATGACGTCGTCGGCCCGGCCGCCGTGATAGAAATAGCCGTCCTCGTCGATGCGCCCGAGATCCTTGGTCGCGATCCACTCGCCGCGGCGCCAGACCTTCAACTCGCCGGTCACGCCGGTCGCACACGGCTTGCCCTCGGCGTCCTGCACCTCGACGCGTCCGCCGGGGATCGGCTTGCCCAGGGATCCCGGCTTGACCACGAAATCGCGCGCGCCGGGATAGCTCACCAGGATCACGCCGATCTCGGTGGTGCCGTACATGCTGCAGACCTGATGGCCGAAGGTCTCGCTGATGAAGGTGGCCGTTTCGCTGTCGATCGGCTCGCCGGTGAACGACATCTTCTCGAGCACGTAGCGATAGCGTTGCGCGGCGCCTGAATTGCGCATCATGCGATAGTGCGTGGCGGCCGCGGAGATGTTGGTGAAGCGATGCTGCTCGAGCGCAGCCAGCAGCCGCTCCGGATTGAACTTGCCGGCATAGGCTCCGATCGTGATGCCGAGCGCCAGCGGCGCCAGCGTGCCGTGCCAGAGCCCATGCCCCCAGGCCGGCGATGACGGACAGATGAAGCGGTCGCCGGGCCGCAGGCCCGTGCCGTACAGCGCCGCCACCATCAGCGTGACGATCGAGCGATGGGTGTGCTTGACCGCTTCCGGCAGCTCGCGAGTCGTGCCCGACGTGTATTGATACAGGGCCATGGCGTCGGCGGCCGTATCGGGGGTGAAGCTCGGCGCGAAACGCAGCAAGCCGTTCAGGAACGCATCATCGGCGACGACGACCTCGGTGCCGATCCCCGCGAGCAGCGATGCCTTCTCCGCATGCGTCACGATCAGCCGCGGCTTGCAATCGTCGACGCGCAGCTTGACGCCGTCGGGTCCGAACAACGTGAACAGCGGCACCGCGATGGCGCCGGCCTTCATGGTGCCGAACACCGCCACGTAGAAGGCGCGCGACGGCTCGAGCATCACCGCGACGCGATCGCCGGGCTTGACCCCGCGGCTCACCAGATCATGCGCGAAGCGCGAGGACGCATCCGCGAGCTCGGCAAAGCCCAGCACCTCGTCCGGTCCGTCGGCGCGAACGACGATCACGGCTGGATTGGAACGACCGGCGTGCCGGTCGATGCACTCATGCGCGATGTTGAGCTGGGCGCGATTGCCGTCGAACAGCTCCCAGAGCTTCTCCGGGGAGAAGATCGTCTGCGCGGCAGCGTAGCTCGTGTAGTCGGTCAGCCTGGTCATGACCGGCAAGATACCGACGACGCGCTAATTGTCAAATAGCGTTATTGATTGTATATGTACAATCATAACGAAGCGACGACCGACCTATCTGCGGCGGTCCTCGACAGGCCCCATCGAAGCTTCGTCGTGACGAGACGGTGTTGTTGCACTCCGCACCCTGTTGTACCGATACGATCATGCCGAATGCCAAATCACCCCGTGTCCGTGCCGTACCTGCGGTCACGCGCGCCGTCGCCATCCTCCGCCTGCTCAGCCGCAGTCCTGCGCCACAGAGCCTCAAGGCGATCGCGGAAAGTCTCGACCTGGTGCCGAGCACCGCGCTGCACATCGTGCGCGCGCTGCTCGCGGAGGATCTGCTGCAGGTCGATCCGCAGACCAAGCGATACAGCCTCGGCGTCGGCATGCTGCCGCTGGCGCGCGCCGTATTGGAGAATGCCGATTTTCCCAGCCTGATGCGGCCGAAGCTCGAGGAGCTTTCAAGCCGCTACGGTGTCACCGCGATCGGCGTCGAGGTGCCGGATCTCGACAACATGATCGTCGTCGCGCTGGCCCGCAGCCAAGCGCCGGTGCGACTGCATGTCGATATCGGCAGCCGTTTTCCGGCGCTGATCAGTGCGACGGGGCGCTGCGTCGCCGCCTTCAGCGGCCAGCCGGAGAAGGAGATCGAGAAACGTTTCCGCCTGCTGCGCTGGCACAACGCGCCGACCTATGATGCCTGGCGCAAGGAAGTCGACCAGGTGCGCAAGCAGGGTTTCAGCATCGACCGCGGCAACTACATTGCCGGCGTGACCATCGTCGCCGTCCCGGTCCTGAACGCGAAGGGAACGATCTCACACACGATCGCGGCCGTCGGCCTCGGCAGCCAGCTCGAGCGCGCGACCTCGCTGGCGCTCGCGCGCGACATGCGCGCCGTTGCGGAAACGATCGCGCCGCAACTGTCGATTCACGCCTGATACGGCATGCGTGGTCGGAAGCCTCAAGCGGCTTTCGCCGTGCCGCGCTCGACGAGGACGAACTGCGCCATGCTCCAGGCAAAGTACCAGCGCAGCAGCCACGGGATCGGAATGATGACGAGACATCCGAGGGTGAAGGCGACGGTGCGCCAGAGCAGCTGAAGACCGGTGCCGATAAAGATCATCTCGCGGCGCGTGCCGCTGACGCCGCGGCAAATCCACCGCATCCACGCGGCCATCACCCAGGCCCAGCCGATGATCGTGAACACGGACAGAAACATCACGATCTGCCAGCCGATGAAACCCCAGACGCTGCCGGTGAACGTCATCGGAATCGGCTGACCATTCGAGCTCAGATTGGCGACGACCCAGCGCATGACGATCCAGGACAAGACCGCCTGAACCGGCATCGACAAAACTTGAAGGATGCTGTCGATATAGCCGGCGTAGCCCACCAGTCCCATCGCAACGAAGACGTACCAGATGTCGCCGACCTGGCCGGTGAAGGCGAGGTTCGGCCGCTGCGGAACATGCATCCGCGGGAACAGCCAGCGATAATAGCCAGTCGCGGTCCAGGGCGCGGGGATCACCAGCGCATTGCCGATGATCAAAAGGATGCACCACCCCAGGAACGACCACAGCGGCAGGTCCACGGAAAGCGGACCTCCGCCCGGGCGGTCACCGACCGGCAAGGACGGCGGCGCGGCTGACCCCGGCAGGAGGCCCGGCACCTCGCGGGCCTTCTGCCAGCCCGCCATCCCGTCCGCCCAGACCAGCGTGTCGGAATCCACGGTGCCCTGGGCGATGAGATCGCGGAATTGCGTCTCGGGGAAGGGACCCTTCTGCTGGCCGCCGGATGCGTAGAACCAGATGCGGTTCGACATCTCGTTGTGATCCGGAGCCAGCGGAGGCTACATGCGCGCCTGCGATCCGCGCGGTGCGAGCTCGGTCTGCGAGGCGAACCAGTTCATGATCCAGCGATACACCCACGGGATCGGAATGATGAGGCTGCACAGGATGGCCGCCACGATGCCGCGCCAGAGAATATCGAGGCCGCTGCCGTGGAACACGATCTCGCGCCGCGTGCCTTCAATGCTGCGGCAGAACCAGCGCATCTGGGCCGCGGCAACCCAGGCCCAGCCGATGATGGTGATGATGGAGATCGCGAACAGCAGGTTCCAGCCGATATAGGCCCAGACCGAGCCCGTGAAGCTGAGACCGAGCGGCTGCCCGTTGGAAGCGAGGTTCGCGACCATCCATTTGATCAGCAGCCAGTACAGAACGATCTGGGCGATGAACAACAGGTTGCTCAGCACCTGGCTGCCGATGAAGCCGATCACGATCGCCAGGACGATGAAGCCGAAATACCACGGCACCAGCGTCATCGCACTGCCGGTGAAGCTGAGGTTGGGGCGTCCGGGAACCTTGACGCAGGGCACGATCCAGTTCGTGTACCAGACGAACGCCCACGGGGCCGGGATGACGAAGATCATTCCGATCAGCAGGACGATGGTTCGCCAGGTGAACTCGAGGATGCCGAAATCGACCGAGAGCGCTCCGCCGCTGACGGCGCCGCCATAACCGCCGCCGCCCATCATGGGCGGGCCACCGGCCGGGATCATCGGCGGTGCGCCACCGCCTCCGACGAGGCCAGGAATCTCGGCGGCCTTCTGCCAGCCGGCCATGCCCTCGGTCCAGACCAGCGTGTCCGGACGGACGACGCCCTGGGCGACCAGGTCGCGGAATTGCCCTTCAGGAAAGGGCCCCTGCTGCTTGCCCTCGGATGCGTAGAACCAGCTCGCCATGAAACGTCCCCCTCGAACTTACTTATGTACCGGCCAGAGCGCTTAGGTTCACCGCTTCGGTTCACCGCATCCATGCCAAAAGTGCATTGTGAAGGATGAACGGCTGCCCTGTACAGAGGCGGCCATTCACATGACCTCCCTTGGCCAAACGTTTTTCCGCTTCAATCTGCAACTTTTTTATGCCATTTGCCCCGAAAGATGCCAGATTGACGCTGCGCCGGGGACATACGGCGCGGCGCATCCCGGGGAATAGGCCTGACCATGAAACTTGTCGTCGCGATCATCAAACCCTTCAAGCTCGATGAGGTCCGCCAGGCCCTGACGGCGATCGGCGTCCACGGCATGACCGTGACCGAGGTGAAGGGCTATGGCCGCCAGAAGGGCCACACCGAAATCTATCGCGGCGCCGAATATGTCGTGAATTTCCTGCCGAAGCTGCGCATCGAGATCGCGGTCGCCTCCGACGTCGCCGACAAGGCGGTTGCCGTGATCACGGCGACGGCGCGCACCGGCCAGATCGGCGACGGCAAGATCTTCGTCACGCCGATCGACCACGCCCTGCGCATCCGCACCGGCGAGACCGACAGCGACGCTCTGTAGACTTTGGTTTTGACGCGTTTTCTTCACGCGAACCGGTATCCACTTCGCTCGAAAACGCTTTGAAAAGTAATCTTCGATCGCACCGGGCAACGACGCCACAGCGTGCGACGCCAATTGATGCCGGGGGGAACGACATGGCGGGATTGTTGCGCCGCGCAGCTGCTATGGCTGCGGGAATTGGATTTGTGTCGGTCATCGCGTCGCCGGCGCACGCCACCGGCTCCGAGATCAACACCGCCGACACCGCCTGGATGATCGTCGCCACCGCGCTGGTGCTGATGATGACGATCCCGGGGCTCGCGCTGTTCTACTCCGGCATGGTGCGCAAGAAGAACGTGCTCGCCACTATGGCGCAAAGCCTCGCCGCGGTGACGATCATCTCCATCCTCTGGGTCGCGTTCGGCTATTCGCTCTGCTTCGTCGGGGACGGCCCGTGGATCGGCACGCTCGACCGCTGGTTCCTGGCGGGCATGA
>Ga0207426_1000422_pt1 | contig 69436 bp, 63 predicted proteins | sample AraplaMF_Cvi_mMS_FD_184265 | JGI IMG/M metagenome (GOLD analysis project Ga0207426, IMG submission 184265) | Arabidopsis root microbial communities from the University of North Carolina, USA - plate scrape MF_Cvi_mMS (SPAdes) (version 2) | ecosystem: Host-associated > Plants > Roots > Endosphere...
ATCGCTGGTCGACGGCATCCGCCGCGGCACCGACGTCATGCTGTCGGGCAAGGTCGCGATGGTCGCCGGCTTCGGCGACGTCGGCAAGGGCTCGGCCGCTTCGCTGCGCCAGGCCGGCTGCCGCGTGATGGTGTCGGAAGTCGATCCGATCTGCGCGCTGCAGGCCGCGATGGAAGGCTACGAGGTCGTGACCATGGAAGACGCCGCGCCCCGCGCCGACATCTTCGTCACCGCCACCGGCAACAAGGACATCATCACCATCGAGCACATGCGCGCGATGAAGGATCGCGCCATCGTCTGCAACATCGGCCACTTCGACAACGAGATCCAGATCGCCAGCTTGCGCAATCTGAAGTGGACCAACATCAAGCCGCAGGTCGACGAGATCGAGTTCCCCGACAAGCACCGCATCATCATGCTGTCGGAAGGCCGCCTCGTGAACCTCGGCAACGCGATGGGCCATCCGTCCTTCGTGATGTCGGCGTCCTTCACCAACCAGACGCTGGCGCAGATCGAGCTGTTCGCCAACAACAAGGACGGCAAGTACAAGAAGGAAGTCTACGTGCTGCCGAAGACCCTCGACGAGAAGGTCGCGCGGCTGCACCTCGCCAAGATCGGCGTGAAGCTCACCGAGCTGCGCAAGGACCAGGCCGACTACATCGGCGTGAAGCAGGAAGGTCCGTACAAGTCGGATCACTACCGCTACTGATTACGTCAGGACGTTTGTCCTGGTTTGGCCGCGCCGGACAAGCTGTCCGGCGCGGCTTTTTTTGCGACTAGTGAACTGGCTCACATGCCGGTCGACAGGTGGGTGTTACTGCAACCTCTGAGAGTGAATACTGGCAATTGCGATTTGGTTTATTGCTGGAGGGTGCTGTGGCGTATTTCAAGGACGCATGGCCTTTGGCTTTTGTGCTGGCGGCGGCCAACCCCACCAATGCTGCAACCCCGATCGATACCGATCCTGCGGCGTTCTTCCAATCCGGCAGCCTTGCGGATGCGCTTGAAACAGCGTCTGCCGACGTCAAGCAGGACGAGAGCGGGGCGGGACCGGGCGCGGGACCACGGCGGATCCGGTTGTCGCAGTGGTTCAATTTCGCCAATTGTTTCAGCGGGGTCTGGCGAAGGTGTTGAACGATGTGGCGCCCGGCTCTCATAGTCCTTCAGCCTACGCCGTTCTGTAACATCGCCTGCGACTATTGCTATCTGCGCCACCGCGACGACCGCACCGTGATGGGTGACGAGGTCGTCTCCGCGATCCGCGACAGGATTTTCCCAAGGATCGCCCGTGACGCCACGCCGACGGTCATTTGGCATGCCGGCGAGCCGACGACGGTGCCCATTCCCTGGTACCGAAACGCCTACGCGGAGCTGCGAAAGACGGCGCCGGAGGCGACCAACTTCTCGCTGCAATCGAACGGGATCGGGCTCGGGCGGGAGTGGATCCTGTTTGCCCGGGAAACCGGTACGCAGATCGGCCTCTCGATCGACGGTCCGCGCGAGTTTCACGACGCGCGCAGGAAGACGCGGAACGGGAAGGGCACTTGGGATCTGGCGATGCAGGCGCTGCGCGAGCTGCAGCAGGCGCGGATCCATCCCAACGTCGTCACGGTCCTGCATCCGCGCTCGCTTGGGGCGATCGACGCGTATTTCGAGTTCTACCGTGACAACGACATCTCGCATGTCTCGTTTTCGATCGACGAGTCCGAGGGACGCCACGCGACGAGCTCGTTCGGTGCCGGGGACTACACCGAGGCCATCACCGGATTCCTGTTCGGCCTGATGAAGCGCGCCTATCGCGAGGGCTTCCCGCTGCACATCAAGGAAGTCGAGCGGATCGCCTCGATCCTGGCCGGCGGGGAATTGCACAACGAGCAGATCGACGCCTGGGACGTCCTCGTGGTCGCTGCAAACGGCGACGTGACGACGTTCTCGCCGGAGTTCATGGAAGTGCGCTCACAGGCGCATCGCAATTTCAACTTCGGGAACATCCTGACCGACGACTTCGACCGGATCTTCACCAGTGCGCTCGTCGCCCGGACCGAGGCGGAGATACGGCGGGGCGTGGACCTGTGCCGCGCGCGATGCCGATACTTCGCGGTGTGTGGCGGCGGCGCGCCGTCCAACAAGATGCAGGAAAACGGGTCGCTCGAGTCTGCCGAGACGCAGTTCTGCAGATTCTCCGTGCAGCCCGCTGCAGAGGCTTTCCGCAAGATGATCCATTGGGCGCGGCAAGAACCCAGGGATCGTTTCATTTCCAGTCCAAGACATTTTGTAGAGCCGCGGATTTAGTCGGAAGTTATTTCGGTAGGAGGCCACGATGATGGAGTGCCCATATTCCGTTCTCTCCACCTTCTGCGTGTGGACGCAATATCTTCCTCCCTATCTTCAGCAGATTACGGGTCCGCAGATTGCATCATTCCTGTTCGGTGTTCTTGTGGTCGTCGTCTTTGCGGTCGATCACTACAAGGTTCCCACCTACGCCAAGACGACGGTCGGCGAGTTCATCGAGCTTGCTCCGGAATCGCTCACGTCGCATTCGCGATACATGAAGGGCCTCGCGATCTACGTCGGCTTGATGCTGGGCTTCTACTTCATCTTGCTGGCGATCGGTCCGACCGCGATTGCGCCCATCCTGTCCTACATTCCCGGCGGCTCGGACGGCAAGATCGACAATTCGGTCTGGCCGCTCGCGGCGACATCGATCATCACGTTGATCGGAAGCCGCGACGACGACAAATATCTCGGCCGAATGGAGGGGTGGCTGCGATCCATCGCCCATGAGGCGGCCTACATCCCCTATGCAGTGACGAACCTTGCGGTCGCGCTCGACGGCAGCTTTCCGCTGACCGACGAAGAGCTGCGCGCCGCAGGAGAGCTCTCGCCGGCGACGCAGGCTCTGATCGAAGAAAGTCAGGAAGGCTCCAGGCAAAACTGGATTCGCGCCAAGTTTCTCTATTCGCGGCTGGAGCTGTTGCGGGACCGGGACGATCAGTTCAAGCCGGTGATGCGGCAGCCGGAGAACGAGCGCGCGTTCGGGTTCGTTCGCGAGCAGCGCGAGGCGCTGACCAAGGAGCTCGATCGTGGCGACCTCGGCGAAGATGTTTCGCGGAAGATCGACGCGTTCAAGAATGCGCTCGCAGTGTTCCTGGCGTCGATCCTGTGGCGCGCCTGCGAGAACGAGACCGCCGTCAACGCCAAGCTGAGGTCGCTCAGGCTCAACGTGAGCACGCCCGCGCCACGTTCGCCCGCGACTTTCATTTTTCACCTGGCGTTTTATCTCGGTGCCGTGGCGTCTGTCTTCCTGATCGTGATGAAAGTCAGGGCGATGCAGTTCCAGGATGAATCGGTCCAGCAGAAGTGGCACCTTACGCTGGCCTTCCTCGTGTTTCTGCTCACGGCATTCTTCGTCACGCGCTGGCGGGAGAAGCGGCTCGCGAGCGGCGACTGGAAGTACAGCTCGGATGTCATCATTCGCTGCACGATCCTCAACACGATCGCCATCACGATTATCTCGGCGCTGGTGACATTTGCCGTTCACCAGGGCGGAAGCGGTCGGTTCTATGCAATGCTCCTGATGGCGTTCGGGATAGCGCTTCCGTCCACCCTGCTTTTTCAGTTGTTGATGCGCTGGGCTGCGAGTTCACCTCCGACGGGGGAGGCGGTCGCCGCTACCGTGGGCTATCGCACAAATCGCATCGAACTGCTCAAGATGACATTCTTTGCCGGCGGCAGCTATTCGATCATCGCTGTCGTATTCGCATTCGTGCTGTACTGGCCGTCGGATTATACCATCGTCAGCAGCACGCCGCTGCAATACGTGGAATCGGCGCTCATCACACTCGGCAATATCGACAAGGTCAATCAGGACAAGCGGGATGAAGACACCTGGTTCCGCACCTCTGTATCGCAGGCGTCCGTACGAAATCTGGAAACCGCGCTGCAGAATGTGAGAGCGAATATCCTCAAGGGCGACAAGAGTGTTTATGAGCCCGAAGCCCTGTCTGCGATCGTGACGGAATGCGATACCATGGGCGACCTGGGCGGGGGGCGGCAGCTCTTCAAGCCTGGTTGCGCGCTTGGCGGGCAGTTGTCGACCATCGAGAAGGGCGAGGTCATGTCCAATCTGTATGGCCTGCAGATGCAGATATCGAGCATGAAACCCGCATTCGCGGCTTTGCAGAACTACCGGAAGCTTTCGAATGCAGTTGGTCTGCAGTGGCCGAATGCGTTGCTCGCAAGCCTGATGTGGGCTGCCATGGCCGGCGTCTTTGCCGTCTCTGCACTGCTGTATCGGCGGCGGGAGCTGTGGGATGGATTGTCCCCCAGGAAGCTGCCGGACTTTGTGCCGGAGGATCGGCAGGAAAGGGAGACCTGGCTGCGTACCCCGCTTTACGACCTGGCGAAGCTCTCGCCGCTCGAAGCGTTGCGCTACCCAACGTTCCGTGCCCGTCTGGCGGACAATATGAGCACGCAGCCGAGCATCCAGCCGAGCGTGCCGCACCTGCGAACTGTGGCCTGAGGGTGGCCCGAGACGTGTGTTGCGGGTCCCGTGCATCGTTTGGTGGTTGATTTTTGCGGCAATCGCGCGCTAATCAACCTATGGGAGCGCGTGACAACGAACATTTCGACGTCCTCATCGTCGGTGCCGGGCTATCAGGCATCGGCGCGGGCTATCATCTCCAGACCAAATGCCCGGGCAAGAGCTACGTCATCCTCGAGGGGCGCGACTGCATCGGCGGCACCTGGGACCTGTTTCGCTATCCCGGCATCCGCTCCGACAGCGACATGTTCACGCTCGGCTATTCCTTCAAGCCGTGGACCGATCCGAAGGCGATCGCCGACGGGCCGCAGATCCTCGACTATGTGCGCGACACGGCGGCCGAGAACGGCATCGACAAGCACATCCGCTTCCGTCATCGCGTGAAGCGCGCGGAATGGTCGACGCCGGAAGCGCGCTGGACCGTCGAGGCCGAGCGCACGACGGGCGAGGGCGCGACCGAGATCGTGCGTTTCACCTGCAATTTCCTCTTCATGTGCTCGGGCTATTACAAGTACGAGGCTGGCTACACGCCCGAATTCAAGGGCGTTGCGGATTTCGCGGGCCGCATCGTGCATCCGCAGAAATGGACTGAGGATATCGACTACGCGGGAAAACGCGTCGTCGTGATCGGCTCCGGCGCGACTGCGGTGACGCTGGTGCCGGAGCTCGCCAAGAAGGCCGCTGAGGTCACCATGCTGCAGCGCTCGCCGACCTACGTGGTGTCGCGGCCGGCGCAGGATCCGCTCGCCAACAAATTGCGCCGCAATCTCCCGGCGCAGCTTGCCTACCATCTGATCCGCTGGCGCAACGTGATGTGGGGGATGTTCTTCTTCCAGCTCAGCCGGCGCCGGCCGGACAAGGTGAAGAACCTGATCCTCGGTGGCGTCCGTATGGCGCTCGGGCCCGACTACGACATCGCGACCCATTTCACGCCGCGCTACAATCCCTGGGACCAGCGGCTGTGCCTCGTTCCCGATGGCGACCTCTTCAAGGCGATCCGCGAGCAGCGCGCCTCCGTCGTCACCAGTGAGATCGACACATTCACCCGCGACGGCATCCGCCTCAAGGACGGACGCGAGCTTGCCGCCGACATCATCGTGACGGCGACCGGGCTGGTGCTGCAGGTCGTCGGCGGCCTCGAGGTCAGCGTCGACGGCCGCGCCGTCGATTTCGCGAGCACGCTGACCTACAAGGGCATGATGTATGCCGACGTGCCGAACATGGCGTCGGCCTTCGGCTACACCAATGCGTCCTGGACGCTGAAATGCGATCTCACCTGCGAATATGTCTGCCGGCTCATCAACTACATGGACCGGCACAATTTCCGGCAATGCATGCCGCACAATGACGACCCCGAGATCACCGCGCAGCCCTCGCTCGACTTCACGTCGGGCTATGTGCAGCGTTCGGTCGCCAAGATGCCGAAGCAGGGCTCGAAGCGGCCGTGGCGGCTGTACCAGAACTATGCGTTCGACATCGTCTCCTTGCGCTTCGGCCGGATCGACGATGGCGTGATGCGATATTCCTGATCGCGCCGCCGCCTGCCTCTATTGCTCGCGCGAGGTAAGCGCGAGCGCCAGATCGATCGCCAGGGCCAGCACCACGGCACCGCCGCCAAGACCGAACAGGACCAGATAGTCGCCGCCGGTGTGCGCGTAGATCCAGGAGAAGCCGTAAGCGGCCGCTGCCTGGAACAGCGCAAAGCTGGTGGTGGCGTGGCTCCAGGTCGCGCGCTGCCGTTCGGTCGAATGAGGCACGAGCTCATGGATGCGTCCGAGCACCAGCGGCACGATGCCGGGCGTGAAGCCGCCGACCACGATGCTCGACACGATCAGCGAGAGTGGTGCGGTGCTCACGGTCGGGAGCAGCACGGCCGCCGCCTCGATCAGGAAGGCCGCGCGCAGGGCCGGGCCGAAACCTGAACGGTCTCCGAGATGGCCGGTGACGAGCGGGCCGACGATGGCGCCGAGCCCATACAGCACCCAGTAGCGCGATCCCGCCGCAATGCCCTGGCCGAGGCCACGCGCCACGAAATCGACGATGAAGACCATGTGGGGCACCAGCGCCACGGCGTTGAGGCCGTACTGGAGCAGCAGCGCACGCTCCGCGGGCGAGGCGCGATGCGGCTTGGCCTGGTGCGAAGGCGCAGCATCGTTGCTGGTTTCCGCGGGCCAGTTCCACCAACTCGCGAGCGTCAGCAGGGCGGAGAGCACGCCGAGGCCATACCAGCTCTGCTGCAAGCCTTGCTGCAGCAGCAGCGGCACCAGCGTGCCCGATGCGGCGACGCCGAGCCCAACGCCGGCAAAGATCACGCCGCCGACAATGCCCCGCCTCGCCGCAGAGGTGTGCGGCAGAATGACGGAGGCCGCCAGCACCATGATGATGCCGCCGGTGAGGCCGGAGAGAAAGCGCCAGGCGAAGAACCAGGTGAACGACAGCGGCGTCGAGCTGGCGAAGAAGGAGAGCGTGGCGAGCAGCATCATCGCCCGCAGCGCGCGGACTGCGCCGATGCGACGTGCCAGGGCGCGTGCCGCGAGCGCGCCGGCGAGATAGCCGGCAAGGTTCGCCGCGCCGAGATAGACGACGTCGGACGGGCTGAACCACTTTGCCCCAATCAGGGCCGGGATCAGCGGCGTGTAGGAAAAGCGGGCGAGGCCGAGCCCGACCAGCGACGCGGACAGGCCGGCTACCGCGTATCGCCAGGTTTGTTGTGAAGTCGCTTGTGAAGTTGATTGCGCCTCCGAGCCCGGACGCGGATGCGTCCGGGTCTCGATCTGTCGCTTTGTATTTGCGTTGGTCATGTCATCCTCCTGCGCGCACTCTGGCGCGCGGGTCATCCAGTCCGGGCGGCGCGGTGGCGCCGGAATTCCGGAACGGGCAGGCCGCCCCAGCCCCAATTGTCGGTGTCGACTTCCTCGATCACGACGAAGGTGGAATCGAGCGGCTTGCCGAGCACGTCGCGCAGCAGCTCGCTCGCGCCCTTGATCAGTGCGGCCTTCTCGTCCGCCGTGAGCGACGCCGTTCCCGGCGTCGCTCCCTCGCGGGTCACTTGAATGGTGACGATGGGCATCGTGGTTCTCCTCGGCTCAGTGGCCGGCGCTCTGGCCGCCGTCGACATGCAGGATCTCGCCGGTGACGAAGGAGGCACCCTCGAGATAGAGCACGGCATCGACGATGTCGGACATCTCGCCCATGTGGCCGAGCGGGTGCATCGCGCCGTACTGGGCATGCGTCGCCACGGCGTGCATCGGCGACTTGATGATCCCCGGCGAAACCGCATTCACGCGGATGCCGCGCCTGGCGTATTCGATCGCGAGCGATCTGGTGGCGGCGTTCAGCCCGCCCTTGCTCACCGAGGCCAGCACCGAGGGCACGTTGGAATTGGCGTGGTCGACCAGCGTGGTCGTGATCTGCACGACGTGGCCGGATCCCTGCTTCTCCATCTCGGCGATGGCGAGCTGGGTGATGTTGAAGAAGCCCGCGACGTTGGTGCCCATCACCGCGGCGTAGTCCTCCGCTGTGTACTGCGTGAACGGCTTGGCGACGAAGATGCCGGCATTGTTGACCAGCGTGTCGACCCGGCCGAACCGGGCGATCGCCTGCGACACCACTCGCTCTGCGGTGGACCGATCGGCGATGTCGCCGGGGACGGCGAGGACGTCGTCGTCGCCCGAAGGCTTGATGGAGCGCGCCGTTGCGACGACGCGATAGTTGCGATCGCGAAAACCCTGGACCAGGGCGGCGCCGATACCCTGCGATGCACCGGTGATGATGGCGACCTTCTGCTCGATACCCATGACGGGCTCCTGTGGTTGACTTGAGAACCTGCGCCAGCAGCGGCTGGCTTGCCGTGTGAGGTACGCCCCCGCGGCCCGGCTGCGAATATCCGCCGTCCGGCAGACACTCTTTCGCGGCGCGAACGAATGCCGGATCGGCAGTTGTCGCGGCCGCAGCGAGCGCCTAGCTTGCAGCTGAAATCTCGGGGGCGACGGGCTCGCATGGATCGTCTGGATGCGATGAATGTGTTCGTGCTTGCGGTGGACGAGGGCAGCCTCGCCGCGGCGGGACGCAAACTGGGCCGCTCGCCCGCGGCGGTGAGCCGCGCCATCGCTTTTTTGGAGGAGCGGGTCGGCGTCGAGCTGCTGCACCGGACCACCCGCTCGATCAAGCTGAGCGAGGAGGGCGAGCGCTACGTCGCGATCTGCCGCCGCGTGCTCACAGAGCTGGAGGAAGCCGAGGACATTGCCGCCGGACCGCGCACGGCGCCGCGCGGCCTGCTCACGATCACCGCCCCCGTGGTCTCAGGCGAGATGGTGCTGCGTCCCATCCTCGATGCGTTTCTCGACGCGTACCCGACCGTGTCGGCCAAGCTCCTGCTGTTCGATCGCGCGGTCAATCTGATCGAGGAGGGCGTCGATGTCGCGCTGCGGATCGGCCCGCTGGCGGATTCGGCGATGGTGGCCATGCGGGTCGGCGGGATCAGCCGCGTCGTGGTGGCCGCGCCCCGCTATCTGAAGCAGCATCCGCGCATCACCGAGCCCGGCGATCTCGCCAAGCACCAGATCGTGGCGATGGCGCATCTGCCCAATTCCTGGACCTTTGCGCCGCAGGCGGGCTCGTCAGCCGCCCGTTCGGTCCAGTTCACCCCGCGGCTTGTCGTCAACAGCACCTATGCGGCAGTGGCCTCCGCCGTCGCCGGGCGTGGCGTGGCGCGGATGTATTCGTACCAGGTGGCCGAGCAGGTCGGGCGCGGCGAGCTCGAGATCGTGCTGGCGGACGACGAGGATCCGGAGATGCCGGCGCATCTGATCTGCCCGCAGGGCCGGCTGTCGGTGCCCAAGGTGCGAGCTTTCACCGACTTCGCCGTGCCACGGCTGAAGAAGCAGTTTGCCTTGCTGAAGAAGAGCATCGGTGGAGCTTGAGTCGCTTCGCGCGCCCGCAATGCGTTGTTTTGCGTATACAGCGGTCCGGCCGAAGCAGCGATGGTTCCCAAACGGTTAACGCCGATTTAACGGATGAGTCCTAGCCTGTCTCGGCCGGGGTTACTCGCAAGGCCGAGGTGAGCCCAATGGAAGCCCAGAAGATCGCGGTCGACGCCGTCGTCGCGCTGACCGATTGCGACCGCAGCGCTGTCGTCGCCTTTATCCGCCAGCTCTATCTCGCCGGCGTCACCGACCCCAAGCGCCTGACCTTCAAGGGCCTGCAGGCGCTGTCGCGGGCGTGAAGCGCGCGCTCACTGGCGAATCTACTTTGCTCCGACGGTCGGATCGCTGATCCGGATCGAGGTGACGCGGTCGCCCCGCACCTCGAATGAGAACGGCCACGGCCCGTAGCTCCAGAGCTCGGTCTTGTCGAGCCCGCTGGGGCCGACGTGATGGGGACTGGCGAATTGCCCCATGAGCTTGTCGATGCCGTCGCCGAGATTGACCTGGTTGAAGCTGTACCCGGGGGCCGGCGCCTCGCCGCTGATCTGAAGCGCGACGACGCGGTTCGCTGTGAGAGTGGCGCCACTGCCCGCGGAGCTCCGGATCCGGCGTCTTGGCCTGCTGTGGCCGCGGCAGGGCGGCTTGACCATTCGCGACGGCGTACACCCCAAGCAAAGACAACGCGAGCGCCCAGCACGCCTGCAACCGCGACATTCCCAAGACGCAACTCCCCGTTCCCCTGTGGAACCAAGGATACCATGTGCCCGAAATCGGCTGCAACGCCGGGATTGACGGGAGCACGTCTGCGATTTGTAATTGTGACAACTGGACTACGGCCGTATCGATCACGACCGGCGGAACAGCGGGAGGATGGATCGCCTTTGCCTTGCCGCTCAGGCCGGCTCGGAGTAGATCACGTCCCCGGCTGGGTCACTTGGGATTGGGGAAATGCTGAAACAGCTTTTTGCGCCGCAACTCGTCATTCTGTACGTGCTTGCGGCCTCGACGATTTACGTTCACTTCCGCGGCAAGCAGCGGCTGCGCTTCGCGCGCCAGCTTGGCGATCACTCGACCTATCTCGCCCCCTACAACGTGCTGATGTATGCGGGCTCGGCGGTGCCGAACAAGCCGGTAATCTCGGTCGATCAGTTTCCGGAGCTCAAGCCGCTGAGCGAGAACTGGGAGACCATCCGCGACGAGGCCGTGCGCCTGTTCGACGAGGGCTTCATTCGCGCAGCGGCGAAGAACAACGACTGGGGCTTCTACTCGTTCTTCAAGAGCGGCTGGAAGCGGTTTTACCTGAAATGGTATGACGACTTCCTGCCGTCGGCGAACACGCTGTGCCCGAAGACGGTGGAGCTGCTCAAGTCGATCCCGAGCGTGCACGGCGCGATGTTCGCGATGCTGCCGCCGGGCGGCAAGCTTGGTGCGCACCGCGATCCCTTCGCTGGTTCGCTGCGCTACCATCTGGGCCTCGTCACGCCGAACTCGAACAAGTGCCGCATCCTCGTCGACGGCGTCGAATGCGTCTGGCGCGACGGCGAGGCCTTCATGTTCGACGAGACCTTCATCCACAGCGCCGAGAACCAGACCGACGTCAACCGCATCATCCTGTTCTGCGACGTCGAGCGTCCGATGAAGTTTGGCTTCATGACCGCGATCAACCGCTGGGTCAGCCACCACATCGTCAAGGCGTCTGCAACGCAGAACGTCGAGGGCGAGAGTGTCGGCGTGCTCAACAAGGTGTTCGGCAAGCTCTACGAGATCCATCTCGGCAGCCGCAAGGTCAAGGAGTGGAACCGCAACGTCTACTACACACTGAAGTACTCGCTGACGGCGCTGGTTCTCGGACTGATCGTGTTTTCGGCGTTGAGGTAGCAGCGAAGCGCGTAGCCCGGATGGAGCAAAGCGAAATCCGGGATTCTTGCCCCGGCGTCCCGGATTGCGCTTTGCTCCATCCGGGCTACGACTCCCAATATTCATCTGGCCGCGAATGCCACGAGTTGAACGCCGGCAGAGCCGAGAACGGCGGCAAGGATGTAACGCGTTGCAGCCTGCGAGAACCATCGCAGGCCAATCGTGGTCCCGATCATCGCGCCCGCGAGTGCGCTCAAGGCATAAAGCCAAGTCTGGGGCGACGGCACCTGTCTTACATAGAGTGTGCCGACCAGGCCAATAGTGGAATTGCCCAGGATGAATGGTGCAGAGAGTGCCGCCGTCTGTTTGGGTGAGGCCCAGCGCATTCCGACCAGAATGGGCGCGAGAAAGACGCCGCCACCGACGCCGGTGAGTCCGGAGATGAAGCCGACACCGGCGCCCGTGCATGTAGCGGCCCACAGCGGCGTGACGTGATCCGGCGCAGTGCCGTCACTCCGCCCCATGATGAGGACGACCGCCGCAAGCAGGAGCACGAGCCCCGTCAGCGTGTGGTAGATGTCGTCGTTGAGCACAATGGATGCGCCGAGCAGGGTGGTCGGCAGTGAGGCGATCAGAAGCGGTTTGAGTTTTACCCAGTCGATATGGCTGCCGCGATTGAACAGCCACGTGGAATAAGTGGCCGCGACGATATTCAGCAGCAAGGCCGTTGGCCGCATCTCGTTTGGAGGAAACGAGGCAAAGGCCATCAAGGCAAGAAATGCCGTTCCTCCGGCTTGTCCGACCGTCGCATAGAGAAGCGAGACGACAGCGAAGCAGACCGTCAGCATTGCTAGTGATGGTGCTTGTGTCCTTCGGAGCTGTCAGGGCGCAAATAGCCTCTCAGCTCCGCATATCGCTGCATCTGGCTCTGGCTGAGCAGGACGGCGGTCGACAGATGATATTTGAGGTGGCCCTCACGAAGCCGAGCCTGGGTTTCGGAAATCGCAGCGATGGTCGCCTTGAGCGACTCCGATGTGACGACGCGGGCCGAGAAGAGCCGGTCCAGCTCCATCTCCTGTTCGACCAGCTTGTGGCCCAGCGGGATCGCCTCTTCCTTCATGGCCTCGAAAAGGCGCTGGACCTGGACGCGTTGATCCGGTGTCAGCTCAAGGCGGTCGCCGAGCTCAAGCACATGGCTCGGGCCCGGGTAGCCATTGAGTTCAGCGGCAAGTGCCAGGCCCATGCCGCGTCCGGTCCGGAGATCGTCGATCTGTTGATGCGACAGGGCCTTGATGGAGCGCTGCTCCAGGCCGGCATAAGGCTGGCTCGACTGTGCGCCGGGAGCGCTGCACGTGACGACAAGCATGGCCGCAAGCAGGACAAGGCGTCTCATGAGACTGGCTCCATGACATCAGCGCCGGCTCGTCGTTCGATCTGCACCGGAGCTCTCATATCTTGCTGGATGGTTCGTGCCGTGGCAACAGGATTGCTTTGATCGGATAGCCAGACATGGAGCAGGCAATGGCGCCCTTGCCACTTGCGAACACCGAGATCGCGCAATTCTTCCGCGGGTGGCTGGAGACCTTCTCGGGCTATGTCCGCGAGGTCGACTATGCCTCGGCGCGGCCGCTCTTCCATCCGGACGTGCTGGCCTTCGGCACGCATAACGATGTCATCCCCGGCCTCGATCAATGGGTCACGACGCAGTGGGACAACGTCTGGCCGAAGACGAGCGACTTCCGTTTCGTCCTCGATCAGACCTCGGTCTTGAGTTCACCCGACGGCACGATGGCAACGGTGATCGCGCCATGGACCAGCACGGGCTATCATCCTGATGGCAGCGCGTTTGCGCGCCCGGGACGCGCGACCATGATCTTCTCGAAGAGCGGTGATCGCTGGCTGTGCGTGCATTCGCACATGTCGCTCAATCGCGGTGTGCCGCAGGCGAGCCACGCCAACCGGCCGGTGAAGGCCTGGTAGAGGCGACCGGAATGGAGAAGGCCCCGGACACGTCCGGGGCCTTTCGATTTCGATATGTCGCGGACCCTACTCGGGCTGGCCGATGCTCACCTTCAGCGTGCCGACGCCGTCGACGCCGCATTCGAGCTTGTCGCCGGGCTGCAGCTGCGACACGCCGGCCGGCGTGCCCGTCATGATGATGTCGCCGGCGGCGAGCTTCACCTGTTGTGAGAGCTGCCAGATCGTCTCCGGCACGTTCCAGATCATCTGCTCGAGATCGCCGGTCTGGGCTTCCTTGCCGTTGACCGTCAGCCAGATCTTGCCCTTCGTCGGGTGGCCGATCTTCGAGGCCGGCTGCACCGCGGAGGCGGGTGCGGAGCCGTCGAACGACTTGCCGATCTCCCACGGACGCTCCTTCTTGCGCGAGGCGATCTGGAGGTCGCGGCGGGTAAGGTCGATGCCGACGGCATAGCCGTAGACATGGTCAAGTGCCTTCTCGGCGGGAATGTTGAGACCGCCGCTCTTGAGCGCGACGATCAGCTCGACCTCGTGATGCAGGTCCTTGGTCAGCGGCGGATAGGGAATGGTGGCGCCGTCGGGCACCAGCATGTCGGCGTGCTTGGCGAAGAAGAACGGAGGGGCGCGCTCGTCATTGCCCATCTCGCGGATGTGCTCGAGATAGTTGCGGCCGACGCACCAGATGCGGCGCACCGGAAAACGGCCGCTCTCCCCGACGACGGGAAGCGAAGCCTGGGGCGGAAGCGGGATGACGTAGGAGGCGGCGTTCATGGAGCGGTCTCGCTGCTCTTGAGGTTGATAGGGAACTCTATGCGGTTGCGCTGATCGGCGCCAGAGTGCCGGCGTCGCGATGTTGCAGGCGGAAGAACGAGGCGTAGCGGCCGGAACGGCGCAGCAGCTCGTCGTGGCGGCCCTGCTCGACGATCTCGCCGCCCTCGACCACCAGGATGGCGTCGGCGTGCATGATGGTGTGCAGGCGGTGCGCGATCACGATGGTGGTGCGGTTCTGGCAGAGATGCTCGATCGCCTCCTGCACCTGACGCTCGGATTCGGAATCCAGCGCGGCGGTGGCTTCGTCGAGCAGGATGATCGGCGCGTTCTTGAGCAGCGCGCGCGCCACCGCGATGCGCTGGCGTTGGCCGCCGGAGAGCTGCGTGCCGTGCTCGCCGACGGGCGTGTCGTAGCCGAGCGGGAAGCCCGTGATGAAATCATGCGCGCAGGCCGCCTTCGCCGCCTCGATGATCTCGTCCTCGCTCGCGCCCGGCTTGCCGAAGGCGATGTTGTTGCGGATGGTGTCGCGGAACAGATAGACGTCCTGGCCGACATAGGCGGTCTGGGCGCGCAGCGATTTGCGCGAGACCGCGCCGATCGACTGGCCGTCGATCACGATGTCGCCCTGCGTCACCTCGTAGAACCGGAGCAGCAGCGCCAGCACGGTGGACTTGCCGCCGCCGGACGGGCCGACCAGCGCGGTGACCTTGCCGGGCTCGGCGACGAAGCTCATGCGGTTGAGGATGGTCTCGTTGGCACGGTAGGAGAAGCTGACGTCGCGCAGCTCGATCCGGGCGTCGGAGAGCTTCAGCGCCGGCTTGTCGTCGTCGGACCGCTCGCTGGCCGGGCTGTCGACGATCTCGAGCAGCATGCGGGCGCCGACGAGCTGGCTGTTGAGGTCGATGTTGAGCCGTGCCAGCCGCTTGGCCGGCTCGGTCGCCATCAGGAACGCGGTCATGAACGAGAAGAACGCGCCGGGCGTGGCGTTGAGCGCGACCACGGCGTAGCCGCCGTACATCAGGCAGCCGGCGACGGCAAAGCCCCCGAGCATCTCCATCAACGGGTTGGAGCGGTTGGCGACGCGGGCCATCTTGTTGGCGTTGCGCTCGACGATCGCGATGTTCTCGTCGATGCGCTTCTGCATGGCGTCTTCGAGCGTGAACGCCTTCACCGTGCGGATGCCCTGCAGCGATTCCTGCATCGTCTCCATGATGTCGGCGGTGCCGGTGAACTGGTTGAAGGCGAGGCCCTTGATGCGCTTGACCAGCTTGCGCAGCACCAGCATCGCCGGCGGCACCGCGACGAGGCCGATGAACGACATCAGCGGGTCCTGCCACACCATCACGCCGATCATCGCGAGCAGCATCAGCAAGTCGCGGCCGATGGCGTTGACCAGCATGTTGAGCACGTCGGTGATCGACTTGGCGCCGGCCGTCAGCCGCGCCAGGAACTCGGACGAGTGCCGCTCGGAGAAGAAGCCGACGCTTTCGCGCATCAGCTTCGCGAACAGCTGGCGCTGGTTGGTGGCGAGGATGGCGTTGGAGATCTTGGTCAGGATCACCATGTGGCCGTAGGTCGCGACGCCCTTGACGAAGAGCAGGACCACGGTGATCCCGGAGAACATCGCGATGCCCGGGATGTTCTTGTCGACATAGGCCTGGTTGATGACCTGGCCGAGCACATAGGTCGCGCCGGCGGTCGAGCCCGCGGCGAGCGCCATCAGCGCGAAGGCGACGAGGTAGCGCCGCCAGTAGACGACGCCCTGTTCGGTGACGAGGCGGCGAATCAGGACCGCTGCCGCATAGGGGTCGTCGGTGATTTTCTTTGGAAACTGGGCCATCCGGTGTCCATTGACGGCTCAGGCTAAACAGCCTGCCCGCGCGTCAGGGATCGATGGGCCTCTGTGCCCGCTCAAGCGGGGTTTTTCAAGCCCAATTAAGGGCTTGCGCTGGGGACGATTCTAGGCCGAGGCGGCGTGGCGGAGCTCGCCATGGCGCTCGCGGAACAGCTTGTCCTCCCAGGCCAGCGCATGGGCAGCGATGGTCTCGAGGTCGTCATATTGCGGTTTCCAGTCGAGCAGGCCGCGGATGCGGCTGGTGTCGGCGACCATGGTCATGATGTCGCCGGGCCGGCGCGGGGCGTACTGGACCGCGAAGCTGCGCCCCGAAACCCGCCGCACGGCGTCGATGGTCTCCAGTACCGAATAGCCGCGGCCATAGCCGCAGTTCAGCGTGGTCGAGGCGCCCCCGTTGCGCAGGTAAGCCAGCGCCGAGCGATGGGCCTGCGAGAGGTCCGTGACATGGATGAAGTCGCGGATGCAGCTGCCGTCCTGGGTCGGGTAGTCGGTGCCGAACACGTCGATCTTGGCGCGCTGCCCGGTGGCGGCTTCGACCGCGATCTTGAGCAGATGCGTCGCGCCGACGGTGGCGAGCCCGATGCGCGCCTGCGGATCGGCGCCGGCGACGTTGAAATAGCGCAAGGTGACGTACTGCATGCCGTAGGCGGCAGCGACGTCGTGCAGCATGATCTCGGTCATCAGCTTCGAGGAGCCGTAAGGCGACAGCGGCCGCGTCGGCGCGTGCTCGGGCACCGGCACCTGGTCCGGATCGCCGTAGACGGCGGCGGTCGAGGAGAAGATGAAGCGGCCGATGCCGCGCTTGACCGCGACGTTGAGCAGATTGCGCGCGGTGGTGAAATTGTTGCGGTAGTAGCCGAGCGGATCGCGCATCGAATCCGGCACGACCACGGAGCCCGCGAAATGGATGATGCTCTCGATGTTGTGCTGGGCGATCACGCCTTCGAGCAGGTTCTCGTCGCCGGCGTCCCCAATGAACAGCGGCACGCCCTCGGGAAGGTAGGCCGAGAAACCGGTGGAGAGATCGTCGATCACGACGACGTCCTCGCCGGCTTCCGCCAGCGCCAGGACCGTATGGCTTCCGATATAACCGGCGCCGCCGGTGACTAGCACAGTCATGGTCTCACCCGTCTGCGATCAACGCGCAAAGCTAGCGCTTGCGTGGTGAAGAGGGGGTATCGGCGCGGCTGAACTGGTCACTATGCTTAATGTTGCGTATAGGGACCTTTCGAAACGGAGCGTGACTTGGCAAATCCCCCTGATGATCTCGAAGTGATCGTGCCAAATCTGCACAGGCGCTATTCCGGGGTCACCGCGACCAACCGGATGGTCGCGCCGCGGCTGGCGAAGCTGTATCGCGCCGCCTGGTTCGGCTCCGACGCGCCGGAGGGGATCGCGCGGCTCGGCGGGGCCGGTCTCTTCAAGCTCTGGCGCCGCAAGCAGCCCCTGATCTGGCATGCGCGGCGCAACAACGAGATGATCGCGGGCGTCGTGCTGCGCGCGCTCGGCTGGCCGCTGAAGCTGGTGTTCACCTCGGCGGCGCAGCGGCATCACTCATGGATCACGCGATGGCTGATCCGGCGCATGGACGCGATCATCGCGACATCAGATCTCTCCGCCTCGTTCCTGAAGGTGAAGGCGACCGTGATCCCGCATGGCGTCGACACCGACGTTTACGCGCCGCCGACCGATCGCGCCGCGGCCTTTGCCGAAAGCGGTCTGCCGGGCCGCTACGCCATCGGCTGCTTCGGCCGCGTGCGCGCGCAGAAGGGCACTGATGTGTTCGTCGATGCGATGTGCCGCCTGCTGCCGCAGCATCCGGATTTCACCGCCGTCATCGTCGGACAAATCACCGCCGAGCAGACGCCCTTCGCGAACGATCTGCGGAAGCGCATCGAGGCGGCGAACCTGCAAGCGCGCATCGTCATTACGGGCGAATTGCCGATCGAAGCGGTGCAGCGCTGGTATCAGCGGTTGACCATCTATGCCTTCACCTCGCGCAACGAAGGTTTTGGCCTGACGCTGATCGAGGCGATGGCGGCGGGCAGCGCGCTGGTCGCCGCGCGCGCCGGCGCGGCCGAGCTTGTCGTCGAGGAAGGCGTCACCGGCGTGCTGATTCCGACCGGTGATGCGGATGCGCTGGCCGCCGCACTCGAGCCGCTGATGCGCGATGTGACCAGTGCTACGGCAATGGGCGAGCGCGGACGGGCGCGGGTGCTCGAGAAATTCAGTCTCGATGCCGAGGCGGCACGGATCGGCGAGGTCTATCGGCCGCTGCTTTGAGCACCGCTAAACAAAACTGCGAAAACAACCCCATGCACAGTAGCCGGGGGTAATGGAATCAACGGCTTGGCGACAGGTGTCGTCTCTCGCGGATTTTTCGAAGTCAATTTGACCCGTCGGGCAAAACAGTGCTAGACAGGTAGCATCCCAAAACGCCCGATCGCACCGCCGCTGCAGGCCCGCTCTCCGCGCCTTCGGCGCAAATCCGATCAGATCGACGTCTCGCGGCTCGGCTTCTTTTTCGCGTTCTGGCGCAGGAAGCTGACTTCAAGCTCGTCACCATTGACGCGGTCGAGCTGGCACCTGCGATAGGCAAGCCCGGTCGAGGAGAGCACGAGGAAGAACTCGGTCAGCGCCAGGCCCTCGATGGAGGTTTCGACGCGCAGCGTGGCCGAATTCTCGGACACGTCCTTGACCAGGCAGGGACGGCGCCAGGTGCCGTCGATCGCCATCATCTGCGCCGTCAGCGGCCGCTCGAAGGCGACGCGCCGGCTCCCTCGTTCCTTCTCGGTGGGCATTCCTTAGCGCTTCGCCAGCGGCTGCGCATGGACGCCCGGTCCTCGTGCGGCCGTGTGGAGCGGCGGGCGAAGGCTGCGCTCATAGCTGTCTGCAAGATCGAGCAGACGCTTTTGGATGAAAGGGTCAGCTTTCGTCGCGAGCTCGCGGATGTGTTCGGCGCGTCCCCTGATGAAGTCTTCGTCCATTGGCTGTTTCCCCTTGAAGCAAGAGGATGCCAATTCTTCCCGAGGGTGTAAGCAACATATGTTAGGCCGGCCGCCACGCATGGCAGCGCGGCTCAGGTCGTGGCCTTTGCGGCAGCCTCTCCCAGCACGCGCTGCGCAATCGCCACCACTTCCGACGCCGCGATGTCCCGCATGCAGCGATGGTCGTTCATCTTGCAGATCGTGCTCTGGCAGGGCTGGCAAGACAGCACGCTCTTGTCCTGCAGCACGGTCGCGGCGAGGCCGTTGAGGGGCGCCCAGAGATAGGGGCTGGTCGGGCCGAAGATGCCCATGGTGGGCGTGCCGAGCGCGGCTGCGATGTGCATCAGGCCGGAATCGTTGGAGATCGCAACTCCGGCCGCCGCCATGGCCAGCACGCCGTTGCGCAAATCATTGCCGGTGAGGTCCCGCACCCCAGGCCCGCCCGCGGCGACGATCTCCTGGGCGAGGCCTTTTTCAGCGGGGCCGCCGACCACCCAGACCTCGAGGCCGCGCTCGACCAGCAGCCGGGCGGCCTCGGGGTAATAGGTCCAGCGCTTGGAGACGCCGACCGAGCCGGGGGCAAGCGCCACGGCGGCGCCGGCGCTGAGGCCGTTGGCTTGACGCCAGCGGGCGATCTCTTCGGCAGGGACCCGCAATTGCGGCACCGGCCATTCCGGCGGCAGGGGCGCGCCGTCGGGCTGGGCCAGCGCAGCGTTCTTGTCGATGAAGCGGGGGAGCTTCTTCTCGCCCCAGCGCCAGCGGTTGAGCAGGCCGAACCGCAACTCGCCGACAAAGCCGACCCGTTCGGGAATGCCGGCCAGCGCGGGTGCAATGGCCGCCTTCCAGGTCCGGGGCAGCACCAGCGCGGTGCCGTAGTTCCGCTCGCGCAGGAGTTTTGCCAGGCCGAACTGCCGGCCCACGGCCAGCCGGCTGCGCGGCAGGTCCCAGACGATCCCCTGGCGCACGCCGGGCATGTAATCGACCAGGGGCGCGCAGAGCGAGGTCGTCAGGAGATCCACCGGCCGGTTCGGCCAGCGTTCCTTTAGGACCCGCACCACGGTGTGATTCCGCACGAAATCGCCGATCCACATGTAGGGAACGATCAGGATCGGGCGCGTATCGCTCCGGTCTGCGTCTCCACTAAGTTGCGAATCTTTGTTCATTCGTTAATAGGACCGAAGAGGTGCTGATGTGGCGGTTCGGTTAGCTGCTCCGGGCCGGAACGTAAAGCCGGGAGAGTGCGAGTCCAAAGCGCCCGCCCAAAATGCTTACACTTTCGCAGATGATGCGCTACGGCAGGTATCGGGTCGCAAAAAATCGGGCAGGTAGGTGGAATGTTGCTGGTGACCGGCGGGGCCGGTTTTATCGGATCGAATGTCGTGGCCGCGCTCAATGACGCCGGCCGCAGCGACGTCGTGGTCTGCGACCTGCTCGGCAGCGACGGCAAGTGGCGGAACCTGGCCAAGCGCCAGCTTGTGGATATCGTTCCACCGGCCGAGCTGCCCGACTGGCTGAAGGGCCGCAAGCTCGATGCCGTGATCCATCTCGGGGCCATCTCCGCGACCACCGCAACCGAGGGCGACCTCGTGTTCGAGACCAACTTCCGCATGTCGATGCGCCTGCTGGAGTGGTGCACGGCCGGCGCCGTGCCGTTCATCTACGCCTCGTCGGCGGCGACCTATGGCGACGGCGAGACCGGGTTTGACGACGACGCCTCGCTGCCGGCGCTGAAAAAGCTGCGGCCGATGAATCTCTACGGCTGGAGCAAGCACATGTTCGACCTCGCGGTCGCCGGGCGCGTCGCGAACGGCGATCCGCTCCCGCCGCAATGGGCGGGCCTGAAATTCTTCAACGTGTTCGGCCCGAACGAGTACCACAAGGGTTCGATGATGAGCGTGCTGGCGCGCCGCTTCGACGACGTCAAGGCCGGCCGTGTCGTGCAGCTGTTCAAGTCGCACCGCGAGGGCATCGCCCACGGCGACCAGCGCCGCGACTTCATCTATGTCGACGACGTCGTGCGCGTCATCATGTGGCTGCTGGCGACGCCCTCCGTCTCGGGCCTCTTCAACGTCGGCACCGGCAAGGCGCGCAGCTTCAAGGACCTCATGCTGGCTGCCTATGCCGCGCTCGGCACCAAGCCCAACATCGAATATATCGACATGCCCGAGAGCATCCGCGGCGCCTACCAGTACTTCACCCAGAGCGAGGTCGATCGGCTATGCCGCGCCGGCTACAACGGCGGCTTCACGACGCTCGAGGACGCGGTGAAGGCCTATGTCGGGGATTATCTCGACCGGCCCGACCGCTTCCGCTGAGGCTTTTTGATCATGGCGACGCCCATTCTCGATTTCGATGCCCTCGCGCAAACCATCTCAGGCCGCACGGTGCTCTGCATCGGCGACATCATGCTGGACGAGTTCGTCTATGGCGAGGTGTCACGGATCTCGCCGGAAGCTCCGACGCCGGTGATCGCGGCTCAGCGCAGCGAGATCCACATCGGCGGCGCCGGCAATGTCGCACGCAATATCGCCTCGCTCGGCGCGCGCTGTATCTTCGTCGGCCTCGTCGGCGCGGACGATGCGGGCAAGCGGCTCGCTTCGGCACTGGCCGAACACGGCGCCATCGAAAGCGTGCTGGTGTGCGACCCGTCGCGGCCGACCACGCGCAAGGTCCGTTTCGTCTCCGAGCATTTTTCCACGCACATGCTGCGCGCGGACTGGGAGCAGGCGACGTCGGCCTCCGAGGCGGTCGAGACCGACCTGATCGAGGCGATCCTGCCGCTGATCGCGCGCGCCGACATCGTGCTGCTGTCCGACTACGCCAAGGGCGTGCTGACCGCGCGCGTGATCCGCCACACCATCGATGCCGCGCGAAAGCTCGGCAAGTCCGTGGTCGTCGATCCCAAGAGCCTGAACTGGGCGATCTATCGCGGCGCGACGTTGCTGACGCCCAATCGCAAGGAATTCGCCGAGGCCACCCGCAGCCGCGCCGACACGCCGCAAAGCATCGTCGACGCCAGCGAGGACGTGATGCGGCTCGCCGATTGCGAGGCGATCCTGGTCACGCAGGGCGAGCACGGCATGACGCTGGTGCCGCGCAATGGCGAGGCGGTGCACGTTCCGGCCGTCCCGGTGAAGGTGCGCGACGTCTCCGGCGCCGGTGACACCGTCGCCGCTGCGCTCGCGGTGTCGCTCGCGGCGGGCGCGGACTGGGATACGGCGCTGCGCGTGGCCAATGCCGCCGCCGCCGTCGCCGTCGGCAAGCAGGGCACCGCCAGCGTGAGTGCGGCCGAACTGCGGCGCAAGATCCTGCCGCACGCCACCCTTGCGGCCGAGGAAAAGATCGTGCTCGCGCCTGATGCGCTCGATGCGCAGCTCGCCGAATGGCGCCGCCAGGATTTGCGCGTCGGCTTCACCAATGGCTGCTTCGACATCCTGCATCCCGGCCATGTCAAGGTGCTGACCGCGGCGCGCGCCGCCTGCGACCGCCTGATCGTTGGCCTCAACAGCGACGCCTCGGTGCGGCGGCTCAAGGGCGCCGATCGTCCCGTCCAGGACGAGCGCGCGCGTGCGGAAGTGCTGGCCGCGCTCGAAGCGGTCGATCTCGTCGTCATCTTCGAGGAGGACACGCCGATCGAGCTGATCACCCGGATCAAGCCGAGCGCGCTTGTGAAGGGCGGCGATTACACCCGCGAGCAGGTGGTCGGCCACGAGGTGGTCGAGGCCGCGGGCGGCGTGGTCGTGCTGGTCGACATCCTCCAGGGTTTCAGCACCACGGCGCTGGTCCATCGCGCGCGGGGAGGGGGCAAGTGACGGCTCAAGTGACAGGCCAGGCGCCGGCGCTTGCACGGGAGACGATGGGCCAGATGCTGTCGCGCCGCCTGCGCAGCCCGGCGGCCTGGAGCGAGACGGTCGACCTGTTCGCGATCCTCACCGCCGCCTCGCTGCCCTGGTCGACGTCGCTGGCGGGGATCTTCAACGCGCTGATGCTCGTCTGCATGGTGCCGTTCCTCGACGTCCGCGCCTTCCTGCAATCGCTGAAGCGTCCGATCTGCGTTGCGCCGATCGCGCTGGTCCTGCTCGCGCTGGTCGGGACACTGTGGTCGGACGCGGCTTGGGGCGCGCGCTTCTATGCGGTCAATCCGACCGTCAAGCTGCTGGTGCTGCCGGTCCTGCTCTACCATTTCGAGCGCTCGTCGCGCGGCCGCTGGATCTTCGTCGCCTTCCTGGTGTCCTGCGCGCTGCTGTCGGTGATGTCCTGGCTGGTCGCTCTCTACCCGAACCTCGCGCTCAAGAACGATCCGCCCGAGCGAGGCATCTTCGTCAAGAACTACATCGACCAGAGCCAGGAATTCGCGCTTTGCGCGGTCGCGCTTGCCTATCCGGTGGTGATGCTGCTGCGCCAGAAGCGGTATTGGATCGCCGGGCTGCTCACCGCGCTGGCGCTCAGCTTCTTCGTCAACATGGCTTTCGTGGTGGTGTCGCGCACCGCGCTCGTCACCGTTCCGATCATGTTCGGCGTATTCGCGCTGCTTCATTTGAGCTGGCGGAACATCGCGATCATCTCGTCCGTTCTGCTCGCCGGAGCGCTCGTCGCCTGGCAGGCCTCGCCGCAATTGCGCAGGACCGCCGAAACCTTTGCCAGCGACTACAATCGCTATGTCGAGAAGGGCGAGCCGACCTCGGCGGGCCTGCGGCTCGAATTCTGGCGGAAGTCGCTCGGCTTCTTCGCGGAGGCGCCGATCAAGGGGCACGGGACGGGCTCGACGCGCGGATTGTTCGAGCGTGCCGCCACACCCAGCGGTCAGTACCAGGCCTCCGCCGAGGTGATCGGCAACCCCCATAACCAGACGCTGAACGTTGCCGTGCAATGGGGCATCATCGGTATCGCCGTCCTCTACGCGATCTGGATCCTGCATCTGCGCCTGTTCCGCGGCGACGGCCTCGCCAACTGGGTCGGCCTTCTGGTCGTGGTGCAGAACGTCTTCACCTCGCTGTTCAACTCCCATTTGTTCGATTTCCACGAGGGCTGGATGTACGTCATCGGCGTCGGCGTTGCCGGCGGCATGGTGATCCGGGCACAACAGGCCGAGGCGAAGATGGGGGAAGCCGGTTCCTGAGCGGCCGCGCGGCTGGCAAGTCCGGTTCAGATGGGCTATCAGCGCGGTCAGGTTGCACCCAACGGGATATTCATCGGTCGGCGGATGACGCGTCTTTCGCATCTTACCTTGCGCAATTTTCTGATCGCGCTCCACGACCTCCTGGCGACCACGGCGGCGCTGTTCGCTGCTTTCTATCTGCGTTTCGAGGGCGGCGACGGCTTCTACGACCGCCTGCCGCTGCTGTTCCAGATCCTGCCCTATTTCCTCGCCTTCAGCGTGGTCGTGTTCTTCGTCTTCAACCTGACGACGACGAAATGGCGCTTCATCTCGCTGCCGGACGCGCTGAACATCATCCGCGTCGCGAGCGTGCTGACGGTCGCCCTGCTGGTGCTCGACTACGTCTTCGTCGCTCCCAACGTCCGCGGCGCCTTCTTCCTCGGCAAGGTGACCATCGTCCTGTACTGGTTCCTCGAGATCGCCTTCCTCAGCGCATCGCGGATGGCCTACCGCTACTTCCGCTACACGCGGGTGCGGCGCCATGCCCGCACCGAGGATGCGGCGCCGACGCTGCTGATCGGCCGTGCCGCGGACGCCGAGGTGCTGCTGCGCGGCATCGAGAGCGGGGCGATCAAGCGCATCTGGCCGGTCGGCGTGCTGTCGCCGTCGAGCTCGGATCTCGGTCAGTTCATCCGCAACGTGCCGGTGCTGGGCGGCATCGATGACATCGAGGATGTCATCGCCGACTTCGCCAAGCGCAACAAGCCGATCGCGCGCCTCATCATGACGCCGTCGGCGTTCGAGCCGGAGGCGCATCCGGAATCGATCCTGATGCGGGCGCGCAAGCTCGGCGTGATCGTCAACCGCATGCCCTCGCTCGAGAGCGGCGACACGCCGCGCCTCACCGCTGTCGCGGTAGAAGACCTCCTGCTGCGGCCGAGCGAGAAGATCGACTATGCGCGCCTGGAAGCCCTGATCAATGGCAAGGCCGTGATCGTCACCGGCGGCGGCGGCTCGATCGGTTCCGAGATCTGCGAGCGGGTCGTCGCCTTTGGCGCGGCGCGACTCCTGATCGTGGAGAATTCCGAGCCGGCCCTCTACGCCATCACGGAGGCGCTCGCCTCGGACAATACGGCCGCCAAGATCGAAGGGCGGATTGCCGACATCCGTGACCGCGAGCGCGTCATGCGCCTGATGGCCGAGTTCAAGCCTGACATCGTGTTCCACGCTGCGGCGCTGAAACATGTGCCGATCCTCGAGCGCGACTGGAGCGAGGGCGTCAAGACCAACATCTTCGGCTCGATCAACGTCGCCGATGCGGCGCATGCCGCCGGCGCCGAGGCCATGGTGATGATCTCGACCGACAAGGCGATCGAGCCGGTGTCGATGCTCGGCCTCACCAAGCGCTTCGCCGAGATGTATTGCCAGGCGCTCGATCACGACCTCGCGGCGGCCGGCGGCGGCGGAAAGCCGGCGATGCGGCTGATCTCGGTCCGGTTCGGCAACGTGCTGGCCTCGAACGGCTCGGTGGTGCCGAAGTTCAAGGCCCAGATCGAGGCTGGCGGTCCCGTGACGGTGACGCATCCCGATATGGTCCGCTACTTCATGACCATCCGCGAGGCCTGCGATCTCGTCATCACGGCGGCGACGCATGCGCTCGGAACGCAGCGTTCGGATGTCTCGGTCTATGTGCTCAACATGGGCCAGCCGGTGAAGATCGTCGATCTCGCCGAACGCATGATCCGCCTCTCCGGCCTGCAGCCCGGCTACGACATCGAGATCGTGTTCACCGGCATGCGGCCGGGCGAACGCCTGCACGAGATCCTGTTCGCCTCGGAGGAGCCGACCCGCGAGATCGGCGTTGCCGGCATCATGGCGGCGCAGCCGAACGAGCCGCCGATGCAGACGCTGCGCAAATGGACCGCGGCGCTGGAGCAGGCGATCGCGCGCGACGATCGCGCCACGATCAGGACCATCCTGAAGGATGCGGTCCCCGAATTCGGGTCGACCGCGGCCTGATCATGCAATCTAAAGGCAAGATCGTCGTCGCGAGCCAGCATTACCCGCCGGATCCAAGCACGACGGCGGCGATCATGGCTGAGATCGCCTGCCGCGTCGCCGGGGATCACGAGGTCGTCGTGCTGTCGGGCTCGCCTGGCGCATTGCCGGCCGCGCAGACCGGTCCGGGCAAGCCGCGTGTCGTCGCCATCAAGAACCGGATGGCGGGCAAGGCGGCGCTGGTGCGGCGCGGCCTGTCCGAGCTGCTGTTCGTTGCGCGCACCTTCTTCGCGTTGCTCCGGGAGCTCAGGGCAGGCGACGTCGTGGTCACCGTGACCGCGCCGTTCACGCTGCCTTATGCGGTTGCCGCGGCGGCAAAGCTCAGGGGCGCGCGCTCCGCGCTGATCATGCACGACCTCTTTCCCGACGTGCTGGTGATGGCGGGCCTGTTGAAGCCGGGCTCGCTCGTGACGCGGACGATGCGCTTCGCCAACAGCCTGATGTTCCGTGCGCTCAATGCGGTCATCACCATCGGCCGTGACGCCGAGCGGCCGCTGCTGAGCTATTCCGGCATGAGGCGGAACAAGATCCGCTTCATCCCGAACTGGGCGACGCTGGTGCCCGGCCCGCGTCCGCTGTCGCAGGACAATCCGTTCCGCAAACAACTCTCCGCGCGTTTCGTCGTCGGCCTCTCCGGCAATCTCGGCTTCACCCATGATCCCGAGATCGTGTTCGAGGCGGCGCGCCTGCTCAGGGACGAGCCGGACATCCACTTCCTGCTGTCCGGCTGGGGCATCGGCTTTGCGCGGCTGAAGCAGTTGCAGGCCGAAGCCAACCTGCCCAATGTGTCTTTCGTGGCGCGGGTCGAAGATGCCGAGCTCGAGGCGTTTCTGGCCGCGGCCAATCTCTGGATCATTCCGTACCGGAAGGACGTTGCCGGGGTGTCGGTACCGAGCCGGTTCTACAATCTGCTGGCGGTCGGCCGTCCCGTGGCGCTGGTCTCGGAGCCGGAGGCCGAGGCCGCGCTGACGGTGACGGAGAACGGGCTCGGCTGGGTCGTGACGCCGGGCCGCGCCGACCAGCTCGCAGACGCGATCCGTGCGGCGTCCCGTTCCGCTGACGGTGCCATGGCGGAGCGCGCGGTCAAGGCGGCGGCGAAATTCGATCGCGCCACCGCGATGAACGCCTATGCGGCCCTGATCGACGAATTGTTGCGCAACCCCGATCTGTCGGAGCAACGATGAGCGAGCGGAAACCGGTCGTGCTGGTGACGGGAGCGAGCGGCTTTGTCGGCCGTCATGTCGTGCCGGCGCTCGCAAGCGCGGGCTGGTCGGTCCGCCGCGCGGTGCGCAGCCCTGAGGGCGGCGACGACGAGACCGTGATCGAGACGATCGGACCCGACACCGACTGGCAGGCGGCGCTCGAAGGCGTCGATGCCGTCGTCCATCTCGCCGCGCGCGTGCATCACAAGCACGAGGAGCACGCGGTCCAGCTCTACCGCAACGTCAACATCGCCGGCACGCTGCACCTGGCGCGCTCCGCGGCGAAGGCCGGCGTGGGCCAGTTCATCTTCGTCAGCACCGTGCTGGTGCACGGCCGCAGCAATGAGGGCCGCGCGCCGTTCAGCGAGAGCGACATCCTGACGCCGCGCGGCCTCTACGGCATGTCCAAGGCTGCCGCCGAAGCGGGCTTGCGGACGCTGTCGCGCGACGGCGACATGAAGATCTCGGTGATCAGGCCGCCGCTGGTCTATGGCGCCGGCGCCAAGGGCAATTTCGCGCTGCTGACGCGTGCGGTCAGCGTCGGCCTGCCGCTTCCCTTTGCCGCCATCCGCAACCACCGCGCCTTCCTTGCGGTGCAGAACCTGTCGTCGTTCATCCTGCGCCGGCTCGCTCATCCCGATCCCGTCAGCAATTTCGAGATCTTCCTGGTGGCCGACAAGGAGCAGGTCTCGACGCCCGAATTCATCGAGCGCCTGGCCCGGGCCTCCGGCAAAAGCCCGCGGCTGTTCGGCATGCCGCCGGACCTGCTCGGCATGCTGCTCAACGTGATGGGACGGCAGGATACCCATGATAGCTTGATCGGCTCGCTCGAGCTCAACGTCTCCAAGGCGCTCGCGACCGGCTGGCAGCCGGAGGTCTCGCTCGACGAGGGCCTGCTGCTGGCGCTGTCGGCTCAGGGCGCCTGAGGGAGGGAGAAACGCCGCAGCAGGAATGCGATGGCGATCGCGCCTGCGAGCAGCGAGACGGCGGTGATCGCCGTCGAACCGGCGCGAACGACGACGATGGCAAGCATTGCCAGCACGAGATTGAGCGCGAACACCTCGCCGATCACCTGCCGGACGGTGAACCCGTTGTCGGTGGCGCGCTGATAGAAATGCGAGCGATGCGCCGACCAGAACTGCTCGCGGCGCGCGATGCGGCGGACCAGCGTGATGGTGGAATCGGCGAGGTAATAGGCCGGCAGCAGCAGCGCCGCCGCCGGCTGTCCGTGCCAGGCGAGCTCGAGCAGGCACCAGCCGAGCAGAAGGCCGATCGGCAGGCTTCCGACGTCGCCCAGAAACACTTTTGCGACCGGCTTGTTGAAGGGTGCAAAGCCGAGCGTGGCGCCGCACAGCGCGGTGGCGATCAGCATGGCCGGCCATGAGACATCGCCGAGCCATCCGAGCAGCAGCAGCGCGGCGGTGATCGGCACCACTTCGGCCACCGTCATCAGGTCGAGCCCGTCCATGAAGTTGACGAGGTTCACGAACCAGATTCCGGCGAACAGGATGAGGCCGCGCTCCAGCGCAAGCGGCAGCGCCGGCACGATGCGCGCGGTTTCCGGCGCGGTGAACACCACGGCGCCGACGCAGGCCGCCTGCAGCACGAGCCGGACCAGCACCGGCAGCGAGACGATGTCGTCGGCAAATCCGACCAGTGCGATCACGATGGTTGCGATGACCAGCACCGGCGGGATCGCGACACCAGCGAAGATGGCCCACGCGGCTGCGACCACGAGCGTCGCCGCTATGACCGCGATGCCGGCGCCCTGGGGCGTCGGGATGCGATGCGATGAGCGCACATTGGGCCGCGCCAGCGCATAGCGCTGCAGCAGGGGACGGCTGGCCCAGGTAATGAGCGCGGATATCAGCCCGGCGGTCGCAACGGCAAGCAGTGCGGGCAGGGCGACGCCGGCTTCGGTGGCCGGGATCACTCCGGCACTCCGAGCTGCGCCGAGCCTTGCGCAGCTTTCTCCGCGCTCAGGATCCAGACGAGGCCGCCGACCGCGCCGACGATGAAGTAGACCGCGCCGAACAGCAGCGAGATGTTGACGCCCTCGTTGGAGGCAAGGCCGGCGAAGCCGAAGGCGAGGCCCATGGTGGCTTCGCGCACGCCCCAGCCCGCGATCGAGATCGGCATCATCGTGATCAGCATCACCGGCGGCACGAGCTGGAAGACGTCGCCGAAGCCGACCGGAGCGGCGATCGACTGCACGACGCACCAGGCGATGACGACGGTGAGCACGTGCACGGCGAGCGACAGGATCGAAACGACCGGTCCGCGCGCGCGGCTGAAGATCACGCGGTTCGCGATCACGGCGCAGGCGTGGATGTGATGCGTCGCCCACCAGGTCTTCAGCCAGCGCCATTTCAGTGCGCCGAAGACCAGGAAGCCGAGACCGCCGGCGAGCGCGGCGAGGTCGATGAGCAGCAGCGCCGAGCGCCCGTGCGGGTCGGTGATGAGGGCGTAGCTCCAGGGCAGGCTTGCGACGATGAGGATCGCGAGCGCGATCAGGCCGATCGCGCGGTCGACGAAGATCGAGTAGGTCGCAGCGCGCCAGCCGGCGCCGGCGCGGGCGACCAGCCACAGCCGGACCGCATCGCCGCCGATCGCCGAGGGCAGGGTCTGGTTGAAGAACGAGCCGATCACATTGTAGCGCATGGCGCGGGCGAGCTCGAGCGGCGCACCGCATTCGGCGCTGATCTCGCGCCAGCGCAGCACGCCGACGAAGATCTGAAGGAAGGTGATCGCGATCGCGAGGCCGATCCAGAACAGGCTGCTCACGGTGAAGCGCGAAAACAGCTCGGACAGGTTGACCTTGCGTAGCGCCAGATAGAGCAGCGCCGCGGAAATCAGGATCTTGGCCGCAGAAAGCAGGATTCGGCGCATCTCGCCCGCATCATCAGGGTTTGCGAAGAATTGAGGCAACCCGACGCGAGGCGCCGAATTCGGCCGCTTTGGTATGGTCTTGGCGCCGATCTTGCAATAGCGGTGATCGGAAGCGCTGATCGGAGCGGTTATAAGTGGCGGTCATGAATGGCCGTTATGACGGGGCCGGACGGCACTTGCGACCCCCTCCGCGCGGCGGCTAAAGAGGCGCCGGTGGCTGGGGATCGGGTCCCCCAGGGAACAGGATGACGGATCAGGCGATTTTGGTCATGGCTGCCGCCGGATGCATCGGCTCTCACCCCGCCCGGCAGCTCCTGGCCGAAGGCCGGCCGTTTGGCGGGCCCGGCAATCTCGCCAACTGCGACGATCCGGCGCCGAGCGAGGCGCGCCACAAACTCACACATGTCGAGCCTATGGCCATGTTTCCGTGTGTGAACGCCATCATGGAGGGACGGCCGATCCGGCTTGTTGACCGCGGCGGGATGCGCGCAGGCTTCACCTGTATTGACGGCGTCACCGCTGTCGTGTCCAAGCTAGTCGATCAGGTGCCCGCGGACGATCCGGCTGCCGCAAATGCGCCGTCTAAGGTCTACAATGTCGGCAACCACCGCCCCGAGGAGCCGATGCACGCCGTCGGACTCCGGGAGCAGGCGCTGGGTCGGACGGCGATCGAAGAATTGCCGCCGATGCAGCCGGGGGATGTCTTGGAAACGTTCGCGGATGTCGAGCATCTGATGCGCGGCCGGCTTTGCACCGTCAATGCCGATCGCGCACTGGGTTCGTAATTTTGTCACCTGGTATCGGGACTACTTCAAGGTTTGAAATGACGATGGACAAACGCATTATCCCCCTGATCATGTGCGGCGGTGCCGGCACGCGGCTGTGGCCCGCTTCGCGCGAGGTGCGCCCGAAGCAGTTCCTGCCGTTGTTCGGCACCCGCTCGACCTTCCAGGACACGCTGCTCCGCGTCTCGGACGCCTCGCTGTTCGATCGCCCGATCGTCATCACCAACGCGTCCTATCGCTTCATGGTGCTGGAGCAGCTCGCCGAGATCGGCATCGAGGCCGACGTGATCCTCGAGCCGATGCGGCGCGACTCCGGCCCGGCGATCGCCGCGGGCGCCGTGTTCGCGCAGAACCGTGCCAGTGAAGCGATCGTGCTCGCGCTCGCCGCCGACCACGTGGTGCAGGACAATGCCGCCTTCGTCGCCGCATGCCGCGAGGGGCTGACCGCCGCGAGCACGGGGCGCATCGTCACCTTCGGCGTCAAGCCGGAGCGGCCGGCGACCGAATACGGCTATATCAGCCCGGGCGATGTGATCTCCGGCGAGGTCCACGCGGTCGCGCGCTTCGTCGAGAAGCCCGATGCCGTGAAGGCGGCCGACTACGTCAATTCGGGCTATCTCTGGAACAGCGGCAACTTCATGTTCCCGGCGAGCGTCCTGCTCGACGAATACCGCAAGGTCGATGCGGCCAGCGTCGAGGCGATCACCAATGCGGTCAACAATGCCGGCCGCGATCTCGGCTTCGTGACGCTGGAGCCGGAGGCGTTCGGCGCGGCGAAGGCGATCTCGATCGACTATGCCGTGATGGAGAAGACCGCGCGCGCCGCCGTGGTGCCGGTGTCCTGCGGCTGGTCCGACGTCGGCTCCTGGCATGCGGTGTGGGAGCTCTCGCCGAAGGACGCGCAGGGCAACGCGGCGCATGGCGCTGCCGTGTTCGAAGATTCGCGCAACTGCAACGTCACGACGGATCAGGCGCTGGTCGCACTCGAAGGCGTCGACGATCTCGTCGTGGTCGCGACGGCCGACGCCGTGCTGGTCTCGCGCCAGAAGGATGCCAATGGCCTGAAGCGCCTCGTGACCAAGCTCAAGGCGGTCGCGCCGAAGGTCACCGAGGAGCATCTCAAGGTGCACCGGCCCTGGGGCAGCTACCAGTCGGTCGACAATGGCGAGCGCCACCAGGTCAAGCGCATCGTGGTGAAGCCGGGCGGGCGCCTGTCGCTGCAGAAGCACCATCATCGCGCCGAGCACTGGATCGTGGTCCGGGGCGCTGCCCGCGTCACCGTCAACGAGACCGTGAAGACCGTGCACGAGAACGAGTCGATCTACATCCCGATGGGCGCGGTGCACCGGATGGAGAACCCCGGTAAAATCATGCTGGAACTGATCGAGGTCCAGACCGGCTCCTATCTCGGGGAGGACGATATCATCCGGATTGAAGACGACTATCAAAGGTCGTAACCAGCAAGCTCCGAATCACGCGATCCGGGCCTGAAAGGCCCGCCTTGGGCGGCCTAAGGCCCGGAGAACGTGTAATTTTTTGAATCAAATCGTGTCCGGTCAACTAAGCCGGCATTCGCCACAAATGTGGCACCCGTGCTAGAAGCGGCCCGGGGATTTGCCTTGAATCGGGGTTTGCTCACATGAGTTCCAAAGGGTCAGCACCGGCAAAGGCCGGCTTGCGCGTCGGCGTCATTGGCGCGGGCGTGATGGGCAGCAACCATGCGCGCGTGCTGAGCGGTCTTCCCGGTGTCAATCTCGTCGGCGTGGTCGATCCCTCGCCGGCGCATCTGACGCGCACCACCGAGCTTGCGAACTGCCAGGGGTTCGAGACGCTCGACCAGCTCGTCGCCGCCGGCGTCGATGCCGTCACCATCGCGGCACCGACCCATTTGCATCACGAGGTCGCGCTCGCCTGCATCGCCAAGAACATCCATGTTCTGGTCGAGAAGCCGATCGCCTCGACGGTGGAAGAGGGCCGCGAGATCGTCGCCGCCGCGCAGAAGGCCGGCGTGACGCTGATGGTCGGCCATGTCGAGCGCTTCAATCCGGCCGTGGCCGCCGTCAAGCAGGCGATCGCGGGCGAGGACATCCTCTCCATCGCCATCACGCGCGTCGGCCCGTTCCCGCCGCGCATGTCCAATGTCGGCGTCGTCATCGACCTCGCCGTGCACGACATCGACCTGATCCGCTGGTTCACCGAGTCCGACATCGTCGAGGTGCAGCCGCAACTCTCGAGCGCGGTCGCCGAGCGCGAGGACATCGCGCTGTTGCAGTTCCGCACCGAGAGTGGCGTGCTCGCCCACATCAACACCAACTGGCTGACGCCGTTCAAGGCGCGCAGCGTCACGGTCGCAACGCGCGGCAAATACGTGATGGGCGATCTCTTGACGCGCCAGGTCACCGAATGCTTCGGCTTCAAGCCCGACGGCAGCTATTCGATGCGGCATCTGCCGGTCGGCCATGACGAGCCGCTGCGCGCCGAGCTGCTGGCGTTCCTCAAGGCGGTGCGCAACGGCGAGACGCCGGCGGTCACCGGCGACGAAGGCGTCGCCAGCCTCGAGATCGCGACGCAGTGCCTGGAGACGCCGTCGCGGCCCGCAGCCAAATCGCCTGCGCTCAAAGGTCCGCGCCGCGTCGCCGGCTGATCCCTTTCCATGTCGACACCTCAAGAAGGCGCCAAGAACCAGACCATGAACCAGCATCTGCGTTCCGAACCCATTCCCTTCATCGACGTCGCCTCGCAGCGCCGCCGGCTCGGCGCCTCGCTCGATGCCGCCGTGAAGCGCGTGATGGACCATTGCCAGTTCGTCAACGGCCCTGAAGTCGCCGAGCTCGAGAAGCAACTCGCGGCCTATAGCGGCGCCAAGCACGTGATCGGCTGTGCCAGCGGCACCGACGCGATCCTGATGGTGATGATGGCGAAGAATGTCGGGCCCGGCGATGCCGTGTTCTGTCCGTCCTTCACCTTCATCGCGACGGCTTCGCCGGTGGCGCGGACCGGTGCGACGCCTGTCTATGTCGACGTCGACGAGACCACCTTCAACATGAGCCCGGAATCGCTCAAGCGCGGTATCGCGACGGCGCGGAAAGCGGGCCTGAAGCCGGTCGCGGTGATTCCGGTCGACCTGTTCGGCCAGCCTGCCGATCACGATTCCATTGCCGAGATCGCCCGGGCCGAAGGCCTGTTCGTGCTCGACGACGCCGCGCAAGGCTTTGGCGCGAGCTACAAGGGCCGCAAGCTCGGCACTTTCGGGCTCGCCACTGCGACCAGCTTCTTCCCCGCAAAACCGCTCGGCTGTTTCGGCGACGGCGGCGCGATCTTCACCGATGATGACGAGCTCGCGGCCACGCTGCGCAGCATCCGCGTGCACGGGCAGGGCACCGATAAATACGACAACGTCCGCCTCGGCCTCACCGGCCGGCTCGACACCATGCAGGCCGCGGTCCTGATCGAGAAGCTGAAGATTTTTGACGACGAGATCGCCGCCCGCAACCGGGTCGCCGAGCGCTATGCGCGTGGGCTCAGCAACGTCGTCACCGTGCCGCGTCTGGCGCCGGGCAACACCTCGGTCTGGGCGCAGTACACGATCCGCCTGCCCAAAGGCACCGACCGCGACGGCTTTGCCGCCGCGCTGAAGGCCCAGGGCGTGCCGACCGCGATCTATTACGGCAAGTCGATGCACCAGCAGAGCGCCTACAAGCAGTATCCGGTCGCCGTGGGCGGCCTGCCGGGGTGCGAGAGCCTGTCGCAGGACGTCATCAGCCTGCCGATGCACGCCTACCTGACCGAAGCCGATCAAGAGCGAATCATCGCCGCCGTGCAAGGCGCGCTCGCGGGCTGATGTCTTACCCTCTCCCCCTGTGGGAGAGGGTGGCTCGCCGCGTCAGCGGCGAGACGGGTGAGGGGTCTCTCTCCGCACGGAAAGTGCCGAGAGAGACCCCTCACCCGAATGAGCCCGTGTCTACTCGCGGTGCAGCCCTCTCCCGCAAGGGGAGAGGGCGCAGCCATGCGCATCGCAAGATGCATTCGACCTCTGCCCGATAAGCCTCTAGAAGTGTCCGCATGCTCGGACGCATCTTCACGGTCGGTGGTTACACGCTGCTCTCGCGGCTGACGGGGTTTGCCCGCGACATCATGCTCGCGGCGATCCTCGGCGCCGGCCCGGTGGCCGACGCCTTTTTCGTCGCGCTGCGGCTGCCCAATCATTTCCGCGCGATCTTCGCCGAAGGCGCCTTCAACGCCGCCTGGGTGCCGGCCTATGCGCATGTCCATGGCGAGAAGGGGGAGGCGGCGGCAAAGCTGTTCGCCGACCGCATCTTCACGCTGCTGCTGGCCTCGCAGGTGGTGCTGCTGATCGTCGCCTGGCTGTTCATGCCGCAGGCCATGAGCTTACTTGCGCCGGGCTTTTCCGAGGATGCCGAGCAGCGCAAGCTCGCGATCGAGCTGACGCGGATCACCTTCCCCTATCTGCTGCTGATCACGCTGGTGACGCTCTATGGCGGCATGCTCAACGTGATGCAGCGCTTTGCCAGCGCCGCGGCGGCCTCGATCTTCCTCAACGTCGCGATGATGATGACGCTGGCGGTTGCGGTCTGGTTTCCGACCGCGGGCCATGCGGCGGCCTGGGGCGTCCTGATCTCCGGCTTCCTGCAATATTTCCTGCTCGCCGGCGATCTCGCGCGCCATGGCGGCCTGCCGCGCTTTGCGCCCTTGAAGCTCGACGAGGACGTCCGCAGCTTCTTCCGGGCGCTGGGACCCGCGACGCTGGGCTCGATGGGCACGCAGGTCGCGCTGTTCGCCGACACCATCATTGCGACCTTCCTGCCCGCCGGCGCGCTGTCGGCGCTCTATTACGCCGACCGCCTCAACCAGCTTCCGATCGGCGTCATCGGTATCGCCATCGGCACGGTGCTGCTGCCGGAGATGTCGCGGCGGATCACTGCCAACGACCATGACGGCGCGATGAAGGCGCAGCGCCGCGCCTTCGACTTCACGCTGCTGTTCTCGATACCGTTCGTCGCGGCCTTTCTCACCGTGCCCGACGAGATCATGCGCGCCTTGTTCGCCCGCGGCGCGTTCTCCAAGGCCGATGCGGTTGCCGCAGGCGGCACGCTCGCGGCCTATGCCATCGGTCTCATTCCCTTCGTGCTGATCCGCAGCGCGGTTGCGACCTTCTATGCCCGCAAGGATACGGCAACGCCGGTGCGGGCGTCGCTGACCGGCATCGCCGTCAACGTCGCGCTGAAGGTCGCCTTGATGGGATCGCTGGCCCAGATCGGCCTTGCGCTGGCGACGGCTATTGGTGTCTGGACCAATCTCTTGCTGGTGCTGTTCTTCGCGGTGAGACGCGGCTTTCTCGTGCTGGACCGCGCCTGGCTGATGTCGCTCGCGAAATTTTTGCTGACCGGGATCGTTCTTGCTGCCGCGTTCTGGCTGATCGCGCGCTTCAGCGGCGCTTCGCTGGGCGCAATGCGCTTCCACGATGAGTTGACGTTGGCCCTGCTCGCCGTCGGCGGCACGATCGTCTACGCGCTCGCGATCCTCACGCTGTTTGGCCGGACCTGGCTGGTCTCGCTGGTGCGCAGCTAGGCGTGCATCAATAAGTTCGTTCTGTCCGCTCTACTCGCGAATAGCGGAGCTGCAGTGGACGTGAGTGCATTTCGGCTGTGGACCCAAAAGCGGCTTCCTGTCTGCTCTACCGGGTCTCAGAAGCCAGCCAAGTCCGACCAAGGAGAATTGACAGCAGGGCGTGAATCACGGCGGCGGGCCACAGCAGCATTCCCGCAAACTCACCTACGAAACCGACGTAGACAAGATACAGCGTGACGACCGAGCTGTAAGCGAGCATGCCAACGAGTGGTGTGGCCGGCCAGCAGGCTATTCCCAAAGCGATCAGTGCGATGCCGGTCACCCGCGCGACCGGTATTGCGACCCCGGCAAGATGTTGACCAAGCAACAATTGCGCAACCAACGACGGAACGATCAGCAACGCCAATCCAGTCGCGGTCTCGGCAATAGCAGCGAAAACCAGAGCCTTGCTCATATCGCCCATTGCATCATTCGTGTTTGCGAGCGGTCGCTAGTTCTTGCCTTGCGTTTGCGGCTCCGGTTCGAGCTCGAAGGTCAGGGTGTTGACCTTGCCGCTGAACTTGAACGGAGGATCGTAGCGATACTCCACCATTGCTACTCCGGTGCGCGTGTCCTGGCCGACGTCGAAGCTTTCGTCCTCGGGGAACGTGATCGGGGTGGTGTGTTCCAGGGAGTTTCGCGCCACCTCCTTGCCGTCGACCGACAGCACGCCCGTGCCTCCCTTGCCGAGGCCCGGACCATCCGGCTTGAAATCGAAGACAATGGTGTGCTTGCCGGCTTCAAGCTCGGGCCCCTCCCACATCGTGCGCTTGAGGTCGAGCAGGTTGTACAGGAACACCACCTTGCCACGGCCAACTCCGAACTCGCCCTTGCTCAGGAACAGGCCATAGCCGCCGAAGCGCCCCCCATGAGTGACGATCATGCCCTCGGCGCCGCCTCGCGGAATCTCGACTTCAGCCGTGATGGTGTAACCCTTGTTCAGGATGTCCGGCGCTGCGCTGGCCGGCGTGCCGGTCAGTTCGCCCGAATAGCTGAAGACTGTTCGCCCTGCCGTGAGACTCGGACGCGGCGTGTTCCAGCGCGTAAGCGTCGAGTTGTCCAGCGGCAGCACGTTGTACTTCTTCGCCTCGGAATAGAACATGCTCTGCATCTGCTTGAGCTTGTCCGGCATCTTCGTGGCAAGATCGGTCGACTGGGTTGGATCCTCCTGGACGTTGTAGAGCTCCCAGTTGTACCCGGTGATGACGTCCGGCGGCGTCTTGGTGCTCAGCTCCCATGGGAGCGTCGCTGGTGTCGTACCCGCCACCCAGCCATCCTGATAGATGGCGCGATTGCCGAGCATCTCGAAATATTGCGTGGTGTGTCGCGTGCGGGCGTCGGCGTTCGCCTTGTCCCACGTGTACATCATGCTGACGCCTTCGATGGGAATCTGGTTGATCCCGTTGATGGTGTCGGGTTGCGGAATGCCGGTCGCTTCGAGAATGGTCGGCACGATGTCGATCACGTGATGGAATTGGCTGCGAATACCGCCGGCGTCCGTGGTGTGGCCAGGCCATGACATGACCACGCCCTGGGCTGTTCCGCCGAAGTGTGATGGGACCTGCTTCACCCACTTGAAGGGCGTATCCATCGTCCAGGCCCAGCCCGCCGCGAAATGCGGGAACGTTCGCTCCGATCCCCAGAACGGATACCAGAGCAACTGGTCCTTCACCGGCACCGCAACGCCGTTGAAGGTGGTGAACTCGTTCGGCGTGCCGTTGAGCATGCCTTCAGCGCTCGCGCCGTTGTCGCCACCAATGTAGATGATCAGGGTATTGTCGAGCTGACCCAAGTCTTCGACGGCCTGGATCACTCGTCCGATCTCATGATCAGCGTAAGCCAGGTAGGCGCCATAGACGTCGGCTTGCCTGATGAATAGCTTCTTTTCGTCCCAGCCGAGGGAATCCCATTCCGGCAATTCTTTCGGCCACGGCGTCAGCTTGGCATTCTCGGGCATGATGCCGAGCCGCTTCTGGTTGGTGAAGATTTTCTCACGGACCTTGTTCCAGCCCTCGTCGAAGAGGTGCATGTCGCTGATCTTCTTGATCCACTCCGGCGTCGGATGATGCGGCGCATGCGTGGCGCCCGGCACGTAATAAACGAAGAACGGCTTGTCGGGCGCGACCTCCTTGAGCTGCTTCATATATTGGATGGCCTCGTCGGCCATCGCCGTCTCAAGATTCCAGCCGGGATTGTTGAGGAAGGGGTAGATGGCCGTCGTATTGCGGAACAGGTTCGGTTGCCACTGGCTCGCATCGCCGCCCACGAAACCGTAGAAATATTCGAAGCCCATTCCGTTCGGCCATTGCTCGAACGGCCCGGCCTGACTCGACTGATAAGAAGGCGTGTTGTGGTCCTTGCCGAACCACGAGGTCGCGTAGCCGTTCGCCTTCAGAATGGTGCCAATGGTGCCCTTCTCAATCGGGATGATTGAGTCGTAACCCGGGAAGCCGGTTGCGATTTCGCCGACCACCCCATAGCCAACGGAATGATGGTTGCGTCCGGTGATCAGCGCAGCGCGCGTCGGCGAGCACAAGGAAGTCGAGTGGAAGTTCGTATAGCGCACTCCGGCCCGCGCGATCCGATCCATGCTGGGAGTGGGTATCACACCGCCGAACGTACTCGGTGCACCGAAACCCTGATCATCCGTCATGATGAGGAGCACGTTAGGCGCCCCCTTCGGCGGCACGACGCGCGGTGCCCACCAGGGCGTGGACTCGGAAGCCTTTTCCTTGATCACTCCGCCGAATTTCGGGTCTGGCGGCGGAAGCTGTTTGCCGTCGATGGTGGTGGTAGCGCCAGGTGAGCCTGGTATCTGCTGAGCCAACGTCAGTGTTGAGGTGCAACCGAGGAAAAAGGTTGCTGTGGCAGCAAGGGTAATTCGATGGATTGTCATAATCCGCCCCTCCACTGAAAACCTCAGAGTGTCAGGACCACGGCGAAACCCCTTTGATTTAGATCAATTGCCCAGCGGGTGGGGCAAACGCACCGGCGGCTGGATTGACCGCCGCTTGGGGGCAATAACTGCTCTCTCAAAGTGGTCGCCTACGTGCGCTTTGCTCCCATTGGCGGACGGCCCGGCCAATGTGCTCATTGCAGGCTGTGAGGTCGCGCCGAAGGCGCGGGTGAGGGCTTTCTCCTCTTGGGGATTGTCCCGTTGCGGAGAGACCCTCCCCCCGGCCGAGTGCGCGCAGAGCACTACTCAAAAGTACGTTTTTCGTTCGTAACGCGCTCGTAGATTTCACCGGCAATCATATGGCCGACGCCGCTTAGATCGTCGGGACTGCAGAAATACTGGTGACCCGTAAGTTGTGTGCCACTGGATACATCCCAAAGCCGAAACTCGACGCGGATGCGGCCATCGATTTGACGGATGATACGTCCGGCGACAAATTCCTGTGTGCTGGTTCTGCGCCAATCGGCAAATTCAGGCAGCGTGTGGATATTCACGTTCTTTGTCAGATACGCCACCTGATCAACTAGCTCGAACGCGCCGCTTTGCCTGAGGTCAGAAGCAATGATCCGCGAGAGTGATTTACCAAGTGCAATCTCTGAAGGGCCGGCTGCGGCAAAGTCGGGCAACGCTATCCGCACCGGCTGGCTAATTCTAAGAACTGGGCGCTGAAGCGATGGATCGGCGCCCGCAGGCATACTCACCGCGAGAACAACGGCAGCAGCGATTATTCGAAAGCGCATCACGGTGCCCCCAGATGACAATCCCAACGAGTGGAAGTGAGCATTCGGGCAGAATTTGGGGTACGTCCGCATACGCCAGGAAAGTACCGGTGCACAACGGGCTCGCCTCAAGGATGCAACGAGCCTGCGCACATCTCTTGATTTTGCGCGATTCCCATGGTATTCGCACCTCATGATCAAATGCTCGCGCAAAGTCACCTTCAACCACATGACCCGCTTCGGCTGGGCCGTGGGAGGAGTCGCGCGCTAGGATTTCGTCGACGACATCTTTTCCACCAGGCCCCGCCGGCATCGGACGGGGCCTTTTGTTTGGCCACGCTCCCTGCCGGCACAACAGCAGGAGCGTATGATGCCACCACAACTGACGGACATATCACCCGGAATTGAGGGCGACGCCGCAAGGCGCGGCCTCAACCTTTCCATCGTGCAAGCGAAGAGCGCGGTCGACCAGGCGTTGGCAGCACGCCTCAAGGCGTCCGCCGCGGCGCTGGAAAACGCATTGTCGGAAGAGGATGCTGCCGGTCCAGCGGCGCGAAGCGTCCTTGGTCTGCTCAAGCAATATTGGAGTGCGTTTTGGCGGCGCCAGAACGCCCGGCTGACGTTGCAGGACCTGAGCGACAGGGAGCTGAGGGATATCGGCCTGACGCGCGGCGAGATCGACCACTTCACGCCTGAACGCGTCATCGATAGGCTGAGAGATCGCGCCGCGGATCCATGGAGCCGAGGTGTCGTGTGATGGAGCAACCGGACGGTTCGGCGAATATGATCCCGTTTCTTGAACGGCTCGACCGCGCAAGCAAAGTGCTCGTGGCGGGCTGCGGCGGCGGCTTCGACGTCTTCGCCGGAGTCCCGCTCGCGCAGCGTCTGGCGGCGCAGGGAAAACAGGTCGTGTTCGCCAGCTTCTCGTTCACGAATCTATGGCTGTGCGGCGGCGAGCGTGTCGGGGAGACGATTTGGCGCGTCGATCAGTTCGCTGCAGAGATTCCGTATTTCCCGGAGAAGTGGCTGGCCGAATGGCTCGGTCGCCGCGAGCAGCTCGCGCCGATCTACGCATTTGCCAAGAGCGGCGTTCGTCCGCTCGCGGCGGCGTATCGCCTGATCGTCGATCGCCACGACATCGACACGGTGATCCTGATCGACGGCGGAACGGACAGTCTCGTGTTCGGCGATGAGCCCGGCGTCGGTAGCGTGGTCGAGGACGCGGTCTCGCTCGTCGCCGCCGATCAGGCCGGGGGCGGCAACGTGCTGCTCGCCGCGATCGGCTTCGGCGTCGATCACTATCACGGCATCTCGCATCACGCGTTCCTGGAGAATACCGCGCAGCTGATTCGGGACGGCGGGTTTCTTGGCATGTTCTCGCTGTCGCAGGGCAGCAAGGAGGCTGAGGCCTTCCTCGACCTGGTGGAATACGCCAACCAGCGCCAGCCGCAGCATCCGAGTATCGTGTGCAATTCGATTGCGAGTGCACTGCGGGGTGAGTTCGGCAACTATCATGCCACCAACCGGACCAGCGGGAACGAGCTGTTCATCAATCCGCTGATGTCGCAGTACTGGACCTTCCGGTCGGCCGCTGTGGTTCGCCGCATGGCCTATGCCAGCCAATTGGCCGAGACCGAGCGGTTCGAGGATGCCCGCAGGATCATCGATCTCCACAGGGAGACCAGTGAGTTGCGACCCTTCCGTCCGATCCCTCTCTGAGGACGAGGGTGCCCCGGTTTTGCCCGCCCGAACCCATTTGCCTTGCCACTTTTTCCACGGCAATATGCCGGCAAAACAACCATAGGACGGGATAAGAAAATGGCGGCTCCCATCAAGTTCGGCGTTGGCCAAAGCGTGCTGCGCAAGGAGGATGACGCGCTCATCCGCGGCAAGGGCCGCTATACCGACGATTACGCGCCGCAGGCCGCGCTGCGCTGCCTGGTGCTGCGCTCGCCGCATGCGCATGCCAAATACACCATCGATGCGAGCCGTGCCCGCGGCCTGCCCGGCGTCGCGCTGATCCTGACCGCGGACGACGTGGCTGATCTCGGCAATCTGCCGTGCCTGTTCAATCTCGAGACCGATCCGTTCACCGGCCCGCCTTACCCGATCCTCGCCAAGGACGAGGTGCGTCATGTCGGCGATTCCATCGCCTTCGTCGTCGCCGAGACCATCGATCAGGCCCGCGATGCGATCGAGGCGATCGAGGTCAAATGGTCGCCGCTGCCGGCGGTGACCGGCGTCGTCAACGCCGTGAAGAAGGGCGCGCCGCAGGTCTGGCCGGACAAGGCCGGCAACGTGCTGTTCGACGTCTCGATCGGCGACAAGGCCGCAACCGAAGCTGCATTTGCGAAAGCGCATGCGGTCGCCGAAATCTCCATCGTCAATCCGCGCGTGGTCGCGAGCTTCATGGAGACGCGCGCGGCGGTCTGCGAATACGACGCCAAGCACGACCATCTGACGCTGACGGTCGGCAGCCAGGGCAGCCATCGCCTGCGCGACATCCTGTGTCAGAACGTGCTCAACATCCCGACCGACAAGATGCGGGTGATCTGCCCTGACGTCGGTGGCGGCTTCGGCACGAAGCTGTTTCCCTACCGGGAATACGCCCTGATGGCGGTTGCCGCGCGAAAACTGAAGAAGGCGGTGAAATGGGCGGCCGATCGCTCCGAGCATTTCATGGGCGACGCGCAGGGCCGCGACAATGTCACCACCGCGAAGATGGCGCTGACCGAGGACGGCAAGTTCCTCGCGATGGATTGCGACCTGATGGGCGACATGGGCGCGTATCTGTCCACCTTCGGCCCCTACATCCCGCATGGCGGCGCCGGCATGCTGCCGGGCCTCTACGACATCCAGGCCTTCCATTGCCGGGTGCGCACCATCTTCACCCACAGCGTTCCCGTGGATGCCTATCGCGGCGCGGGCCGCCCTGAAGCGGCCTATGTGATCGAGCGACTGGTCGACGCCTGTGCGCGAAAGCTCGACATGACGCCGGATGCCATCCGCCGCAAGAATTTCATTCCGCCGAAGGCGCTGCCCTACAAGACGGCCACAGGCAAGGTCTACGATTCCGGCGACTTCGCCGCGCATCTCAAGCGCGCGATGGAGATCGGTGAGTGGAAGGAGTTTGCCAAGCGCGCCAAGACGGCCAAGAAGGGCGGCCTGATCCGCGGCATTGGCCTTGCCAGCTATGTCGAGATTTGCGGCGTGATGGGCGAGGAGACGGCCAATGTTCGCCTCGATCCCAGTGGCGACGTCATCGTCCTGATCGGTACGCAGTCGAGCGGACAGGGTCACCAGACCGCCTATGCGCAGATCATCGCGGAGCAGTTCGGCCTGCCGCCGGAGCGGGTGCATGTCCGCCAGGGCGACACCGGCGAGATCGCGACGGGCCTCGGCACCGGCGGCTCGGCCTCGATTCCCACCGGCGGCGTCTGCGTGGAGCGTGCGGCGGGCGAGCTGGGCAAGAAGCTGAAGGAGCTTGCGGCGCAAGCGCTGGAAGCGAGCGCCGGCGACCTCGAGATCACCGACGGTGTGGTTCGCATCTCCGGCACCGACCGTTCGATTTCGTTCGCCGATCTCGCCAAGCGCGCGAGCGCCGATCCGTCGAAGCTCAACGGCAGCGCGACCTTCGCCAGCGCCGACGGCACCTATCCCAACGGCACGCATCTGGCGGAAGTCGAACTCGATCCGGCCACCGGCATCATCAGAATCGTCAACTACGTGATCGTTGACGATTTCGGCAAGACGCTCAATCCGCTGCTGCTCGCAGGGCAGGTGCATGGCGGCGCCATGCAGGGCATCGGCCAGGCGCTGATGGAGCAGGTGGTCTATGGGCCGACCGACGGCCAGCTCATCACCGCGACCTTCATGGACTACGCGCTGCCGCGCGCGGCAGACGGTCCCGCCTTCGTGTTCGAGACGGCCAACGTTCCCTGCAAGACCAATCCGCTGGGGGTGAAGGGCGCGGGCGAGGCCGGCGCGATCGGATCCTGTCCGGCGATCGTCAACGCCATCGTCGATGCGCTCTGGCGCGAGTACAAGATCGACCACATCGACATGCCGGCAACCCCCGAGCGGGTGTGGATCGCCATCAACGAGCATCACCGCCGTCACAGCCTGTAAGCCGAAGCATGATTGGCTCGCGACAAACGCGCAAAAGCGCGTTTGCACGGGAGATCGTGCCCGACAAACAAACCCGGAGCGCGACAATTTATCCTCGCGCTCCCGGTGGAATGAAGTCTGCCTGTCGGTGTTGGCCCAATGTGGGGTCAGCACGATCCTGTCTCAAGGAAAGGGATTTTGCGAATGAAACGAGTTTTGGTTGTCGCGGGCGCGCTGTTGCTCGGCATAGGCGCCGTTTGGGCACAGCAGGACTCCGTCAAGGAGGTCCAAGCCCTCATGAAGGGCAACGGCAAGAATGCCGGTGCGGTCGCCGCGATGGTCAAGGGCGAGAAGCCCTACGATCAGGCCACCGTCGATTCGGCGCTGGCGCAGTTCGAGGACACCGCCAAGAAGCTGCCGAACCTGTTTCCCGTCAGCGCCAAGGGCGTGAAGCCCGAGGGCGATTACTCGGCCTCGCCGAAGGTCTGGGAGGACAAGGCCGGCTTCGACGCCAGGATCGCGAGCTTCGCCAAGGTCGTCGGCGAAGCCAAGGGCAAGATCAAGGACCTCGATACGCTCAAGGCGAATTTCCCCGCCGTCGGCAAGGAATGCGGCGCCTGCCACGAGACGTTCCGCGTCAAGAACAGCTGAGGCTGAGACTCGTGGCTTCGTAGCCCGGATGGAGCGAAGCGAAATCCGGGAGACCAGAATCAGGAAGGGCGGTTGCGAGAGCAGCCGCCTTTTTTGTTGCGTCAATGCCAAGGCTCGTCGCCTGGAAGAGATTCGTAGCCCGGATGAGCCACCGGGTCGCGCGAATGAGCGCCCGATGACAGGCTCCGCGATATCCGGGAAGGTCAATCCGAGGCGATGGTCTGTCCCGGATGTCGCTTCGCTCATCCGGGCTACGGGAATCATGCCGGATGAGTCGGCGTTGGGCCAAACGGGAAATTCTGTTCGCAAGGTCTGACGGATCGCACCTGGAGCCGCTATCTTGATGCCAACGGCCGTGCGCTGACACGAGTCGACGCATCTGCTCCCGACGCTCGGGAGTTCCAACGCGCGGCGGGCACCAGAACAGCGAGACTGGCCATGGCAAAACCGTTCCCGTCGAAGACCCATATCGGCAACCACATGCTGCATCCGGAAACCCTGATGCTGACCTATGGCTACGATCCGCAATTGTCGGAAGGCGCCATCAAGCCGCCGGTGTTCCTGACCTCGACCTTCGTGTTCAGGACCGCCGAGGACGGCCAGGACTTCTTCGACTTCGTCGCCGGCCGGCGCGAGCCGCCGGAAGGGATGGGGGCGGGCCTGGTCTATTCGCGCTTCAACCATCCCAACAGCGAGATCGTCGAGGACAGGCTCGCGGTGTACGAGCGCACCGAGAGCTGTGCGCTGTTCTCGTCCGGCATGGCGGCGATCTCGACCACCATCCTGGCGTTCGTCCGCCCCGGCGATGTCATCCTGCATTCACAGCCGCTCTATGGCGGCACCGAAACCCTGCTGACGAACACGCTGGCGCGCCTGTCGATCGGCGCAGTCGGATTTGCCGACGGCATCGATGAAGCCTCGGTCAGGCAGGCCGCGGAGGAGGCGATGGGCAAGGGCCGGGTCTCGATGATCCTGATCGAGACGCCGGCCAATCCGACCAACGGCCTCGTCGACATCGCGCTGATCCGCCGCATCGCCGATTCCATCGGCAAGGCGCAGGGACACAAGCCGATCATCGCCTGCGACAATACGCTGCTCGGGCCGGTGTTTCAGCGGCCGATCGAGCATGGCGCGGACGTGTCGCTGTATTCGCTGACCAAATATGTCGGCGGTCATTCCGACCTGATCGCGGGCGCTGCGCTCGGCGCGAAGGCGATCATGAAGGGCATCAAGGCGCTGCGCGGCGCCATCGGCACCCAGCTCGATCCGCATTCGTGCTGGATGATCAACCGCTCGCTGGAGACGCTGAGCCTGCGCATGGAGAAGGCCGACGCGAATGCGCGGCTCGTCGCGAGCTATCTGCGCGATCATCCCAAGGTCGCGAAGGTACACTATCTCGGTCATCATCCCGAAGCCTCGCCCGCGGGACGCGTGTTCGCGCGGCAGTGCCTGGGAGCGGGATCCACGTTCTCGTTCGACATCGTCGGCGGCAAGGAGGCGGCGGTCAAATTCCTCAATGCGCTGCAGATCCTCAAGCTCGCGGTGAGCCTCGGCGGCACCGAGTCGCTCGCGAGCCTGCCGGCGACGATGACCCATTCCGGCGTTCCCGCAGATATCCGCCAGAAGATCGGCGTGCTCGATTCAACGATCCGCCTGTCGATCGGGATCGAGAACCCGTCGGATCTGATCGCGGATCTCGCGCAGGCGCTGAACGCGGCCTGAGTGGGATCAAAGCGGGTTGGAGGCGCGGCACGCCGACATGATCGCCGCGGCGGCCTCGTTGCTCTGCGCGCCCGAGAGCTGCCGCACGAGGCAGACGTAATAGCCCTTGCTGGATGCGTTCAGCAGGGAATCGCCGTTGACGACGAGCCAGTTGCAGGCGGAACGGATGTACTGCACGGCCAGGGGCGACCGCGTGTCGCGGATGGCGGACAGCTCGCATTGAGCCTGCCTTTCCATGTCGCTTTGCGCGAGGGCGGGCGCCGAGAACCAAAGCAGCGCGACGGCAGCCAGGAGGCCCGGCAGACGATGCGAGGGCCCGCGCGCCCTTCTTGTACTGGCGTCGTTGCGACGATCGGGAACGCTGGAAACAAGTCGCACGGTGCACTCTGATGCTGGTGAGGGCCGAAGTTTACGGCCGAAGGGTTGGAGCTGGCAAGGTACGGTCCTGCACATCGCAGGTGCCTGCGTGCAAATCGAAAAGGCCGGACGCTCCCTCCAGCGTCCGGCCCTTCCGCGACGAAGCCGCGTCTTCGCTTTACTTCGTCACCTGACCACGGATCTCGCCGCCGGGGTTCGCGGCGGTGTGGATGTTGATGTAATATTTGCCGCCAAGCAGATCGGCGGCCTGCGCGTCGGTGAGCGTCGCCTCGCCCTTGACCGGGCTTGCCGCCGCATTCGGGATCGCGACCGCGACGCCGGCGTTCTTGCCGGCCTCCGCCGGGCCGTGGAAATGGGCGGCGGTCGCGGGGCCGGAGAGCCCGGAATATGTGACGGTCCAGGACAATTTCTTGCTCGCCGCGTCATAGTCCAGATCGGCCGTTCCGGTGCCGCTGCTCGTGGTGGCCGGGACCTCGGCCTTGCCGTCGAGCGTTGCTTTCAGCTTCTCGGCGCTGGCGGAGCCGGCAAAAGCAGCGGCGCCGAGCGCGATCATGGCAATGACGGTCTTGTTCATGACATTCTCCCTGGTGGCTTCATTTAGGCAGCCAAACTTCCAACATCTGCCGTTTCAGTTTATTCCCGTTTCCGGCCAGGGCGGGCTAAATTCTTCGTGGCTGGAGCCGCGCGGATATCGGCCGTAAGTTCGCCGCAACCGATGAATGGATCTGCATGTTGCAACGAACAATCCTCGCGGCGGTGCTCACCGCGGTCATTGCAGGCGGCGTCTATTGGTGGCTCAGCGCGCCGGTGGTGGCCGCTGCAGGCGCCGCACCGGCCCATGTCCCGAACCTCGCCAATGGCGAGGTGATGTTCAATGCCGGCGGCTGCGCGTCCTGCCATGCCGTTCCCGACCAGCCCGACCGCCTGAAGCTCGGCGGCGGCGTCGCGATCAAGTCGCCGTTCGGAACGTTCTACGCGCCGAACATCTCCTCCGATCCGACCTACGGCATCGGCAAATGGACCGAGGCGGATTTCGTCAACGCGGTGATGCACGGGGTCTCGCCCGACGGGCAGCATTATTTCCCGGCCTTTCCCTACACCTCCTATCAGCATGCCAGGCGCGACGACGTGCTCGATCTCTTCGCCTATCTGAAGACGCTGCCGGCAGTTAGCGGAAAAGTGCGCGACCACGACGTCGGCTTTCCCTTCAACATCCGCCGCAACATCGGCATCTGGAAATTTCTGTTCATGGACGGCAAGCCGTTCGTCGCCGACGGCAGCAGATCGCCGCAGTGGAATCGCGGTGCCTATCTCGTCAACAGTTTCGGCCATTGCGCTGAATGCCACAGCCCGCGCAATGCGCTCGGCGGCATCATCGCAGGCGAGCGTTTTGCCGGCGGGCCGAATCCGGAAGGCGAGGGCTGGGTGCCCAACATCACCCAGAAGCGCCTCGGTGAGTGGAGCGCGAAGGATATCGCCTATTTCCTGAAGACCGGCGAGCTGCCCGACGGCGACAGTGTCGGCGGCGCGATGACGCGCGTGATCAAGAACACCTCGCAATTGCCGGATGCGGATCTCGCCGCGATGGCGGATTACCTGAAGTCGCTGCCGCCGGTGGACGGCCCGCCGCGGCCGAAGCGCAAAGAGGGCGGCGCCTGAGCGGCGATGGCCGGGCCGCGCCGATGGCGGCCCGCTAGCTCGCGCCGAACGCCTTGAAGGTGATGATGGTGAGCGTGTCCTGGATCCCCGGCAGCACCTGCACCTTCTCGTTGACGAAGTGGCCGATGTCGGTGTCCTTGTCGACGTAGAACTTCACCAGCAGATCGTACTGGCCGGCGGTGGAATAGATCTCGGAGGCGATCTCGGCTTCGGCGAGCGCATTGGCGACCGTGTAGGACTGGCCAAGCTTGCATTTGATCTGGACGAAAAAGGGAACCATTGCAGTCACTCCGAAAGCGCATCTGGCCGCTAATAGGCCAAAACCGGCCCGGCTTGGCAAGCGAACTTGCCGGCCCCGGCCGGAGGCGCTTTTAGGACGGAAGCGGCGCGGCGGCAAACGCCTCCCGCAGCCGCCGGGCGAGCTCGGCGTTGCGATAGGGCTTGGTCAGCACGATCGACTGCGCGTGCGCGCGGCCCTGCTCGACCAGGGTCTCCAGGGCGTAGCCGGACGAGAACACGACCGGCAGCCCCGGGCGGATGCGCCGGGCCTCGTCGGCGAGCTCCCAGCCGCTCATCCCGCCGGGCATCACGATGTCCGTGAACAGCAGGTCGATGGCCGGATTGCTGCGGAGCAGCTGCAGGGCCTCCTTGCCGTTGACGGCCGAGATCACGCGATATCCGAGCGCCTCGACGCGCAGCGTGACGGAGGAGCGCACGAACGGGTCGTCCTCGGCGACCAGGATCGTCTCGTGGCCGCGGGGGGCAGCCTCCTCGCGCGCCGCGATGTCGGCCAGCGACTGCTCGCCGCCGGCATGCGGCAGGTAGATGCGGACCGTCGTGCCGAGACCCGGCTCGCTGTAGATCGAGACATGTCCGCCCGACTGCTTGGCGAAGCCGTAGACCATGCTGAGCCCGAGGCCCGAGCCCTTGCCGACCTCCTTGGTGGTGAAGAACGGCTCGAAGGCGCGCTCGATGATTTCGGGCGTCATGCCTTCGCCGTTGTCGGTGACCGAGATCATCGCGTAGCTGCCGGACACCACTTCGGGATGCTGGATGCGGTAGTGCTCGTCGATCGCGGTGAGCTCGGTGCTCAGCGTGAGATGCCCGCCCGACGGCATCGCGTCCTGCGCGTTGAGCGCGAGGTTCAGCACGGCGGATTCGAGCTGGGCGCGGTCGGCGAAAGCCAGGATGGAGCCGGCTCCGAACGCCGTCTTGGTCTCGATGTTCTCGCGCAGGGTGCGCTTGAGCAGCTTGTTCATGGAGGTCAAGAGCTCGCGGCACTCGATCGCGCGGGGCTGCAGCAACTGGCGGCGGCTGAACGCGAGCAGCCGCTGCGTCAGCTCGGCGCCGCGTTCGCCCGACTGGCAGATGTCGTCGGCGAAACGACGGAGGTCCGGCCGCGCCTTGAGCTGCTCGCTGAGGAATTCCGCGTTGCCGATGATGACGGTGAGCAAATTGTTGAAGTCGTGGGCGATGCCGCCGGAGAGCTGGCCGACCGTCTCCATCTTCTGCGCCTGCTGCAGTTGCTGCTCGGTGAGCTTGCGTGCGGTGAGGTCGTGGACGATACCGGCATAGATCAGCTCGCCGTCCTGCCAGGCTTGGCCGATCGACAGATCCATCGGGAAGCTCGTTCCGTCCTTGCGGAGGCCAATGGCTTCACCGGTTGCGAAGCCCCGCGCATGAGCGGTCGGCGAGGGCCCGACCTCGTGGGACATCAGCATGCCGATGTCGCAATTCATGACCTCGTCGGCGCGGTAGCCGAACAGCCGTTCGCAGGCGGGATTGAACAGGAGGATGCGGGCCTGCGCGTCGAACAGGATGACGCCGTCGACCGCGGTGTCGACCACGGCGGTGAGGCGCGTCATGCTCTCGCGCAACGCGCGCTGGGCTTGGTTGACCTGCTGAAGCAGCTGCGCCGCGTCGCGGTTCTTGGTCTCCTCCTCCTGCAGCGCGGCCTGAACCTTCCGGAGCTCGAACGGGGAGGGGATGGCGAGGATCTTCGGCAGCAGCGGCCAGAGCGCGCCGGCGGTGAAGATCGATGCCACGGCGGTTGCCGCCTTGACGATGCCCTCGATGCCGTAGACCGGGACCCAGAGGGTGTAGATCGACAGCACATGGGTCAGGCCGCAGGCCATGATGAAGACGGCGAAGGCCCAGAACACCCATCCGAACTTAAGGTCGCGGCGCTTGGTGACGAGGATCGCGAGCGCAAACGGGATCGAGAAATAGGCGAGCGCAATACAGGCGTCCGAGACGACGTGCAGCCAGATCAGGTCCGGTTCCCACAGCAGGCAGATCCCGTGCGGCGAGAACATCGAGGAATCGAGGAGACGTTCGAAATAGGCCCACATGATTGCTGTATCCCGAGAGGATTGCGGGCCGAGGCTGGCCCGCAACATGGCGTCGCTGGACGAATCCACCCGTCAACCTCTCATTCAACCGAATCCCTGCCAAGGCCGGACGATGCCGTGGGCCATATCTCCCGGCATGTGCACGCTTGGGGGACGACAGGGATGCCCGCGGGGGCCCGGCTGATTCGCCGACCCGGCTTGCTGGCCCATCCGGGGCGCGCTAGGACAGGGCATGGCTGCCTCTCCCTCAAACGCGTGTCCCCGGCGATGACGACCCCGGTCGCGCTCACCATTGCCGGCTCGGATTCCAGCGGCGGCGCCGGTATCCAGGCCGACCTCAAGACGTTTGCCGCGCTCGGCGTCTATGGTGCCTCCGCCATCGCGGCGCTGACGGCGCAGAACACGCGCGGTGTCACCGGCATCCATGCGGTGCCTGCCGATTTCGTCACCGCGCAGATCGATGCGGTGTTCTCCGATCTCGATGTCGGCGCGGTGAAGATCGGCATGGTGGCGCAGGCCGCCAGCATCGATGCGATCGCGGCCGCGCTGTCGCGCTGGAAGCCGCAGCATATCGTGCTCGATCCCGTGATGGTGGCAACGTCAGGCGACCGCCTGCTGGCGTCCGAGGCCGTCGATGCCCTGCGCACGAGATTGATGCCACTGGCTTCGGTGATCACACCGAACCTGCCGGAGGCCGCGGCTCTGCTCGGCGAGCCGATCGCGACGAGCGAGACCGCGATCGAGGCCCAGGGGCGCCGGCTGCTGGCGCTCGGCTGCCGTGCGGTGCTGATCAAGGGCGGGCACGGCGAGGGCGCCGAGAGCACCGATTATCTCGTCACCTCCGCACACAGCCTCGCGCTCGCTGCGCCCCGCATCGCCACGAAAAACACCCATGGCACCGGCTGTTCGCTGTCCTCGGCGATCGCGGCCGAACTCGCCAAGGGTGCGGATCTCGAGCCTGCCGTGCGGAGCGCGAAGGCCTGGATCAGCGCGGCGATCGCGTCCGCCGACCGCTTCAGCGTCGGCCACGGCCATGGTCCGATCCATCATTTCCACAAATTCTACTGACGGTGCGCGCTCGCGCGGCACCGACGTTCCCCCGTTAACCAATTGGGCCATGCCGGCCCGTGGTTTTGCGGAGGCGGCTGCGGCGCCATGTCGCCTGATTGTCGCATGCGACTGATATTCGCGGGGAGGGCGAGGCAAGCGTGATTCGTATTTGAAGGTGCCTCAAGGGTTCAATCAGTCATCCCCCTGTCACGGGACATTGTTACAGGCTGGCGCATGGGAAGTTACGATGTGAGTGACGAGAGCCCGGAGCGGCGCTTTCGCACGTTGTTCATCTCCGACGTTCATCTCGGAGCCCGCGGTTCTCAAGCCGATCTTCTGCTCGACTTCCTCCGCTACCATGATGCCGATACGATCTATCTCGTCGGCGACATCGTCGACGGCTGGGCGCTGAAGTCGAACTGGCACTGGCCGCAATCGCATAACGACCTCGTCCAGAAGCTTTTGCGCAAGGCGCGCAAGGGCGCCAAGGTCATCTACATTCCCGGCAATCACGACGAGTTCCTGCGCAACTATTACGGCACGCATTTCGGCGGCATCGACGTGGTCGAGAACACCGTCCACACCGGCGTGGACGGCAAGCGCTATCTCGTCATCCACGGCGACATCTTCGACCTCGTGGTGCAGAACGCGCGCTGGCTCGCCCATCTCGGCGACAAGGCCTACGACTTCGCGATCCAGATGAATCGCTTCGTCAACTTCTTCCGCCGCATGTTCAAAGTGCCCTATTGGTCGCTGTCGCAATGGGCCAAGCAGAAGGTCAAGAACGCCGTCAACTATATCGGCGCGTTCGAGCAGGCGCTCGCAGCCGAGGCGCGGCGTCACGACGCCGACGGCGTGATCTGCGGCCACATCCACTACGCCGTGATACGCGACGAGGCCGGCATCCGCTACATGAATTGCGGTGACTGGGTCGAGAGCTGCACGGCCCTCGTCGAGCACGACGACGGCCATTTCGAGATCATCACCTGGGCCGACCAGGCGCAGAAGCCAGCACAGGTGCCGCAGGTCGCGGCAAGGGCGGCCTGATGCGCATCCTGGTCGCGACCGACGCCTGGCACCCGCAAGTCAACGGTGTGGTTCGGACGCTGACCAAGCTCGCTGACGCGGCCAAGGGGCTTTACGTTCAAGGTTCTGGCGTCGAATTCACGTTCCTGACGCCGCAATCGTTCCGCACCTTCGCGATGCCGAGCTATCGCGACGTGCGCCTGGCCATGCCGCGGCCGGCGCGGATCGCGAAGCTGATCGAGGAGGCACGGCCCGACAGCATCCACATCGCGACCGAAGGGCCTATCGGCCTGATGGTCCGCCGCTACTGCCGCCAGCGCAAGCTGCCGTTCACGACCAGCTTCCACACCCGCTTCCCCGAATATGTCCGCGCCCGCGTCCCCGTACCGGGCTCGCTGATCTGGCGGGCGCTGCGGCGGTTCCATGCGCCCAGCCGCGCCGTGATGGCGGCGACGCCGGCGCTCGCCCGCGAGCTCGGCGAGCGCGGCTTCGACAACGTCGTGCTGTGGCCGCGCGGCGTCGACACCGGCCTGTTCCATCCCCGCGCCATCGACCTCTGCCTGCCGTCGCCGGTGTTCCTGTCGGTCGGCCGCGTCGCGGTGGAGAAGAACCTCGAGGCGTTCCTCGACCTCGACCTGCCCGGCACCAAGGTCATCGTCGGCGACGGCCCGGCGCGCGCCGCGCTGGAAGAGGCCTATCCCGATGCGATCTTCCTCGGCGAGAAGCACGGCGAGGAACTGGCGGATATCTATGCGGCCGCCGACGTGTTCGTCTTTCCGAGCAAGACCGACACGTTCGGCCTGGTCCTGCTGGAAGCGCTCGCCAGCGGCCTGCCGGTCGCGGCCTTCCCGGTGAAGGGCCCCCGCGACGTGATCGGCGATGCCCCGGTCGGCGCCCTCGACCACGACTTGCGCAATGCCTGCTTCGCCGCGCTCGACATTTCGCGGCAGGACTGCGTTGAATTCGCCGCCAATTACACCTGGGAAGCCTCGGCGCGGGCTTTTGTCGACAGCATCGAGGCGGTGGGGGCTGTGCTGCCCGGCCGGAACGGCGTGGAACAGCCTCGCTTCGTCGCCTGACGGGGTAGATTCCTGTCTTGACGCGTTTTCCTGGTGCAAACCGGTATCCGCTTCGCTCAAAAATGCTCTGCGGATCCTCGCACAGAGGTGTCTTGCCCGGGCCTCATCGGGCGCGATAACATTCGGCCATGACCGAACAGCTCCTCCCGGTCGGCCCAGCCGACATCGATGCCGCAGCGCGCGTGATCGCGCCCTATGCCATCCGCACCCCGCTGTTGTCCTTTCCCGTGCTCAACGAGCGCGTCGGCGCAAAGGTGTTCCTGAAGCCGGAGATGCTCCAGCGCACCGGCTCCTTCAAGTTCCGCGGCGCCTTCAACAAGGTGTTCTCGATCCCGCAGGACAAGCGCGCCGGCGGCGTCGTCGCGTTCTCCTCCGGCAACCACGCCCAGGGCGTGGCCGCCGCGGCGAAGATCCTCGACATGCAGGCGACCATCGTGATGCCGGCGGACGCCCCGCTGTCCAAGCGCGAGCGCACGAAATCCTACGGCGCCGAAGTGGTGCTGTATGATCGCGACAGGGACGACCGCGAGGCGATCTCGCGCGGCATCGCCGAGAAGCGCGGTGCGACGCTGGTCAAACCGTATGACGATCCCTTCGTGATCGCGGGGCAGGGCACCGCCGGCCGCGAGATCGCGGAGGACATGGCAACGCTTGGCCTTAGTCCCGACATCGTGGTTGCGCCGGCCTCCGGCGGCGGCCTGATCGCAGGCGTCGCCACGGCCGTGAAGGCGCGCTATCCGCAAGCCGAGATCGTGGTGGCCGAACCCGAGGCGTTCGACGATCACGGCATCTCGCTGACCGCCGGCCATCGCGAGCCGCATCCGCCGGCCGGCCGCACCATCTGCGACGCGCTGATGGCGCTGATGCCCGGCGAAATGACGTTCGCGATCAACAGCAAGCTGCTCGCACGCGGCGTGACCGCATCGGACAAGGAAGTCGGCGCGGCCGTGGCGTTCGCCTATCGCGAGCTGAAGCTCGTGGTCGAGCCGGGCGGCGCGGTGGGCCTTGCCGCATTGCTCGCCGGCCGTCTCGACGTCGCCGGCAAGAACGTCGTCATCGTGCTGTCAGGCGGCAATGTGGATGCCGATCTGTTCGCCGAGCTGGTGGCCTGAGAGCCGATTCGCCAGCTCATCCTTCGAGACGCCCGCTTTGGCGGACTCCTCAGGATGAGGACGGAATGCGCGGCGGCGGCATTTTCAGCGACCATCAAATGAAGAGGCGCGACATTGACCTGTCCGCTTCTAAGCGCCGACGCAGCGATTGAGGCGCGGGTGCCATGTGCCGGTGGCGCAAGCGGGTTGGGCGACACAGAGATGAAGCCGTGGGTGCAATATCGCTCCCTCTCCACAAATTGGCTCTGCGACGCAGGCATGGAGCCGTGGATGCATCGTGTAGCCGGCTGCGCAGGTTTGCGCGTGCGCGCTCGACGCGACCAACGTTGCTGCTGGAAGAACAACGATATGGAGTTTCCACATCGCGTGATCTCCGTTTCGCCGAAAGTGCCCCCCGTCAGCCTCTCTCCGATCATGAGACTCCCGTTGATATAGATCAACAGCAGAATGCACACTCAGGTTGCGTAAGGCGCCGATCGCGAAGCAGAGAATTTTATCGATCCAGCGACGAAACGGGCGTTGTCCGTCGGACGAGTCATGCGCCTCGGTCGTTCCATGTTCCCCGACATGAAGAAGGGGCAGAGCGTTTCCGCTCTGCCCCTTTGTCGTGCTTGTTGGGTCGAACTCACGACTTGCTCGGTGCAACCTCTCCCGCTTGCGGGGGAGGTCGGCGCGAAGCGCCGGGTGGGGGCTCCCTCCTCTCAGGGAGTCTCTTTGCGGAAGCACCCTCTCTCCAACCCTCCCCCGCAAGCGGGGGAGGGAGCGCACCTTCGCGCGATCAGTGCATGAAGCCGCGGTGGTTGTTGCCGCCGCCCGTGCTCGGAGCCTGGTTCATCGACTGGCGGAAGTTGTTGCCGCCGTTGCTCACCATCCGGTTGGTCGCATTGAGCTGCGGACGGTTGTTCTGCTGGTTCTGGATCTGCACCTTGTTCACCGGATTGTTGTTGAGCTTCACGATGCCGGTGTTGCCGTTGTTGACGCGGATCGGGTTGTTCTGGGTCTGAACCGGCTTCGCATCGACGGTCGAGCCGCCCTTGCCGACATTCACCGGCATGCTGACGATCTTGCCGGGGTTGCCGTTGGTCGTTGTGCCATTGGTGGTGCCGTTGGCAGTGCCGGCAGTGATGCCGCCGTTCGGCTTGGTGTTGGTCACGGGCAGGGTCACGATCTTGCCAGTGCCAGTGGTGTTGTTGCCGTTGGTCGGCGCGGGCAGGGTGACGATCTTGCCCGGGGTCTGCGACGGCGTGCCGCTCTGCTGGTTGTTGCCCGCCGGCAGGTTGACGACCTGGCCGCCGTTGCCGAGCTTGCCGATCACATTGCCGTCGACCGGCTTCTGCACGACCGGCAGGTTGCCGTTGATCTGACCGCCACCATTACCCTGCTGCACCAGCGGCAGGTATTTGGGCTGGCCGAGATTGCCCATCTTGAAGATCGGCGCAATGTTCTGCGGCGCCAGGAACTTGGTCGGCTGCATCAGGGCAATCTGCTTCGGCTGGGCCGCGAGCTTCAGCGCGGAGATGCCGTAGGGGCTGTTGCCATAGCTGTCGTAGAAGGTCTGGTAGCCGAGCGGCGAGTTCGCCAGCACCGCCTTGTGCCAAGCCTGCGTGAGCAGGAGATTGTTGAGCAGCCAGCGGATGTGGTCGCACAGGGGATCGTGCGGGTACATCTGGATGAACTCCTGATAGTACTCCGGCCGGCCCTCGGACACGACGTAGTCATAGGCCTGGCGCGTCGAGCGGCTCGGCAAATTGGCGGCCATCTGCACGACGGGCGCATTCACCGGCGCGCGGTTGGCGGCAACCGCGGTGTCGCCGAAGAAGGTGAAGTCGCTCGTGAGCGAGGAGCTCTCCCACGGGATCTGCGCGCCGCTGGTGGTCTGGTTCACCTGCAGACGCACGCGCTTGAACAGCTGCTCGATCGGCACATTGGGCTCGCGGGCAACGTCCAGGAAGGCTTGCGTGTAGGGGCTGTGACCGCCCGTGCCATCGAGCGCTTCGGCGCCCGGCGCGGTCGAGTAACCGACGATCGAGCCGTTCGGCGCATCGACGATTGCCAAGCCACGGCCGGCGTCGTTCACGCTCGGGAACGGGTTGTTGCGGCAGGCATCGAGGATGACGATGCGCATGCGGCTCGGGATGGTCTCCAGCGTCGACATCACGTCGACGAGGCGCACCGAGTTGTTGACGAGCTCGGTCTGACTGGAGACCTTGGCGTCCACGGGAACGAGATAGTTCTCGCCCGCGAGCTGCACGCCGTGACCGGCGTAGTACACCATCGCCACCGTGTTGGGACCCCGCGCGGACACTTTGGCGGAGAAGTCCTGGACGACGCGGAGCATGTCGTTCTGGCCCAGATCGGTTGCCGAGACGACCTCGAACCCGGCGGAGTTCAGGAACTGGGCCATCGACTGGGCGTCATTGTCGGGATTGGCGAGCTGCGGCGCGTTCTGGTAGTTCGAATTGCCGATCACCAGCGCGACGCGCTGTTCCGGCCCCTGCAGCGCGGTGGGGGCGGGTTGGACCGGGGCGACTTGGGCGGAAACGGGGCCGCAGGCGAAGCCGAACAGGCTCCCCATAAGGCCAGCCGTCAACAGGAAAGGCTTTAGGCGGAACATGGCGTGCTCCTCTTGGCACTGATCTCGATGCGAGATTGGTTGCGAGAAAGACTGGCCGCGTTCGAGGAAGAAGTCCGTGACCGCAGTCACCATGATAGGCTGCGTGATCTGAATCACGCTTGGAACCGGCCTTGGTTAGCGGCTGCTTGCCGGCCGCGAGACGTCTGGGAGAATTCATGCTGAAATCGATCGATCCGATCCTCACGCCCGACCTGCTCTGGCTGCTGGCCTCGATGGGCCACGGCGACGACCTGGTCTTCGTCGATGCCAATCATCCGGCCACCCGCATCGCGCAGAGCACGACGTCGCAGCGCCTGATCCAGCTGCCGGGCATGACCATGGAGGTCGTCATCCGCGCCATCATGTCGGTCTATCCGCTCGACGATTTCGATCCCGATCCGGTGCGCGTGATGGCGCCGGTGGACGATCCCGACCGCGTGCCCGACGTGCAGCGCGCGGTGCTGGCGGAGATCGAGCGTGCGGCGGGCAAGGCCGTCACGCCCGGCAAGCTCGCGCGTCCGGATTTCTATCGCGCGGCAGCGGCGGGCTTCGGCGTCGTGCAGGTCGGCGACAGCAGGGGCTATGGCTGCTTCCTGATCCGCAAGGGCGTGATCTAGAGCTAGCCGCGACCGATGAGATGAATCGCTGACCGCCAGGCGTGCTGCGAAAGCGCCTCGAGGTTTCGAACGGCTTCGACGCGAAGGAGCGCAGCGTCGGCGGTCAGTGTTCCATTGGCCACCGCACCGAGCGTCGCGCTGCGGTGGGCGCGCAGCATGTCGCGGAGTTGTGCCGTACAGCGCTCGAGCTCGGCGATGGCCTCGTCGGGCGGATCCGCGCGGGGACCTGCCAGGACGTCCCCGGTATGCGGGGCGCGTGTCGAGCCATCGACGCGGGGCGGCGCCGCTACGCCGCGCGCAATCGCCGCGGCGGTCCGCATCACCTCTGCACACAGCTCTCCGGCGCGGATGTCTTCCGGTCCGCCTGACACCGCGCTGGAAATGTTGCCTCCATTTGCAAGGTCCGTCAGCCGCGCCGCGTGGTCGAGTGCGTGCAGCGTGCTCGTGAGACGCTGTTGGTCGTCGTCGGTCTCGGGTGGTCCGGCCACGTCCGACAGGAAGATTTGCGCCTGGCGCACGGCGTCGGCCGCTTCCTGCACGGACACGGTGTCCCTTCCCAGGCGTATCGGTCCAGCGCGGGCCGCCAGTTGCGCCTCGACTGAACCGCAGACCGTCATGAGCACGCGCGCGATCGTGCGCCGGACTGCTTCCACCGCCACAATCGGGGTCGCCAGCGCCGAAGGATCGAGACATCGCGTCAGCGGCGAGCCGCGCTCGGGCAGGATGCGTTCGACCAGCCGCGTGAACGGGTTGATCAGCGGCAGCAGCACCGCGACACCGAGGACATTGAACGCCGTGTGGTATCCGGCGAGCAGCGTCACGCCGTCGATCGTGTCCGAGGCGCGCAGCAGCAAGGGCGTCACGACGGGAAAAGCCAACAGCGCGATGAGCGCGGCGATCAGCTTGAAAAGCACGTAGGCGATGGCCAATCGTTTTGCAGTGGCGCTCGCGCCGATCGCAGCGAGCGCGGAACTCGTCGCCGTTCCGATGTTCTGGCCGATGATCAGCGCGCAGGCCTGATCCAACCCGATTGCGCCAGCGAAATAGCCCGACAAGGTCACTGCGATGGCGGCCGTCGACGATTGCATCAGCGTGGTCATCACCAATCCGGTCACGACCAGCGCCAGCACGCCGAGCAGGCCCGACCACCACGGCGTCCCGTGACTGCCGAGGACCGCAGGCAGGTCCGCCGGGTGCAAACGTTCCGCCAGCCCGCCCATGCCCTGCTGCAGGGTCGTCAGCCCGAACAGCACGAGTCCAAATCCTGCGAGCGCGGCACCGGCGCCGGAGATTCGTCCGCGGCCGAGCAGTTTGATCAACGCGCCAACGAAGATCATCGGCAACGCCGCGGCCGTGAGCGAGACGCGGACGCCGATCAGCGCGACCAGCCAGCCGGTTCCCGTGGTGCCGATATTCGCGCCGAAGACCAGGCTCAACCCTTGCTGGAACGTCAGCAGGCCGGCGCTGACAAGGCCGATCGTCGTCATCGTCGTTGCACTGGACGACTGCACCAGCAGCGTGACGATGGCGCCCCAGAACGAGCCGAGCAGCGGCGTCGACGCCGCCTTGCCGAGCACCCCGCGCAGCGCGGAACCCGCCAGCGCCTTCAGGCCCTCCGTCATCACGGTCATGCCGAGCAGAAAGAGACCTACCCCGCCGAGCGTCGAGATCGCCGTGGACATGCGTGCGCCTCGCGATACTGCACCACGAATGGCGAAGCGGAGAGTACAGCAACAAGGCCCCGATGGGTCGGATCAATTGTGACGCGAGGGACAGGCCTTCGAGTCGAAGCGGCAAAAGCCATCCACTCGAATTTGAATGGCCTTCCAGCAGGCGAGCGTCTATGGTCGATCCATGTCTCGCCTTGTGTGTCTGTTCGTTGCTGTCATCTTCTCGCTGCTGCCGGCTGTCGCATCTGCTGAGCCCGCTCAAAAGCGTCCCAAGCCGGTCTGGAAGGGCTACGGCTTCCTGCCGGGCTATCGCCAGCCGCTGAGCAACAGCATTCCGCTCTACAAGCAGAAGGACGCGATGCGGCGCCTTGCGCGCAACGACCGCCGCCATTGGTACATCGACCCGGTCCCGCAATATTACCGCTGGGACGGCGAGTGGCACTATTTCGGCCGGCCCGGCTTCGGCGGCGGCCGCTACAATGGCGGCAGCTTCGGCCCGTGCTGGACGCGGACGCCGATCGGCGCGGTGTGGAATTGCGGGTGACGGCTTAGGGAAAGCTGCGGACGACTTCGATCGGCCCGACGATCGCGGCGTTGAAGGCGTCGAGCTCTTCGGCCGGGATCCAGTATTCGAGGTGTGAGCGCCCGCCGGCCTCCTGCACCTCGTACTTCGCGATGAAGTCGCGCCTGACCTCGAACCGAGTCACGAATCCCGAACCGCTCGCCGGCACATTCCAGTCGCGCGCGATCTTGACGGCGTAGTCCTCGGTCAGCACCGGATAGAAGATCGGCTGGTCCGGCAGCCGCGGTGGAAACGCGCGCATGCCGGATTGCGCGATCAGCTCGAGCTCCTTCGGGCCGACGGGGCGCCAGAGCGTGATGGTGTCTGCGGGCGAGGACATCGGTGCGAGGTCTGGGCTCTTGATGAGCCCTACATACACCGACGGCATGTGGAGCGAAACACGTCGCTCCATCACCGTCACCCCCGCGCAATGGCGAAGCCATTGTCGCTGGAGGCGCTCGCCGCACGATGCGACGCATCGTGCGCCTCGCACTTCAGGATGACGGAGTTGATCCTTTCGTCATTGCGAGCGCAGCGAAGCAATCCAGACGGCCGCCGCGGAAGGATTCTGGATTGCTTCGCTGCGCTCGCAATGACGATGTGGTGAGAGTGTGCGCGACGTTCGCTCTCGTGCCCCGGACGTAGCGCAGCGTCTCTTCGACGGTGCGCTGCTGAGCCCATGTTGCAATGGAGATTGCGGCTTCTGGGTCCCGACTCTGCGCAGCAACGCTGGCGCGCTGCGGCGCGTCCGGGACACGAGCGTGAGAGATTTGCGTTCCCTTACGAGAAGAACGCGATCTTCTCGGCCTGCGTCATGCGGCGGATCGGTGCGAGCGGGTCGTTGGCCGGTGCGCGGGGTTTTTGCAGGATGCCGCTGGCGAGGATGGTGGCGCCGAGCGAGGCCTCGGGGACTGGCGAGGGCATCGGCAGCGTCGCAGCGGGCGCTGCGGCGAATGTTACCGTGGCCGCCATGGCGGGCGCCGGCTGCTCCATCACTTCGGCGGCGGCTTCCGCGATGGCGTCGGTGAGGCGCGCGAGCGAGTCCATCGCGATCGGTGCGTCGGCGGCGGGCTCTTCCGCGATCGCCGCGGCAATGGGCTGCGGCGCGACCGGCTCGGCAAGCTCTGCGGCAATCGGGGCTTCGACCGCTGCCGCGGCCACAGGCTCCGGACTGGGCTCCGGGTTTGCAACGGCCATCTCGACGGGCTCGATGATTTCGTCGAACTCCGGATCGGGCGCGGCCATCTCCAGCGCGATGGCCTCGAGGATGGCTTCGTCCTCGGCCTCCGCAGCAGCGTCGAGCGAAAACGCGTCGGTGACATCGGCGATGGCGGAGGGCTCGTCGGCCGGCTCCGCAGCAACAGTCTCCTCGGCCGCGATGGTCTCGAGCGCTGCGTCGTCGGAGGCGATCTCGTTGCCCACTGCCGCCTTCGGCGCGACGGTCGCGTCCAAGGCCTGCTCGGCCATTGCGAACGCTTCGGTCGTGCCGGTTTCCTCTAAGGCGGCTTCGGGCTCGGGAGTCGCCTCCTGCGGCATCTCCGTAAAAGCCACGGGTGCTTCGCTCGCCATCGCTTCGGGCGCGGCCTCGACTGGCGCAGCTTCCGCGACAGGCGGCGGGGTTTCCTGTGCAGGCGCCGGCGAGGAACGCTCGGCCTGCGGCACAGCGCCGCCCTCGGTCTGCTCGATCCGTTCCCTGAGCAAATCGAATGCGGCCTTGAGCTCGACGCGGGGGTCGATGGTCGAAATCTGCCCGCACGCCGCCTCGATCGAGGCGAGCTGCGAATCAATGAGATCGCAGATTCGCCCGTCGGCGCCGATCTCGCGCCAGCGCCAGGATATCTCCTTGATGATGCGCACGCCGCGCGGGATCGGCGCGAGGCTCGCTTCGATCGCGGCCGGATCGAGCGCTGCGATCGCGATCGTCTCGGCCTCGCGGATGGCGCGGCGGATCTCGATCAGCGCCTCGGGCAGACGGTCCTCGACGACGGGTTGTCGCTGTGCCGCAAGGGTTTCTTCGATTTTTGCGACCGCATCCAGCACCATCCTGGTGTCCGCATTGCGGTTGCGCTTGGCATATTCGCCGAGGAACCAGCGGCCGCGCGCGGTCTCCATGAAGGCTTCGCGGATCGCGTCGTAATCCTGCTCGTTCGGCTCGGCCGCGCGGGCAGACATGGGCGAAAGGGCGAATGCTTCGTTGGCCATGACAATCTCGTCGCGCAAATCAGTGCGCGTTACTGTAACGATCACCACGATATCGACCGAATCGCAATTGGTTTGATGCAGACCGAATCACAAATCCCCACGCCAGCATCGGCGAAGCGGCGATTCGCCGTCAGTCTGGCGCTGTTCTATTCGGCCGTCTTCGCGGTCTCCGGCACGCATCTGCCGTTCTTTCCGGTCTGGCTGAAGGCGATCGGCATCGACGCCGCCTGGATCGGCCTCATCAACGCGCTGCCGGCGATCGCGCGCTTCACCACGCTGCCCCAGATCACCGCGCTTGCCGAAAAGCGACACGCCATTCGCGCCGGGATGATGGTGTCGGTGCTGGCGACCGCGATCGGCTTCACGGCCGTGGGCCTGCAGCAGCAACCGCTGGCGCTGTTCCTGATCTACGCGCTGACCTGCATGATGTGGACGCCGACGATGCCGCTGACCGATGCCTATGCGCTGCGCGGCGTCGCGCGCTACGGGCTCGATTACGGACCCTTGCGGCTGTGGGGCTCGGCGGCGTTCGCGGCGGGCTCGCTCGCCTGCGGCTATCTCGTCGATGTCATCGCGGCGCGCGAGCTGATCTGGGTCATCGTCGCCTGGGCCGTCGTTGCCATCCTCGCCAGCCTGCTGCTGCAGCCGCTCGACGACATCAGGCGCAGGAGCGCCGGGGCGCGTGCCGACACAGCGCTGCTGCGCGACGCCGGCTTCTGGGCCGTCATCGCCTCCGCTGCGCTGATCCAGGGCAGCCACGTCGCCTATTACACCTTCTCGGCCATCAACTGGCAGCTCCATGGCATCAGCGGGCTGACCATTGCGGGGCTGTGGACGCTGGGCGTGATCGCCGAGATCGTCGTGTTCGCGCTGTCGCCGCGCTTCTCGCTGCATCCGTCCACGATGATCGCGATCGGCGGGGTGAGCGCCGTGTTGCGCTGGGTCGTCACCGCGAACGAGCCGCCGCTCGCGCTGCTCGCGATCGTGCAGCTCGGCCACGGCCTCAGCTTCGGCATGACCATCGTCGGCACGATGAACCTGCTGGTGCAGCGCGTGCCCTCGCATCAGATCGCGCGCGGGCAGGGCTATTATGCCGCCTGCAACGGCCTGTTGGGCGCTGCGACCTCGATCGCGTCAGGCGCGATCTACGCCCGCATCGGCGACAGCCTCTATTACGTGATGGCCGCGATGGCCGCGGCCGGTGCGGTTCTGATCTGGTCGGCGCGGCATCGGTTGACCGCTCAGCCCCAGAGCGAGGCGTCCGGCGGATAGACGAGGCTGCCGTCATAGCGCAGGGCGTGATGGCGGTCGCGCGCCAGCAGCAAGGGGCCGTCGAGATCGACGAAGCGCGCCTGCGGCGTCACCAGCATGGCGGGCGCCATCGACAGCGAGGTCGCGACCATGCAGCCGATCATGATCTCGAAGCCGAGTGCCTGCGCGGCGTCCGCCATCGCCAAGGCCTCGGTGAGCCCGCCGGTCTTGTCGAGCTTGATGTTCACGGCGTCGTAGCGCTCGCGGAGCGGGGCCAGCGAGTTGCGGTCGTGCACGCTCTCGTCGGCGCAGACCACCAGCGGCCGCTTGATCCGCGCCAGGGCGTCGTCCTTGCCCGAGGGCAGCGGCTGCTCGACCAAGGTGACGCCTACGGCGTCGCAGGCGGCGAGGTTGGCTTCCAGATTGGCCTCGGTCCAGGATTCGTTGGCGTCCACGATCAGCTCGGATTCGGGGGCGGCCTTGCGCACCGCCGCGATCCGCTCCGGATCGCCATCGCCGCCGAGCTTGATCTTGAGCAGCGGCCGGTGCGCGGCTTTGGCCGTTGCGGCGGCCATGGCCTCGGGGGTCCCTAACGAGATTGTGTAGGCCGTGGTGCGCTCGCCCGGCACCGGGCGGTCGAGCAGGTTCCAGGCCCGGAGGCCGGCCGCCTTGGCCTCGAGGTCGATCAGGGCGCAATCCAGCGCGTTGCGGGCCGCGCCGGGGGGCATGGCGGCTTGCAGGGCCTGCCGGGTCATGCCGCTGGCCACGGCTCCCTGCATGGCCTCGATGGCCGCAAGGGTCGCTTCGGGGGTCTCGCCATAGCGGGGATAGGGCACGCATTCGCCGCGTCCGCTCAGGCCGTCCCGGCTCACTTCGGCCACGACGGTCACGGCCTCGGTCTTGGCGCCCCGGCTGATCGTGAAACTGCCAGCAATGGGAAAGCGCTCGATTCGCGCCAGAAGGGCCGGAACTTTGCTGGAAGTCATTTTGAACTCTGGCGAAATCTGAACCTGCTAGTTACCTCTAGCAACTAACATTAACCAGTTGGGGATACCTTCTCTGGGTAAGGGCGCGTGCGCAACTATCTGATTTTCTCCGCCCCGGTACGGGAGCGGACAACTTGAGCAGCGATCCGAAGCTGGAGCGGATTGCGAAGGGCAACGCGCTGGCACTCTGCGCCACCGGAACCTGGACCGCGAGCTTTGCGCCGGTCCTGGAGCGCATGGTGGCGGACGCCGAGAAGCTGGCCGGCAGCCCCCAAAGCATCTTCATCGACGTCTCCGAGGTCGCCAAGCTCGACACCTTCGGCGCCTGGCTGATCGAACGGCTGCGCCGCAGCCTGACGCATGGGGCGGTCGAGGCACAGATCGCGGGGCTCTCGGCCAATTATTCGAGCCTCGTCGACGAGGTGCGGCGGGTCAGGGCGACCCCCGTGGTCGAGACCTCGACGGTCACCATCACCGGCATGCTGGAGCAGATCGGCCGGGCCGTGGCCGGCGTCGGCGGCACCGTCGCCGGCCTGATCGACATGCTCGGCGCGGTGCTCGCGGTCGGCTTCCGCGTGCTGATCCACCCCCGTTCGTTCCGCCTGACCTCGACCGTGCACCACATGGAGCAGGTCTGCTGGCGCGCGGTGCCGATCATCGTGCTGATCACCTTTCTGATCGGCTGCATCATTGCCCAGCAAGGCATCTTCCATTTCCGCCGCTTCGGCGCCGACATCTTCGTCGTCGACATGCTCGGCGTGCTGGTGTTGCGCGAGATCGGCGTGCTGCTGGTCGCGATCATGGTCGCGGGCCGCTCGGGCAGCGCCTACACCGCCGAGCTCGGCTCGATGAAGATGCGCGAGGAGATCGACGCGTTGCGCACCATGGGCTTCGACCCGATCGAGGTGCTGGTGCTGCCGCGCATGCTGGCGCTGGTGCTGGCGCTGCCGATCCTCGCCTTCCTCGGCGCGATGGCCGCGCTCTATGGCGGCGGTCTCGTCGCCTGGCTCTATGGCGGCGTCGATCCCGAAGCCTTCCTGCTGCGCCTGCGCGATGCCATCTCGATCGACCATTTCATCGTCGGCATCGTCAAGGCACCCGTGATGGCCGCGGTGATCGGCATCGTCGCCTGCGTCGAGGGCCTCGCCGTGCAGGGCAGCGCGGAATCGCTGGGACAGCACACCACCGCGTCGGTGGTGAAGGGCATCTTCTTCGTCATCGTCATGGACGGTGTGTTCGCCATCTTCTTCGCCTCGATCGGGATGTGACGATGGCAAAAGAAGCGCAAAGCGAAATTCAAAACCCCATCATCCGCGTCCGCGACATCACCGTGCAGTTCGGCGCGACGCGCGTGCTCGACGGTCTCAATCTCGACGTCAAGCGCGGTGAGATCCTGGGATTTGTCGGCCCATCGGGCGCAGGCAAGTCCGTGTTGACGCGCACCATCATCGGCCTGGTGCCGAAGGTCGCGGGCTCCATCGAAGTGTTCGGCGTCGACCTCGACTCCTCCAACACCTCGCAGCGGCGCAATGTCGAGCGGCGCTGGGGCGTGCTGTTCCAGCAGGGCGCGCTGTTCTCCTCGCTGACCGTGCGGCAGAACATCCAGTTTCCGATGCGCGAATATCTTCGCGTCTCGCAGCGGCTGATGGACGAGATCACCATGGCCAAGCTGACCATGGTCGGGCTCAAGCCGGAAGTCGCCGAGCGTTTCCCCTCGGAGCTGTCGGGCGGCATGATCAAGCGCGTCGCGCTGGCGCGCGCGCTGTCGCTCGATCCGGACCTCGTATTCCTGGACGAGCCGACCTCGGGCCTCGACCCGATCGGCGCCGGCGATTTCGACGAGCTGGTGCGGACCCTCCAGCGCACTTTGGGGCTGACCGTTTTCATGGTAACCCACGACCTCGACAGCCTTTACACCGCTTGCGACCGCATCGCCGTTTTAGGGAACGGTAAGATCATTGCGGCAGGGTCGATCGCCGACATGCAGGCCTCGCAGCATCCCTGGCTGAGGCAGTATTTCCATGGCAAGCGCGCCCGCGCGGTCATGGGTTAGTAGCTGGGTTGAGTAGCCGGAGCACCTGATGGAAACGCGGGCGAATTACGTATTGATCGGATCCTTCACGCTGGCGGTGATCGCCGCGGCGATCGGCTTCGTGCTGTGGTTCCAGTCGCTCCACACGACCAAGCAGCGCAGCCCGTTGCGCGTCGTGTTCGAGGGGCCGGCGGCGGGCCTGCGCAACGGCGGCAGTGTCAACTTCAACGGTATCCGGGTGGGTGAGGTGGTCTCGGTGAAGCTGGACAACCCGCGGCGGGTTGTCGCACTCGCTATGATTGAGAACAACGCCCCGATCCGCAAGGACACCCTGGTCGGTCTCGAATTCCAGGGCCTGACCGGCGTCGCCGCGATCTCGCTCAAGGGCGGCGAGGAGGCCGCGGCCCCGCCACCGCTCGACCAGGACGGCATCCCGACGCTGACGGCCGATCCCAACAAGCTGCAGGACGTCACCGAGGCGATCCGCGGCACGCTGCAGAACATCAACAAGATCGTCGCCGACAATCAGGAATCGGTGAAGAACTCGCTGAAGAATCTCGAGACCTTCACCAACTCGCTGGCGCGCAACTCCGAGAAGATCGACGGCGTGATGGCCAAGGTCGACGGCGTCATGCTCAAGGCCGACAGCCTCATGCTCGGCCTCAACACGCTGGCCGGCGGCAAGGACGGCGGCGAGCTGTTCCAGGCGGTGAAGTCGATCCGCGAGCTCGCAGACGATTTCGACAAGCGCTCCGGCGCGTTGATGGCCGACGGCCGTCGCACGCTCGGCGACATCAGCCGCGCCGTGAACAATTTCGACCGCAACCCGACCCGCGTGCTGTTCGGCGCCAGCAACTCATCGCAGGCAGCCCCGCCGCCCGAGCCGCCGAAGCCGGCTGCGACACCGCCCAGGCGGCAGCAGTAACGCGTCGTCTCTCTTTCGTCATTGCGAGCGTAGCGAAGCAATCCAGACTGTCTCGATGGGGGCAGTCTGGATTGCTTCGTCGCTTCGCTCCTCGCAATGACGGTGGTAGGGACGACCTCCGCGCAATCACTCTCGTGTCCCGGACGCGCTGCAACGCGCAGCGTTGCTGCGCAGAGCCGGGACCCAGAGGCTACACGGTACAACGCCGCGACGTGGGCCCCGGCTCTGCAGCGCACCGCACCGGACGATGCTTCGCATCGCCGGGGGCGCTGCGCTGCGTCCGGGGCACGAGAGCCTTGCGAACGATGCTCCCAAAACAAAAACGGAGGCCGCGAGGCCTCCGTTTTCTATTCGTGCCGTTGTCGCGCTTACCCCAGCCGGCCTGCCGCGTGTGCGAGCAGCGTGTACACGAGACCCGTCTCCGAGGTCAGGTGGCCGCGCAGCTCCTGCGGGCCGCGGCCGTCGCGGGCGACTTCGTCGAGCAGGCGCTCGAACTCGGCGACGTAGCGATCGACCGTGCCCTTGAAGTTGCGGTCGGCGCGGTACTTGCGGGCGACCTCGTCAAAGGCCTTCTGGCCGGCGGGCGTGTACAGGCGCTTGGTGAAGGCCTTGTTCTCGCCGCGCTGGTAGCGGTCCCACATCTCGGCGGCGAGGTTGCGGTCCATCAGCCGGCCGATGTCGAGCGACAGCGATTCCAGCGGATTGCTGCTGGCCTGCGGGGCCTGCGGTTGCGGGGCGGGCGCCGGGCGTGCACGCGGAGCCTCGGGACGGCCAGACGGAGCGGCCTGGTTGGCGTCCGTGCGGTTCAGCAGGTCCGACAGCCAGCCGTCGCGGCCCTGGTCGTTGCCGGGGGCAACCGGCGGCGCTTCGGTGCGGCGCGAGGTGGCGGGCATGCCGAGGTCCGGCGGCGGCAGCGTCGAGGCGCTGCCGGTGTCGCGCATGCGGGTCTCCGTGACACGACCGCCGGCAGTCGCCATCATCGGCTCTTCCTGGCGCTGGACGGCGACGGAAGCGCGGCCCGTCGTGGTGACGTCGAGGCCGCGGCCATGCTGGGCCACGATGCGGTTGAGCTCGGCGAGGGCCTCGATCTGGTCGACGATCACCTTGCGCATCTGCGCAGTGCTCTCGGCGGCCTCCTGCGGCATCTCGAGCACGCCGCGGCGCAGCTCGTTGCGGGTGGCTTCGAGCTCGT
>Ga0207426_1000423_pt1 | contig 69267 bp, 61 predicted proteins | sample AraplaMF_Cvi_mMS_FD_184265 | JGI IMG/M metagenome (GOLD analysis project Ga0207426, IMG submission 184265) | Arabidopsis root microbial communities from the University of North Carolina, USA - plate scrape MF_Cvi_mMS (SPAdes) (version 2) | ecosystem: Host-associated > Plants > Roots > Endosphere...
GGCCTTCGCCGCACTCGCGGCGGCCTGGCTGCGCCTGGTCGTGTGACCGGTGATCAGGTCACGGCGGCGGAGGCCTCGCTCTGCTCACGCGTCAGCACTTCCGGGAAGTACCGACGCACCTCGGGACGAGGGCCCTGAAGGGGGGATCTGACACGCCCTCAATCCCGTCGGCTGCACCCGCATCCGTGACCGCCGCCCGACGACGTGAACGTCGGCAACGGCTGCGGCAACATGGTGCAGGTGAGCGAATCATCGGAGCAGGTGCAGAACGCAGTTCGTCTCTGGCACGAACACCGCCGTGCGCCCTTCCCTGCGAGCCTACGAGGCGCCGAGTTCGGCGGAGCAGACATGGTGTTGCTCGACGCGGACACCGCCGGCTGCGTTCTCACCTGGCTGAACAACGGCGGCACTCTCGACCCGAAGCGCACCCGCATCCTGCAAAGCTGCATCGAGGACCTGGACCGAGTCGTCCCCGAGATCACCGAACCCGCAGGAACCCGGTACTACCAGCGCCTGCGCCGGCTCGCCCTCCTCGTATCAAGGACCCTCTCCAGGCCCCGATGAGACGACGTCCAAGAACGAGCCAAGAGGCGAGAAGCCGTTGCTGCGCGGACGTTCCGATCCGTCCGCGCAGCAACGGTCCTGTCGTGAAAGGCCCGTCCGGCCACCCGCCACCGCCTCGTCGGCGGCGGGACTACTTGACCGAACCCGCCATGATCCCCTGCACGAAGTGGCGCTGGAAGGCGAAGAACACGATCAGCGGCACGATCAGGGACAGGAACGCACCGGGGGCCAGGACGCCGATGTTGCTGCCGAACTGCCGCATCTGCGACTGGAGGGCCACCGTCAGCGGCTGGGACGCGTTGTCGGCGAAGAGCAGCGCGACCAGCATGTCGTTCCAGACCCACAGGAACTGGAAGATGGCCAGACTGGCGATGGCGGGGCGGCCCAGCGGCAGGACCAGTTGGGAGAAGATGCGCCACTCCCCGCCGCCGTCCATGCGGGCGGCCTCCAGCATCTCCTTGGGGATCTCCGCGAAGTAGTTGCGCAGCAGGAAGATGGCGAACGGCAGGCCGTAGGCGGTGTGGAAGAGGACCACCCCGGGGATGGAGCCGAACAGGCCGAGCGCACCGAACAGTTTCGCCACCGGCAGCAGGCCGATCTGGACCGGCACCACCAGCATGGCGACCACCACCAGGAAGATCCAGTCCCGGCCGGGGAAGTCCATCCAGGCGAAGGCGTATCCGGCCAGGGCCGCGATCACGACCACGGCGAGCGTGGTGGGCACCGAGATCAGCACGGTGTTCCAGAACGCCTGGACGATGCCCGAGTCCTTCAGCAGCGCCGTGTAGTTGTCCAGCGACAGCTGCCCGGGCGTGGTCAGGGCGGTCCACCAGCCGCTGCCGGCGTTGGCCTCCTCCGTACGCAGCGAGGAGAGGAAGAGACCGGCGGCGGGGGTGAGCCAGACCAGGCCGATGAGGAGCAGGAACAGCTGGATCGCGCCGCGGCCGAGACGCTTCACCGGCCGTGCCGTCGCCCGCCTGCGGGGCGTGGCGGCTGTGGGGACGGTGGTCATGACTGGCTCCTGCGGAAGCGTCGGATGTTGAGGGCCATGGCCGGGACCACCAGGAGCAACAGCAGGACACCGAGGGCGCTGCCGAGGCCCTGGTTGTTGCCGCCGCCGAAGGAGACCAGCCACATCTGCAGGGCCAGGACGTTGGCGTCCTGCTGTACGGGCCCCGGGGCGATGATGTAGACGAGGTCGAAGACCTTCATCACGTTGATCACCATCGTCACGAACACCACGCCCAGGACGGGCCCGAGCAGCGGCACGGTGATCCGGCGGAAGACCTGCCACTCGTTGGCGCCGTCCATGCGGGCGGCTTCCAGCACATCGCGCGGCATCGAGGAGAGCCCCGCGCCGATGAGGACGAGCGCGAAGCCGGTCCAGATCCACATGTAGGCGCCGATGATGGCGGGGGTGACGAGGGCCGGGCCGAGCCAGGAGATGCCCTCGTACGGCGGGGCGAAGTCCTTCGCGGGGAGCTGGACGGCGTAGGACCCGGGGGCCAGGCGGGGCAGGCGGTAGGAGCCGTCCGCCGCGGTGGTGGTCCGCGCCACGACCTTGCCGTGGGCGTCGACCGCCTCGACGGCGAGCTTCGGCAGGCCGCGTTCGCGGCGGTCCACCGCGCCGGGGGTGCCGCCACCGCCGGGGGTGAAGTCGAGGTAGACCACACCGCGCAGCTCCCCTTTGCCGGCCGGGGACGTGGCGGCCTGCGCGGCGGGTCGTGCCTGCGCCGGCATGTCCTTGGGCGCGACGCCGACCAGGCCGAGGTTGACGGTGTTCCCCGGACCGGTGCGGTGCGCCGTGCGGTAGGAGCCGTCGTGGCCCTTGGCCAGCCGCTTGTCGCCGAGACGCGCCTTGGCGGTGGGGAAGGAGGTGGATTCCCCCTGGACCTTGTCGTGGATGCCCACGGTGATGGCGTTGAGCACACCGCGCTGCGGATCCTGCTCGTAGGCGAGGCGGAAGATGATGCCGGCGGCGAGGAAGGAGATCGCCATCGGCATGAACATCAGCAGCTTGAACGCCGTCTTCCAGCGGATCTTCTCGGTCAGGACGGCGAGGACCAGGCCGAGTCCGGTCAGCAGCGCGGGGGCGAAGACGACCCAGATCGCGCTGTTGCGGATGGCCCGGAGCGTGGCCGGGTCCTGGAACATCGCGGTGTAGTTGCCGGCGCCGACGAAGGTGGTGCCCGAGGCGTCGTACAGGCTGCGGACCACCGAGAACACGATGGGGTACGCGACCAGGGCGCCCAGCAGCAACAGCGCGGGGAACAGGAACAGCGCGGCGATCCGGCGGCGGCGCCGGGCGGCGCGCCGCCCGGGGGCGGTTGCCCGGCCGGGCGCGCCGCCCCGGGGCAGGGACGCGGCGGCGCGCGAGGTGGCGGGCGCCGCCGCGGAAGTGGTGACAGGCATCGATCGGGCCCTCGGTCCTTACTTTCCGTACGCCTTGGCCGCGGCGGCCTCGAGCTTGCGGGCCGTGCCCTGGGGGTCCGACGGGTCGCGCAGGAAGTCCTGGAGCAGCTTCCATTCGCCGGCTCCCTGGGTGCCGCCGAACGCGGCGGGGGCCTGGTCGGACATGTCGAAGCGCACGGAGTTCCCGGCGTCGGTCAGCGACTTGGCGGCCTTGCGGGCGACCTCGTCGTGGTACGCGTCGGCGGGCACCTTCTTGTTGGGCGAGAGGTAGCCGCCCGCCTTGGCCCAGACGCCGGACGCCTCCGGAGTGGCCAGGTACTTCACCAGCTCCATCGCGGCCTTCCGGTTCTTCCCGGCCTTGAGCACCACCGCGGCGTCGCCGCCGCTGACCACCGGCGCCTTGCCGCCGTCGACCGAGGGGAACGGGAAGAACTTGGCGTCCTTGCCGACCTCCTTGTGCAGCTCATCGGTGATCAGCGCGCTCACGAAGTCGCCCTCGTAGACCATGGCCGCCTTCGGCTCCGGGCCGAAGACCTGCTGGACGGACTCGGGGAAGTCGGTGCGCAGTGCGCCCGAACCGCCGCCCGCCACCAGGCTCTTGTCGCTGAACAGCTTGCCGAGCGCGGTGAGCGCCTTGACCACGCTGGGGTCCGTCCACGGAATCTTGTGGGCGGCGAGCTTGTCGTACTTCTCCTGACCGGCCTGGGAGAGGTAGACGTTCTCGAACCAGTCGGTCAGCGGCCAGCCCGCCTCGCCCGCGACGGAGAAGGCCGGCACACCCGAGTCGGACAGGGTGCGGCCCGACTTCAGCAGTTCCTGGTACGTCTTCGCGGGGGCGACCCCGGCCTGGCCGAAGGCCTCCGGGCTGTACCAGACCGTCGACTTGTGCGAGGCCTTGAAGTACAGGCCGTAGTACTTCTTGTCGACCGTGCCGTAGTCCTTCCAGACCTTCGCGAAGTTCTTGTCGGCCTCCGCGCCGACCTCCGCCGACAGCGGAGCCAGCCAGCCCTTCTTGGCGAACTGCTGGAGCACACCGACCTGCGGGACCATCACCACGTCCGGGGCGTTGCCGCCTTCGACCTGGCTGCCGATGACCGTCGAGACGTTGTCGCCGGTGGAGGCGAAGGTGACCTTCGCACCGGTCTTCTCGGAGAACGCGTCCAGGACCTTCTTGAAGTTCTGCTGTTCCACGCCGGTCCAGACGCCGGCCACGGTCACGGTCTGGCCGGTGAGCTCCTGCTTCTCGCCCCCGGCGGACACCGTGCCGCCGCATGCGGTAGCACCGAGCGCCAGAGCGAGGACGGCGGCGCCGGATCCGGCGGCTCGGGTGTGTCGTACTGCGGGTCGTCTCATGGTGGGTTCCCTTCGGAGGACTGACGGGGGAGGGGCGGTGCGGAGGTGGGGCTATCGGGGGGCGGGAGCGTCCATCCACCAGGCGGCGGTGGAGCCCGGCAGCGTTCCCGCGGGGCAGTCACCGCTCGCCAGCAGCGGCACTCCGGGCACGGGCGCCGGCACCGGCTCGGTACCGAAGTTCACGGCGCAGACCAGCCCGTCGCCGCGGACGAACGCGAGCACCTGCGGCGGCGACTCCAGCCAGCGCAGGGTGCCTTCGCCGAGCTGCGGAAGACTGCGGCGCAGCTGCAGCCCTTCGCGGTACAGGTGCCAGAACGAGCGGGTGTCGGCCAGCGCCCGGTCCGTGGCGTGGTCGGCGAACCAGGCGGGCTGCGGCAGCCAGGGCCGCGCGGCGCCGGTACCGGAGGTGAAGCCGAACGGGGAGGCGTGCCCGGACCAGGGCAGCGGCACCCGGCAGCCGTCGCGGATGTGCTCCCGGCTGCCCGTACGGTGGTAGATCGGGTCGGTGAGGACCTCGTCGGGCAGGTCGACGACCTCCGGCAGGCCCAGCTCCTCGCCCTGGTAGATGTACGCGGCGCCGGGCAGCGCCAGCATCAGCAGGGCACCGGCGCGGGCCCGCGCCGGGCCCAGCCCGCCCGCGGACTCCGCCGGCCCGGCGTTCCCCGGGGCGGTCGCGTACCGGGTGACGGTCCGGACCTGGTCGTGGTTGTTGAGCACCCAGGTGACCGTGGAACCGGTGCCGGCGATATCGGTCAGCGCCTCGGAGATGACCCGGCGGAAGGTGCCGACGTCCCAGTGCGCGGTCAGCAGGTGGAAGAAGAACGCCTGGTGCAGCTCGTCGGGCCGGACGTACGCGGCCTGTTCGCTCGGCGTCCTGACGGAGACCTCGCCGACCAGCAGCCGGTCATGGCCGTCGCGGGCGGTGTACTCCTCGCACACCGCGCGCCAGTCGCGCCACACCTGGTGCACCTCGGGCTGGTTCCAGGCCAGGGGGTTGACCGAGTCGCGGGTCCGCTCGTCGGCGGAGGGGTCGGGGGAGTCGGGGAGCTCGGGGTGCTTGAACAGCCCGGCGGCCACGTCGATGCGGAAGCCGTCGACACCGCGGTCCAGCCAGAAGCGCAGCACCTGGTCGAAGTCGGCGGCCACGGCGGGGTTGCGCCAGTTCAGGTCGGGCTGCTCGGGCGTGAACATGTGCAGGTACCACTGGCCCTCGGCGCCCGACGCCTCCTTGACCCGGGACCAGGCGGGGCCGCCGAACATGGCCCGCCAGTTGTTGGGCGGCAGCTCCCCGGCCTCCCCGCGGCCGTCGGCGAAGTGGAACAGCGACCGTGCCGCGCTCCCGGGACCGTCCTCCAGCGCGGCCCGGAACCACGGGTGCTCGCTGGAGCAGTGGTTGGGGACGATGTCCAGGAGCACCTTGAGGCCCAGCCGGTGGGCGTCGGCCACCAGGCCGTCGAATTCGGCGAGGTCGCCGTATACGGGGTCCACCTCGCGGTAGTCCGCGACGTCGTAGCCGTGGTCGTGCTGCGGCGAGGGGTAGAAGGGGCTGAGCCAGATGCCGTCCACCCCGAGCTTCTTGAGGTACGGCAGTCCCGTGCGGACGCCGGCCAGATCGCCGATGCCGTCGCCGGTGCTGTCGAGGAAGCTGCGGACGTAGACCTGGTAGATCACCGCATCGCGCCACCAGCGCTGTGCCGTGTCCGGGGACGGGGTCCCGGCGGCGCCCTGCGGGAGCGCGGGGGAGGCCGGGCCGGAGAGGGGGAGAGAGGGCGCGGAGTCGGCCGGAGAGCCGTTCCCTGCCGTGGCTATGAGCATCTGCCGTGATCCCGTTCTTGCAGGAGCATGCCGTGCGGCTGCGTTTCGCTGTTATGCATGCATGTTAAGTAGGGATGTCTTTTGAGTGTCAACGAAACTGTCGAAACTCGCTGCGAGATGCCCGGATTTATGGGAGATTGCCCGCCCAGCCTGTACCTAACAAGTAAGTAGGCGGGAGGGGGAGGGAGCGTCGAGCGTCAGCCGCGGCCGACGATGGCCCGCAGTTCCCGCGACAGCCGCGCGACGGTGGCGTCCGTGCTCCGGCGGTGCACCAGCGCCTCGTGCACGACCGCCTGCACCGCCAGGCTCACCTGGTCGTAGTGCGGGCTCTTCAGGCGCGGCTCGGCCGCCAGGACGCCCCGCTTGAGCGTCGGGAGGTAGGGGAAGCGGCGCACCAGCCCGGGATCCGTGTACAGGTCGGCCCACACCGGAGGCAGCGCGCCCTCGGTGAGCACCCGGCGCTGGACCGACTCGGTCGTCAGGTAGGAGATCAGCTCGGTGGCCGTCTTCTGATGCCGCGACTGCGCGTTGATGGCAAGGTTGGAGCCGCCCAGCGCGCTGGAGCCCGGCCCGTGGGGACCCGGCAGCGGCACCGCGCCGAACTTCCCCGCCACCTTCGACGACGGGGCGTTGGCCAGCGCGTACGCATACGGCCAGTTCCGCAGGAACAGCAGCCGGCCGTCCTGGAACGCCTTGCGGGACTCCTCTTCCTTGTACGTCAGCGCCCGCCGCGGGATCCAGCCCTCACGCACCCCGTCGAGCAGGAAGGACAGTCCGCGACGGGCCGCGGGGGAGTCCACCGTCACGCGCGAGCCCTCGCCCGCGAGCACCGAACCGCCCGCCGACTGAACGGCCTCGCCGACATTGGCGGTCAGCCCCTCGTACGGCAGGAACTGGCCCGCGTACCCGTCCATCCCGTACTTCGGTGCGACCGTCTTCGCCAGATGCTCCAACTCGCCCCAGGTGCGCGGCGGCCGCGCACCTTCCCGGGCGAGCACGTCCTTGCGGTAGTACAGCAGCCCCGCGTTGGTCACATAAGGGACCGCATAGAGCCGTCCCCGGAACGTGGCGGTGTCCACCACGGGAGGGAGGAAGCGCTTCAGTGGGAACTGCCCGCCGTCCACCGGCTTGATCCAGCCCGCGGCCGCGAACTCCGACGTCCACGCCACGTCGATGTTGAGCACGTCGAAGCGGTCGCTGTGGGAGCGCAGCTCGGTGACCATCTGCGCCCGCACCTCGTCGGCCGCGTCCGGCAACTCCACCAGCGTGACCTTCTCGCGCGGGTGCCGGTCGTTCCAGCCGTCGAGGACACCCCGCAGATAGCCCGTGAGGTCGCCGCCCGTCACCAGGGTGATCGGGCCCCGGCCGTCCGCGCCGCCGGCCGGCTCCCCGGCCTGCGCACCGGCATGGCCCGCGAACAGCAGCGAGCAGACCAGCAGAGCCCGCCCCGCGGCACGCTTCCACCGCATGGGCTCCTCCTCTTACCAGGCGTCGACGGGACACTGGACCGACAGCCCGCCCCATGTATACCTGTTAGCCATGCGGGATACTAGACGCTGCAGGAAGATGCGACGGCGACCCGGCTCACAGCCGGAGGAGTTCAGATGACCGTCAACTAGGGCGGGGAGGGAGAGGGAGAGCGTGCGGCTGCCACTCCTCGCGCTGTTGGTCAGCGGCCCCGCGCACGGCTACGAACTCAAACAGGCCCTTGAGAACCTCCTGGGCGCGGCATACCCTCAGCCGAACGTCGGCCAGATCTACGTCACCCTGGGCAGGCTGGAGAAGACGGGCCTGATCGAAGGGGAGGACGTCGAGCAGTCGGACCGCCCGAACAAACGCATCTACCGGATCACCGCGGCGGGACGCGAAACGGTGGACGCGTGGTTCGAGGAGTCCACCGCCGAACCACGGGTACGGGACGAATTCTTCATGAAGCTCGCCCTGGCCCCCCACACCGGGACCGCAGACCAGATCGCCCTGATCAACAAGCAGCGCCGCCACTACCTCAACACCATGCGTGACCTGTCCAAACTCGCGGCGGCCGAGGACCGGGACAACCGGGTCGCGCAGCTGCTGATCGAGGGCGCGATGCTGCATCTGCAGGCGGATCTCGACTGGCTGGAGCGCTGTCAGGAGGAGTTGGAATGAACCGGGACGAGCCGTCCGGCCCGATAGTCCGGGCAGCCGGCCTGGTCAAGACCCACCGGCCGGAAGGCGCCGCGCCCGTCCCCGCGGTACGGGGCGTCGATCTGTGCATCGAGCGCGGTGAGTTCGTCGCCGTCACCGGGCCCTCCGGAGCCGGCAAATCCACCCTGCTGCACCTCCTCGGCGGCCTCGACCGGCCCGACAGCGGTGCGCTCTGGCTCGACGGCCGCCGGGTCGACGCCTACCGCGAGGCACGCTGGGCGGAGCTGCGCCGCAACCACATCGGCATCGTCTTCCAGTTCTTCAACCTGGTCTCCAACCTCAGCGTCGCCGACAACGTCGAACTCCCTGCCCTGCTGGCCGGCAGGTCCCCCCGGCAGGCCCGCACCGACCGGGCCGAACTGCTCGACGAACTGGGCCTGACCGGCAAGGAGAACTGCACCCCCGGTGAGCTGTCCGGAGGCGAACAGCAGCGCGTCGCGCTGGCCCGCGCCCTGGTCAACGCCCCCAGCCTGCTCCTCGCCGACGAACCCGCCGGCAGCCTGGACAGCAAGGGCACCAGGGAGGTGCTGCGGCTGCTCGCCCGCTTCCACGGCCGCGGGCAGACGATCCTGCTGGTCACCCATGACGCCAGGATGGCCAGTGCCGCGGACCGGGTGATCAGCTTCTACGACGGCCAGGTGGCCGACGACGCGCACCTCGGCGGCAGCCGGAACCGCCCCCCGGCCGGTGTGGCCGACGTCCTCAAGCTCCAGGGCTGACCCGTGCGAGCAGCGGCACGCTGGACCCAGGCACATCTGCGAGCACACCGGCCCGCCGCCGTGCTCATCGTGCTGGCCACCGCCGGGATCACCATCACCCTGCTCCTGGCCACCGCACTCTTCGCGTACGCCACCGACCCCTGGCAACGCGTCTTCACCCAGTCCTCCGGCGCCCACGTCTGGATCCACACCCGCGCCGGCACCGCCGCCGGGTCGCTCGCCGGACTCGACGAGGTACGCGCCACCTCCGGCCCCTTCCGCACGGTCCGCGCCACCGCCGGCCTCCAGCCCGGCGGCGCCAGGGCGACCCTGGAACTGCGGGGGACGGCGCAGCGCCCCACCACCGCCGCTCCCCAGATCGTCGCGGGCCGCTGGCTCGACGCGGACACCGACGCGGGCGCCTCCCCGGGCATCGTGCTGGACAGCTCGGTGGCCCGGGCCATGTGGGCCAAGCCCGGCGACTCCCTCGTGCTGAGCGGCATCGCGGCCCATCTGCGCGTCGTGGGCGTCGCGGACACCGCCGAGGCCGGCTTCCGCGCGGGCGAATCCCCGGGCGCGGCCTGGGTGCTCCCCACGACCCTCGCCGCTTCCGACGCGGGCGGCGACCAGCGTGGCCGCACCATAGGACTCCAGCTCAGCGACCCGGCGGACACCGACTACGTCGTCCAGCGGGCGGTCACCCGGCTCGGTGCCGACCAGATCACCGATGTCTCGACCTGGCGGCAGGCCAAGGCCGCAGCCGAGGGGGACAACCAGCTCCTCGGGCGGCTGCTCGGCCTCTTCGGGCTCGGCGCACTGCTCGCCGCGGCCCTGGCGGTGGGTGGCGCCATCAGCACCCGGGTGCGCGCCCACCTGCGGGACATCTCGATCCTCAAGGCCATCGGCTTCACACCCGGCCAGGTGGTCCGTATGTTCCTCGCCCTCCACCTGGGCCTCGCGCTGGGCGGTGTCGCCCTGGGGGCGCTGCTCGCCCAGGCGCTCGGCACGCTGGTCCCCGGACGGATCGGCGACGCGATGGCCCTGTGGCGGCAGCTTCCCGAGCACGCCTGGCTGCCCTGGGCGATCTCCGGCGGGGTGGTGGCCTTCATCGGCTCGGCGACCTGCCTGGCCGCGTGGCGCGCGGGGCGGGTACCGCCGGTGCCCGTCGCCCGCGCCGTCACGGCCACCGGTGGCCGGGCGACGGGCCTCACCCGGCGGGCACTCGGGCTCAGAATCCCGCCGGCCCTGGTCCTCGGCTGGCGCGGTGCCTTCCACCGACCGCTGCGCTCCTCGGCAGCCGTGGCCCGGCTGGCGGTTCCGCTGCTGCTCATCACCATCGCGCTGGGCACCTGGACCACCCTGGACCGCTTCACCTCGCACCCGGAGACGGTCGGCCTGCCCGCGGCGCTCACCGCGCGCTCCGACACCCTCGGCGAACGGGAGCTGCGCCCGCTCCTCACCTCCCGGCCCGGGGTGACCGCCTACCCCGGGGCCGAAGTACAGGCCCTCGTACCGGGGCAGACCGGGACGATCACCCTGCGCGGGCTCGGCACCGAGGCACACCCGTACCCCTTCGCCGTCGTGGAAGGGCGCGCCGCCCACGGCCCCGACGAAGCGATCGCCGGACAGGGCCTGCTGGACCTCCTGGACGCCCACGTCGGCGACTGGGTCCGGATGACCGTCGCCGGCCACCCGCACGTCCTCCACATCGTCGGCCGCACCATCGAAACCGCCGACGCCGGCCGGGTCGTCTCCACCACCCTGGACACCCTGCGCGACGACGACACCACCGGCGCCACGTCCGCCGGGTCCCCGTCGCCCCGCCCGGACTTCTACCACCTGGTCCTGCCGCACGGCGTTGACCCCGGCGTGGTGCGCGACGCCCTGACCAAGGCGTCGGCCGGCCGTCTCGAAGTGCGCGAGATCCCCAATCCCGCCGAGCAGCTGACGGCGGTCCGCGCCGTCGCCATCGGCCTGATCGCGGTACTGGTCCTCATCGGGCTGGCGGAACTCGCGACCACGATCGGCGCCGGGGTGCGCGACCGCAGCCGCGACCTGCTCGCTCTCAAGGCCGTCGGCCTCACACCCCGCCAGATCACCGCCGTCATCGTCTCGGCCACCGCCTTCGTCACGCTGGCCGCCGCGCTGGCCGGCACGGCGCTGGGCCTCCTCGCCGCCGAGTGGCTCATCAACCTCCAGGGCCGCACCAGCGGCTGGGGGACCGGCATCGCCCAGTGCCCCGCCCCGGCGGTCCTGCTGCTGGTCATCGCCGTCGCGGTGACCATCGCCGCAGCCGCCTCGCTCCTGCCCGCCGCCCGCGCGGCACGCCGCCGCCTCGCGGACTCGGCCAGCGCCGTGCTCTAGGGCGTTCCCTCACACGGCGCGTCCCCGAACCCCGGAAGCGGTCCTCCGCTCAGGCGCCGACGTAGGCCGCGAGGTGCCGGCCGGTGAGGGTGGAACGGTCGGCGACGAGGTCGGCGGGGGTGCCCTCGAAGACGACCTGGCCGCCGTCGTGGCCGGCGCCCGGGCCCAGGTCGATGATCCAGTCGGCGTGTGCCATGACCGCCTGGTGGTGCTCGACGACGATGACCGACTTGCCGGAGTCGACGAGCCGGTCGAGCAGGCCGAGCATCTGCTCGACGTCGGCGAGGTGCAGGCCGGCGGTCGGCTCGTCGAGGAGGTAGACGCCGCCCTTCTCCGCCATGTGGGTGGCCAGCTTGAGCCGCTGCCGCTCGCCGCCGGACAGCGTGGTGAGCGGCTGGCCGAGGCTGAGGTAGCCGAGCCCGACGTCGGCGAGCCGGCCCAGGATGCGGTGCGCGGCCGGGGTGCGCGCCTCGCCGGAGCCGAAGAACTCCTCGGCCTCGGTCACCGACATCGCGAGCACCTCGCTGATGTCGCGGCCGCCGAGGTGGTGGTCCAGCACCGAGGCCTGGAACCGCTTGCCCTCGCAGTCCTCGCAGGGGGTGGCGACGCCGGCCATCATCGCCAGGTCGGTGTAGAGGACGCCGACGCCGTTGCAGGTGGGGCAGGCGCCCTCGGAGTTGGCGCTGAAGAGCGCCGGTTTCACGCCGTTGGCCTTCGCGAACGCCTTGCGGATCGGGTCGAGCAGTCCGGTGTAGGTCGCCGGGTTGCTCCGGCGCGAGCCGCGGATCGGGCCCTGGCCGACCGCCACCACACCCCCGTCGGCGGCCCCCGCCTGCCCGGGCAGCGACCCGTGCACGAGCGAGCTCTTGCCGGACCCGGCGACACCGGTGACGACGGTGAGGACCCCGAGCGGGATGTCGACATCGACGTCGCGCAGGTTGTGCGTGGTCGCGCCGCGGATCTCCAGGGCGCCGGTGGGCTTGCGCACCGACTCCTTGAGAGCGGCCCGGTCGTCGAAGTGGCGGCCGGTGACGGTGCCGCCGGCCCGCAGTCCCTCGACGGTGCCCTCGAAGCAGACGGTGCCGCCGGCCGCACCGGCGCCCGGGCCGAGGTCGACGACATGGTCGGCGATCGCGATCGTCTCCGGCTTGTGCTCCACGACGAGCACCGTGTTGCCCTTGTCCCGCAGCCGCAGCAGCAGGTCGTTCATCCGCTGGATGTCATGGGGGTGCAGGCCGGTGGTGGGCTCGTCGAAGACATAGGTGGTGTCGGTGAGCGAGGAGCCGAGGTGGCGGATCATCTTGACGCGCTGCGCCTCGCCGCCCGACAGCGTGCCCGACGGCCGGTCCAGCGAGAGGTAGCCCAGCCCGATCTCCACGAACGAGTCGAGGGTGTGCCGCAGCGAGGCGAGCAGCGGCGCCACCGACGGCTCGTCGAGACCGCCGACCCATGCGGCCAGGTCGCTGATCTGCATCGCGCAGGCGTCGGCGATGCTGATGCCCTTGATCTTCGACGACCTGGCGCCCTCGCTCAGCCGCGTGCCGTCGCACTCGGGGCAGGTGGTGAAGGTGACCGCCCGCTCCACGAACGCGCGGATGTGCGGCTGCAGCGCCTCCTTGTCCTTGGACAGGAAGGACTTCTGGATCTTGGGGATCAGGCCCTCGTAGGTGAGGTTGACGCCCTCGACCTTCACCTTGGTGGGCTCCCGGTAGAGGAAGTCCTGCATCTCCTTCTTGGTGAACTTGCGGATCGGCTTGTCCGGGTCGAGGAGGCCCGACTCGGCGTAGACCCGCACGGTCCAGAAGCTGTCGGACTTCCAGCCGGGGATGGTGAACGCGCCTTCGGCGATCGACTTGGAGTCGTCGTAGAGCTGGCTGAGGTCGATGTCGGAGACGGTGCCGCGGCCTTCGCAGCGCGGACACATGCCGCCCGTACGGGAGAAGGTCGCCTTCACCGCCTTCTTGGCACCGCGCTCGACGGTGATCGCACCGCTCGCCCGGACCGAGGGGACATTGAACGCGTACGCGCCGGGCGGGCCGATGTGCGGTGTGCCGAGCCGGCTGAAGAGGATGCGCAGCATCGCGTTGGCGTCGGTGACCGTGCCGACCGTGGAGCGGGAGTCGGCGCCCATCCGCTGCTGGTCGACGATGATCGCGGTCGTCAGCCCGTCGAGTACGTCGACCTCGGGCCGCGCCAGCGTCGGCAGGAAGCCTTGCACGAAGGCGCTGTACGTCTCGTTGATCAGCCGCTGCGACTCCGCGGCGATCGTGTGGAACACCAGCGAGCTCTTGCCCGAGCCGGAGACGCCGGTGAACACCGTCAGCCGGCGCTTCGGGAGCTCGATGCTGACGTCCTTGAGATTGTTCTCGCGCGCGCCGTGCACGCGGATCAGATCGTGGCTGTCCGCGGCGTGCGGCCCGCTCGACTGCGCGTTCGTCCCCGTGGCCATGCTCATCGTGTCTCCATCTGTGAGGCGGGTCCGCCGTCGCGGTGTCCGCCGGCGTCACCCGCTCGATCCAACCAGCTTCGATGGAGGACGTCCCGCTTTCCGCCGCCCAGGCCCACGGAACCTCCGGTCCGCCGCTACGCGAAGCTCCGGCCGGGGCGTCGGGGCCGGCCGGCCGCGGTCGGGCATCGGCCCTCGGCAGCGCGGCTCGGGCGGTGGCTCACCGGTCCTGGAGCAGCCCGAGGACGTTGCCGTCCGGGTCGGTGACGGTGGCCACCAGACGGCCGCCGCCGACCTCGTGCGCGGGCTCCTTCACGGTCGCACCCGCGGCGGTGACCTCGGCCAGCTTCGCCTCGATGTCCGGCACGTGCCAGTAGGCCACCGGCGCGGTCATGCCCTGCGGCCCGCCGCCCGGCACCAGCCCGATGTGCTGGCCCGCGACCTCGAAACCGACGTAGTAGGACTCGTCGGCCTGCGGCGGTACGCCGAGCAGCGCGGTGTACACCTCTTTGGCCGCCGCCAGGTCGGTCACCGGATGCAGCACGGTCTTGATGCCCTGGGTGGAAGAGCCGGTCATGGTCACTCCTGAGGTCGTCGGGGGGTGGGGCCCATGCCCGTCACGCTAGCCGCGGCGTGCGGAGCGCGCGCCTCGATCGCCGGCCGGTCCGGCAGCGGCAGCGGTCGCGGGCGGGATGGGGGTGGTGGCGCCGACGCCGCCGCGGCGCGGCAGATTCCCGTGCGCTCGATGCGCCGTGTCCTGTGCTGCGCCGCGGCGGTCCGGCCGGTCACCGGCGCGACCGGCCCCCATCGGGGGGTGGTACTAGCCGGCCGTGCCGAAGTCCTGCGTCCAGTAGTCGCCGGGCTGCGCGAGGCCGACGCCGATCTCCTTGAAGGAGCAGTCGAGGATGTTCCGCTTGTGGCCGGGGCTGGACATCCAGCCCTTCATGACCTCCTCGGGCGTGGAGTAGCCGTAGGCCACGTTCTCGCCGTAGGAGTTCCACTGGTAACCGGCACGCGTGATCCGGTCGTCCGGGGAGGAGCCGTCGGAGCCCGTGTGGGACATGTTCTTGTGGTCGGCCATGTCCTTGCTGTGGTCCTGGGCGGCCTTGGTCAGCTTCGCATTCACCTTCAGCGCGGAGCACCCGGCCTTGCTGCGCTCCTTGTTGACGAGGTCCACCACCTTGGCCGTGTCGCCGGACGCCGCGGTGGTTTTCGAGGCGGTGGTGGTCTTCGCAGCGCCGGCGGATGCGGCGGGCTTCTCAGCGGCGTCCGCGCTCGACTCGTGGCCCCACTTCGATTTCGCCTGCCGATGATCGTAGGACGCATTCTGCCAATGGCCGTGATGCCGGCCGGCCTCGTTCTCCTGGCCCAGACAAGCCATGGCGGCGGAGGGAATTCCCACGGCTCCTACGGCCAGGGCGGCGACGGTTATCTGCCGGTAGCGCCGCGTCCTGCGATGTTTCGTCATGCGTGACCTCACTCGGTAATTGCGGAGCGTCCCTGGCGCGGCTGGCTCTGTGCAATTTCCGCGCCTGAGCTGCGGAGACGCCTTGCGGCTCGTCATTCTTGGCACCGCTGTGCAGGCAAGGCAACAAACTCGGCTACTACTGTGCTTCGTAGTAATGGCCGACCCTTGTCACGAGTGCGGGAGCGTGCTGGTCCGCCTCCCGGATCTACCGGGAATTCCTGTTGCCCCGTCAGAAGCCCTTATGTGTTCACTGCGCGGGCAATGGTGCCGAGTGGACCGAATGTCTTTGGGTGTCGTGCGGGATATGCGCAGACCAAGACGGACAAATCTCTTATGTCGCCGAGGGGTCATCTACTATCCGGCTTAGTTGATGCCGGACCGCGCTATGACGCATGTCACGGAATCGCTTTGTCCGTAATGGGAACCGCGCCGGACGGGCCTGCGTCCACCAGGGCATCCGAAGATCATGAACGCTTGCGGGGGACCGGACTCATGACGCGAACGGCTACGCGCTTCCTCTACCTCGCCCGGCACGGCGAGGCTTCAGCGGACGAGACCGAGCTGACCGACCGCGGCCGTCGTCAGGCCGTACTGCTCGGCGAGCGGCTCCGGGGCACGCCCGTCTCGGTGTGCCATCACGGTCCGCTGCCGCGGGCGGCGCAGACCGCCCGGCTGATCTGCGCCCAGCTCGGCGACGTCCCCCGGCATGTGTCGGACGTGGCCGGGGACTACGTCCCCTACCTGCCGCAGCGGGCGGAGCTGCCTCCGGAGTGTGCGGACGACATGCTCCACCGCCTGGGCCAGTTCCCGGCGGCGGAACGGGAGTCCGGTCCGGGACTGGCTCGGCAGGCCCTCGCCCAGTTCACCGGTCCCGTCGCCGGTGACGAGCCCCGCCACCAACTCGTCGTCACCCACAACTTCCTCATCGGCTGGCTGGTCCGCGCCGCCCTCGACGCGCCCGAATGGCGCTGGATGGGCCTTGCGCACGCCAACACCGCGCTGACCGTCATCCGCTACACACCGGGCCGCCCCGCTTCCCTGGTCTTCTTCAACGACATGGGTCACCTCCCCACGGAGCTCCGCTGGACCGGCTTCCCGCCCGACGTCCACCCCTGAGGGCGGCGCCTTCCCGCGTCCGCCGGGCGTCGCGACGTACATTGCGCTTGGGTCCGCGTCGGCCTCCCCCACGAGATCGGACAGGTGTCATGAACTGCTATGACTGCGCGACGAGCGACGCACACGCCGCCGCGGTGGCGATCTGCCGGAACTGCGGCGCGGCGCTGTGCGACCGGCACGCCTGGGCCGCCCCGCAGACCGTGGTCCGTGTACAGGGCGTGGGGCAGAGCACGCTGCCGGAGCCGGCGCGCCGCATCGTGTGCACGGTCTGCCGAGGGGCGACGCAGCCGGTCTGATGCCGGGACGCCGGGGGTCGTGCCCGTGGATCCGGGCCGTGCCGGGAGATCCGGCCGTGACCGGGGTGCCGGGCTGCCCGCGGTGGCATGATGCGGTCGATGACGACCTTCGTACTGATTCCGGGTGCGGCATGCGATGCGTGGCACTGGCATCTCCTGGAGACGGAGCTGCGCGCCCGGGGCCGTGATGTGGTGAGCGTGGATCTGCCCTGCGGGGACGACGCGGCAGGCCTGGACGAGTACGCGGACGCGGTGGTCGAGGCGGTCGCGGGCCGTGAGCGGCTGGTGCTCGTGGCGCACTCGTTCGCCGGCTTCACCGCGCCGCTGGTCTGCGAGCGGGTGCCGGTGGACCTGCTGGTGCTGCTGGCGGCGATGGTGCCGTTGCCGGGTGAGGCGCCGCGGGAGTGGTGGCGGGCGACGCGTCACCCGGACTCCCGGGTCAGACGGGCCGGACGGGACGCACAGCGGGCCGGCGCCGACCCGGGCACGGAGGACGTACCCGAGTCCGCCGTGCCGGGCTCTGCCGCGGATCCGTTCTTCCAGGATCTGCCGCCGGAGCTGGCGGCCGAGGCGGTGGGCCGCTGGCGGCGGCAGTCCGAGACCCCTGGCGCACGGCCCTGGCCGATGGCGGCCTGGCCCGAAGTGCCGACCCGGTTCCTGCTGTGCCGTCAGGACCGCCTCTTCCCGGCACCGTTCCTGCGCTCCGTGGTGGCCGAGCGCCTGGGGATGGCGCCCGACGAGATGGCGGGCGGGCACTTCCCGATGCTGTCCCGCCCGGCCGAGCTGGCCGACCGGCTGGAGGCCTACAGCCGGTCAGCGGCGACGTGACGACCTCGCAGGCCGGCCCGCACGAACCGGCCTGCATCAGCTCGTCTGCATGAACCGGCCCGCACACGTCGGCTCGTGCAGGCCGGTCTCGCAGGCCGGTCCGTCTCGGCGGGCTCGCGGTGCGAGCGCGGCCGCCCGGCGGGCGAGACGCCTCAACGCTCCTTCACGGCCCCCGCGTTCCCCCTAGGGAAGATGGGCCAGGGCGGTGATCACCGGCACCGGGAGGTAGGTGGGCCACTTGGGGCGGGTGGCCTGGTAGGCGAAGTATCCGAGGGAGCGGCTGGCCTGTACCTCGTCCGGCGTCTCCGCCTGGTACACCAGCCGGCAGCGGCCCGATGCGCTCCTGGCGCGCTGCCACAGCGCCGCCGCGGGCTTCCGCTCCGCCTCGGTCCGCGGGGTGAAGATCCGGTCGCCGAAGTCCGACCAGGCGAACGGGCTGTTGTCCGCCCAGTCCTTGTTGATCACCCGCTTCAGCTCCGCCGCCCGCTCCGCGTCGGTGGAGCCCCACGAGGACGGCACATTGGTGATCAGTCCGACGGGGATGTGGCGGGCGCGCAGCGCGCGCAGATACCGGGCGGCTCCCGGCATGTACCGGATGCTCTTGTCCTCGGCCGTGTGCACCAGCGTTTCGCCGAGGTCGAAGTACACGACGGCGCACCCGCCGCCCCGACCTCCTTCCGCGGTGGTGCGCGGTACGCCTTGTGCTGCTACCGCGGTCGGCACGCTTAACGCTGCCGCACCGCCCAGGGCGAGCAGCGTGCGCCAGGTGGCTCTGCGAGCGGATGTCTTCTTCATGGAGATGCCTTTCCCGTAGGGGGGCATCCGATCGTACGCGCCATGTGCACGTCATCGGTGGGTTCGGTGCGGTCGGGCCAATGGATCTCGGCCGTCCTCAGGGCCACGACGGTGGCGGACGTTGGCGCGGCGTTGGTGAGCTGACAGCGCGGACGGAGAGGGTTGTTCCTGCTCGTGCTGGCAGCCGCCTCCGCCGTGGCGCTCTCCGCATGCGACACGAACATGGCCGACCCCGCCAAGGACCCGTCGCCCGTGGCCCCGTCCGACGCCGGCTCGGCCTCCGGCGGCAACGGGGGCGGTTCGGCCGGGGGTTCGCAGGGCGCCGGCGGGGCGTCGGGCGGCAGCGGTCAGCCCACCGCGGCGCAGGGCGCCGCCTCCGCGGACCACTCGGCCAACCGCTGCCGGGCCGCATCGATGCGGATGAGCCTGGGCCGGCCCGACCAGGGGGCGGGCAACATCCGCTATGCGCTGGTGTTCACCAACAACGGCAAGGAGTCCTGCACGCTGCGGGGCTTCCCGGGCGTCTCGCTCCTGGCCAAGGACGGACAGCCGATCGGAAAGCCGGCGGTCCGTGAGGGCGGCGCGGGAAAGGCGGTCACTCTCGCGCCCGGCGCCAGTGCCCACGGGGTGCTGCACACCATCAAGGAGGGGATGAAGGGCTCCGGCTGCCGGAAGGGCGCGGACCTGGTGCAGGCATACCCGCCGGGTTCCAAGGAGTCGATGACCACGCGCGGCGCCGGCCTGCGGGTGTGCGGCAACGAGTTCACGGTCAGCGCGCTGTCTCCTGCCGCCGGCTAGGTGCCGGACCCCCAGCCCCTCGACGGTCAACCCTCCTCGTGCCCTGGGAGGGCCGGCCGTCGTTGTCTTCTCCCGCCTGTGGTGTGGCGACCGCCCCGGTGGGCATACGCGCCCTACGGCACGGACCACGCCGACCGCCCCCGCGGCGACGTAACGGCCCGCACCCGGTCGGGGCCCCCGACGCCGGCCTGCGGCCCCGCTGTCCTCGATGCCGACCCCGTGTCCCGCTCCCCCCGACGCCGATCCATGAGGGCACCATGACCACCTCCCGGAAGTTCCCCCCGATGCTCGCCGTAGCGGTGCTCCTCGCGTTGGCGCTCTCGGGCCTGCAGCCCCATGACCGGACCACCTGGGTCATGGAGACCTGCTGGGTGATGGTCGGCCTGCCGCTGCTGGTCGTGGTGTGGCGGCGGTTTCCGCTCAGCCCGCTCCTGTGCTGCCTGCTCGCCGTACACGCGCTGGTCCTGATCGTCGGCGGCCACTACACCTACGCCGAGGTCCCCTTGGGGCACTGGCTGCAGGACGCCCTGGACCTCTCCCGCAACCCCTACGACCGGATCGGGCATCTGATGCAGGGCTTTGTGCCCGCCATCCTGGTCCGCGAACTCCTGGTCCGCACCTCCCCGCTGCGCGGCAGCGCCTGGCTGTCCCCGCTGACGGTGTGCGCCTGCCTGGCCTTCAGCGCGTTCTTCGAGCTGATCGAGTGGTGGAGCGCACTGGCCGGCGGCTCGGCCGCCGACGCCTTCCTCGCCACCCAGGGGGACCCGTGGGACACCCAGTGGGACATGGCCTGTGCCCTTCTGGGGGCGATCGTCGCGCTGCTGCTCCTCGGCCGCGTCCACGACCGTCAGCTCGCGCGCTACGGCAGCGCCGGGGAGGAGCACCGGAGCACGGAACGGCAGGCCGCCTGACCGCGCTCCGGGCGGGCGACGCCGCCATGGCGGAGAGGCGGACAGCCGCCGCTCCCTGCCTGCGTATCGCGGAGTTCGCGGCACCGTACGCCGTGAGGAGCTCTCGCCACCCGCGTACCGCGAGGAGTTCCCGGCCTGAACTGCCCCGCGGCCCGGTGACGTTCCCTCAGGTCCGAGCGGAGAAGGGGCACTCCCAGTCCGCCGGCTTGCGCCGGCCCGAGTAGCGCCGGGCCTCGGAGAGCTGCTCGTACTCCACGAGGTTGGGGTTGATGTTGCCCTGCAGCTCGATGTCCTGCTTGCGGATCTTCTCCTGCAGCCGGTCCCACTGGCCCGCGGCCTTTATTCGGTCGAACTGGGCGTGGGAGTTGAAGGCGAGCATCGGGAAGGGCGGGCGACGACCGATGCGGCTGTGCGTCTCGTGCAGTCCGATCACGAAGAAGGGGTGCCCGGCGACGCTGTACGCGAAGGCGCCGGAGGCCGGATCGCGGTCGTAACCGTCGGCCCACGGGTGCGTGAGGCTGTCGTAGTCGTGGACGGCCTGCAGCTGCTGCCACAGCAGCGTCTCGAACTCGACCTCCGGCACGTTCAACGGGCCCGAGAAGGTGGCCACGAAGCTGGTGAAGGGCTTGGCGGCCCAGTCCACCGCCTCCACATACGTCTGAAGATCGGCCGCCATCAGCCGGGCTGCCTCGTCATCACCGAACCACGTGTAATGGCGATGGGTGATGCCACCCTGTCGCCATGCCGAACGGCCGGCCAAGCAGGGGAAGGCATCGCCGAGCAGGAACCGACCGACGTCGGTGGCGGCGTCAACTTCGGTGGCGGCGGAGGCGTCAACCGTCATGTTCGTGACCTTCGGTGAGTGGGGCAATACCCCCGGTGGGGGCCCTGCAGGGGTGGGACCCTGGCAGTCAAGATCGGGCAGGGCCGGTTCGTCAAGACTCGGCCGTGTCACCCCCTTCCGGCTGCCCTCACCGACGGCTCAAGCGCCGCTTTTGCTGCGTTATGTCCAAATTCGGCCGTGGTATCGCCTCGGCCGTCGGACAGCTCGCTCTCGCTGCAGGGCTTCTTGTCGATCTTCATCGTCTCAGACGATCGGCCACCTGATCGCCAGGGTGGGCCCCGGCGGCGCCACGCCCCGCGCCGCCCGGCCCCCTCTGCGGCGAGCGACCGCTCGCCCGTGCGAACCCGCAGCACGCCCGCTCCGCCCGCCGGTCGCCGATCTCGCACCTCCGCACTGCCCGCGCCCGGCGTGGGCAGCGCCGGGCGCGGCTCCCGTCTTCTGGCCGCGAGCGGCGGTCGGCGAACCGCGGTCGGCGGTCGGCGGCGGTCGGGAGCGGGAGCCCGGTCAGGCCCGGGCGGGTGCGGCCTCCTCAGCGGCTTCGGTGGCGTCGGCCGCGCTGTCCTTGGCGCCTTCCTGCGCGGCGCCCGGGACGGAGTAGAAGACGCTCCTGCCCTGCTTGCTGCGGTGCGCCAGGCCCTTGGCGACGAGCGAGGTCTCCAGGGTGTTGCGCACGGCGGTCTCCGGTGCCGTGTGGTCCGGGTGCTCCTGCGCCAGCAGCTTCGTCAGCTCTGTCACCGTGCGCGGCTGCTCGTCGAGCAGGCCGAGCACGCGGTCGGCGCGGGTGGCGTTCCGCTGGCGGGCCTTGCCCCGGGCGGGCGTGGCCTTCCGTGCCTTCTTCGCGCTCCCTGCCGTCTTGGCCGGGGCCTTCTTCGCCGGCTTGCCCTTCGGTGCGGCAGGCTTCGCGCGCCGCGCCGCGGGCACGGTCGCCGGCTTCGCCGCCGCGGTCGCCGGCTTCTGGGCCGCGGTGCCGGTCTCCACGGGTCGCGGCGCGACGGCCTTCTCCTGCGGGCCCGTGTCGAGGTGCTGTTGGAGATCCTCCAGCTTCGCCCGGAGCTTGTGCAGTTCGTCGATCTCCTTCGCGATGCTCTTCAGCTTGGCAGCCACCTGCACGGCGAATTCCGAGTCTGACATGAAAAAGCCTGCTCTCTCTTGTCTGATCGATCTGCGGTTGGCTGGATGTTACTCATCTCGCTCCGCAATTAACCCGGTACCGCTCCCTTTTATCGCCGCACACAGCGCTCCGACGGTCGGCTCCACGGCCGAACAATCCCACCGTCATGGGGTGTTCGGATGCTGCCCAACCCCTCTGTTGCAGTCAAGAAAAGGGACTTGAATGAGCCATACGGGCCGTGAATACGCTCCCACGCACAGTCAACGGAGGTACGGAACTCCGTCCGGTTGTCACTCCTTTGAGTCCTTCCGCCGGTGGTGCGGCTCGCCGGCGTCTCGCGCGCATGCGTGAGGTTGTTCCGATACCCGTCGCACCGGGGGTCGGCCTCGGCCGGGCCCGCTCCCGCCCCCGACCCTGGCGCGCCGAGTGGAGCGAGCCCGCTCCGTAGTGCTCTCGGCCGCGAGGCGACTGCCCGTGAGGGCCCGTCCACAAGCGGATCTTGCCCGGAGCGGAATGGATGCGAGTGTGACCGCTGCTCCGTAGGCGGCGGCGGTCGCACTCGCATCGGGTGGCGATGCCGCGTAAGCCTCTTGAGCTGGTTGAAGCAGTGTTCGACCAGGTTGCGTCGGTGGTGGCTCGCTCGGTCGACGTCTGGTGGCCGACCGCGGCGGCGCCCTCGACGGCGCCGGTGCCGACTGTCACTCCACCCACCCTGTGCGCCGCTTCAGTGACTTGAGCAGGCAACCCTTTCGCGGAGCTTGTCCTCCTACATAAGGCGCAGGTGTGCGCATGTACGCATATCTGCATCCAGACTCACGCACACCGTGAGTCATGCACGGCCTGAACAAGACGAACGTCAACCTGTGCCACTCAGGCGGCACTTGGGATACGAGAGGTCTGCTGTATGAAGATTCGCCGCACTCTGACGGCCGCCGCAGCGGCTGCCGTGATGGCGCCCGCCGCCGTACTGGCTGCGTCCGCCGCCGCATTCGCCACGGAGCCGGTGTCCAAGGCCGGTCCCCGCACGCCCGCCTCACCCGGTGCCGCAACACCGGGGGACCGGTTAGCGGATTCCGCAACGAGCGGCGGCGGAGCGGGTCAGTCCTGCGCGTTCGAGTCCGACCAGTTGCAGGCGGCCGTCCACGGGCTGCCGCACCAGCTGACTGCGGGCGGCGCCTGGACCCCCTTCTCCATGAAGCTCACCAACACCACCGGCAAGCCCCTGGAGGAGGTCCAGCCCTTCCTGCTGGTGTCCTCGGCCGAAGACGTCGACCGGCCGTACTGGGAGCTGGAGACCGAGTACCGCGACGCCAAGACGGGGCGGTGGAAGACCTTCCATGACGCGGAGCCCGACGACCTGTTCGGCTCCTTCGCCGTCGGTCCGCGCAGCAGCATCACGCTCCAACTGCGCACCCGCGTGGTCAAGGACGCCAAACCCGGCGCCGGGTACGCGCTCGCCGCCGGCGACTACCGCAACCGTGACGGTTCCTGTGGTTCGGCCAAGGAAGCCTGGTACGACTTCACCATCCTCCCCGCGGGCGCGAAGCCGACGCAGCCCCCGACCAACAAGCCGGGTGGCACGGCCGGGCCGGGCCAGAGCGCCGCGTCCGGCGGTGGTACGGGTGCTTCCGGTTCCACCGGTGGCCTCAGCCCGCAGGGCGGCGCCCAGCTCGCCGCGACCGGCTCCTCGTCCGCGCTCCCGCCGATCGCACTCGCCGGCGGAGCCGCGATGGTGGCCGGGGCGGGTGCGGTCATCGGCGTGCGCCGCCGGAAGGGCCTGGCCGATCCGGGCGCCACGGACGGCACCGCGTAGACCCCACCGTTGCTCCCAGAACCTGACAACCCAAGGATCCACGGCCTTCGGAACCCCATGACACGGGAAACCAAGGCTCCGAGGGTCCGAAGAACCAGGAAAGAGATCTGCATGAAACTGCGCCGCGCCCTGTCGGTCTCGGCCGCGACGGCCGCCCTGCTCCCCATGGCGATGGCCGCCGCGCCCGCCTCCCATGCGGCCCCTGCCGAGGAACTCCCGAAGTGCTCCGAACTCGACACCGGGCAGTACCACCACACCTTGGTGGGCCGCTCGTTCGGCATACCCGAGTCGATCACTCTCGGCACTCACTGGACGACCTACACCGCCACGCTCACCAACGCCTCGGCGAAGGAGCTGAAGTCGTTCGAACTCAGCGCCAAGCTGGGCAGTCATGTCTACAACGAGGGCGAGCGCGACCTGAGCCCGTACGGCGATCTGCAGTACTGGGACACCTCGCAGCGCGCCTGGAAGACGCTGCGCCAGGCCGATGGAAAGGCCCGCGGCACCATTCCCGGCCCGAAGACGCTGAAGCCCCGGGAGTCCGTCCACGTGCAGCTGCGGTTCAGGGTGAGCAAAGACCTGCCCCTGGACCACGCGTACGACGCGTTCACCGGCCTCACCGGCAGCTTCGCCGACCGCTACCGTGACACGGACTGCACGGCCGACGTCGACCAGGTCGGTGGTTTCTACCCCCGCAAGGGCTGACCTCTGCTGGGGGGCTGCCGCCGTCGCGCCCCGACGGCGGCAGCCCCCCAGCCCCCGGGCGGGTGCCTCGGCGAGATCCCCCGGATGGCCCAGCACCATGTGCCTCCCACCACGACCGGCTGTAGGACGGAAGCCGTACAACGCAAGCGGCAGGGCGGAAGCAATGGGTGCGGCGGTGGGAGGAGGGCCGGTGATGAACGTCGTCGTCGATCTCAATCGATGTCAGGGCTATGCGCAGTGCGCCTTCCTCGCCCCCCGCGTGTTCACGATGCACGGCGAGGAGGCCCTGCTGTACACCCCGGCCGTCCCGGAAGAGCAGCAGGAAGCCGTGCTCCGGGCCGCGGCGGCCTGTCCGGTGCAGGCGATTCTCGTGGGCGAGGAGGCGGGCGCCGATGCAGGGTGAACCGCGCGACGGCCGCATCGTCGTCGTCGGTGCGTCGCTCGCGGGGCTGCGGGCCGCCGAGACGCTGCGCGACGAAGGGTTCGCCGGCTCGCTGACGCTCATCGGGGAGGAGCCGCATCCCCCGTACGACAGACCGCCGTTGTCCAAGCAGGTGCTGCTCGGAAAGGCGCCGGCCGACCGGGTGGGGCTGCCGCGGCGCCGTCCGGTGGATGCCGAGTGGAGACTCGGGGTGCGCGCCACGGGGCTCGATCCGGTCGGGAAACAGGTGCTCCTCGCCGACGGCGAGAAGGTCCCCTTCGACCGGCTGCTGATCGCCACCGGGACCCGTGCCCGGCCCTGGCCGAAGCCGGCCGAGGCCGCGCTGGACGGGGTGTTCACCTTGCGCACCTGCGAGGACGCGGGCCGGCTCGCGGAGCGTCTCGACGCCGGACCGGGCCGGGTCCTGGTCATCGGTGCCGGCTTCACCGGTTCGGAGATCGCCTCCGCCTGCCGGGAGCGGGGACTCGCGGTGACGGTCGCGGAGCGGGGCCCGGCACCCCTGGTCGGTGCGCTCGGCGGCACGCTGGGGGCCCTCGCCGCGAAGCTGCAGCGCGCGCACGGCGTGGATCTGCGCTGCGGGGTGACGGTCACCGCGCTGGAGGGCGACGGCCGGCTCACCGGCGCGCAGTTCTCCGACGGCACCCGCATCGACGCCGATGTCGCCGTGGTGGCCCTCGGCGCCGTCCGCAACACCGAGTGGCTGGCCGAGTCGGGACTCGCCGCGGGCCCACGGGGAGTGACGTGCGACGCGGGGTGCCGCGCCTTCGACATGTACGGAATCGTCACCGACGACATCTTCGCCGCCGGCGACGTGGCCCGGTTCCCGCACCCGCTCTTCGAGTACCAGCTGCTCTCCCTGGAGCACTGGGGCAACGCGGTCGCCCAGGCCGAGGTCGCGGCCCACAACATGGTCAATCCGGGCCCGCTCCGGCGCCCGCACCTGACGGTTCCGGCGTTCTGGTCCAGCCAGTTCGGCCTCAACATCAAGTCGGTCGGGGTACCCACCTTCTCCGACCAGGTCGTCATCGCCCAGGGGTCGCTCAAGGACGCCCGGCTGGTTGCCGTCTACGGATACCGGGGACGGGTCACCGCGGCGGTGAGCGTGAACCAGGCCAAGGCGCTGGAGTACTACCAGCGGCTGATCGAGACGGCGGCGCCGTTTCCCCCCGCCCAGGGAGCCGCCGACCAGATCGAGTCCCCGGCGCCGGTCCCCTCCGACGTACCGGATCCGAAGATGCTGTCGCACGGTCCGACCGTCGCCCTCACCGGTCATCTGCCGGACCGGCGCCTGACCCTGGTGCAACCGGCCCGCTGAGACCGCCACTCCATAGCGATGAGGAGCCCCCGCGCATGGCTGCGGACACCCTGTTCCACCGGATCACCGACTACGCCCACCGCGCCGACCCCTACCCGCTGTACGCCGAGCTCCGCGAGGAGGGGGTGGCGCGGCAGGAAGACGGCAGCTACCTGGTCGGGACCTACCACGAGATCGAAGCCCTGCTGCACGACCCGCGCATCAGCTCGGACCGCCGCAAGCGCGCCGTCCCGGACGAGACCGCACTCGCCGAGCAGGGGCTGCCGCCGGCCTTCATCGGACTCGACGACCCCGAGCACCACCGGCTGCGGAGCCTGACGATGCGCTCCTTCGGCCCGCCCCACACGCCGGACCGGATCTCCGGCATGCACGACGAGATCACCCGCATCGTGAAGGACCTCATCGGCACCTTCCCCGGCAAGGAACGGATCGACGTCGTCGACGACTTCGCCTACCCGCTGCCCGTCACGGTGATCTGCCGTCTCCTGGGCGTGCCGATCGAGGACGAACCCCGGTTCCGTGCCTGGTCGGACGACATCGTCGCGGGCATCGACCCCACCCCGGGGGAGGACCCCGAAGAGCGCCCGCGGGCCGCCGCCGAGGCCCGGAAGGCGATGGGCCTGTACCTCGGAGAGCTCGCCGAGAAGCGCCGTGCCCACCCGTCGGACGACATGCTCTCCGCCTTCGTCAGCGACGACTCCGGCGGACAGCTGACACCGCTCGAAATCATGACCACGTCCGTGCTGCTGCTCATCGCCGGCCACGAGACCACCGTCAACCTGATCACCAACGGTGTCCTCACCCTGCTGCGCCACCCCGAAGAGCTGGCACGCCTCCGCGGCGAGCCCGCCCTGATGCCCAGGGCGGTGGAGGAGCTGCTGCGCTACGAGCCGCCCGTCCAGATGCTCCCGCAGCGCACGCCGTTGGCCGACATCGAGGTCGCGGGCGTCACCGTCCCCAAGGGCGCGCCGCTCATCCTGATGCTCGCGTCCGGCAACCGCGACCCCCGCAGGTTCCACGACCCCGACCGCTTCGACCCGACGCGCGACGACAACCAGCACCTCGGCTTCGGCAGCGGCATCCACAGCTGCTTCGGCGCCCCCCTCGCCCGCCTGGAGGCACAGATCGCCCTCCACGAACTCATCCAGCACCTCGACACCCCCCGCCTGTTGGAGGATCCGCCCCCTTACCGCCGCAGCCCCGTACTGCGCGGCCCCCGCCACCTGCTCATCGAGGACGGCCGGAGCGAGGGCCGAGGGGCGCGGTAGCGCGGGGGTCTCGGCGTGCCCGGTCCGTTCGCCGCCGGCGGCATGTCCTTCGGGGAAATGCCTGGCCGTCGCCGGAGTCGGTTGCGATCATGGGGAGTTCGTCCGCCCCGACCGCTGTGAGGATGCTCGATGGTGCCTGCCGTTCCTGTCGGTCCTGCTGACCCGACCGTGTTGCATCCGATGCCCGAGCAGCCGCGGGTGGTGCTGTTGAAGCCGTTGGTGACCTCGCCGTTGATCGAGGTGGGGGAGTTCACCTACTACGACGATCCGGACGATCCGACGGCGTTCGAGACCCGCAATGTGCTGTACCACTACGGCCCGGAGAAGCTGGTCATCGGGAAGTTCTGTGCGCTGGGGGAGGGGGTGCGGTTCGTGATGAACGGGGCCAACCACCGTATGGACGGGCCCTCGACGTTCCCCTTCCCGATCATGGGTGGTTCCTGGGCCGCGCACTTCGATCTGATCACCGGGCTGCCCGGCCGGGGGGACACCGTGGTCGGCAACGACGTCTGGTTCGGCTACCGGGCCATGGTGATGCCCGGGGTCCGTATCGGCCATGGCGCGGTCATCGCGTCCGGCTCCGTCGTCGTCGACGACGTCCCGGACTACGGGGTCGTCGGCGGCAACCCCGCCCGCCTGATCCGCCGTCGCTTCGACGATGCGGACATCGCCCGGCTGCTGGCGGTGGCCTGGTGGGACTGGCCGCTCGACCATCTCACCGAGCACCTTCCGGCGGTCATGTCGGGCAGCGTCGACGCGTTGGAGGCGGCCCGCCCCGGGGAGCGGTGACCGCGCCGCGGTGGCGGGCCGGGCTGTCCGCGGGCGTGCCCGGTCGGGTTCAGGGGGTCGGCAGTCCGGGCCCGGTGCAGTGGACGTCGGTGCGCGGGACGGTTCCGTCGAGCAGGTACGCGGCGGCCGTGCCGTCCACGCAGGCGTTGCCGCGGCTGGCGAACACGCCGTGGGAGTAGTCGTCGTGCAGGGAGACCAGGCGTGAGCCGGGCAGCCGCCGTTGCAGTGCCCGGGCGCCCGGGATGGGGGTGACGGGGTCGTGGGTGGAGGCGATGAGCAGGACGGGCGGTGCGTCGGGACTGCCGAGCGGTGTGCGGTGTGCGGGACGGTGGTGCCAGTAGGCGCACACCGAGGCCTCCATGCCGGTGAGCACCGGCTGTGGGTCGAGGCGGCGTATCCGACGGATGTCGGCGGTGATGCGGGCGGGTGCGGGGGCCGGTCCGTCGGCGCACTTGACGGTGCGGTTGGCGGCTTCGTAGGTGCGTGAGGCGGCGCCGTCGAAGGGTTCCGCCGGGCGCAGCGGGCCGGTGGTCCCGTCGCGCAGATACGTCCGCAGGCCGTCGGCGAGGCCCGTCCAGCGTTCGGTGCGGCCCAGCGCGCGGTACACGGCGCGGTCGAACTCCGCGGCGCCGAAGCCCTCCACGGGGTGCTTCGCGAGACCGTCCCGCACCCGCTGGTACGCGGCACGTACCGCCGTGCCGTCGGCGCCGAGCGCGAAGTGCCGGTGGTGCCGGGCGGCCCAGGCGAAGAACACCTCCCGCTGGCGGATCAGTGCCCGGCTCTGCACCAGGTCGAAGTCGTACCACGACCAGGGACCGACGACGCTGTCCAGCACCATCCGGCCGACCCGCTGCGGGAAGAGGGCGGCGTAGGCCGCGCCGAGACAGCTGCCGTACGAGACGCCGAGGAAGCCGATCCGGGGTTCGCCGAGCGCCGTGCGGAGGGCGTCCATGTCGCGCGCGGTCTCGGTCGTCGACAGGTACGGCAGGGCGTCCGCGACTTCGCGGGCGCAGTCGTCCGCGGTCCTGCGGAGGGTGTCGAGGTAGGTCTTCTCGGCGGGCCGGCTCTCCGGGACGGGGTCCGGTGCGGGCGAGTCGAAGAGGCCGCCCATCGGGCCGCAGTCCGCGGGGGCGCTCGCGCCGGTGCCGCGGGGGTCAAAGCCGATCACGTCGTAGGCACGCCGTACCCCTTCCGGCAGTTTGGCGCGCTTGGTGACGGCGTAGGGCAGGCCCGAGCCGCCGGGACCGCCCGGGTTGACCAGCAGGACGCCCCGTCGTGCGGACGCCGGTCCCGACGCACGGACCCGGGAGACCGCGATGCCGAGGTGCTTGCCGTCCGGTCGGTCCCGGTCCAACGGCACGCGCAGGCGGCCGCATTCGACGTGTGCGGGTGCGGGCGGGTCCGGCACGGAGTCCGGGCAGGGGCCGAAGCGGAGTGCGGGTGCCGGGGGAGTGGCGTGCACGGGGGCCGCGGGGAGCAGGGCGGCGGTGGCCGTCAGGGCGCAGAGCAGGCCGGTGCGGCGCAGGGCAGGAATCACGGATCTCGCCTTCGGGAGCGCGGCGCAGGCGCCGCTGAGCAGGTGGTAGCGATGAAAATGATTATCGTTTACAGTAATGGCCGGTCAAGCCCGGCGGCCCTCGTCATGCCGCCGCCGCACCGTCACCCACCGCCGCCACCTGCGCGGACAACGCCTGCGAAGAAGGGACACCGTGGCTCATCTGCTGATGGTCGAGAGCTGGGTCGGAGCGATGAGCAGGCTGCTGCCACGCGCGATCCGCGAGGGCGGGCACGAGTTCACCTTCCTCACCCGCGACCTGCACCACTACCTGCGCACCGCCCCCGAGGGCACCGCGCACCCCCTGCTCGGCGCCCGCCACGTGCTGACCGCCGACACCAACGACCTCGCCACGCTGCTGCCGTACGTGGAGCGGCTGCAGCCGGCGCTCGGCTTCGACGGGGTGCTGACCTCCTGCGACTACTACCTCCCGACCGCCGCCCGGATCGCCGCACGCCTCGGCCTGCCCGGCCCGGCGCCCGAGGCCGTCGAGAACGCCTGCCGCAAGGACGCCACCCGGCACCTGCTCGCCGCCGCGGGGATACCCGGGCCGCGCTACGCGGTCTGCGCGGACCGCTCCGAAGCCGCCGCCGCGGCCGCGGAGATCGGCTATCCGCTGGTGCTGAAGCCGGTCGACCTGTGCGCGGGGATGTTCGTCCGGCGCGTCGACGACGAAGCGGAGCTGATCCGCGCCTGCCGTGCGCTCGACGGCTTTCCCGTCAACGCCCGCGGTCAGCGCAGGGCACCCGTGATCCTCCTCGAAGAGCTGCTCCACGGCCCCGAAGTCAGCGTCGAGACCGTCACGTTCGACGGCGGCACCGAGGTGATCGGGATGACCGACAAGAGCGTCGGCGGGGCACCGGCCTTCATCGAGACCGGCCATATGTTCCCCGCGGCGCTGCCGGCGGCCGACGCGGCGGCCGCGCAGGAGACGGCCGTGCGGGCCATCGAGGCACTCGGACTCGACGGCGTCGTCGCGCACACCGAGATCAAGCTGACGCCGGACGGACCCCGCCTGGTCGAGGTCAACCCCCGCCCTGCGGGCAACCGCATCACCGAACTGATCCGCCATGTCACCGGGATCGACACCGCCGCCGCCTGTGTGGACGTGGCCCGGGGACAGCGGCCCGACCTGCGGACACGGGAGACCGGACTGCGCAGCGCGGCCATCGGTTTCCTGGTGCCGCGGACCGCCGGCGTCCTGGAGGCGGTGGACGGCGGTGACCTCGTGGGCGCGGCGCCGGGAGTGCTGGAACTCCAGCTCGCCGAGCCCGGTACGGCCGTCAAGGAGGCCGGCAGCAACAACGCCTACCTGGGACACGTCATGGCCGGTGACCCCGAGGGCCAGGGCGCGCGCCGGCGCGTCGAAGCGTTGCTCTCCCAGCTGCGCCCGCGGGTGGTGAACCGATGAACCCGCTCGTCACCCGCGCCCCGGGCATCGACGCCCCCGCCGCCTCGTACGACGACCTCGTGGCCCGTGCCCTGGAAGGCGAGTTCGGGCCCGACCCGCGCAGCCGCCGGATTGCCGTCGCCTTCAGCACCCGGCAGGCCGTACGCCATGAGGGCCGCGGCGGCGGCTACCGCAACGAGGTACTGAGCCTGCGGCTCGCGGCGGCGGTCGGCTCCTGCGCCGTGGAGCCCGGTGAGCTGCCGGACGCGGCGATCGAGGACTGCGTCGGCGCGGACCTCGCCCAGCTCCTGACGCACGAGCTGCGGCCGGTGCGGGTGGCCGCCCTCGACGCGTATCTGATGCACGTACGCCCGCACACGCCCGCGCACGGGGCCCGGCCCTGGTCGCTGCCCGCCGGGTCGTCGCTGCGGAAGTCGCGGGCCAGGGCACGGGCCGTCACCGGACTGGTCGATGCCGCGCCCGGCGCCCGGGTGCTCGTGGTCGGTGTGGTCAACTCGCTGCTGGAGGCGCTGCGGGAGCGCGGTCTGTCGTACGTGCCGTGCGACCTCAAGGGCGGCACGACGGAGTGGGGCGAGCCCGTACGCACCGATGCGCTCGCCGAGGTGGAGCGCTGCGACGCGGTCCTCGCCTCCGGGATGACGCTCGGCAACGGCAGCTTCGAGCCGCTGCGGGAACACGCCCTGCGCCACGGCAAGCCCCTGGTGATGTTCGCCCAGACCGGCAGCGCGGTGCTGCCGCGGTTCCTCGGCTCGGGGGTGAGCGCGGTGTGCGCGGAGCCCTACCCGTTCTTCTGGCTCGACGGCGGACCGGGGCTCATCCACCGCTACGGCACCGCGGCACCGGGAGCCGCCCGGTGACCACCGCCGTCGCACGGCCCACCGGCAACCGCGAACTCCTCGGTCTGCTCGGCCGCACCCCGCTCGCCCGCGTCACCACCGATCTGCCCTGCCCGCACCCCGGCTTCTGGGCCAAGCTCGAAGGGCTCGGCGCGGGCGGCATGAAGGCGCGTGCCGCCGTCTCGATGCTGCTCGGCGCCGAGGAACGCGGCGAACTGCGCCCCGGCGCCCCCGTCGTGGAGTCCACCTCCGGCACCCTCGGCATCGGCCTGGCCTTCGCGGGCCAGGCCCTCGGCCACCCCGTCGTCCTGGTCGGCGACACCGAACTGGAGCCCTCGATGCGCCGCCTGCTGCGCACCTACGGCGTCCGGCTCGAACTGGTCGACCGGCCCGCGGCCGAGGGCGGCTGGCAGGCCGCCCGGCTCGCCCGGCTGCGGCAACTGCTCGCCGAACTCCCCGGCGCCTACTGGCCCGACCAGTACAACAACCCCGACAACGTGGCCGGTTACGGCTCGCTCGCCGCCGAGATGGCAGCCGAACTCGACCACCTCGACGTCCTGGTGTGCAGCGTCGGTACCGGCGGCCACAGCGCCGGGGTCGTCGCCCCGCTGCGCCGGCACTGGCCGCGGCTGCGCCTGATCGGTGTGGACGCCACCGGATCGACGATCTTCGGTCAGCCCGCCAGGGCCCGGCTGATGCGGGGCCTCGGCAGCAGCATCCACCCGCGCAACGTCGCCTACGACGCGTTCGACGAGGTGCACTGGGTCGGGCCGGCCGAGTCCGCCGACGCCTGCCGCAGGCTCGCCGCCGGCAACTTCGTCAGCGGCGGCTGGAGCACCGGCGCCGTCGCCCTCGTCGCCGCATGGGCCGCCCGCGTCCACCCCGGCGCGGTGGTCGCCACGGTCTTCCCGGACGGGCCCCAGCGCTACCTGGGCAGCGTCTACGACGACGACTTCACCACCGCCCACGGCCTGGACCTGACCCGTGCCGCCACCCGGCCGGTCGAGATCCCGCACCCGCGGGCGGCGGAGGCGACCGGGTGGACACGGTGCCGGACGGTCGCCGACCCCCTCGCACCCCCGGCCGCCGACGGAGACCGCCCGGCCCCTCCCGCCGCCCCGCTCCCCGCGGCGCTCGGCCCCCGCCCCGTCCCCACCCCTCCCGCCGCGGAGTCCGCCCGAACCGCCCGCCGCACCACCCGGAAAGAAGCCCCGTGAAGGTCAGCCAGCGCACCGTACGACTCGCCCTCACCGAGCCGCTGCGCATATCCCGCTCCACGATGGCGGCCCGCGACGCCGTCTGGCTCGCCGTCGAACACCACGGCCTGCACGGTTACGGAGAAGCCGTCACCAGCACCTACTACGGCCTGGACACCGCCACCCTCGGCCGGCTGCTGAACGCGGCCGGACGCGAACTCGCCCGCTGCGCGGACCCCGAGAGCGCACTCGACGCCCTGCGCGCGGGCGACCTCCCCGCCCCCGGCACGCCCCCGGCGGTGACGGCAGCCGTGGAGTCCGCACTCCTCGACCTCGTCGGCAAGCGCGCCGGGGTCCCCGTCCACCGGCTGCTCGGCAGCACCGGGACGCCGCGCGCCGCCACCGCCCGCACCCTCGGCATCACCTCCTGCCGGGCGGCCGCGGAGCAGGCGGCCAGGCTCGCCCGGCTGGGCTTCTCCGTCCTCAAGCTCAAGGCCGGCGCCCCGGACCCCGAGGAGGACCTCGACCGGGTACGGGCCGTACGCCGGGCCGCGCCGCACGCCCGGCTGCTGCTCGACCCCAACGGCGCCTGGAGCCCGGCCCTGGCACAGGACCTGCTGCCCCGCTACGCGGACCTCGGGATCGAGGCCGTCGAGCAGCCGCTCGCCCCCGGCGACCCCGAGACGCTGGCCCGGCTCGCCGCACGCTCGCCGCTGCCGGTCATCGCCGACGAGGACGCCGCCGGCCCCGACGACGCCCGGCGGCTGGCCGGCCGGGTGCACGGCATCAACGTCAAGCTCGCCAAGTGCGGCGGTGTCACCGCCGCACTGCGCATCGCCGACCTGATCGCCGGCAGCGGCACCGCGCTGATGCTCGGCTGTCTCACCGCCAGTTCCCTGGGCCTCGCCCCCGCCGTCCACCTCGCCGACCGGGCCCGCTGGACCGATCTCGACGGCCACCTGCTGCTCGCCCACGACCCCTGGACCGGCATCGGAGGCACGGACGGGACGGTGGCGGCCGGCCGGCGACCGGGGCTCGGTGTGCGGCCGGTCGGCGGGGCCGGGGCGGTCGGCGGCGTGGGGGCGGATGACGGCGTACGGACGGATGACGGCGTACGGCCGGGCGGTGGCGGCGCACCACCGCCGGGCGAGGCGGCGTCGGACGACGTGGTGCCTGGCCGCACCGCGGCCGCCGAGAAGGCGCCCGGGCCGGTCCGCGGGGCGGAGGCGGCGCAGTGAAGATCTGGCACGAGATGCGCCGGTTCCCGTTCGCCATCCGCCTGTTGCTGGTCAACCAGCTCGGCGTCAACACCGGCTTCTATCTGCTCATCCCGTACCTCGCCGTGCACCTGGGGGAGGACCTGGGAATGTCCGCCGCGGTCGTCGGCATCGTGCTCGGCGTCCGCAACCTGAGCCAGCAGGGGCTGTTCCTCATCGGCGGTTCGGCCTCCGACCGGCTGGGCGCGCGCGGCGTCATCATCGCCGGTTGCGCACTGCGCACCGTCGGGTTCGCGCTCTTCGCGCTCGGCGACGGCCTGGCCGTACTCGTCGCCGCGTCCGTCCTCAGCGGGCTCGCCGGCGCGCTGTTCAACCCCGCGGTCCGCGCCTACCTCGCGCAGGCGGCGGGCGAACGCAAGGCCGAGGCCTTCGCCCTCTTCAACGTCTTCGCGACCACCGGTGCCCTGATCGGGCCGCTGCTCGGCAGCGCCCTGCTGCTCGTCGACTTCCGGGCCGCCGCCCTCACCGCCGCCGCCCTCTTCGCGCTGCTCACCGTCGCCCAGGCCCTGGTGCTGCCTGCCTGTACGGTCGCCCCGGCCGAGAACAGCGTCCTCGGCGACTGGCGCGAAGTGCTCGGCAACCGCGTCTTCGTGGCCTTCGCCCTGGCCATGGTCGGCATGTTCACCCTGCAGAACCAGCTGTATCTGCTGCTGCCCGACGGGGCCCGGCGGGCGACCGGCTGGGACGGCGCGGCCGGCCTGGTCTTCCTCGTGGGTACCGTCGCCAACCTCTCGCTCCAGATGCGGATCACCCGGGCGCTCAAGGGGCGTGGCGACCGGGCGCGGTGGATCTGCGCCGGGCTCCTACTGATGGGACTCGCCTTCCTCCCGCCCATGGCCGTCGCCGGACCGGCTCCGCCGCCCGGCGGCCCCGGCGCCGCCGCACTGCACGCACTGCCCGTCCTGGCCGGGGCGCTGCTGCTCTACCTGGGCGTGATGATCGCCCAGCCGTTCGTGATGGAGCTGATCCCCGCCTTCGGCCGCGCCGAGCTCACCGGCACCTACTTCGGGCTCTTCTACGTGGTCTCCGGCATCGCCGCGGCGGTGGGCAACACCGTCATCGGCTGGGCCATGGACACCGGCGAGCACACCCGTACGCCGTGGCTGCCCTGGGCGTGCGCGCTGGCCTTCGGCCTCCTCTCCGCTTGCGGTGTCGGCTGGCTGCACCGCCTACGGGCCCCGCCGGGACGGATCACCGGGGAAGCGCCGACGGCCACGACGGCGGGAAGGGCGTGACACCCCCCATGGAAGCCCGGACGAACCACGAAGCCGCCTCGATCCATCACGGAGAGGCCCGGCCGCGAAACGAAGAAGCCCAGACGCGCCATGACGCATCCGAGCCGCACCACGACGCATCCCGGCCGCGCCACGAAAACCTGCTGACCGACAATCCCGCGCTCTACGAGGCCCGCTTCCCCGACGACGACCGCCTGGCCGGCCGCTGGGCCGAGGACTGTCTGCGGCGGTACGGGGCGGGACACCGCGTCCTGGACATCGGCTGCGGCACCGGACGCGACGCCGCACACCTGCACGCGGCGGGCCGTACCGTCGTCGCGGCCGACCTCTCCGACACGATGCTCGCGTACGCCCGTACCCACCACCCGGGGCCGGACCATGTCCGCGCCGACCTGCGCGGCTTCGACCTCCGCACGGAGCCCTTCGACGCCGTCGTCTGCCTGGACAGCGCCCTGCTCTACTGCCACACCAACGCCGCACTCGACGGCTTCCTGGCGTCCTGCCGGCGCAGCCTCGCCCCCGGCGGGCTGCTGGTGGCCGAGATGCGCAACGGCGCCTACTTCCTCGGCCGCACCGACCTGCTCGACACCCCGGCCGTCAACGGCTTCACCTGGCGGGGCACCACCTACACCTCCACCACCACCCTGTCCCTCGACCGCGCCGCCCAACTCCTGCGCCGCACCCGCCTCTGGACCGCCGACGACGGCACCCCGCCGTACGAACAGCGCTCCGCCTGGCGGCTGCTCTTCCCCCAGGAACTGCGACACCTCCTCGCCGCGCACGGCTTCGAGACGCTCGCCCTCCACGACGGGCCGGGGCCGCGGACCGAACCGGCCTGGCAGGAGGGCCTCGGCCCGGGAGAGGACGCCGACCAGGACCGGCTCCACCTCGTCGCCCGGCTGACCGGGCACGGCTGACGCCCCGTCCGCCGCCCCCTCGACTCGTCCCACTCCCGCACACAGCAAGGAAACCGCCATGCATGACGGCCCCCTCGACGCCCCCCGCTTTCCCGGCCTGCGCCGCCGCGGCTTCCTCGCCGCGGCGGGCGGTGCGGCCGGACTCGGCGCCCTGGCGCTCACCGGATGCACCGGCCCCGCCGGCAAAGCCGCCGACGGTGGCGGCACGCCGCGGCGCGGCGGGAAGCTGCGGGCCGCGTTCGCCGGGGGCGGTGCGAGCGAGACCCTCGATCCGCACCTGGCAAGCCTCTTCGTCGATGCGGCCCGGGCCAAGGCCCTGTTCGACAAGCTCGCCGACTTCGGGGCCGACCTCTCCGCCGAGCCGCGCCTCGCCGCGTCCTGGGAGCCGAACGCCCGGCTGGACCGCTGGACGGTGCGACTGCGCGAGGCGTCCTTCCACAACGGCAAGCCGGTCACCGCGCGCGACGTCCTCTACAGCTACCGCCGCATCGCCGACCCCCACAAGGCGTTCCGCGCCAAGGCCTCGCTGGAGCCCCTCGACCTCGCCGCGAGCCGCGCTCCCGACCAGCGGACCGTCGAGTTCGCGCTGAAGCGGCCGACCGCCGAATTCCCCAACCTGCTGGCCGCGTTCGGCGCCTATATCGTCCCCGACGGCGCACAGGACTTCGACCACGCGCCGGTCGGCAGCGGCCCCTTCCGCTTCGTCTCCTTCATGCCCGGCAGGTCGGCCCTCTTCCGGCGCCACGACGCCTACTGGGACGGCGCGCCCCACCTGGACGAGCTGGAGTTCCTGGTCGCCAACGAGGAGTCCGCGCGCCTCGACTCCCTGCTGGGCGGCCAGGTCGACTACGCCCATGAGCTGACGCCGACGACGGCCCGCGCACACGAGGGCAGGGGGCAGATCGAGATCGTACGGCTGCGCAACAGCGCCATGCAGTCGTTCGCGATGAAGACCGACCGGCCCCCGTTCGACGACAAGCGGGTGCGCGAGGCGTTCTTCCTCCTCGCCGACCGCAAGGAACTCGTCGACGGCGCGCTCTCCGGCGCCGGGGAGATCGGCAACGACCTGTTCGGCAAGGGCTACGAGTACTACGCGGACGGCCTGCCGCAGCGCGAACCGGACCTGGACCGGGCCCGCCACCTGCTGAAGCAGGCCGGCGCCGAGGGGCTCCGGGTCACCCTGGACACCTCCGCCGTCGCGGCCGGCTTCACGGAGGCCGCCGCCATCTTCCGGGACCAGGCCGCCAAGGCCGGAGTGCGGGTGAAGGTGGCGATGGGCAGCAAGGACAGCTACTGGCAGGACACCCTCGACTCCGGGTCGTTGTGCTGCTACCGCTCCGGAGCGATGCCCATCGAGTCGCACTTCTCCCAGCGGCTGCTGAGCGCCTCCACCACCAACGCCACCCAGTGGCGGCACAAGGACTTCGACGCGCTCTACCAGCAGGCCCAGTCCACCAACAACAGGCAGGACCGGGCCGCCGTCTACGCGCGCATGCAGCGCCGGCTGTACGCCGAGGGCGGCTTCCTGGTCTGGGGCTTCGCCGACTGGATCCTGGGCACCGCCCGCACCGTCCGCGGGGTGGCGCACCGGGCGCCCGCCAACACGCTCGACTGGGCCCGCTTCGACAAGGTGTGGCTCGCATGACCGGCCTGCGGTCGTGGCTGGTGCGCCGGCTGCTGCTCGGCGTCGTGCAGACCGTCGCGGTCGTCCTGCTGGTCTTCGCCCTCACCGAGGCGCTGCCCGGCGATGCCGCGGTGGCCCTCGCCGGTGACCAGCCCGACCCCGGACGGATCGCCGCCCTCCGCGAGACCCTGCACCTCGACCGGCCCGCCCCCGTCCGCCTGGGGGAGTGGGCGGCCGGGCTGCTGCACGCGGACCTCGGCACCTCGCTGACCTCCGGCCGCCCGGTCGCCTCCTACCTCGCCGCCGGCTTCGGGCCGACCCTGGTACTCACCGCGCTCACCCTGGTCCTGCTGGTGCCGGCGGCCGGCGGCCTCGGAGTGCTGGCCGCCCGCCACGAAGGACGGCTCGCGGACCGGCTCATCAGCGCGGTGACCCTGGCCGTGTACGCCGTGCCGGAGTTCGCCCTCGGTGTGCTGCTGGCCGCCGTGTTCGCGCTGCGCCTGGGCTGGCTGCCCCCGACCGCCGTCGGTTACGGCGACGAACTGCTCGCCCATCCCGCGGCGTTGGTGCTGCCCGTACTGGTCCTGCTGGCCCGGCCGGTGTGCTCGCTGACGCGCCTGGTCCGCGCCGGCATGATCGACGCGCTGGCCTCGCCGTACGTGGCCCAGGCCCGCCGCTACGGCATTCCCGGCGCGCGCATCCGCTACGCACACGCCCTGCCGCACGCCCTGGGACCCGCCGCCCAACAGCTCGCCCGCACCGTCGACTGGCTGCTGTGCGGCGTCATCGTCGTGGAGGCCCTCTTCGTGATCCCCGGCCTCGGCACCGTCCTGATGAACGCCGTGACGGAACGCGACATCCCCGTCCTCCAGGGCCTGGCCGTCGTCTTCGGAGGCACGGCCGTCGTCCTCAACCTGGGCGCCGACCTGGTCACTCACCGCTTCGTGCCCCGCACCGGGGAGGCGGCATGACCCCGCGGACGACCGGCGCGCGCCGGCGCTTCACCCTCGCCCTGCTGCTCCTCGCCGTACCGCTGCTGCTCGCCCTGCTCGGGCCGCTGTGCGCGGGGGAGCCGGGTCCCCGGGCCGCGTCCTTCACCACCGGCGGCGGCCACTGGGCCGGCACCGACTTCGTCGGGCGGGACGTCTGGCGGCAGGTGCTGCTCGGCGGCCGTCCCGTGGTCCTGACCGCACTCGCGGCGACGGCACTGGCCTACGCGGCGGCGCTGCCTCTGGGCCTGGCCGGCGCGCTGACCCATCGCCGGTGGCTGGAAGAGCTGTTGATGCGTCCCTTGGACGTCCTGCTCGCCGTGCCCTCGCTGCTGGTCGTCCTGCTGGTGGCGGCGGTCCTGACGCCCGGAGCCGGCGGGCTCGCGCTCCTGGTGGCGCTGGTCAGCATCCCCGATGCGGCCCGGACCGTCCGGGCCGCCGTCGCGGAGGCGGCTGCCTCGCCCGCGGTCGAGGCGCTGCGGATGCAGGGCGAGACCTGGTGGCGGGTCGCCGTCGGCTACGCCGGCCGTTCGGCGTTGCGCACCCTTGCCGCCGACGCCGGGGTGCGGCTGACCGGTGTGCTCTACCTGGTGGCCACGGCCGCGTTCCTCGGCGTCGGCGCCGCACCGGACGCCGCCGACTGGGCGGTGATGGTCGACCGCAACCGGACCGGCATGTTCGTCCAGCCCTGGGCCGTCGCCCTGCCCGCCGTCCTGATCATGGCCCTGACCATGGGCGCCAACCTGCTCTGCGACGCCGCCCTCGGCCGCGGCCCCCGACGACGGCGCCCGGACCGGGCAGACCGGACCGCACGACCGGACCGCCCGGCCGGACCACTACGGCCGGACCACTCGTCAGGGCCGCCCCACCCCGCACCGCGGCCCGGACCCCTGCCCGGCCCGCGCCCCGACCACCTGCCCGCCACCGACGACGCCACGGCGGCCCCCGGGGCGGGGCGCACCGAGAAGAGCAGCCCATGAACGCAACCGACGCCGCATACGTCCAGGACCTCCGCATCGAGATCGGCGGCCGGGCCCTCGTCGACGGGGTGAGCCTCCGGGTGCCGCCCGGCAGGATCACCGCCCTGATCGGTGCCTCCGGCAGCGGCAAGACCACCACCGGACTCGCCCTGCTCGGCGAGTATCCGGCCGGCGCCGTGGTGACCGGCCAGGTGAGCGCCCCCGACGGTCTCATCGGCTACGTACCGCAGCACCCTGCCACCGTCCTCAACCCCGCCCGGCGCGTGGCCGCCCTCCTCCAGGACATCGCCCGCACCAAGGTCCGCCACCTGCCCCGCCGCGCCCGCCGCGCCGCCGTCCGGGAACGCGTACGGCGCGCGCTCGACCAGGCCCGGATACCCGACGGCGAAACCCTGCTGCGCCGCTACCCCCACCAGCTCTCCGGCGGCCAACAACAGCGCCTGGTGCTCGCCCAGGCCCTCCTGACCGGCGCCACCACCATCGTCGCGGACGAACCGACCACCGGACAGGACGCACTGACGAAGCAGCAGATCGTCCGCCAACTGGCCGCCCTGGCCCGACAGGGCCGCGCGATCCTGCTCCTGAGCCACGACCTGGACGTGGTCCGCGCCCTGGCCGACGACGTCCACGTCCTGCGCGCCGGCCGCATCGTGGAGTCCGGCCCGCCGGAACGCCTCCGGCAGGCTCCACAACACCCCTGGACCCGCGCCCTGTTCGCCGACACCACGGCCACGGACACAGTCACAGCCACGGACCCAGCCACGGCTACGGAGAAAGCCACGGCTACGGAGAAAGCCGGGGACAGGGTCACAACCGGGGGCAGGGACACAGCCCGGAACACGGACACAGGTACAGACACAAGGCCAGCCACAGCCACCGCAACGGACCCAGCCACCACCGCCCCCCGCCACGCCGCCGCCCCCGAGACCTCCCCCGCCGCCCCGAACCCCGTGCTGCACGTGCGGGCCCTCACCGCCCGCCACGGCAGGGCCACCGTGCTGCACCCCGCCGACCTCCTCCTCCCGCCGGGCTGTTCGGCCCTCGTCGGCCGCTCCGGCAGCGGCAAGACCACCCTCGCCCGCTGTCTGGCCGGTCTCCACCGGACCTACGACGGAGACGTCCTGCTCGACGGGGCCGCGTTGCCCCGCAGCCTCCGTGACCGCACCCGCGCACAACTGGCGGCGGTGCAGTACGTCTTCCAGGACGCCCGCGCCGCCTTCGACGAACACCGCCCGGTCCTCGACCAGGTGAGCCGCAGCGCCGTGCGGCTGCGCCGGGCCCCGGCCCCCGAGGCGCTGGCCGAGGCCGAGCGCACCCTGAGCGCCCTCGGTCTGGACGGTGACCTCGTACGCCGCAGGCCCGGGGAGCTCTCCGGCGGCGAACTCCAGCGCGCCGCCCTGGCCCGCGCACTGCTGGCCCGTCCCAGGGTCCTGATCTGCGACGAGATCACCTCCGGCCTGGACACCGTGGCGCGCCGGACCCTGCGCACCGTCCTCGTCGGCCTCCAGCGAACCCACCCGGACCTGTCCCTGCTCCTGATCACCCATGACCGCGACACCGCGGCCCTGGCCACCCGCACCGCCGTTCTCGACAAGGGCCACCTCGTCGAACAGGGCCCGACCGGCCAACTCCTCACCGCGCCCCGGCACCCCCTCACCGCCGCGCTGCTGCGTCCCGCCCCCGAGCCGAACGAGGCGCCCAGGGCTCTTCGTTCGGACCATCCGCTCGAAGGCGGGTACTGCCGATATGTTTGATCGAACTCTCCTGATCAACCTGGCGAAGGACCACACCATGCGCAAGCTCACGTACTTCGTCGCCGCGACGGTGGACGGGTTCATCGCCTCCCCTGACCCCGAACCCGGGACGAGATCGACGAACTCCTCGTCAAGATCAACCCCGTCGTGATCGGCTCGGGTGTCCCGCTCTTCGACTCCGCCTACTCCCCGCAGCACTACCACGCGGTCACGGGCCAGGTCTTCGGCAGCGGCGTCACGATCATGACCTACACCAAGCGCGACTGACCCGGCTGTGCACGGTCAGTTCGTCGTCGATGCGAATGTGCCGTTGGCCGGCAGGAACGTGCACGAAGTCCCGTTGTCCAAAAGGCGATCACTCGTTTGAAGGACTTGGGCATACCGGGACGATCTCGTGACAAGTCTTCCGTCGGCCGTCGAGGACGGCCGAGCAGTCCAGATCACAGACGGAGGAAGTCGACGATGAGCTTCGTTCAGACCGGCAAGATCGATCTGAAGTCCGACAACGCGATCGAGACGAGTGGCGGCAACACCTCGACCTTCACGCGGGTCACTTTCCCCAGCCCGTTCCCGCCTGGTTCCAGCGTCGTTGTCCTCCCCCTGACCCAGACCTTCAACGGGCCGGAGACGCCAGGCATCCGCATCCATGACGTCACCAACACGGGCTTCCTCATCCGCCTGAACGAGGTGTACGCCGGCGCCGCCAAGAGCGACGGCAAGCACACCACCGAAACCATCGGCTGGCTGGCCGCGACTGTCTGATGCTCTGTGCTCCGGCCGGGTGTCGGCCACTTCCTCATGTGAAGAGCGCCCGGCCAGAGCTCTCCACTGTGCACTCGTGCCGATAGCGAGGCACGGAGCACCGCTCAATGATCCAGACGACAGACCTTAGCCGTGCGCCCCGTCCACCAGCCGCAGGGGCAGCGACTTCAGCCCGTTGATGAAGTTCGACACCAGGCGTCGCGGCTGCCCGGCGAGCGTCAGGGCCGGCAGCAGTCTGCTCGTCTCCTCGTACAGCACCCGCAGTTGCAGCCGGGCGAGGTGTGCGCCCAGGCAGACGTGCGGGCCGTCGCCGAACGAGACATGGGGGTTGGGGGAGCGGGCCGGGTCCAGACGGTGCGGGGTGGGGAAGGCCCGCTCGTCGTAGTTCGCCGAGCCGTGGAAGACGACCACTTTCTCACCGGCGCGGATGCGCTGCCCGGCCATCTCGGTGTCGCACACGGCGGTCCGGCGGAAGCTGAGCACCGGCGGATGCCAGCGCAGCAGTTCCTCCGCGCACGTCGCCGTCCCCACCGCGCCGGTGCGCAGCCCGTGGTAGGTCTCGGGGTGTCGGGCCAGGGCCAGCAGGCCGCCGGGGGCCGCGCTGCGTACGGTGTCGTTGCCCGCGATGGTCAGCAGGAAGAAGAACATCTCCAGTTCGGGCGTGGCCAGTTCGTCGTCCGCTGCCAGGACGGTCATCACGTCGTCGGCCGGATGCCGTCGTTTGTGGGCGGCCAGCTCGCGCGCGAAGGCGAACATGTCCTGCAGCATCGCCGGGGACCGCGGGTCGGCGGGCCGGCCGTCCGGTCCCGGTGCGCCCGGGCCCGACTCGTCCGGGTCCTGGTAGCCGATGACGCGCCGGGTCCAGTCCAGCAGCAGCCCGCGCTCGGTGGGCGGCACGCCGAGCAGATCGGCGAGGTTGAGCAGGGCGAAGTCGTCCGTGACGTCGGTGACCAGGTCGCGCACCCCGTTCCCGGCCCGCGCGGCGTCGACGGCCGCGGTCAGCAGGCCGTGGGCGCGCTCGCGTACGGCCGTCCCGAACCGCTCGACGCGGCGCGGGGTGAAGGCACGGCTGACCAGACGCCGCAGCCGCCCGTGGTCCGGGGGATCCTGGTTGAGCATCATGCGGCGGATGAACGGCAGATCGGCCGGGTCGGGATCGCGGATCTGGGTGGCGCCCAGATGGGAGGAGAAGGTACCCGCGTCCTTGAGGACCCGTACGACGTCCTCGTGCCGGGTGACCGCCCAGAAGCCGGGGCCGGCGGGCCAGCCGAGCACCTCGTGCTCCTCCTGCCAGGCCACCGGGTGCCGGTCGCGCAACAGCCGGTACGCGGCGTGCGGCAGACCGTCCGCGTAGCCGCGGGGGTCGAAGACGTCCGGGACGTCCGGCCGGGCGGCGCTCCCCGTGGGCGCGGTCATCCGGCGCCGGGCCCGTCGCCGTCGCCGTCGGCGCGCAGGAAGTCCTCCACGGCCCGGATCAGCTCCAGCGGTGTTTCGTCCATGGCGTAGTGCCCCGCCGAGCTGAGCTCGACCAGCTCGCTGTTGGCGTACCACCGCATCCAGGTCGCCCGCGCCAGTTCGGCGGTCAGTGCGGGATCCAGCGCCCCGGTGACCGCCAGCGCGGGCACCGCCGCGCCCTCGACCTCGGCGGCGAACGTCTCCCCGGACCAGGAATCCAGCCAGGCCCGGAACGCCTTCGCATCGCTGCACCGCAGCGACCGCCGCACCATCCGGTCCAGCCAGGCGGCCGGTCGCTGCCCGCCGGTGGTGAGGTCGATGATGGCCCGTCGGTTCTCCGGCGTGTGCGCGGCCGAGGAGAACAGCTCCCACTGCTGCGGCGGCAGCGGCAGCCCGGAGGCGGGGACCGGCGAGATGCCCACGAGCCTGCGCACCCGCAGCGGAGCCGCGGCCAGTACCCGCTGGACGACACTGGCGCCCATCGAATGGCCGACCACCGAGAACCGTTCCCAGCCCAGCAGGTCGGCGAGCGCCAGCACATCGGCCGCGCCCTCGCCGGAGGTGTACGCGCCGGCCGCGTCCCTCGCCTCGCCGTACCCCCGCAGATCCACCAGCGCGTACTGGAAGGCGTCCTGGTCGAGGTCCGGCAGGACCGGGTCGAAGGCGGACCGGTCGGCGAACCATCCGTGGACGGCGATCACTTTGTGCGATCCCCGGCCGTGCAGGGCATGAGGCAGTACGAAGGAAGTCACGCGCACTCCAGTGTGTGACGAACTTGCCGACGGCCAACGGCCACGTCCGACCACAGTGGCCATAACCTCCCCGCCCCGCAAGGGCGCCCCGGACCCGGTACGGCCCGCCCGAGCAGGTGTTCCCGTTCTCCGGGCGCGGGAGCCGGACGGGGCGCCTCCCGCGTGCGCCACCGGGGCCGGAGACTGACCGAGCGCCCGCCCCTGCGCCGTGGTTACGATCGACAGGACAGGTGGGGGCCGTCAGCGTATGAGGTGGACGCCGTGGCCAGGCTGGTCTCCGTCAACGTGGGTCTCCCCCAGGACGTCTCCTGGCGCGGGAGGACGGTCCGCACGGGGATCTGGAAGAGCCCGGTCACCGGCCCCCGGATGGTACGGCGGCTCAACGTCGACGGTGACGGGCAGGGCGACCTCGCCGGGCACGGCGGCGAGATGCGCGCGGTGATGGTCTACCAGCTCGACTCCTACCGCTACTGGCAGCGCGAGCTGGGGCGCGACGACTTCGTCCTCGGCCAGTTCGGCGAGAACTTCACGGTCGAGGGGCTCGCCGACGACGAGGTGTGCATCGGGGACCGCTACCGGATCGGGGACGCGGTCTTCGAGGTGACCCAGCCCCGGGTGACCTGTTACCGGGTGGGCCTGCGGATGGACGACGCCCGGATGCCCGCCCTCCTGGTGTCCCACCGCCGGCCGGGCTTCTACTTCCGGGTCATCACCGAGGGGGAAGTGGAGGCCGGACAGGACATCGTCAAGATCGCCACGGGACCGGGCCGGATGACCGTCACCGAGGTGGACGGTCTGCTGTACCTGCCCGAGCACCCCCGCGACCGCCTTGAGCGGGCACTGCGCATCGACGCCCTGAGCCCGGGGTGGCAGGGCTCCTTCCAGGCCCTGCTGGACCAGGCGGCGCACGGCCCCGAGGGCACCACCGGCAATGCGGGCCTGCACGCCGAGAACGCCGGCGCCGGGCCGGCGTGGGACGGGTTCCGTCCCCTCACCGTGGCACGGGTCGCGCGGGAGAGCCGCAGCGTGGTTTCCCTCTGGCTCGCCGACCCCGACGGCAGGCCCCTGCCCGCCGCCGCACCCGGCCAGTACCTCACCGTGCGCCTGGACGCCGGAGAGGACGGACCGGAGCTGGTGCGCAGCTACTCCTTGTCCGGTCAGCCGGGCGGGGACCAGTACCGCATCAGTGTCAAACGAGAGCCGCACGGCGCCGCCAGCACCCGTATCCACTCCCGGGTCCGGGCCGGCCGGCGCCTGCAGGCCGCCGCTCCCCGTGGCACCTTCACCCTCGCCCCCGGACCGACCCCCGTGATCCTGGCCTCCGCCGGTGTGGGCGTCACACCGGTCGAGGCCATGCTGCGCGCGCTCGTGGACTCCCGGACGACGCGCCAGGTGTGGTGGCTGCACGGGGCGCGCAACGGCGACGACCATGCGTTCGCGGCGGAGAGCAGGCACCTGCTGGCACAACTGCCCCGCAGCCACGTCCGGATCTGCTACAGCCGTCCCCGGCCCGAGGACCGGCACGGCGCCGACTACACCGACGCCGGGCACCTGTCCGCCGCGCTCGTCACCCGCATCGGCCTGCCCGCCGACGCCGACGCCTACCTCTGCGGCCCCACCGCCTTCATGAACGACCTCACCGATGCCCTGACGGCGGCCGGCCTGGGTCCCGGGCGGATCCACACGGAGGTCTTCGGCGCCGGCCCCGCGCTCACCCCCGGCATCGCCCCCACCGCGGCCCGCCCGCCCCATCCGCCCGCCGGAGCCCCCGGAACGGGGCCCGCGGTGTCGTTCGCACGCAGCGGCCTGACCGTCCCCTGGAAACCGGAGTACGGCACGCTCCTGGAGCTGGCCGAGGCCTGCGACGTGCCCGTGCGCTGGTCGTGCCGCACCGGCGTGTGCCACACCTGCGAGACCGGCCTCCTGGGCGGAAGCGTGGACTACGACCCCGACCCCGTCGGGCCGCCGGCCGGGGGCAACGCCCTGATCTGCTGCTCACGGCCCCGCGACGACGTGGTGCTGGACCTGTGACGGGCCGGCCGCCGCGCTGAGGCGGCCGTGACGACGGGGCCGCGCGGACGTCAGCTGCCCGGCAGCTTCTCCTGCAGCCAGTCGAAGACGACCTCGCAGTGCTGCTGCGGGGCCATCGGGGAACAGTGCAGCTGCGCGCCGGTGGCCGCGGTGAGCTTCACATAGTCCTTGGGTGCCGTCAGCTTGTCGAACATCTGGCGCGGCTGCCCCGGATAGAACTGCTCGTCCTCGTAGTCCAGGACCAGGGTGGGCATCGTGATACGGCGCACCACGTCCGTGATGTCCAGCGACGTGATGAGGGTGGCGGGGGTGTAGAAGTCGGTGAACATCGCGCCCTTGCGGGCCGCGAGCATCGCCGGAACGGAGAAGGGCTCGAAGCGCTTCTTCAGCGTCGCGGCCGCGGACGGCGGCAGCTCGGGGACGACCTCCTTGTTCCAGACGGCATTGGTCTTCTCCTTGTCCGGGGTGAGGATCTCCCGGATCTCCGGGGGGAAGCCCAGCCAGGGCTGGAGCACGCCCGGCATCGCCACCAGGGCGGCGATCCGGTGCTCGAAGGCCGCGGCCCTGGGGGCCAGGTTCCCGCCCATGCTCAGCCCGGTCAGGGCGATCCGTCGGGTGTCCACGTCCGGGCGGGCGGACAGCCAGTCGACGAGCGGGGTGACGACGTTCTCCCAGCGCGGCGTGAAGACCACCTGGTCGACGAAGAGCAGCTGCCCCTGGCCGGGCCCGTCGTACACGAGGGCGTTCCAGCCGCGCTGCAGCGCGGCCGCCACCCCGTAGGTCCACATGTCGACGTCCTGCCCGTCGCTGCCGTTCGTCAGGATCACCGTGGGGCGCCGCTCGCGGGAGGCGTCCGGCCGGAAGAACCACACGGGCAGCGGGGTCCTCCCGTACGGGACGTGTGCCGTCAGCGGGGCCGGGTCGCACCGCTCGCAGAACGCGTCCCAGGCATCGCGCCCCGCCTGGTACAGCTGCTCCTCGCTGCCGGGACGGTCGGAGCCGAGGACGAAGAACAGGGCCTGGCCGTAGTACTGCGCGGCCCGCAGCGCACGGAACCGCGTGGTCTGCGTCCCCGGCCTGCCGCTCCGGGGCGGCTCCCTCAGCCGGTCGCCGAGGTTCTTGAAGGTCCGGGTGAAGGTCTGCGCGGAGAGGCCGGCCTTGTTGATGGTGTTCACGGCGGTGAGCACCTCGCCCACCTCACCGGCGCCGTACCCGGACGCGCCCAGCGCGAGCAGCCCGTTGAAGTTGAAGCCGGGGTCCTTGAAGAGCGTCATCACGCCCGGCGTGGCACCGTCCGCCGGAGCGGGGGCCCCGGCCGTGCGGGTGGGGGCGGGCGAGGCACCCGGCGCGCTGCACCCGGCGGCCAGCACGGCCCCCGCCCCGCCGACGAGGCCGGCCAGGGTGGTGCGGCGGGTGGGGCCGGGCTCGGGGTCCCCCGATACGTAGGTCATGCCGACCGAACGTACGAGCCGTGACCCCGGGCCCCTCTCACCGACACCCGCTGTTCCCCCGAACGGCACTTCACGGCCCTGCCCCGGCGCGGGGAGGCGGGAGGAGACAGCGGCCGGCGGGGGATCCCGCTTCAGGAGCCGAACTGCTCGGCGTCCGCGCGCAGGCGCTTGCCGCGCCTGCCCGTCAGCGCTTTGACCGGGATCAGCACCGTCCACCACAGCTTCGCGCCCGTCGGGGAGACGAAGGCGAGCGGCACGGCGACGGCGAAGACCAGCACCGTGGACCCGAGGTCGGCCACGTCGTTGCGCGCGATGGCGTCGGGCACCGGCGCGCGCCCCAGCCAGGGGCGCTTCCACAGCACGACCGTCAGCGCGAGCTCCGTGGCCACCATGGCCGCGACGGCACCGGAGTAGACGGCCACCGACTCGGGCTGGTCCCCGTACTCGGCGAGCAGGGTGGTGGGGAAGGGCATCAGGGCGACCAGCCCCAGGCTCAGCAGACCGAGCCGGATGACCGTCCCGTCCACCTCCCGCACGTACCGGAAGATCTGGAAGTGGCCCCGCCAGCACGCCGCGATGACCAGCAGGCTGAGGACGTACGCCCACACCTTGGGCATCACGTGCCCGAGCGCCCGGCCGAATTCGGTGGGATCCAGCCCGTCGGGGAGCTGGATGTCCAGCGCCAGCAGCGTCATCGCGATGGCGAACACTCCGTCGGACAGCGCGAGGAGCCGGCCCGCGCTCCCCTCGTCGTCGTCCCGTACTCTCCGGACACCGTTCACCACGTCACTCTAGGATCACCCGCCCCGAAAGGCTCAGATTGGATCCTCGTGGCGGCCGTGGTGCAGCAAGTAAGGCTCCCACCAGGGGGACTGATACTCCGTCTGCCGTAAAGTCTTCGTCAACTGCCCGTCCCGCAGATCACGTTCGTGGGGTGTCCGACTATCGGGTTTCGCTACGCGGAGGAGCGGTACATGCCTGGGATTCGATACCGTAGATCCACGGCAACCGTCGAATCTGTGGGCTGGGGCGGTAATGCCCTTGGTCAACGGGGGAGTTGGCGTTACCGCTCCGTGAACATCCCGTTATCGACAAACGTGTTGAATACATGAAGGATGTGCTCGATCCGCACCGACCCCCACTTCGGCCGAGCATGGCCGATTCGGTGCGCATGAGGGAGAGACATTCAGCATGGGCCGCTATTTGGTGCGCAGGCTGGCGAACTACTTGGTGCTGGTAGTCGTCGCCGCGTCCCTCACCTACTTTCTTGCCGGGCTCAGTCTCAATCCCCGGGCCAAGTTCGAGGGCCGTAATCCGCCGCTGCCGGCGTCGTCGATCACCAAGACGCTCGACGAGTACAACATGAACCCGGACACTCCGATCCTGACCCGGTTCGGGCACTGGGCGGAGGGCGTCGTGCACGGCGACCTCGGCAAGACCATCGAAGGCGACGACGTCAACGACGACTTCGGCCGCCGGGTGGGCGTCTCGACCCGGCTGCTGCTGATCGCCACCCTCATCGGCTCCGCCGGCGGTGTCGCGCTCGGCGCCCTGGGAGCCATTCGCCAGTACCGCCTCTTCGACCGGGTCACCACCCTCGCCTCGTTCTTCGTGCTGGCGATGCCGGTGTTCGTCATCGGTGTCGCGCTGAAGATCGGCGCCACCGCGCTGAACGACGGTACGCAGACCATCAAGGTGCTCGGTGAGTACGACGCGCAGTATGCGGGGCAGTGGAACTTCGACGCCCTCGTCAACCGCGCCCAGCACATGCTGCTCCCGGCGCTGACCCTGATCATCCTTCAGGTCGCGCTCTACAGCCGCTACCAGCGTTCCACCATGCTCGACGTCCTCGGCAGCGACTTCCTGCGCACCGCCAGGGCCAAGGGGCTGCGCCGGCGAAAGGCCCTGGTCAAACACGGACTGCGGACCGCGATCCTGCCCATCGTGCCGCTGCTGGTCTACAACATCGTGCTGCTCTTCACCGGTGCGACCTTCACCGAGAAGACCTTCGGCTGGCACGGCATGGGCGAACTCCTCGTCGACTCGATCAACAAGCAGGACGTCAACTCCGTCGCCACCGTCGGACTGTTCTCGGCCATCTTGGTCCTGATCGCCGGTGTGCTGTCCGATCTGCTGTACGCGGCGCTCGATCCGCGCGTACGGGTCCGCTGACCCGCCCCCCAGCCACCGCTGGGAGGTACCCCGTTCGCCGACCGGCCCCCACCCCACCGCCCCTCAGGAGAGCGCGCGATGAGCGTCCAGCTGCCCCCCGCCACCGAACCGGCCCCCGGCCCCGTCCCACCCGGTGAAACCCCCGGCCGTTCCGCCAAGGCCCGTAGCTCACGGCTGCGGCTGACGGTCCGCCGCTTCGCCCGTAACCGACTGGCGCTGTTCGGCCTGTTCCTTCTCGTCCTGCTGTTTCTCGGCGCCTACGGCGGCCCGTTCCTCACCAAGTGGGACTACCAGCAGCACGACTTCTTGAACTTCCTCTCCAGCCCCTCCGACGACCACTGGTGGGGCACCACCCAGGGTGGCGTCGACCTCTTCGCGCTCACCATGCGCGGTCTGCAGAAGTCGCTGATCATCGGCCTCCTCGTCGGTGTCATCTCCACCTTCCTGGCCGCCACCGTCGGCGCCTTCGCCGCGTACTTCGGCGGCTGGACCGACCGGGTGCTGATGTGGCTCGTCGACCTGCTGCTGGTGATGCCCGCGTTCCTGATCATCGCCGTGCTGTCGCCCGCCTTCCGCGGCGCCACCTGGCTGGTCTTCGTCATCCTGCTCGGCGCCTTCAGCTGGATGATCACCGGCCGGGTCGTACGGTCCATGACCTTCACGCTCAAGGACCGCGAGTTCGTCAAGGCCGCCAAGTACATGGGCGTCTCCGCGCCGGTCATCATCTTCCGGCACATCCTGCCCAGCATGGCCTCGATGCTGATCATCGACACCGTCATCCAGGTCGGTGCGGCGGTCATCGGCGAGAGCGGCCTGTCGTACTTCGGATTCGGCGTGCAGGCACCCGACGTCTCCCTCGGCACGGTCATCGCCGACAACACCACCAATGCCTCCACCTACCCGTGGCTGTTCTTCTTCCCGGCCGGCTGCCTGGTGCTGATCGGCGTCTCCATCTCCTTCATCGGCGACGGCCTGCGGGACGCCCTCGACCCCAACGCGTCCGGCGCGAAGGCGCGTCCGCCCCGAAAGAAGAAGCAGCCGAAGCAGCAGGCCGCGGCCGCGCTCCCGGCGCAGGTGACGGCCTCCGGCAGCCGGCCCACCGAGCCCGGAACCCCCGCCGGCAGCCAGGGCGCCGCCTCGTGAACCGCGCCCCCCACCCCCAACACCAGCTCCCCACGCACCGCGCGCCCCAGGAAGGACCCCGACGGTGACCGAGACCAGGCCGTCCCAGCCCACCGAGGCCCTCGACACGGCGCAGCCCGTCCTGGACGTCAGCGACCTGACCGTCTCCTTCCCGAGCGAAGCCGGCGAGGTGCGGGCCGTACGCGGCGTCTCCTACGCCGTGCGGCCCGGCGAGGTGCTCGGCATCGTCGGCGAGTCCGGCTCCGGCAAGTCCGTCTCCTCCATGGCCGTACTCGGACTGCTGCCCGAGACCGCCCACGTCACCGGCTCCGTCAAGCTCGCCGGGCGCGAACTGCTCGGCCTCGGCGACGCCGCGCTGTCGAAGATCCGCGGCAAGGACATCGGCATGGTCTTCCAGGACCCGCTGTCCGCGCTGACCCCCGTCTACTCCGTCGGCGACCAGATCATCGAGGCCCTCCAGGTCCACCAGTCGCTCGACAAGAAGGTCGCCCGCAAACGGGCCGTCGACCTGCTCGACGTGGTCGGGATCCCGGACTCCAAGCGCCGGGTGGACGCGTTCCCCCACGAGTTCTCCGGCGGGATGCGTCAGCGCGCGATGATCGCCATGGCCATCGCCAACGACCCCAAGGTCATCATCGCCGACGAGCCCACCACGGCCCTCGATGTGACCATCCAGGCCCAGGTCCTGGACGTCCTCAAGACCGCCCAGGAGGTCACCGGCGCCGCCATTGTCATGATCACCCATGACCTCGGGGTGATCGCCGGCTTCGCCGACCGGGTGCAGGTCATGTACGCGGGCAAGCCGGTCGAGGCGGGCCCGGTGGACGAGGTCTACTACCAGCCGCGGATGCCGTACACCATCGGTCTGCTCGGCTCGATCCCGCGGCTGGACGAGGCCCGGGCGGAGGGCACCGAGCGCCGCGCCCTGACCCCCATCGACGGCAACCCGCCCAAGATGGTCGACCTGGCCCCCGGCTGCCCCTTCGCCCCCCGCTGCCCCGTCGCCGTCGACCAGTGCCGCACCACGGAGCCGGAACTGACGGTCGCCGAGGGCTCCCAGCACCCCACCGCCTGCCACCGCGCGCACGAGATCGGCGCCGGTCTCGACCGCGACGCCGTCTTCCCCGTGCCGGTCCTGCCGGAATCCGCGCCGATCGAGCGGCTGCCGCGCGAGGAGCGCCCCACCGTGCTCGAGCTCGACGGACTCGTCAAGCACTTCCCCCTGACCAAGGGCGCGGTCATCAAGCGCACCGTCGGCACCGTCCGGGCCGTGGACGGCATCAGCCTGGACATCCGCGAGGGCGAGACGCTGGGCCTGGTCGGCGAGTCCGGCTGCGGCAAGACCACCACCCTGCTGGAGATCCTCGACCTGCCCAGCGGACAGGCCGGCACCGTCACCGTCTTCGGCAAGGACATCCGCGGCCTCAGCAGGGCGGACCGCAAGGGGCTCCGCCGCGACATGCAGATCGTCTTCCAGGACCCGATGGCGGCGCTCGACGCCCGGATGCCGGTCGGCGACATCCTCGCCGAACCGATGAAGACACACGGCTGGGACAAGGAGCGCATCGCCGCCCGCATCCCCGAACTCCTCGACATGGTCGGCCTGGAGGCCGAGCACGCCGACCGCTACCCGCAGGAGTTCTCCGGCGGCCAGCGCCAGCGCATCTCCATCGCCCGCGCCCTGGCGCTGGAGCCCCGGCTCGTCATCCTCGACGAACCGGTGTCCGCCCTCGACGTGTCCATCCAGGCAGGTGTCCTCAACCTCCTCGACGAGCTGAAGACCCGCCTCGGCCTGAGCTACCTCTTCGTCGCCCACGACCTGTCCGTCGTACGGCACATCGCCGACCGCATCGCGGTCATGTACCTCGGCCGGATCGTGGAACTCGGCGCGGCCGACGACGTGTTCGCCGCGCCCTCCCATCCGTACACCCAGGCGCTGCTGTCCGCGGTTCCGCTGCCCGACCCGCGCAAGGAGCGGGAGCGCACCCGGATCCTGCTCAGCGGCGATCTGCCCAGCCCGGCGGACGTGCCGTCCGGCTGCCGGTTCGCGGGCCGCTGCCCGAAGTACGCCGGACTCACCGACAGCGAGCAGGCGCGCTGCCGGGACGAGGACCCCGCAACGTCGGTCCTGGCTCCCGACCATGCGGCGGCCTGCCACTACGCGAGGCCGCTCGACGTCGTCCCGCCCGCAGCGGACTGATCCGCCCGCGATCCAGCTCCGCACCCGCACATCCGTAGCCCGTACGTTCCCCACAGTTCAGGAAGAGGCATCCGTGAAGGTCTCCCGATATCCCGTCGCTCTCGTCGCGACCCTCGCCGTGTCCTCGCTGGCACTGACCGCCTGCGGCGGCTCGGACAGCGACGACGACGCGCAGCAGAAGGCCCCGCTGGGGTCGTCCGCCCTCAACATCAAGGCGACGGACCCCGCGAAGCTCAAGCAGGGCGGGACGATGAACTGGGCCATCACCACGTTTGCCACCCAGTGGAACATCACGGAGGTCGACGGCCTGCAGGCCGGCCCCACCGAGGTGATGAAGTCCCTCATGCCGAACCTGTGGCGCTCGGACGCCCAGGGTGTGCAGACGCCCAACAAGGCGTTCCTGCTGGACGCCTCGTCCGCGACGGTCAAGGGCAAGCAGGTCGTCACCTGGCATCTGAACCCCAAGGCCAAGTGGTCCGACGGCACGCCGATCACCTGGAAGGACATCGCGGCCAACACGAAGGCCCTGGACGGCCACGACAAGGCGTTCAAGGTGTCTTCCAGCGTCGGCTTCGAGCAGGTCGAGGACGTCAAGAAGGGCAAGGACGACTACGAGGCCGTCATGACCTTCACCAAGCCGTTCGCGGACTGGAAGGGCATGTTCAACTCGGCGGCCAACCAGCCGCTGTACCCGGCGAAGTACGTCTCCGACCCGAAGGCCTTCAACACCGCCTACGTCAACAAGATCCCGGTCACCGGCAACGCCTTCAAGCTGGGCAGCATCGACAAGTCCGCCAAGACCGTGACCGTCGTGGCCGACCCGAAGTGGTGGGGCGACAAGCCCAAGCTGGACAAGATCGTTTTCCATGCGATGGACCAGGCCTCGATGCCGGGTGCCTTCGCCAACGGTGAGGTCGACTACTTCGACGTCGGCGGTGACGCCTCCGCCTTCAAGCAGGCCTCCAAGGTGTCGGCGGGTGAGATCCGGGAAGCGGGTGGCCCCAACTACCGTCAGCTCACCTTCAACGGGGGGAGCGCCAGGCTGAAGGACCCGAAGGTCCGCCAGGCGCTCTTCATGGCCACCGACCGCGAGACGATCGCCAAGTCGGACCTCAAGGGCCTGGGCTGGAAGCCCTCCGCCATGAACAACCACCTTCTGATCTCCAACCAGAAGGGGTACCAGGACAACTCCGGCAAGCTCGGCAAGTACGACCCGCAGGCCGCCGGAAAGCTGCTCGACGAGGCCGGCTGGAAGCTCAGCGGCAAGACCCGTAAGAAGGACGGCAAGGAGCTGTCGCTGCGGTTCGTCATTCCTTCCGGCACGCCCGCGGCCACCAACGAAGGCTCGATGCTGACCCAGATGTACCAGCAGGTCGGCGTCAAGCTGCAGGTCCAGACGGTGCCGGCCAACGACTTCTTCGACAAGTACATCACCCCGGGCGACTTCGACGTCTCGCCCTACACCCTGCTCGGCACGCCGTTCCCCGCCAGCGGCTCCACCAACGTCTACACCATCAAGGGCGGCAACAACGACGCCCACGTCGGCAGCAAGAAGCTGGACGATCTCCTCAACGCCGCCAGCTCCAACGCCGCCGACCCGGCCGGTGCGCTCAAGCAGACCAACCAGGCCGACGCCGAGGCCTGGCAGCTCGCCGGCGTCCTGCCGCTCTACCAGCGCCCCGACATCGCGGCGATCAAGAAGAACCTCGTCAACATGGGCGCCCTCGGCATGACCGACGTGGTCTACGAGCACATCGGCTTCACCAAGTAGTCCGCCCGGCACCAGGCACACGGACGCCGGTGGCCGTACCCGAAGCGAGCGGGTACGGCCACCGGCGTTCTTCCGTACGGAGTCCGCCGACCGCGTGCGTCATCCTCCGTGCCCGCCCGGCCCGCCCGGCCCGTCACGACCAGCGGACGGGCAGACTCCGCGGTCCGCGGAGCAGGGCGCCCAACCGCCAGGAGAGGTCCGCCGGGTGGGCGTCCAGCTTCAGTTTCGGACAGCGCTCCAGGAGGGTGCGCACCGCGATCCGGGCCTCCAGCCGGGCGAGCGGGGCGCCGAGGCAGAAGTGGATGCCATGGCCGAAGGCCACATGGCCCCTGGCGTCGCGGGTGATGTCGAAGCGGCCGGGATCGTCGAACCGGAGCGGGTCGCGTCCCGAGTCGGCGATCACCGGGAGCACCACCTCGCCGCCACCCGGGATCACCGTGCCCGCGATCTCGGTCGGCTCCACGGTGAAACGGAAGGTGGACGTCTCCAGCGGCCCGTCATAGCGCAGCATCTCCTCCACCGCGCCGTCGATCAGGGACAGATCGGCGCGCAGCGCGGCGAGTTGATCCGGATGGGTCAGCAGCGCCAGGACACCGTTGGAGATGAGATTGGCGGTGGTTTCGTAGCCCGCGATCAGCAACAGCTGTGCCATTCCCAGGAGTTCCTCCTGGCTGAGCCGGTCGCCGTCCTCGTCGCTCACCGCGATCAGATCGGTCAGCAGATCGTCGCCGGGCCGGGTGCGCTTCGTCTTCACCAGGGCGTCCAGATAGCCGGCCATGGCGGTCAGGGCTTCCCTGGTCTGCGGCGTCGGTGCGCCGACCATCAGGATGTCGGTCCAGGTGCGGAAGGCGTCCCGCTCCAGGAAGGGCACGCCCAGGAGCTCGCAGATGACCGTGACCGGGAGCGGGAAGGACAGCGCCTCGACGAGGTCACCGCGACCCTCGGGCGCGGCGAGCATCGCCGTCAGCAGCCCGTCGGTCATCTCCTGGACGCGCGGTGCGAGGGACGCCACCCGGCGCGCGGTGAAGGCACGGGCGACCAGCCCCCGGATGCGGGTGTGCTGCGGCGTGTCGGAACGCAGCATCGACACCCCGATGGACACCTGCTGCAGGGGCTGTGCGGACGAGGCGTGCCGCCACTCCTTCGACAGACGGGGATCGCCGAGCGTCGCACGCACCTCCTCGTAGCCGACGACCAGCCAGACGACCGTGCCCTCCGGGAGCCGCACGCGGTGCACGGGCCCCCGCTCGCGCAGCCGTGCGTACACCTCGTGCGGATGGCGGACGTAATCCTCTCCTAATGCCGCCAGGTCGAGGGTCTCCATCGGTTCCGTTGCCATCTGGCCTCCTGTCCCCGTGACCGGTGCCTCGGTACGGCCGGGTACGGGGGAACTATCCGTGGCGGTGGCTGCGCAAACCGTCGGCGGATGCGCAACGGCGCACGGGGGAGGGGGCGTTCGGCGGTTCTGTGTCCGGATGGGGAGGGGCGGAGCGGGACCGGGTGCCGTGCGCCGGGAGAAGCAGGCGACGGCGGATTCCGGTGCGCCGAGGGGCCGGCGGGGTCGTGGTGGACGTCAGCCGCGCGGGCGTTGTCGGAACCCGTTCGTGGACGCGCCGCCACCGGGCCTTCCTACCGGCGGGGGCCGTCGGACGAGCCGTCGCTGCGGCGGCCCCACCGGGGCTCCGTAGGGCGGATGCGCGGGGCGCCGCGGCAGACGGGTCAGGTGCATCATGGAGGTAATCGAATGGACGCACATGAAGAGGCGTAATTCGTGAGCGAAGGATTTCCGGAGACCGGTTACGGGAGCGAGGAATCCGGCACCGAGGGCATCCGGCCCGACCGCGAAGGACAGGCCGAGGCCTTCGACGCGATCGGTGACCGCTACGACGAGGCGTTCCCGTACAAGAAGGGGCAGCTCGCCGCCGCCGAGTGGCTGATCGGGGCGCTGCCCGCCGGATCCCGCGTGCTGGACCTGGGCTGCGGAACGGGCCTGCCGACCGCCCGGCAGCTGGTGGAGGCGGGACTGGAGGTCGTCGGCGTCGATCTGTCGCGCGGCATGGTGGAGCTCGCCCGGCAGTATGTGCCCCGCGCAACGTTCCACCGGTTGGACATCGCCGACCTGGGGGCCGACGGACCCCACGACCTGGGGCGTTTCGATGCGGTCGCGGCCTTCTTCTCCCTGCTGATGCTGCCGCGCGGGGAGATTCCCGGCGTGCTGCGGATGATCCATGACCTGCTGGTCCCCGGCGGCCTCTTCGCCCTCTCGATGGTCGAGGCCGACGTGGACTACTTCACGATCCCCTTCCTCGGCAACACCATCCGGGTCTCCGGCTACCTGCGGGACGACCTGCGCCAGGCCATCGAGGAGGCGGACTTCGAGGTCGTCGAGGAGTCCTCGTACACCTACGCCCCCGAGATCTCGGACGTGCCGCCCGAGGAACAGCTGTTCCTCAACTGCGCGCGACACGGCTGAGGCCGCCCCGTACGGGGCCCCTGGCACCCACCGGACGGACGAGACGAGCCATGGAGCACCGCACTCCCGGTCAGGACTCCGGCAGGCTGCACGCCGGGGCCGGGGGCGGTGCTGCTCCCCGTGACATGGCGGTGGATGCCGCACCCGTGGACACGGGCGCCACCGCGCCGTCCACCCCGCCGTCCCGCCCGTCGTCGCCCGGAAGCGGCCGTTCCGACCGCGTCGCCACGCCGCCCGGGGACCTGCCCGCCGCCGGCCGTGGCACCACCCCTCCGGAGCCGGCCGCGGAGCACCCCGCGCAGAGCGCCCGGGAAGAGGCGGAACCCGTCCCCGGGACGCCGACCGACCGGCTGCGCTACCTCGAAGCCGCGACCCGGCGGATCGCCGGGGGAATCGACCGAGACGAAACCCTGCGGGAACTGTGCCGGGCCGCGATCCCCGCCTTCGCCGACGCGATGCTCGTCCACCTGCGAGACCCCCTGCCGACCGGGGACCGGCCACCGGACGGCCCCCTCGCCCTGCGGTTGCACAGCATCGCTCAGGGACCGGAGGACTCGGTCACCGGCGCGCCCCCGGGCACCGCCGACTTCGTCGAGCTGACGGTCACCGGCCCGTTCGCCGAGCTCCTGCTGGCCGGACGCCCCGTCTTCGGCGACGCGGCGGAGATCGCGCCCGCGGTGGGCGAGCTGCTGGAGCCGGTGGCGAGCACGCCGACGACACGGTCCCCGGGCCGGTGGCTGATCATCGCTCCGCTGCACGGCCGCCACCAGCTCCTGGGCACCGTCGCCCTCCTGCGCGGCACCGACCGGCCCGCCTTCACCGGCGACGACCTCCTCGTCGCCTCCCAGCTCGCCACCCACACCGCCTTCGGCATCGACCGGGCGATGCTCTCCGGGCGCGAAGCCTCGCTCGCCGACGCGCTCCAGCTCACGATGCTGCCCTCCTCGCTCCCCGCGCCCACCGGCGTACGGCTCGCCAGCCGGTACCTGCCGGCCGCCGAGACCTCCCAGGTGGGCGGGGACTGGTACGACGCGATCCCGCTCCCCGGCAACCGCGTCGCCCTGGTCGTCGGCGACGTGATGGGCCACTCGATGACCTCCGCCGCGATCATGGGCCAGCTGCGTACCACCGTGCAGACCCTCGCCGGACTCGACCTGCCCCCGGAAGAGGTCCTCCACCACCTCGACGAGCAGGCCCAGCGCCTCGGCAGCGAGCACATGGCGACCTGCCTCTACGCCGTCTACGACCCGATTTCGCAACGCCTCCTGGTGGCCGACGCGGGCCATCTCCCTCCGGTACTGCTGCACCCCGACGGGGTCGGCGAAGTACTGCGGATCCCGCCCGGCGCGCCGATCGGCGTGGGCGGCGTCCCCTTCGAATCCGTGGAGATGCCCGCGCCCACGGGAGCGACCCTGCTCCTGTACACCGACGGCCTCGTCGAGTCCCGGACCAGGGACGTCTGGTCCGGGGTGGAGCTGCTGCGCGCCCGCCTGCAGGCGGCTGCCTCCGTGGTCGCCTCCCCGCCGCTGGAGACGCTCTGCGACGCCGTGCTGACCATCCTGGGCCGGGGCGCCCGGGACGATGATGTCGCGCTGCTCGCCGCCCGGTTCGACGGTTTTCCCCCGCGCAATGTCGCGTACTGGTTCCTCAACCCCGAGCCGCAGACCGCCGCCCGGGCCCGGCAGCTGACCCGCAGAGCGCTGCACCGCTGGGGCCTGGACCCGTTGCTCGACACGACCGAGCTCCTGGTCAGCGAGGTGGTGACGAACGCGGTCCGCTACGCCTCCCGGCCGATCGCCCTGCGGCTGCTGCGCACCGATGTCCTCCGCTGCGAGGTGGGCGACGATTCACCGCAGGTCCCCCGGATGCGGCGAGCCCAGGCGGGGGACGAGGGCGGCCGCGGCCTGTTCCTGGTCGACCGCCTGGCCCAGCGCTGGGGCGCGACCCGGCTGAGCACCGGCAAGGTCGTCTGGTTCGAGCAGCCGATCCCCGAGGAGTGCCGAGCGGCCGACCCCTGAGGAGCACCCCCCGAAGCGGCGGCACACACCGTGACTTCCACGCTTCCGGACCCCTCGCCTGCCCGCGCCAACCCACCTGCGCCGCCGCGAACTTCGCCGCACCCTGTGTGTTTCGGTGAGAGTGAGCAGGGCACACGCTCCGTAGTCCCCGGCCGGCCCCCCGTCCGGCCGGGGGCCCTTCTCCGGCCGCGGAGAAGCGGGGACGTTCCGGCCGTGTCGCCGCCCGGCCACCTGAGCCGGGTGAGACGGTTCCGGTGGCTACGTTCGGATGATCGGCCAGGTGTTCCACCGGCGCATTCCGCGCGATGCGTCGCGCGCCCGGCCGGTGGGAGGAATCTGCGGCCTAAACCTCCGCCCCGCATGTCGCGTTTTGCCTCACGGCTCGTTGTCGCTCACATGATTCCCTGTAGCAGCCCTGTCTCGGGTACCAAGAATATGAACAGGCCGAAGAGTGTCAGCTGGGCCGGACGCATTGCCCTGATCGAGCCCGCCCCCAAACCGGCCCGCTACGCCCGCTATCTGGCGCCCCATTGGAAGGGCATGGCGCGCCTTGACAGTGACAACGGGATCGGTGCCCTGCCGGCCGCCCTCCTTCTGCTGCTCGCCGCGGCGCTGCTCTTCGGAGGCGGCGGAGGCGCAGTGGCCCTGGCGGTACGGGCGGCCTGCGGCGAGCCCCATCTGCTGGGCCTCTGGCTGGCCTTCGACGCCGCCGCGGCCTTCCTCCTGGCCGCTTCCTACTGGCTGGTGAGCCGCTACGGCCTGCGCTTCTACGACACCGAACCCGCCGACAACGAGATCTGGCGCCTGGTGACCGTGGCCAACACCGCCTGGCGCGCCCTTCCCCGCGCCCACCGCCGCCTCCACCAGCCCCGACTGCGTGCCGCCAACACCGCGGCCCGCCTCCTGCTCACCGACCACGCCGATACCCGCACCCGTCAGGCCCTGGCCGCACACACCGAGCTCCTGCGCCATCTGTCGATCACCGTCCTGCCGGACACCCAGACGCACGGTCAGGCCGACGATGCCCTCAGCGCCCTGCTCGCCCACCACGACGCGGACGACTGCCAGATCCTGGACGCCACCGCCCCCGCACCGCCCACCTCGCTCCCGTCGCTCACCGCCGCAACGGCGTAGCGGCCACTCCCCGGAGGCCGGGCGCCGACGGGACCGCCGGGCCGCTTCGCGCACGCCGGGCTCATCCCTCCGGAGGCAGAGACCGGCGCCTGTGCTGCAGGAAGTGGCGTTCGGCCGTGTTCTCGGTGCGGGCGATGGCCTTCTCGTACGCCTCGGCCGCCTCGGTGCTGCGGCCCAGACGACGGAGCAGGTCGGCACGGACGGCGTGGAAGACGTGGTAGCGGTCGAGCCGGAGACCGTCGGCAAGGGCGAGTGCCTCCCGCGGCCCCGCCACCTCGGCCACCGCGACGGCGCGGTGGAGCGCCACGACAGGGCTCGGATCGAGGGCGAGCAACTGGTCGTACAGCTGGAGGATCTGCCCCCAGTCGGTGTCCGCCGCGGTCGGCGCGTCGCTGTGGACCGCCTGGATCGCGGCCTGGATCTGATACGGGCCCGGCTGATCGCGACGCAGGCACTGCCGGACCAGGGCGTGGCCCTCGGCGATGAGCCGGCCGTCCCAGCGACGGCGGTCCTGGTCGGCCAGCAGGACGAGGCCGCCGTCCGGGTCCGTGCGGGCCTCGCGGCGCGCCGCGGTCAGCAGCATGAGGGCGAGCAGCCCGATGACCTCGGGCTCGTCGGGCATCAACTCGGCGAGCAGCCGGCCGAGACGGATCGCCTCCCGGCACAGGTCGTCCCGGACCAGCGCCTCACCCGAGCTGGCCGTATAGCCCTCGTTGAAGACGAGGTAGACCACGGCCAGGACGGCCCGGAGGCGGTCGGGGAGGTCGGCGTCGGTGGGGATCCGATACGGGATCCGGGCATCGCGGATCTTGCCCTTGGCCCGGACGATCCGCTGCGCCATGGTCGGCTCGGCGACCAGGAAGGCCCGGGCGATCTCCCCGGTGGTGAGCCCGCCGAGCAGCCGGAGAGTGAGGGCGACCCGGGCGGCGGGGGCGAGCGCGGGGTGGCAGCAGGTGAAGATCAGACGGAGCCGGTCGTCGCGCACGGGGCCCTCCTCGACCGGTGTGTCCCCGGCGTGCAGCAGTGCGGCCCGGGCCTGCCGGTCCTCGCGGGACGCCTCCCGGCGCAGGCGGTCGATCGCCCGGTTGCGGGCGGTGGTGATGATCCAGCCCGCCGGGCTCGGGGGCAGCCCGGCCGACGGCCAGCGCGCGGCCGCCGTGGTGAAGGCGTCCTGGACCGCTTCCTCGGCGACGTCGATGTCACCGAAGACGCGGACCAGGACGGCGACCGCACGGCCGTACTCCTCGCGGAACACGCCGGAGATCTCGGCCGCGGTCGCCTTCGGCAAGCGGGAGGTCACCCGCAGGACCCGTCCTGCAACGGCCTCACCTCGATGGGGAGCGTGGTGGCGCGGGCGAGCTTGCGGCCCCAGTCGAGCGCGGCGTCGAGGTCGGGAGCCTCGATGACGGTGAAGCCGCCGAGGTGCTCCTTGCCCTCGATGTAGGGCCCGTCGGTCGTCAGCGTCTCGTCGTCCTTGCGCCGCACCACGGTGGCCGTGCTCGGCGGGTGCAGACCGCCGGAGAAAACCCAGGCGCCGGACGCCTTGAGCTCGGCCTTCAGGGCTTCGACGTCCCGCATGATCGGCTCCAGGAACTCCGGCGGCGGCGGGGTCCCGTCCCCGTCGGGCTGGTAGATGCTGAGCAGGTAGTGCGTCATGGTGTGCCTCCTTGGCCGGGCGTGGCACCGGCGCTGTGCCGGCGTCTCACCCTCTATACGAACGACCTCGTCCCGGATCGACACCGGGACGCGACCGGCCGGAAGATTTTTTCGCCCGCTCCGGCGGCGGGGAGCGGAGGCGCCCGCACCTCCCAGCTTGAGCCCTCGGCCGGGGCGGCGGGCGGCGGGTCGCCGGCGTCCGTGGTCCGAGTCCGCCGGTGTCCGCCGTCCGGGCCCCCGCCTCTCCGCGGCAACGGGCCGTCCGGCGGTCCGCCGGCTGCCGCGTGCCTTTGGGGGAATGCGGGCCCGCACACGTTCGAAGGCTCCTTCGCGGTGATACCACGTTGGGGTATGCGCGGAGGCCGGACGCCCGGCCCTCGCGCGGCAGGCGACCCTCTTCCGGCCCCGGGCACGGGAGGGGTGGGAGGTGGTGGCGGCCCCGTGCGGAACCGATCCGGCAGCGAGCGCGGCCGTTCCCCTGGCGTCCACGGGGGCACGGCACGGCAGCGCAGGAACGGTGCGCCGCGGGCGGCCCGCGGGGCGCGAGCCCTACGCATGCGCCGGACGATGGGGGACCGGCCGGCTCGTGATGCGGGGGTGGTCACCGAGGTCTCCCGCTCGCTGCGGGTGGCGGCGGCGTACGGATGGCGCCTGATCGTCGTGGGTGCCGCCATCTACGCGATCTTCGCGGCGCTCGGGCGGTTCCAGCTGGTGACGCTGGCGGTGTTCTTGGCCTTGGTGCTGACGGCCCTTCTGGAGCCGTCCGTCAGCCTGCTCAACCGCTGGATGCCGCGGTCCGTGGCGGTCACCGTCGGCCTGCTGCTCGGCATCGTGCTCCTCTTCAGCGTCCTGAGCCTGATCGGGGCGAACGTGGCAGGGGAGTGGGAGGGGCTGCGCCGGGAGTTCGTCGGCGGTGTGGCCAGGATCGAGCGGTGGCTGCAAGGCCCGCCGTTTCGCGTGCGCGCGGGGACGCTCTCGGATCTGCAGGCGCGGGTGTCGCGGTTCGTGGCGAGCCATCGCGCGAGTCTGATCAGCACGGCGCTGAGCGGCGTGGGCCGGCTGGTGGAAGCACTGACGGTGGGGGTGCTGGCGCTGTTCTGTTCGGTCTTCTTCCTGCATTCCGGCGACCGGATGTGGGCGTGGTTCGGCGGCCAGCTGCCGGGACGCGGACGCCACCCCGTGCGTCTCGCGGGGCGTGCCGCATGGGTGACCTTCACCGGGTACACGCGCGGGATCGTGGTGGTTGCCGCGATCAACGCGGTGCTGGTGGGAGTCGGACTGTTCCTCCTGGGCGTCCCCCTTGCCGTACCCCTGGCCGTGCTGGAGTTCTTCGCCGCCTTCATCCCGCTGGTGGGTTCGCCCGTGGCACTGGCCGTGGCCGCAGTGGTGGCACTCGCCGCGAAGGGGCCGCTGGTGGCCGCGGTCGTCGTGCTGCTGATCGTGGTCATCGGGCAGATCGAAGGGCATGTGCTGCACCCCCTCGTGATGAGCCGGGCCGTCCGGCTGCATCCGGTGGTGGTGGCCCTCGCGGTCATCTGCGGCAGCGTCACGGCGGGGGTGCCCGGAGCGGTCGTCGCCGTACCGCTGGTCTCCGTGGCCTGGTCCGTGTACGGCGCCCTGCGGGCACACCCGCCTGAGACCTCGACGTTGCGGGAGCGCTGAGGCGAGACCCGGCGACTCCCGTCCGATGCCGGGGCCCGTTCAGCCGACCGGGACGAGAACGCCGGTCGGACGAGCGTGCCCGCCGGACGTGGGCTTCGGCGGACGGGTGCGCCGGCCGGCTGGGCGGGCCGACCGGCCGGGTGCGGTGACCGGGTGGGCACGCCGCCCCGGCGCCCGGCGGCAACTGGTACCAACCGTCCCGGCTTTGCAGGCCCTGCGCACTGTGTGAGGATCGCTCGTCGCGGCTGTGCGGGAAAACATGAGGCCAAAGGACGGTTAGTGAGCAATTCGGTCAGGCCGGGCGCAACGGAGAAGTCCCTTGTTCCGGACGAGGAACGGGTGTTGCGGCCGCGTGGCCTGGTGGATCTGCGGGGCGCGGACGACGTTCCGGCGCGGTTGTCGTACTCCGCCGGGGCGGTGGTGGTGGTCTCGGGACTGCCGGGGAGCGGGAAGAGCACCCTGCTGCGGCGGTGGTCCGGGGCCGCGTCCATTGTTGATCCGCGCGTCGTCCATGTCGCCTGTGAGGCGGTGATGCCGGCCTGGTTGCCGTATGCGGTGTACCGCCCGTGGGCGCGGTGGAAGTACTTCCGGTGGCTGCGTACGGCGGTGCGTGCCGGCGAGCCGGTGCTGGTCCACGACTGCGGTGGCCGGCCGTGGATGCGCCGGTGGCTGGCCCGAAGCGCCGGACGCCAGGGACGCGAACTGCACCTCGTGCTGTTGGACGTGGGGGTGGCCGAGGCACTCTCGGGCCAGGAGGCCCGCGGCCGATGGGCCCCGCGGCGCGCCTTCGTCCGGCACCGCAGAGGCCTCGACCGGCTGCTGGGGGCGTTGCCCGGACCGAGCACGGTGCGACCGCGTGCTCCACGGGACGCCGTGGACGAAGACGAAGCCGGCTCCGCATCCGCACCGGGCGTCGGACTCCCGCACCAGTCCGCGCCGCCGGAGCCCCCGGCGCCCGTGCCCCTCGACCCGGTGCGGGAAGCGATATCGGTGGTCCTGCTGGACCGCAGTTCACGACAGCACGTCGCCGCAGTGGAGTTCGCTCCCACGGCGTCCGGGCCTCGGTTGCCTCTGCGGGATGCCGAGCCCTCGGACAAGCTTGTTCGAGCCCGCCCCGTTCCCTGACGCCACGCGGTGGTTCCGGGGTCCGCTGCCGGCGGGCACCGCACCAGACGTTTGCGCCCCCGGCCTGCGTGCGACCGTCGCCCGGCGGCCGTCGCGGAGGCATCCCGTGGGGGCTGGTTTGCGGGCGGCGTGAGGGGCAAGGCACCCTTGCCTCATGTCATACGTGAGGCTCGAAGCCTGGATCGGTGGAGAGTGGCTGCAAGTGGACGCCGTGAGCGTCACCGTAATGGACTCTGCGCTGACTCTCTCCTTCGAACCCCAACGAAGCGAGTCGGGGTACCGGAGCCTCATCTGGGAGCCCCTGGAGAACTTCCTCAGGGAGTACCGCGAAGAGCCGATCGTGGTGGTGCCACTGGGGCGCAACTTGCCGGTGATGTTCGGTCCCGGCGCTGCGGGCCCCTTCCGGCTGGCGGAGACGCCGGGCAAGTGAACCCCGCGCGCCGGCGCTCCCGCCGTGCTGCGTCCGTCGCGCCGCGACGCGGCGGGCACGGTCGTACGGGCTACGTCAGCCCGGTCTGCGCCTTGCTGAACAGCACACCCTCGGAGAAGAAGAACACCGCGTTGCTGCTTCCGTCGGCGCCGTAGCACGTCCAGGTGACGGGATAGTCGTCGGCGAGTTCTTCGCTGTCCTGTTGGCAGGTGCTGGCGTACGTGAACAAGAGTTTCTGGCTGCTGCCGGCCTTGAGCTTGTGGTACTCGGCGAGGGTCAGCGGGTCGCTGGTGGCGGCGCCGCCTTGGTAGGCGCCGGCGATCACGAGCAGGCCGAGTACGCAGACGCCGGCTATCGCGCTCTTCTTCACGAGTGGGATCGTCCTTTTGCGGGTCGGGCGGTGAAGCCGTGTGCCGTGGTCGGGGTCTGGGCGTGAGGGGCGGCGCGTCACGACATCACAGACGGGGCGAGGCGAGGGCGAGCGCCGCTACGAAGTCTAGGGTGCGCGCTCGCGCCGGATGCGCGGGGACTGCTGCCCGGGGGCTTCGCGGCGGTGCCGGACGACAACTGGGCCTCAGGGAGGCGGAGTTCGGCGTCCGATACAGGAGTCGGATCCGGTTCGAGCCGTGACCGCTCGACGTCCGGACGATGCCCGCCGCCCACCCAACGTGCTCGCAGCCTGCGGATGCGTCAGCTCCGCACCGCGTGCGCCGCGGGGTCGGGGGCGACGGCGGCGACGGCGGGCGCGCAGAGCGCAACGGCGGCCAGAACGGCGACGGCCCCGCTCCGCGCGGACAGATGGGTGGACATAGCCGGGTTCCCTCGTGACGACAATCCGGGACGAGGGCCGATGGGCACCACGGGCCGGTTGGAGCGGCCCGTCGGCAGGCCGGCCGTTACGGCAGCATCGGGGCCTCCCGCCGCGCCGCAGCGATCCTGACGCCACGGGATTTCCGGGGGCGCACCGGGTTCGCACCGCTTGTGGGTGGCGCATGTCCTCCACGCAAGCCCGCGCCGACTGTCCTCAGTACACCGTGAGTAACCCTTGCGGCGCCTGGATGCATGTACGGGGTGTCGTTTTCGTCCTGGTGAGCGCGGGGGAGTGTGCGCCTGGCGTGGTGTGGTTGTGTATATGTCTGTGTTTTGTAACACCAAACCGGATTTCTTCCGTCAAGACATGACGAGGCGCCACTGTGTGGGGGCCCGGTCAAACCGGCCGGGTATCCGGTTTCCGGCACCTCGTCGAAGGTGCCGTATCCAGGGGGTTTTTGTGCTCCGTAACACTTCGCGTATCGCCGCCGCGGTCCTCGGTTCCGCGGCTCTGGCGGCCACCGCCGTCCTCCCGGCCGCGGCGGCCGGCCACGGCCACTCTCCGGCTCGGCACCACCGCTCGGCAGTGGTGCTCGGTGCGATCCAGTACGACAGCCCCGGGCGGGACGACCACTCCAACCGGAGCCTGAACGCCGAGTACGTGACCGTGAAGAACACCGGTCGTCTGCCGGTCAACCTGCGGGGCTGGACCCTGTCGGACCGCGCCGGCCACACCTACCGGTTCGGCAACGTCCGCCTGGGCGGTCACTCCCAGGTCCGTGTCCACACCGGTATCGGCCGTGACAACCGCTGGGACCTGTTCCAGGACCGTCGCGACTACGTGTGGGACAACCACCGGGGCACCGCGGTCCTGAGCAACGACCACCGTCGGGTCGTCGACATCGAAAGCTGGGGCCACGGTCGGGGCCACCAGCACTGATCACCCCAGGCCGGTCGGTGAGACGTGACGTCACCTCACCGACCACCGGTGCGCCGCAGGTTCCTGCACCTGCGGCGCACTGCCATGTCCGGGCCCACCGTGCCCGCCCGCCTCATGGCAGACGGGGGGATCTCAAAAAGCGCCGTGCACATGGCCGTGCACAAGGCCCGCGCCAGGTGCGCCGTTCCTCGAGACCGCCCACTGCGGCCACGAGGTGGCTCCCCCCTGGTGAACTGCCTCAGTCCTCACGGCCCATAGGACGATCGACCGCCTGCTGCGCGGCGACACATCGCGCGGTGATGGGGTGCTCGGGGCCGAGGATGCGGTGGGCATCGGCATGGGCCTTCTCGGCGAGGCGACCCGCCTCCTCGGCATCGCCCCGCAGCCCGAGCATGCGGGCCAGCTCCGCGAGCGCCTCGATGGTGAACGGGTGCTCTTCCCCCAACTCCGCGTTGCGTGCGTCGACGACCTTGCGCATCTCGTCCACGGCAACGGCCCTGTCACCGTGTTCCCAGGACGTCATCGCGAAGTTGTGCCGCGCTGCGAGCGTATGCGGATGGGCGGCGCCGAACTGGGCGGCATAGGCGCGCAGGGCCTCCTGGGACTCGTCCCACACCTGGTCCCAGCTGAGTTCCCGCACCTCGCTCGCCACGACGGACCCCGCCTCTTGGGCCGAGATCAGCCCCACTCGCATCGTCGCCGCTCGCATCAGCTTGGTCCGTGCGGCGATCTCACCGCTCCTGTCGCCGTGAAGGTCGGGCAAGAGGACCATCAGCCGCTCGGTGAGGCGCAGGGCGGCTCCGAAGCGCCCCACTCCGTAGTGACAATCCACCTGCATGTAGAGCGATTCCACGGTGTCCGCATGGGTCGGCCCGAGCACGCGCTCCCGGATCTCGCCGCCCTGACGGGCGAGGTGGATGGACTCCTCGAAGCGTCCGAGCCTGCCGAAACACCAGCCCAGCTCGACATACGCATCGGCCAGGAGCAGCGGGGCCTCCTCCGACCGCGCGGTTGCCGCATCCAGCGCCGCTCGCAGGACGGGTTCGGCGCCGGCGAAGTCCCCGCCCATGTACATGACCTTGCCCAGGGCGATGGCGTCGGCGACCCCGGCGGCGATGTTGCTGGCCGCCGTGCCCGTGCCCGTGCCCGTGTCCCTGTCCGAGGCCGCGG